>Ga0156227_1294_pt3 | contig 58026 bp, 48 predicted proteins | sample RifCSPlowO2_12_FD_107875 | JGI IMG/M metagenome (GOLD analysis project Ga0156227, IMG submission 107875) | Betaproteobacteria bacterium RIFCSPLOWO2_12_FULL_63_13
TGGCTCGGAGCATTGGCGCTGGACTCATGCGGGCGTCGCCTTGACCCCTCTGGATCGTATGGCGGCGCAGGGGCTGCTCGGGTCATTCAAAGCCATTCGAAAGTCCGCCTTGGCTCTCGCCAAGTGCGGCTCGATTTGGCAGTTTCACTCCCGGACGGAGGGGGTAGAGATTGTCGGCGAGGCGCCTTGCATGGAGTTCCTCGCACGCTATCGCGCCAGCATGCTCGATGCCTTGATCGAGAGGACGCAAACGTTCAAACGCACCGAGTTGGTCCTCCTCGCTGCCGGCCGCTACCAGGCTTCGCGACACGAACAATCATCGTGGCGACGAGCAATCCGAGCCATGCGAGCGATTCAAGGAAAAGCGGCCGATCAGCGCGCCTTTGAGCGTCAGAACGAGATGAACGCGGTTCAACGCGCAGCAAAATCCGTTATGGAGATCGCAGCCTGTGAGGCTCAGATTAACGGAGGGGTGTCACCGGACCAAGATGACCTCGACAACTTGTTCGCGACTGCACTACTACTCTTGGGCAACGGGCAACTGTTTGCCTCCATCCGCGCTGGTCTTGTTGACCCTCGGTTGAAGATTAGCCCGGCTGGAGACCTTCTCGGCGACCGCAATTTGCTGGAGGTGGCTTTCCGTCCTGGCGCCGAGTGGAAGAATACTCAGACGCTTGATGAGGCTGACCGATCCTACGGGCGAGACAGGACTTCGCCAGAGGTGGGGGCTCGCAAGCAAGGATTGCAGCTTGATGCCAAGCTTCGCGCTGCGATTGAGGCGGAGTACCAAATATCTGCAGAAGCGTTCCTAGATTTGCAGTACGCGGTCGTAGCAATGGCCTCTGCTGCCCGGCAGGAGATTGTCGTAATGCGACGTTCGGAGTTTGCCCGCGCGTTTGCGGCAGATGCATCGTTCTCTCGTGAAGACCCTACGCCGCTTCTTTCACGACTCACGCTTCCATGCCGCAAGTCCTGGCGCGATCTTTCCGGCGGCCTCAAGGCGATGGATTTCGATCTCAGCAAGCTCGACAGACCCTTATCGTTGATCGGACGCCCATTGCTCGCACTGGACGACGGCGCCGATCCGACCGTGTTGGTTGCGCCGTTGCTGATAAGTGACTCAACGATGTACTCGTTCTCCGGACTGATGGAGGGCTCACTGCAGAATCAGTTCTGGACGTCCGATGTTGCCCGACGTTACGTGGGAGAGGTCACCGCGGCGGCAGGGCCTCGGTTCGAGAAATTGGTCGCGGAAAAGCTGAGAGGTATCGGCCTCCGAGCATGGGTGCGCTGCAAGCCCTCTTGGGCGTTGAATCAAAAGGTTAGCCATGAGCTTGGTGATATAGATGTTCTGGCAGTCAGCCCAGACGGTCGCCGCGCGTGGGTAATTGAGGCAAAAGACCTGCGGCTATGCAGATCGGAAATCGAAGTCGCGTCTAGGCTCTATGAATACCGCGGCCGCACGATGACGGATCGCAAGGGTAAAGAAGTTCCGGATGCGCTTCTGCGACACATTCGCAGAGTACGCTATCTGCGCGAGCGCAATGAGGCCTTGTGCCATCGGCTGGAACTGGAGACACCGCCTGAAGTGCGCGGACTGCTGGTCGTTGATTCCCCCCAGCCAATGAACTTCCACATGCTCGAAAAGATAGAGGATGCGGAAAGTCTGTTCTTTAGCGCCTTGCACAAATTCAAGTTCTGATTAAACGACTGGGTAACGTTAAGATTCTCACTCATCAAACTGGCCATGTGGTTCTACTACCCGCACTAACGTCAGGTTTCGATTGCCATTGCTGACATTACCGGGTCGAACTGAGGCTGGCTGCTTTGGCCGAATCCGAGACGCTCAGTTTCGATCGGTGCAATGCCCCCGTATGAAATCAGTCCAAAAGGTCTCGAACAAAGCGGCCGTCGAGCGAAGCCGGCCGTCCACGGGAACCGGTCGTACGTCCGGTTCGCTAATGGTGCGAGCCGCGGTGGCCATCCTGGCCGGCCGCGGCATGCGCGTGCGTGCCACGCGGTTTGCGGCCCATCGCGATGGACCCGAACAGCATGCCGAACACGGAAAACGCGAGGCCGACCAGTTGCGGGGGCACGGCCGCCTCCGGCGACAGCGTTTCCATCGCCAGCCACGACCCCAGGCCGAGCAGCACCGCAAGCGTCGCCCCCGGGACGTTGGCGCGCTTCCAGTAGACCCCGAAGGCGAGCGGAACGATGCACGAAACCAGCGTCACCTTGTAGGCGTTCTGCACCATTTCATACATCGTGCTCCTCGAGTTGAGCGCGAACAGCAGCGCGGCGAGGGAGAAGCTCACCAGCACCGTTCGCAGCAACAGCAGGAACTGCCGGTCGCTCATGCGCGGGTAGAACGGCCGCAGCACGTTTTCGGTGCATATTGCCGTTGGCGCAAGCAAGGCTCCGCTTGCGGTGGACAGGATCGCCGACAGCAGCGCGCCGAAAAACAACGCCTGCGCCCACAGCGGCATGCGGTTCAGGATCAGTTCCGGCAGGATGCGCTGGATCTCACGCCCGTCTTCGGAGGCGAACAGTTTGGACATTTCCGGGTCGATGACCAGCGCCGCGTAGGCGATGAATATCGGCACGAACGCGAGCGAAAAATAGATCAGCGCGCCGAGCAGCGTGCCGCGCACCGCCGTCTTCTCGTCTTTTGCGGAGGTGACGCGCTGGAACACGTCCTGCTGCGGGATGGACCCCAGCGCCAGGGTCATCCAGGCGCCGACGAAAGCGAGCCACTGTCGCGCGTCGCCCTTGGGCCAGAATTCGAATTTGCCGGCCGCGGACGCCGCGGCAATCACCTTGCCCGGCCCACCCGCCAGATCGCCGACCAGCGCGGCGATCATGAGCAGCCCGACGATGATGACGATGGATTGGAACAGGTCGGTGAGCGCCACCGACCACATGCCGCCCCATATCGTGTAACCGAGCACGATCGCGGCGCCGATGACAATGCCGGTGTTGAGCGAGATCGCGCCCTCCGAGAGCACCGAGAACACCAGCCCGAGCGCGGTCATCTGCGCCGATGTCCACCCCAGGTAGGATATCGTGATGGCGACGCCGGTGATGACCTCCACGGGTTTGCTGTAGCGTTTGCGATAGAAGTCGCCGATCGTCAGCAGGTCCATGCGGTAGAACGCCCGCGCAAAGAAGACTGCGACGAATACCAGGCAGAACGACGCACCGAACGGGTCGGCGATGATGCCGCCCAGGCCGTCCTTGGCGAACGTGGCCGACACCGACAGCACTGTTTCGGCACCGAACCAGGTCGCGAACACCGTCGCGGTGTTGATGTAAAGCGGCAGGCTGCGTCCGGCGACCAGATAGTCCCGGGAGTTGTGCACCCGCTGCGCGGCCCACAGGCCGATCCCTATCGAAAGGATCATGTAGCCGATGACGAACCAAATCAGCATGCCTGGGCCTGAACGTCCACCGTATTGTGCGAACGAGTCCCGGATTATAGCTGCGGTGCCGGCCGCGCCGCCTCAAGCGAGGGCGACGGCGGTTCCTCGCAGCACGGCCATCGGCCCGATGCGCTTGAGAAGCGAGAGTTGTGCAGCATCGCGCACGAACAACGAACCCGCGAAACCGAGTGCGTTCACCGCAATGGAATTGCAGCGCTCGGACGATCGCGGCACCAGCAGCATCCAGCGCCGGGTGGCCAGAAGATTGTAAGGTCCGGCCTGGCATGCTTCGCGACGGGAATCCTTGGCCGCTAACCCGGTTACGGCGAGCAACGCGAGATAGCTCGCGTGCAGCTGTCGCGCTGCAGTACCCACATCGTCGAACGCTGTGTGGTCGAGCCATGCCAGTGCGTGGCGAAACGCCAGTCCCGGCACGCGCTGCGGGCCGTCGCGCCCCGTCACGGGCCCGAACAGCGCTTCGACCGGCAGCGTCGGCCCGCGCCGACCGAGCGGCAGCGGCACCAGTTGCAGATGTTTGTGTGGCTGGCTCGCTCCGGCCATGGCGCCGGCGTTGTAGAACGCAAGCCCATCGATTTCGGCCATGCAGGCCGCGAGTGCCTCGAAGTCTTGCATATCGATCAGCATCTCCTGGGGTACGAATGCACGCGTGACGATGAGCAGATGGCGCTCGATAACGTTGAATTTGTTCAGCAACGAAAAATGCGATTGCGTCAGGTCTGCGACGAACAAATCCGGTTCATGCGGCAGGAAAGGATCGGCGTCGGACGGTGCCTTCTGCCCGTTCGGCTGCTTTAGCCGCTCTTTGCGTTCCAGACTGGAAACGCGGCGAACGATGAATTCCATGCCACCGTCGGGCACGATTTCCTCGTCGGTCCGGATGGGCTGCATCGCACCGCAAGCGAGCGCATGCTGCGACCGCGCCAGGAGTGCGGCCGCCAGCGATCCACGCTCGAGCAGCAAACGGCTCATCGGGATTTGGGCAATGGGGGCACCGGCCGATTATACGAGCGCCCCGGGCCTCGGTTAGACTTGCTCCAGACCTGCTATCGGCACTGATGAACCATGCGCGATCCAACGCCACAAACGATCTATCTCAAGGACTACAGGTCACCCGCATTTCTGGTTTCGGCGGTCGATCTGGACTTCGAACTGCACGAAGACCACGCGCAGGTACGTTCGCGCCTATCGATGCAGCGAAATCCCGAATCCGCCGATCCGCGGGCGCCCCTTGCGCTCGACGGCGAGGACCTGGAGTTGGTGTCCGTCTGCCTCGATGGTCGGGCGCTGTGCTCGGCGGAAATTGCGCTCGATACGGTTGGACTGACCATACAGGGCGGAGTCAAGCTGCCACGCGCGTTCACGCTGGAGACGGTCGCGCGCATCTACCCGCGCAGGAACACCAAGCTCATGGGGCTCTACGGCTCCCGCGACGGGTTCTTCACACAGTGCGAGGCCCAGGGCTTCAGGCGCATTACCTGGTTTCCCGACCGGCCGGACGTGATGGCGCGGTACGCGGTCACGATCCACGCCGACCGGGAGAAGTACCCGCTGCTGCTGTCCAATGGAAATCGGGTCGCCTCGGGCGGCGGGCGGGGCGGACGCCACTGGGTCCGCTGGGAAGATCCGTTTCCGAAGCCCTGCTACCTGTTTGCGATGGTGGCGGCCCGACTGGATGCGCTGGAGGACAGTATTGTCACGCGATCCGGTCGCACGGCGAAACTGGCCGTCTATGTCGAGCCCGGCAAGCTCGACCAGTCGGTGTTTGCCATGCAGGCGCTGAAGAAGGCGATCAAATGGGACGAAGAGGTCTTCGGGTTGGAACTGGACCTGGAGCGGTACATGATCGTCTCGGTGGGCGATTTCAACATGGGGGCAATGGAGAACAAGGGGCTCAACATCTTCAACACCAAGTACGTGCTCGCCCGCCCCGACACCGCGACCGACACCGACTTCCTGAATATCGACCGGGTGGTGGCGCACGAGTACTTCCACAACTGGACGGGAAACCGGGTCACCTGCCGCGACTGGTTCCAGCTTTCGCTCAAGGAGGGACTTACGGTCTTCCGCGACCAGGAATTCGGCGCCGACATGTACTCGCGTCCGGTGCAGCGCATCCAGGAGGTCCGCCGACTGCGTGCGGCTCAGTTTCCCGAGGATGCCGGCCCGATGGCGCATCCGGTCCGCCCGGCCTCATATATGGAGATCAGCAATTTCTACACCGCCACCGTCTACGAAAAGGGCGCGGAAGTGGTCCGGATGATCCACACGCTGATCGGCGCGGAGGCATTTCGCAAGGGCATGGACCTGTATTTCGCGCGCCACGACGGGCAGGCAGTGACCTGCGAGCAGTTCGTGGACGCCATGGCGGACGCCTCAGGGACGGATCTGTCGCAGTTCAAGCGATGGTATGAGCAGGCCGGCACGCCGGTGCTGGAAGTGCGCGATACATACGATGCGCAGGACGAGCGTTATACGCTCGAAGTGACGCAATCCTGTCCGCCCACACCGGGCCAGGCAGCCAAGCTGCCGTTTCACATCCCGCTATCGCTGGGCCTGCTGAACGCCGACGGCAACGACATCCCGTTGCGCCTGCAGGGGGAGTCGGCGGCCGGCGGCGGCTCGCGGGTCCTGTCGGTGACAGAGACCGAGTCGCGGTTCACCTTCGTGGATGTGCGCGAAAAACCGGTGCCGTCGCTCGTGCGCGGGTTCTCCGCGCCGGTCATCGTCAAGTATGACTGTGATGAGGCCGCACTCGTTCACCTGATGGCGCACGACACCGATTGCTTCAATCGCTGGGAGGCCGGGCAGCGCCTGGCTTCGGATCTGATTCTGCGCGGGGCACAGGCGCTGCAAAATCATCGCGCGATCGAGGTTCCGAAGACCTTCGTCGCCGCCTTCGCGCGCTTGCTTGCCGAAGCTGCGGCCGACCCGGCTTTCGCCGCCGAAGCGCTGTCGTTGCCCTCCGAGACCACTTTGGCCGAGCAGATGGGCGTGGTCGACCCAGACGCGTTGCACGAGGCACGCGTACAGGTGAGGACCCAGCTTGCGTGGGACCTGCAACCCGAGCTGCTCGATACCTGGCGAGCCCATCGGTCGACCGGACCCTATTCTCCGGACGCGGAAGCGGCCGGAGCGCGCGCGCTGCGCAATCTCGCGCTCGGCTATCTGATGGAACTCGACGATCCGGAGATGCGAAGCCTCGCGCTGATGCAATTCGAGCATGCGGACAACATGACCGATGCAATGGCGGCGCTGGCGGCGCTTGCCGGATGCGATTGTCGCGAGCGCCAGATCGCGCTGGACGCTTTCTACGCCAAATGGAAGGATGAACCGCTGGTGGTCGACAAGTGGCTCGCCGTGCAGGCCGCCTCGCGGCTGCCGGGCACCCTGGACGAAGTCAAACGCCTGAGCGCCCATCCGGCGTTCAATCTGCGCAACCCGAACAAGGTCTATTCGCTGCTGTTCGGCTTCTGCGCCAATCATGTACGCTTCCATTCGGCCGACGGCGGCGGCTATGCGTTCGCGGCCGACCGCGTTATCGAACTGGACGCGATGAATCCCCAGGTGGCCGCGCGCATGGCGCGCGCTTTCGACCGCTGGCGCAAATTCGACGACGCACGGCAGGCCAAGGCGCGCGCGGCGCTGGAACGCATCCGCGATACAGCGGGTCTGTCGCGCGACACGAGCGAGGTCGTGACCAAGGCGCTCACCTGATCGCCGCGCGAAGACCGGGCGAAAGTCAACCGGATGTCGACCGCCATTGACGCAGTGCTGTTCGATCTGGGCCGTGTATTGCTCGACTGGGATCCGCGCTATTACTACCGAAGCCTTATTCCCAGCGAGGACGCGCTGGAGCATTTCGTTCGGGTGGTGGTCGCGCACGCCTGGTATCTTGAAATGGACGCCGGCAAGGGCACGGACCAGGCGATCGCCGAACGCTGCCGCGCCTATCCTGAGCATGCGCCGCTGCTTGCGCGCTGGAAAGAAGGCTGGCCGCTCATGCTGCGCGGGCCGATCGCTGGCAGCGTGGATATTCTCGACCGGCTGCGCACGCGCGGTATGCGGCTCTACGCGCTCACGAACTTCTCGCGCGAAACATGGCCGATGGCGAAGGCGCGGTTCGATTTTCTTTCCTGGTTCGAGGACACCATCGTCTCGGGTGAGCACGGCATCGTCAAACCCGATCCGCGCATTTTCGAGCTGGCCATCTCGCGCTGCCGCTTGGACCCGGCCCGCACGGTATTCATCGACGATGCCCTGGCGAACGTCGAGGCCGGACGCCTCTGCGGATTGCGCGCGCTGCAGTTCACTTCACCAGAGAAGCTGCGCGAGGATCTCTCGCGTCTGGGCGTGCTATAGCGGTGCGGATCGGTCAAGGACCCAATCTGCCCTCGGGCGGATCGCGGCGCGTTCAGCAGGCATCGGTCAAAGCTTGGTCTCTGGAACCGAAAAGCGCACGACCCGGTTGCGCCCCTGTTCCTTTGCGCGGTACATCGCCTGATCGGCGCGCTCCATGAGGATCTCCGCGCTGCGTCCATCGGCCGGATAACAGGCCAGGCCGATGCTGACCGTGATCAGGACGCTGTCATCGCGCAGTTCGAGCGGTCTGCGCACGATCGATTCCCGGATACGCTCCGCGACGTCGCGGGCCGCATCGGCATCGGTGTCGGGAAGCAGGACCACGAATTCGTCACCGCCGTAACGCGCGGGGACATCGGTGGTCCGTAAATGCGCCTTTATGCTCGCGGCGAGCTGACGAAGCAGGTCGTTCCCCGCTTCATGGCCATATTTGTCATTCACGACCTTCAGATTGTCCGAGTCGATCATCAACACGCTCAGTGGACGCGAGTATCGGACAGCCTGGGCGAAGGCGCGGTCCATGACGAAAGAGAACCCGCGGACGTTGTAGAGCTCGGTCAGCTCGTCGGATTCGGAGAGCGCCTTGGCCTTGTTGAGACCGTAGCGGATGTCGGCCGAAAACATGGTCGTCAGGTAGGCGACCAGCAGCATCGGCGCCAGCTGCACGATCGGCAGTGTCGCGCGGCTGACCGCCAGGACCGGTTCCACCAAGGACCCTCCCAGGAGCACGAAGCAGGCCGTAATCAGTCCGACCTCGAGCAGCGTGGCGAGTTTCCCAAGTGCGAGCGCGCTGGTGATCACGGGCAGCAGGTAGAGATTGAGCAGCGGGCTTTGCAATCCGCCCGTGAACCACAGAACCCAGGTGATGAAGACGATCATCACCCAGCTTTCGATCGCGACTTTCCAGCGCGCCTCCCTGCGGAAGAAGTTCGAATAATGAAAACCGAGCAGGAACGCGGCGTAGACGAACAAAGCCATGCCGACTGCCGAGCGGGTAAAGTCGCTGCCCTCTTCGAGCACCTGATACAGAAGGGTCAGAACAAGCAGAAGCCACTCGATCTCGGCGACCGTCCGCGCTATGCCTCTGAGTTCGTGGTGCTCAATGCTGGAAATGCCCTCGCGAGTTTGCATGGCGTTCGTGTGCTCCCTAATCGAGAATCCGGGCACAAGTCCTCTCGGGCGAAGCGCCGCGCGGACGTTTCACGCATGAAGCATGTTCAAACGCCCGCATCGTGGGCCCAGCCAGGGACTGCATGATATCAGCCACGCCAGACATCGAGGAACAGCAAAGCGGCGACGCCTGCGAGCAGCAGGCTGACGATGAGCAACAGACCTGTCTGATGTTTTTGTTCGGCAGCGAGCTGCTCGATCCGGTCGCGCACCTGTGCCGACGGATCGCGTTCCAGCGCGTGGTGCACCAGGCGAGGCAGCTGCGGGAGCATGGCGGCCCACTGGGGCGCTTCGGACTTCAGATTGCGCAGCAGGCCCCGGAACCCGATCTGGTCCTGCATCCAGCGCTCGAGAAAGGGTTTGCCGGTCTCCCAGAGGTCCAGTTGAGGATAGAGCTGGCGTCCCAGGCCTTCGATATTGAGCAGGGTCTTCTGCAGCATGACCAATTGCGGCTGGATTTCGACGTTGAAGCGGCGCGAAATCTGAAACAGCCGCAGCAGAAAGCGTCCGAACGAGATTTCGCTGATCGGCCGGTCGAATACCGGCTCGCACACCGAGCGCACCGCGGCCTCGAATTCGTCCACTCGGGTGGAGGGGGGCACCCAACCGGCCTCCAGGTGCGCCTGAGCGACGCGCTTGTAGTCGCGCTTGAAAAAAGCGAGGAAGTTCTGTGCCAGGTAGTTCTTGTCGACGTCGGTCAGCGTGCCCATGATGCCGAAATCCAGCGCGATATATTGTCCGGCCGGCGAAACGAAAATGTTGCCCGGGTGCATGTCGGCGTGGAAGAAGCCGTCTCGGAACACCTGGGTGAAGAAGATTTCGACGCCCGAGCGCGCGAGCCTGGGGATGTCGATGCCTATCTCCAGCAGGCTGTCGATTTGGCTGATCGGGATGCCGTGCATGCGCTGCATGGTCATCACGGTGGGTGTACACCATTCCCAGTACACTTCCGGTACCGCGAGCAGCGGCGAGTTGTCGAAATTGCGCCGTAACTGCGAACAGCTCGACGCCTCGCGCATCAGGTCGAGTTCGTTGTAGAGGTGCTTGCCGAACTCGCTGACCACCTCGCGCGGCTTGAGCCTCGGCCCGTCGGCAAAGACCCGCTCGATCAGCTGCGCGGCGCTGTCGAGCAGCGCCAGATCGCGCTCGACGACCGGCAGGATGCCCGGTCGCAGTATCTTGACCGCAACCTCGGTCCCGCCGCACTCCCCGGGGGGAAGCTTGGCGAAATGAACCTGTGCCACCGAGGCACTGGCGATCGGCTTGGCATCGAAGCTTTCGTATACCTGCGCGAGCGGCCGCCCGAAAGCGCGTTCGATCTCGGCTGCGGCTAGTTCGCTCGGGAACGGGGGCACTTGATCCTGAAGCTTGGCCAGTTCGTCGGCGATGTCCGGCGGCAACAGGTCGCGGCGAGTCGAGAGCATCTGGCCGAACTTGACGAATATCGGGCCCAGCTCCTCGAGGGCATGGCGCAGCCTCACCGCGCGCGGATCCCCGAGGTCGCGGAAGAAAAGCAGTGTATTGACCGCACGGCCCGCCCGCCCGCCCGGAGCGAGCGCGAACTCGTCCAGGCCGAAGCGGAACGCGATCCACAGGATCTTTACCAGGCGATTGAAGCGCACCACGCGCGGTTGGCTTTTGCCGTTTTGAAGTGGCAATTCTACAGACGTGGAGAAAAGCCAGTCGGAGTCGTGGTTCCGGGCTTCCGACCCGGCTGCCGTTGGATTGGGGGCCTACCCTTTCCCGCTCTTCAGGTCTTCGTGCCCGTCTCGAGCTGATCGAGACGGTCTTGCACGCGCGCGCAGTCTTCGACGAGCGATTCCAAGCTATGCCGCAGCGAGTCGGCTTCTCCGCGCTGTGCGAGCAGTGGCTGTTCGTAGGCCAGGAACTCGGAAAGATTCTGTGCCAGGCGCGTCGCTGCATCCTTTTGCCAGGCGAGCGCATCGCGGGCGGCGCCTGCGATGCGGTGCGCGAGAACATCGCCGAAAAGCTTCGATAGATCTTGTTCGGCATCCCAGGTCAGTTCCTGAAAAAGGATCTGCACCGTGCTTGCCAGATCGGCCGGTCCGACCATCTCCACCTGCGCCATCGCCGCCTCGTCACGCACGAGGAGACGAGGCAGGGAGGCCAGCGGTATGGTTGCGGTAAGGTCGGCGACTGCCTCCGACGGCGCCTCCGCGACGACGCCTGAATCGAGGATGACCAGCCGCAAATCCGGCAGCGGCATGAGCCGGAGCACAACGCATTTCGTCGCAAACGGCCGCAATGATGCGCGCGCCCAGTCCTGTTCGAGGAGCAGGTGATTCAGCGCAATGGTGGCCGGCTTTTCCATCATGGGGCTGGTTACGGCCGATGAAGAACAGGACCGTCCCGGCAGGCTGGCCTGTCTGCGGCGAATTCGGGCGCTAGGCCAAGGCAGGTTGCTGGATCCCGGCGAGCAGCCATCCCGTCTTGCCGTCCACCGGCTTTTGCAGGTTCCATATTTCCTCGAAATCCAGCGGCCCGGCGTTCGGTGCCTCGCGGATACTGCCGACGAAGCGTACGCTCGCCCAGTGCAACGGCCCCTCCGTGACCACTTCGAGCAGCGAGGCCGAAAGCGATAGAAGGTCGGTCTGTTGCGCCCGGCCGGCGCGTTCGAGCACATCGAATTTCAGCGCGGCAAACATCTCCTCGGTCGTCATTTCGCGCAAGGCTTCGACGTTTCCTCGGTCGTTGGCTTCCTGTAGGCGAACGAAATTGAGTTTTGCCTGTTTCACGAAACCCTCGGCGTCGAATCCGGCCGGAATCCGGGCTTGGAACTGGCTGCGAAAGTCCGGCTGCGCGTCGGCCTCGGTCGAAGGAATTTGCGACGGCGGCGGCGCGGCGACCGTTTCGTTGCCGATTTCGGCACCGGATCCCGTGCCCGGTCCCGCAAAGTGCGCTCGCGGGGTTGATGCGGCCTCGCGGCGTGCGAACAGTCGTATCAGCGAGATCACTGCAAACGCGAGCACCAGCATCAGCAGCATGCTGCCGATCATGCTCCCCAAGCCACCGTTTCCGATCAGCCACCCCAGGCCGAGGCCTGCGGCCAGAGCGGCAATCGGTCCGAGCCAGCGGTTGGCGGGCGCCGTTGCGGGGGTTGCGGGCGCCGGCTGGGCGGGCTTGGTGCTGGACTGCTGGGGTGGAGCGGGTTGTGCGCGGCGTTGCATCGGAGCGATCCGCTGCGCCCCGAAGCTTCGGGCGCCACCGAGCCTTGCAGCTTCGGCACTGTCGATCGTGACCGCGGCGCCCAGCGCAAGCAGGCACGCCGCGACGAAAAGCTGTTTCATGTTTGTTCTCCTGGATTAATACTTGTAGCCGCGGTGCAGGGCGACTACGCCGGCGGTCAAGTTGTAGTATTCGACATCTTCGAGCCCGGCTTGTTCCATCATTTGTTTCAGTTCTTCCTGGGCCGGATGCATACGGATGGATTCCGCGAGATAGCGATAGCTGGCTTCGTCGTCGGTGATCTTCTTGCCCAGCCAGGGCAGTACGTTGAACGAATACCAGTCGTAGACGCGCGATAGCGGGGGCCACACGCGCGCAAACTCCAATACCAGGGCGCAGCCCCCGGGCTTCAGCACTCGGCGCATCTCCGCCAGTGCGGCGTCCTTGTGGGTCATGTTGCGAAGGCCAAAGGCCACGCTCACGCAATCGAAATAGTCCGCGGGGAACGGCAGCCATTCCGCGTCGCATTGAACAATGGGCAGCAACACACCCGCGTCAGCGGAACGGTCGCGGCCGACTTCGAGCATGGCACAGTTGACGTCGGTGAGCCAGACTTCGCCGGTCTTGCCGACACGCCGAGCGAACGCGCGCGCGAGATCTCCCGAGCCGCCTGCAATGTCGAGCGCTTTGGCGCCCTCTCGAAGGCCGCTTCGTTGCACCGAAAATGCCTTCCACAGCCGGTGCAGTCCGCCCGACATGAGATCGTTCATCAGGTCGTACTTGCGTGCCACCGAGTCGAACACGCCGGCGACTTTGCGCGCCTTCTCGCGTTCTGCGACGGTCTGGAATCCGAAGTGCGTTTGCTCGCTCATTGTCGCTTGCCGCGCTTTAGTCCATGAATGGCCAGTCATGATACCGGTAAAGCGGGCGAGGGACGATACGGTCGGCACGACGTCCAGCGGCCAGCCAGCACGACAACGACGGGCGAACGGGATCGAACCACTGCTCTAGCCGTCCGAAATCGCTTGCTCGATCAGCAGGGCAATTGCGCAGACTTACCGCTCGAGGATGCATTCGCGCCTTGGGGAACGCGCTTCGCACCGCCTTCAACGCCCTTTGAACACCGGTTTGCGCTTTTCCATGAAGGCGGCGCGTCCTTCCTTGTAGTCGCCACTTTCCATGCACGAATCGATCAGGGCCTGAACTGCGGCAATGTCTCGTTCGCCGGTCATGTTCAGCGTTTCCGACACCGAACGCTTGACCGCCAGCAGGGAAAGCGGCGCATTCTCCGCGATCATCGCGCAGTATTCCTGCACCTCGCGGTCGAGTTCCGCGGCCGGCAGCACGCGCAGTACAAAGCCCATTCGCAGCGCCTCTGCCGCCCCGAACTTGCGTGCCGAGAGGAAGATGTCGAGCGTGTTGGCCGCCCCGATCAGGTTCACGTACCGTGCCACGCCCTCGTGACTGTAACCTATGCCGAGTCGCGCCGCCGGCATTCTGAATACCGCGTCCTCGGAGCAGAAGCGTATGTCGCAGGCCGCCGCCAGGCCGAGGCCTCCGCCCATGCAGATTCCCCGGATCTTGGCGACGGTCGGCTTCGTGCACTTCATCGGCGCCATGTAGGGCGCAAGCGATTGCGCATGCCGTGTATCGACGGCGTCGGTGGAATCACGGCTCTTGCGGAGTTGAGCTATGTCCGCGCCGGAAACAAATGCCCTGTCGCCGTCACCGGTGAGCACGATGACGCGCACCGAGGAGTCACGCTCCAGATTTTCGAGGGTCTTGTCGAGCGCCCGCCACATGTCCGGCGTCACCGCGTTGTGCTTGGCAGGATTGGAAATCACGAGCGTCGCAATAGCGCCGTCGCGGCGCGTCAATATTTCGGCCACGTTGAAATTACCTTGTCCATAGGGATTGCGTTGTCGAGGTCACGGCTTGCGGCCGATGGGCCGGAGAGGGGCGCGATCAGGGTGCGCCGATGCTGAGGCGTTCGAAATCGGCGCCCCGGTCGAGAATACCGGTCAACAGAATCTGCTCGGCCTTGTCGCTCAGGACTTCGACCAACCGCTTCGGGCGGTACCACCCGGCGGGCAGGATCAACGCGGCAGGCGACCGAAGCGCCGGAACCGCCGGCAGGACCAGCGCCGGTACGTACATTTCATTTGTCGTGTTCAAACCCGTAGCGCGAACCGCAACACACCGCGGCAGGCCCGGCAGTATGCGCACGCCGGCGCGCAGCTCGACTTCGCCCGAAACCGCCAACCAGCGCACGACGCCGACCATGAGGCCCTTTGCGTCGGCTGGCAGCACCCCGATCAACTGCCGCTGGACCAGGCGGGATTTGCCGCCGTCTTCTCCGCGGCTGATGCGCAATCCGCCCAGGCTTTCTTCGGTTATCGTCCACGTTTCCACAGTGTAGCTCTGCTGAATCGCGCGCTCCTCGTCCTCGCGCGTGGAGACGTGGCCGAACGTGGCGATCTCGTCGCGCTGCGCCTTGGTGAGTTCCTTCGGCGCGGCAGGTTGGCGGAACGGCTTGCCACTGATGCAGTAGTGGATCGCGGAAAGCCCCATGCACACTTTCGCCGGCACCGCGACTGCGCGGCGTGACGAAACCCGAGGCCTTGGTTCTTCGCACCATTGGCGATGGACAATCAGGAGCAGTTGCTCGGCCGCCGAAGCGCTCACATCATCGCCGAGCCCCAACTTTTCCGGGGTGTCCCCCGCCCGCAGCAACGCCACGCGGGAACGGATGCTCTTGGCGAGCTCATCGATCCGGAGATGGCGCGTCGATCCACCCGAGAGCGTCTCATGTACGGCTCCGCGCGCGGCGGCCAGATCCACCGCGAGCGGTGCAAGGCCGGGGGCGCCGGGCCCGGGCTTGCGGTCGATACGAACTTTCTGCGCCAGGTATTCGAGCCAGCGTCCGACGATGACCAGCTGTTTTGGACTCGGTTCACTGGGATCGTTTGCCAGTTGCAGCAGCAGCGAATGGACGTAGGTCCGCAGGCAGCTCGTGGCGCGCGTCTTCTGCGCCGCGTCGGGTACTTCCTTATCGAGAATTCCCAGACCCTCGGCGGTGGCAAAGAGATGGTGCAGGAGCTTCCAATCCTCACCGCTGAATTCCTGAAAGGACTTGTAGTGTTCAACGATGCGCTGACCGATACACCAAAGTGCGCGTTGGCACACGAGTGCCTGTTGTCCGGCGAGAGCCGGGTGATTCCCCAGCACCGATAACAGGCAATGCCGGTAGCCGTGGGATAGAGCGTCCCACAGGCCCAACACGTTGTAAAAGATATCTCGTTCCGGTTTGCCAAGCGGAACCGGCTTTCCCGTGAATTTCTTCGCGTGTTCCGCCTGCACGAACGTGGCAGGCTCGAGCAGCAGTTCCATGATCCGCAAACGCTCTGAGGGTTCCACCTCGAAACAGTTGAGTTCCTCGATCTGACCCAGAATCCGGCTGTGGGAAGGCGCGACATTGATCAGCGGCACCGTGCGCAGCCATTGCGCGCAGGACGCGGCATCGGTGAATTCCGGATTGGCGTCCGGCGAGATGACTGGAAGATCGAAGGCGGACACTGGCGGTTGCTCAGGTTGCCAAGGAGTACCGGCTCAAATGCTGGTACAGCGAACGCGCCAGGCGCTCGATGTCAGGCGTGCCGTGAATGGCGCTCGCACTTCGGCAGGGTTCGGCCCAGATGGGCCGCGGAAAATGCGGGTCGTCACGATAGCGCGGAATCACATGCCAATGCAGGTGCGCAACCGCGTTACCCAGGCTCGCCAAGTTGATTTTGTCCGGTACGAGCACGTCGCGCAGAGCCGCTTCGGTCGCGAAAACCGCGTCCATCAAGCGGGCTCGCTCGGGTGCGGAAAGATCGCTCATTTCGCTGATATGCTGTTCAAGAATTACGCGGCAGAACCCCGGATAGCCGAGCTCGTCGAGCAGCACGACGCGGCAGAACCCATCCTGCCACAGAATCTGCTCCGAATCAGGATTGCACAGCTCGCAACCCTGCGCCGTTAATTTAGTCACAACGATTCTCCTGCGCAACCCCGCAATGTGGCATATGGCCGCTCGGCGCAGCACGCGCAAGCGTTATAACAGGACGCGCTCGATTCCGCCGCGGTTGGCTTTTTCCACGTACGCCACGAGCCAATCCGCGCCCAGCAGGTGGCGGGCCATCTCCACGACGATGTAATCCGCCTCGGCGCCCGTGTCGTCTCTAAAGCGTGCCAGGCCCTGCAGGCACGATGGGCACGATGTGAGAATCTTCGTCTGCGTGCTTTGATTTACATCGTGAACTTCCGCAACGTTGCGCCTGAGTTCCTCCTCTTTGCGGAAACGCACCTGCGTCGAAATGTCGGGACGGGTGACGGAAAGCGTGCCGGACTCGCCGCAGCAGCGATCGCTTAATTGCACACCGTTGCCTACGAGGGCGCTGACCACTTTCATGGGTTGGGTCGTCTTGATCGGCGTGTGGCAGGGGTCGTGGTAGAAATAACGCGTTCCCGTTACGTTCTCAAGCCTAACGCCTTTTTCGAGCAAGTATTCGTGTATGTCGAGAAGACGACTGCCGGGGAAGATCTTGTCGAATTCGTATTTTTCGAGCTGGTCCATGCAGGTTCCGCAGGACACGATCACCGTGCGTATGTCCAGGTAGTTGAGCGTGTTTGCGACACGATGGAACAAGACCCTGTTATCGGTAATGATTCTCTGCCCGCGGTCCGCTTCGCCGGCTGCCGTCTGCGGGTAACCGCAACACAGATATCCCGGGGGAAGCACGCAGATGCTGCCGATATCGTAGAGCATCGCCTGGGTCGCCAAGCCCACCTGCGAGAACAGGCGTTCCGAGCCGCAACCGGGAAAGTAGAACACGGCTTCGGATTCGTCGGTCGTCTTCTCCGGGCTGCGGATGACCGGAATAAAGCGTCGGTCCTCGATATCGAGCAGCGCCCTGGCGGTTCGTCGGGGCAGATTGCCGGGCATCGGCTTGTTCAGAAAATGCACCACCTGTGCACGCACCGGGGGGCTGCCGGTGGACGACGGCGGCTGCTCGGTCTGTCGTTGTGCCGAACCGACGATCTTCGCCACCCGGTGGCCCAGACGCTGCGCTGCATAGCCCCAGTCGATCATGAACTTGCGCACGAGCTTGATGACGGTCGGGTCGGTAGCCGAAAGGAATGCCATCGCCGCGGCGGTTCCCGGGTTCCACTTTTGCTTCCCGTGGCGCCGCAGGAAGTTGCGCATGGCGATCGAAACGTCGCCGAAGTCGATTTCGACAGGGCAGGGGTTGGCGCACTTGTGGCAGACCGTGCAGTGGTCGGCGACATCCGAATATTCATCGAAGTGCCTTAGGCTGACCCCGCGTCGGGTCTGCTCTTCGTAAAGGAACGCCTCGGTCAGCAGCGAAGCGGCGAGGATCTTGTTGCGTGGCGAATACAGCAGATTGGCTCGCGGAACGTGGGTCGCGCATACGGGCTTGCACTTTCCGCAGCGCAGGCAGTCCTTGATCGAGTCGGAAATGTGACCGATTTCCGATTGTTCCAGGATAAGGCTTTCGGCGCCGATCAGGTTGAACGACGGCGTATACGCATTTCTCAGATCCGCTCCGGGCAGCAGCTTGCCCTTGTTGAAGTGGCCCTGCGGATCGATCTTTTCCTTGTAGGAGCGGAACGCTTCGATCTGCGCGCCTTCGAGGAATTCGAGCTTGGTGATGCCGATGCCGTGCTCTCCGGATATCACACCACCGAGGGACTTTGCCAGAAGCATGATGCGCGCCACGCTCTGCGTGGCCTGGTGCAACATGCCGTAATCGTCGGAGTTGACGGGTATGTTGGTGTGCACGTTGCCGTCGCCGGCATGCATGTGCAATGCCACGAACAGCCGGCTGCGCAGAACCTGCTGGTGCACTGCATCGAATCCTTCGAGCACACGGCGAAACGCGATTCCGTCGAAAATCGCCGCGAATTCCGCGCGCACCTCATCTTTCCAGGACACCCTCAGGCTATGGTCCTGCAGCAGCGTGAGTACTGTTCCGTCGCGGTGGGTCAGGGCGGCGAGCGCGGGAACGATGTCGGCGCGGGCCTCCTGCAATGGCGTATCCAGGTGCGTCAGCAGATATTGCCATCGCTCCCGCGCCGCGGTGAGGCAGGCCAGCGCGCGCTCGGGCCGGTCACCGATCAATTCGGCGTCCGGCACTTTTTCCTCGTATCGGAAAAGAGGCAATTCCCCGCCCAGGTACTCCTCGAGCGCGTCCAGCAGGGCGAGCTTGTTATGGATCGAAAGTTCGATATTGATGCGCTCGATCCCGTCGGAGTAGTCCCCCAGGCGCTCGAGCGGAATCACCACGTCCTCGTTGATCTTGAATGCGTTGGTGTGCTTGGCGATTGCGGCCGTGCGCGAGCGGTCGAGCCAGAACGTTCTGCGTGCTTCCGGGCTGACGGCAATGAAGCCCTCGCCGCCGCGCGCGTTGGCCAGGCGCACCACCTGCGAGGCCGCGCGTGCGACCTCGTCTTCGTCCTCGCCTGCGATGTCGGCGACCAGGACCATCTTGGGTCGCCCGGAGCGGCGCGCCTTGGTCGCGTACCCGACCGCTTTGAGATAGCGCTCGTCAAGGTGCTCCAGTCCGGCAAGCACCACCGATCGAGTGGGCTCCTGGTGCTGACCGGTATCAAAAAGCCTCTTGATTTCGACGATTGACGGAACCGAGTCGCGCACCTGGCCGTAGAATTCAAGGCAAACGGTGCGCATTGCGCGCGGCATGCGGTGCAGGATGAAACGTGCCGACGTGATGATTCCGTCGCAGCCTTCCTTCTGTACGCCGGGAAGGCCCGACAGAAATTTGTCGGTGACGTCCTTACCCAATCCGGCCTTGCGAAACCGCCCACCTGGAATCTCAAGGACTTCCGCGTCCCCTTCGGGTGTGCGACCGTCGATACCGAAACGCTGAATGGAAAAGCGCGCCAACGCACAATCGTGAATCTTCCCCAGATTGTGCTCGAGACGCGTCACCTCGAAAAAGCGCCCGTTCGGATCGACCATCCTCCAGCTTGCGAGGTTGTCGAGCGCAGTGCCCCACAGCACCGCCTTCTTGCCACCGGCATTCATGGCGATGTTGCCACCGATACACGAGGCATCGGACGAGGTGGGGTCGGTTGCGAAAACATAGCCGGCCGCCTCGGCCACCTCCATGGCGCGGCGTGTCACGGTGCCTGCGCCGCAATGAACCGTGGGCACGTCATGGTCAACGCCGGGCAGTCGCAGCATTTCAACGCCCGACAGAAAATCGAGCTTTTCGGTGTTGATCACGGCCGACCGGGGCGACAACGGCACGGCGCCGCCGGTGTAACCCGTACCGCCGCCGCGAGGGATGATCGTCAGTCCCAGGCCGATGCAGTCGCGCACAACCGCGGCAACTTGCTCCTCCGAATCCGGATTCAGCACGACGAACGGGTACTCGACGCGCCAGTCCGTCGCATCGGTCACGTGGGCGACGCGCGCCAGCCCGTCAAAGCGAACGTTGTCGCGACGGGTGCTGCGGGCAAGCTGTTTCAAGGTGCGTCGGCGCATTTCAGCGACGCTCGCGAATTCGGCGGCGAACGTGTCCACGGCTTGGTGCCCGCGTTCCAGCAGGAACCTGACCTTCTCGCTTCGTGCTTCGGCCTGGGCGCGGACCTGAGGGTCGGATTCCCGACTCGTTTCGTCGTCGTAGCCGGCGCGGCGCTTTTCGATCTCAGCCAGGCGATGGCGCAGCGCCTCGACGAGCGCCGCGCGCCGGCCGGCGTTTTCCAGCAGATCGTCCTGCAGATAGGGGTTGCGGGAAACCACCCAGATGTCGCCGAGCACCTCGTAGAGCATGCGGGACGAGCGCCCCGTGCGCCGTTCGGCGCGAAGTTCGACGAGGGAGCGCCACGCCGGTTCTCCGAGCAGACGGATTACGATCTCGCGGTCGGAGAACGAGGTGTAGTTGTAAGGAATCTCGCGCAGCCGTTCGGTCATCGTGACTCGCTCAGGACGCGGGCGGCAGCAGCGGCGTTTCCTCGCTAGCCGCGCTTGGAGGGAATACGTCGCGATAGGCCGCGTAGAAGCTTCCAAACAGAACGGGCATGCTCGCAAGGATCGCAGCGATCAATCCCAGGCGCAACAATGCCGGATGTCCTTGCAGCACGACTGCAGCGCTGACCAGCAAAACCGAAAATCCGGCACCGGCCAGCGCGAGCAGTGCTCCATAGAACAGGAACGCGCGCCAGTTGCGCCATCCGGCGAAAAAACTGAAAAACAGGGCTTTGGCCGCGCCCATTCCATCCCATGCCACGAGCACCGGCGCGAACCAGAACGCCATGACCACCGGGGTGCCCACGATGGCGGCGATCATCAACGCGTTCGACAGACTGCCGTCACGTATGGCGGTGACGGTCGGCGGGGTGCCGTAAATGACCCATTTTGCCAGTATGCCGCCGTCGGCGATCGCGGCAATGCCGAGCACCACGGCGATCGAGAGCAGATACAAGCCCCCGAGCGTGATCAGCGTCGACAGCCTGGAGCGAAAGCCGGCGAACAAGAGTGCCGGGCGCAGCGATTGGCCGGCCTCCAGGCCCCTGCACATCACCATGAAGCTGACCGAAAAAGCCGGCAGGAACAAGGTGCCCAGCAGCGACCCGGCCACCGGGATCTGATTTATCAGCGCGATCAGCATCCAGTAGGAAAACACCAGCAGCGTCCACATCGGGGGATTCTTCCTGAACAGCAGGAACCCCTGCGCCAGCCATAACCATCCGTGTCCGGCCGGAACCGTTCTCACGGCAGCCGACTCGAATGACACGGCGCCGATGGGAGCGAAATGGCTCCGGCGCGGCGCAGCTCGAGGATGCGTCGGAAATGTTCCGGGTCGTGTGCGTGGGTCAGCTCGCCCGGACGCGGCAGATAGAAGTCGTACAGCCGGGACAGCCAAAAACGCAGCGATGCTGCGCGCAGCATCGCCGGCCAGGCGTCGCGCTCCGGCGCGCTGAGCGGGCGTGTTTCCTGGTAGGCGATCAGCAGCGCTCTGGCGCGTTCGGGCTCGACGTTGCCGGCGACGTCCACACACCAATCGTTCAGCGTGACCGCCAGATCGAAAACGAACGCGTCGATTCCTGCAAAGTAGAAGTCGATCACGCCTCCGATGCGTGCTCCCGCAGCCTGGCCTGCGTTGCCGCCTTCGAACAACACGTTGTCGCGAAACAGGTCGGCATGAACTGCTCCGCGTGGCAGGATATCGAACCGCTGTTGCGTCTGGAATTCCAATTCGGAGGCGAGCAGATCTTGCAGTCTCGCGTCTAGGAAAGGTGACACTTTAGGTGCCGCCTGTTGTTGCCACCGGAGTCCGCGCGGATTTTCCAGTATCCCGTCGTAGTCCGCAACCGCCAGATGCATACTCGCAAGCATGGCTCCGACCTTACCGCAATGTCGCTCTTGTGGATCGACGACCGGTGCGCCGTCCAGGCGCGTGACGATGGTCGCGGGTTTGCCGTTGAGGTGTCCGAGAAACGCATTGTCCCGGTCGCCGACTGGCGCGGGGCAGGGAATGCCATGTCGCGCCAGGTGGGCCATCAGGTTCAGATAATACGGCAGCTCTTCGGCACTCAGCCGCTCGAACAGCGTGAGGACATAGCGCCCCTTCGTGGTGGTCACGAAGTAATTGGTGTTTTCGATTCCTGCGGCGATGCCCTGCATGTGAAGCAGGCTGCCGACGGAATGGTGTTTCAGCCATGCGGAGAGTTGCTCAGAGCTGACCTTGGTGTAGACGGACATGAATTGATTACAAGGCGTGGCCCGGCAGTACCGGGCCCTGGCATCATCCCGATCACTAAAACTCTTGAATAACCCAGAGCGGGACGCGTAGGCCTTGGTCCAGGCTGTCGCGCCTGCCTCCCTGAGACTGGCCAAGGTCATCGCGCAGGTAATATACGGCGCCTGAAGGCGTCGTCACCTTTACGACGCGCTTGCCGTCGATCAGCAATTCCTCGATCTGCTCGTTGGCGCCCGGGGTAATGCGCACCGGCGTTTCGGACAAGTCCGCGGCCGCCCCCGGCGGCGGTGGCGGTGGCTCCGGAAGCGGCTCAAGCCCGAGGGGCTGCTGCGCAAAGACCGCGAACGGCACGGCGGCGATCAAAGCGCACGGTAAGGATTTGGGAAGCATCGGGCTGGAGAATAGGAACTTTAGGGGCAGACCCTTATTGGTAAAGTGTAGCAGATTCGCGAAGTGCCCAATGGTTTCTACAGCGGGCCAGCGACAGTGGAATTCATTGATGCGAAAGCTCTGAGATAATGCTCCGGCAGCGTTTGCATGCAGATGGCGCGTGTTGCGCGCACCACGCGGCTGGGCGAAGCGTCTCCGAGCATCGTGATCGGGTATTGGAATGGTGTCGTTCCCTTGAAGCGGCCGGCCTTGAACAAAATACTGTTACTGGTTGACGGGTCGTCATACCTGTATCGCGCTTACCATGCGCTTCCGGATCTGCGCAGCCCCGCGGGAGAGCCGACGGGGGCGATCTACGGCGTGCTCAGCATGCTGCGCAGGCTTCTGGCCGACTACGATGCCGACTACGTAGGTTGCGTTTTCGACGCCAAAGGACGCACGTTCCGTGACGAGCTTTATCCCGAATACAAGGCGAACCGGCCGCCGATGCCCGACGAGCTCGGACAGCAGATCGCACCGCTTGTCGAAGCGATTCGCGCGCTTGGGCTGCCGTTATTGCAGATCGAGGGAGTCGAGGCCGACGATGTCATCGGCACACTCGCGCGCGAGGCGGAGAAGTCGGGAGTCCGCACGATCGTGTCCACCGGCGACAAGGATCTGGCGCAGTTGGTCAGCGAGCAGGTCACGCTGGTCAACACCATGACCAACGAGAAGCTCGATCCTGCGGGCGTGGAGGAAAAATTCGGCGTGCCACCTTCGCGGATCGTCGACTACCTCGCGCTGGTGGGTGACGCCGTTGACAACGTACCCGGCGTCGACAAGGTGGGACCCAAGACCGCCGTGAAATGGTTGCGGCAATACGGATCAATCGAGGGTGTGATCCAGCATGCCGGTGACATCAAGGGCGTGGTCGGCGACAACCTGCGCCGTGCTCTCGACTGGCTGCCCCAGGCCAGGGCGCTGGTCTCGGTCAAGTGCGACGTGGCACTGCCGCTGAACCTGAAAGACCTTGCGCGACAGGCGTGCGACGAAGCGAAACTTGCGCTTCTTTTTGCGAACTTCGGCTTTCGCAGTTGGAGCAAAGCCGCGCCCGCGGGCGCAGGCGGGGGGCGGGCCGCGAGCGAAAGATCTGTCGCCGCCCGCGGCGAGCGCACCGGTGCTGACGAATCGCGGCTGGATGTCGAGCCCTCGAAAGTCGAGCGGCATTACGAAACCGTACTCACGGTACGGGCGCTGCGACAGTGGCTGGCACAGATGGAGCGGGCCGAGCTGGTCGCATTGGACACCGAGACGGACAGCCTCGAACCAATGAACGCGCGCTTGGTGGGACTGTCGTTGTGTGCCAGTCCCGGGCACGCTGCCTACGTGCCGCTCGCGCACGCCTACGCCGGAGCGCCGGGTCAACTTGACGTGCAGGAAGCGCTCGGAATATTGCGGCCCTGGCTCGAATCGCCGCTCGCGCCCAAGCTCGGTCAGAACTCGAAATACGACCAGCATGTGTTCGCCAATCACGGGATTGCGCTCGCCGGTATCGCGCACGATACGCTGCTCCAGTCCTATGTGCTGGAGAGCCACGCGCGCCACGACATGGACAGCCTCGCGCTTCGCCATCTCGGCGAGAAGACGATCAGCTACGACGACGTGACCGGCAAGGGCGCGCAGCGCATCGGCTTCGACCAGGTCGATGTTGCGCGCGCCACCGAATACGCCGCAGAGGACGCGGATATCACGCTGCGGCTGCACCATGCACTTTACGCTCGCATTCGTGCCGATGCGAAGCTCGCCTACGTGTACGAACGCATCGAAATCCCGGCCCGCGAGGTGTTGGTGCGTATGGAGCGCGCGGGGGTTCTGATCGACGCGCCGCTGTTGGAGGCACAGAGCCGGGAGCTGGGGGCGAAGATGATGACGCTGGAGGCGCTCGCGCACCGCGAAGCGGGGCAGCCCTTCAACCTCAACTCGCCCAAGCAGATCAGCGAGATCTTCTTCGAACGCAAGGGGATGCCAGTGCTGAAGAAGACGCCCTCGGGTGCGCCCTCGACCGACGAGGAGGTCCTGGAAAAACTGGCGCTGGACCATCCGCTGGCGAAGATCCTGCTCGACTACCGCGAGATCGCCAAGCTCAAGTCGACCTATACCGACAAGCTTCCGCGAATGGTCAACGATCGCACAGGGCGCGTGCATACCAACTACGCGCAGGCCACCGCTGTCACCGGAAGGCTGGCTTCGAACGATCCAAACCTGCAGAATATCCCGGTGAGGACAGCCGAGGGACGCCGGATCCGGGAGGCCTTTATTGCCCCCGCGGGATCGAAACTGGTTTCGGCCGACTATTCGCAGATCGAGCTGCGCATCATGGCGCATATTTCGGGGGACCCGAGCCTGCTGGCTGCCTTCGAGCGCGGCGAGGACGTGCACCGGGCAACGGCCGCCGATGTCTTCGGCCGCGGGTTGCACGAGGTAACGCCCGAAGAGCGGCGCTACGCGAAAACCATCAACTTTGGTCTCATCTATGGCATGTCGGCCTTCGGTCTCGCGCAGCAACTGGGCCTCGAACGGGCTACTGCCGAGGCCTATATCGCGAGCTACTTCACCCGCTACCCGGGGGTGAAGCGTTACATGGACGAGACCCGGGCACTGGCGCGGGAACGCGGCTACGTCGAGACCGTATTCGGCCGCAGGCTATGGCTGCCGGATATTCGCAGTTCGGCCCAGGGGCGGCGCAGCGGGGCTGAGCGCGCCGCCATTAACGCGCCCATGCAGGGTACCGCAGCCGACCTGATCAAGCTGGCGATGATCGCGGTGCAGGACTGGCTCGATGCCCAGGCGATGAGCTCGAAGCTGATCATGCAGGTTCACGATGAGCTGGTGCTTGAGGTGCCGCGCGAGGAACTCGCGCAGGTAAAGGAGAGTCTTCCGGGCCTGATGACCGGGGTGGCAGAAATGAAAGTGCCGTTGCTGGTCGATCTCGGCGTCGGCGACAACTGGGACCAGGCGCATTGAGGACGCACGAACTGTCGTGCATCAAATTCCTTTGAACTCGGCAGCCGGCGACATCACGGGGCAGACGAGCGGATCCGGACCCGGTAACCGTTGTCGGAGGGTGGAGGGGCGTACAGCACACTGAATTCGCGGTATCGATGAAATCTTGGTCTGGTTGTGGCGGCCTGAGGGGGGTGACATGGCAACGGATTCGGTACGGGAAGCTGACTCACCTGATGTCATTCGGCATTTGGTATTGCTGGGAGACGCACTGCAGAACATCGACCTGGGAACAGAGGAGATCGAGAGTGCGCTGATGCCGAAGCCGCGCAATCCATGGAAGCTGACGGTGCTGCAGACATTGCGGACGCTGAAGCGTGGTCACGCGAGCGAAATTCCCAGGGACGCAACTCATATCGTGATCAGCATCGAGGGCGCATGGGCGATCGAGGAAAGCGGATTGCTGCAGGGTGGTACCCACACGATCAGCGAAGCGCTCGAAAAGCTCGCGACGGCGGCCGACGAGTTCGAGAGCATCCTGGATGGCATGATCGCCGCGGCGCGGGAGACGGGCCTGCCGGCGCTTCTGTGCACGCTGGTGCCGGCGAGATTTGCAAAACTGCCGCAGCAGCGGGCCATTACCACCGCGCTGGCCATTTTTAACGATCGCATACTTCGCCGCGCGATCGCAGCAAGACTCTCAATCGTGGATCTGCGTGTGGTGTGCAATGAAGACGCCGATTACGCCAGCGAAACGCTACTGTCGCGCGCCGGGGTGCGCAAGGCGGCGAACGTCATTCGCGCCGCACTCTACGAGGTGTCCCGGAAGCCAGGGCGGCCGCGGGTGTATTTCTAGCCGAGCCGGTCTGCGTCGCGTCTGCTGCGATCGGACGCGTTGCGAGGTCGCGCGGAAGAACGCCGCGAATCCATACGCTCGGTTTCGCTTATCACTCGAAAACCGTCACCTTGCCCGTTTCATTGTCCAGAATCATAAAAGCGTCAAAGTACGAAATCTTCGGTGCTTCACCCGTCCGTTCCTTGACGGCATCGCGCCATTCCTCGTTGTGGGCGGCTTCGGCGGCGGCGCGGGATTTCCACAGGTAGAAGCCGCTCACCCATTTCTTGTCGTCGCTCCACAGGAAATGTTTGCGGATCAACTCCGGTTCGGCCTGCCATTTCGGCACCACGCCCTGGGCGTCGTTGATGATTTCCTCCCGGTTCAGTCCCTTGGGCGCCGGATATATGACCAGTTCACCTATCATTGCAGACCCCGAATGTCGACGTTCCGCGGCCATGTCCGGCCACAAGATTGCATTGTGCCAAAGTTACCAGGGAAAAGATGCATGACGAGGACGGACAAATCATCAATCCTGGAAAGAAGCCGGCGCGGTTTGCTGATATGTCCAAATGCCGCGCTCAGGGGGAAGGCTTGTCTACAGGGTTGGCCAGCACGTATTTCTTCGCAGTGCGCCGGTCCAGCCTCGTGCGTCTCGCCACTTCTTCGTACGTGCCGTGCTGCTTGTACAGCAGCGTGCAATATTCTCCGAGCAATTCTTCCGCGCCGAGGGTTCCGGCACGCACGCGCTGAACGAAGGCTTCGTTCTCGTCGCTGCCCGCCACGTCCCGGTCTCCGGCGTACCGGCCGGTAAGCAGAATTCTCCGAACCGCCTGCTCCAGCTCGCGCACGTTGCCCGGCCAGCGATAGTCGCGCGGCAGATCGCGCTCGATCGCCTCCATCGCGATTGCGGCCAGCGCGGGACTCGGCTCACCGGCAATGCGCGCAACGAGCAGCCGAACCATTTCCTCAAGTTCGCCGGGTGACTCCCGGATCCGTTGTCGAAGCGGGGGCACCCGGATTACGTCCGAGCACAGCCGATAGTAAAAATCGTCGCGAAAGCGCCCTGCCGCACGCAGTTCGTCGAGCGGTCGGTTTGTCGCCGCGATGACGCGTCCGGCGAAACGCCTGCGCTCGTGGCTGCCGACCGGATTGAAGCTGCGCTCCTGGAGGATCTGCAGCAGCTTGATCTGCACGGGGACCGACACCTCGCCGATCTCGTCGAGAAACAACGCGCCATGCGCGCTGCAGCGCTCGAATACGCCCTCATGATGCTCGATCGCACCCGTAAAAGCGCCCTTCCTGTGGCCGAACAGCTCCGACTCGATCAGCGCCTCGGAAAACTGGGACAGGTTGATCGCGATGAAACTGTCGGTGAAATTCGCCGCGAAGCGGCGCTTGTCCGCAAGGAAGGGGATGAATTCCGAGCGACCGATTGCCGCGGCGGCCAGTCCTTTGCCGGTGCCGGTTTCTCCGAGCAGCAGCGTGGAGAAATCCTCCATACGGTTCCACAGTCCGGCGCGATACGCGCGCATGTCGTCGGTGAAAATATTGCTCCACAGTGCGCGCCGCAGCGTCCGCATGGATTCGCACTCCCCGGCGAGCGAGCGAACGATGAAGTGAAACGCTCGACGCAGCTGAAAGAACAGCGCGAAGTGGCGCGCGGCCGACTCCTCGCCGAGTCCGCGTCCGACCAGCTCGCCGATCACCGAGCGCGCCACCCGGTCCACGGACGGCGCCTCGCCGTGCGCGGCCTGACGCTCGATCAGTTCGTCGATGGGCGGCACGTGCCGGTGGTAGCAGACGTACAGGAATGCGCTCTCGACCAGACGCTGATCCGCTGCGTCGAGACGGTTCAGCGCGGCCGCATCGGAGAACGGGTGCAACCGCGGTTCGACCAGGCGCGCCAACGCCTCGCGGTCCCCGGCCAGGTCCTCTATCGTTGCCGCGGGGACGAGTTGCTGGATCAGTCGCGCGCGCCGGTCGCTGAACGGATTCGCATACGCGATGCGATCGAGGGTGGTAAAGAACTCGCGTTCGGCTCCTTTGAGGCGCGTTTCCGCCATGGAGACTCCCTAGCGACTGACGATGTACATTCAATGTACTTCATGTACTCACGATATGCCAAACAGACAGACCGCGGCAGCCGTACTGGTGGCATACGTTCGAAGGAAAATCAACGAGTTAAGCGATTGTCGTCTTATGGCACGATGTGTGCTGCCCCTTGGGTGAACGCTAACCCATCGAGTTACAGGAGTCGTCGGTGAATTCGGACCTGTTCGTCGAGAACCCCGCGCACGCGCGGGGCAGCGGCCGAATCCGAGCTCGGGCCGACCGAACCGCGAAGGCACGGTCATGAATCAAAAAGACACCCCGATCACAGCTTTGCGGCCACGCGTGGTCGCCACATTCAAGAGGGCCTGGCGCGAGGGCGTGCTGGTGCTCGCGGGCTTGGGAATGCTCGTCGGGTTCATGGCGCTGGAGCCGGTTGCGCAGGACCCGGCGTATCATGACTTTGCGGACCAGCGCGTTTTGTTTGGCGTGCCGAACCTGCTCGATGTCGCCTCCGGTGTCCCATTCCTGTTCATCGGCATCGGCGGAATCCTGCTGTGCGCCGGCCGGCACCGACCGCCGCTCGTCGCCTCCTGGTCGGCGCTGTTCGTCGCCGCGACCCTGGTGTGCCTGGGTTCAGGCTATTACCACTGGCGCCCGGATGACGGGACGCTGTTCTGGGATCGGCTGCCGATGGCCCTCGCGTTCATGGCGCTGTTCGTCGCGCTGGTGTGCGAGCACCTCGGCGAAGGGCTCGAACGGTTCCTGCTGGTGCCGGCGCTGGCTGTCGGCTTGGCGGGCACGCTTTGGTGGCATTACACGGACGATCTGCGGCTCTACGGCTGGGTGCAGTTCACCCCGCTGGTGTGCATCCCACTCGTGCTTGCGCTGTTTCCGGGCAGATACACGCATCGCGCTTATGTGACCTACGGCCTCGGCCTGTACGCTGTCGCCAAACTCGCCGAGCTCTACGATCGGGAGGTCTTCGCGTTGACCGCCCACGCCGTCAGCGGCCATACACTCAAGCACGTTCTGGCGGCCGGCGCGCTGCTTACCATCCTTCTCATGCTGGCTCTGCGCAGGGACCGGCCATGAACCTCGCGCCGATCAACCTCGTCGCCGGCTGGATGGGCCTGCTTGGCGGCGTCGCCTCCGGGATGGTCATCGGACTGTGCTTTCACCGGGACGGATGGCTGGGCGGATACGGCTCGTTCCGCCGGCGCCTCGTGCGGCTCGGCCACATCGCGTTTCTCGGCCTCGGCTTCGTGAATGTCCTGTACGCACTCAGCGTGGCGCAGAGGCCGATCGCGGCGACGCTCGAACATATCGCGTCGGGCGGTTTCATGCTGGGCGCGGTCACGATGCCGCTGTGCTGTTTTCTCGCCGCATGGCGAACGCCGTTCCGGCATCTGTTTCCTGTTCCGGTCGCGAGCATCCTGGCCGGAGTTCTCAGCGTACTTATAGGATGGGTATGGGCATGAAGATCGGGTTCATTGCAATGAGCGGTGTGCGCGCCCACAACAAGGCGCTCACGGACCATGGGCTCACTCTGCCGGGCTTTGTCGAGCGCAGCAAGGTGATCGCGTCGCTGCCCAGCCTCGGGCTGCTGACCCTTGCCGGCCTAACGCCGCGCGAAGCCGACGTTGAATACGTCGAGGTGCCCGACCTCGACGCAGTGAACGGCGTACCGGGTGAATTCGACGCCGTCGCGATCTCGAGTTTCAGCGCGCAGATCCGCGAGGCGTACCGGCTCGCCGATCGCTATCGCGCGCGCGGCACCCGGGTCATCCTCGGCGGACTGCACGTGTCGGCGCGGCCGGCGGAGGCTGCACAGCACGCCGACACCATTGTGATCGGAGAAGGCGAGCCGGCGTGGCCGGCGCTCGTCGCCGATCTGCGGCGGGGCGCGCTGAAACAATGCTACGACTCGCGTGGGTGCGATTTCGACCTGGCCGAAGCACCCATGCCGCGCTTCGACCTGCTCGAGATAGACCGCTACAACCGGCTCACGGTCCAGACCCAGCGAGGCTGCCCGTTCCGCTGCGAGTTCTGCGCCGCGTCAATGCGCATTGCGCCGACCTTCAAGGTGAAGCCGGTAGAGAAGGTCATGGCGGAAATCCGGCGCATCAGGGAGCGCTGGCCGCATCCCTTCATCGAGTTCGCCGACGACAACACCTTCGTCAACAAGCGGCACGGCAGGGAACTGATGCGTGCGCTGGCGAAAGAGCATGTGCGCTGGTTCACCGAAACGGACATCTCGGTCGCGGAGGACGAGGAACTGCTGCGGATGATGCATGACGCCGGCTGCGCGCAGGTGCTGATCGGGCTCGAGAGCCCGTCGCCGGCGGGGCTCGACGGCCTCGAGCAGAAAGCCAACTGGAAATCGAAGCAGCGCGCCAAGTACCGGAAGGCAATCGACCGCATTCAGGGCCACGGCATCACCGTTAACGGGTGTTTCATCCTGGGCCTGGACGGCGCCGGACCCGAAAGCTTCGCGGAGGTATGGGATTTCGTGCGCGACAGCGGTCTGTACGAGATCCAGATCACGGTGCAGACGGCGTTTCCGGGCACGCCGCTGTACGAGCGTCTCGACCGGGAGGGCCGGCTGCTGCGCCGGGACGCATGGGAGCTGTGCACGCTGTTCGACGTCAACCTGAAGCCGGCGGGCATGAGCGTGGCGGAGCTCGAGTCGGGCCTGTTGTCGCTCGCCGCGAAGATCTACAGCGATGAATTCACCAGGGAACGCAGGGAGAAGTTTTTCGACCGGCGTCGCCAGAACCTGCGAGACGCCGCGTCCATACAGGAGGCGCAGGCATGACCACTTTCCAGAAGATGCAGCAATTCCTGGCTCGCCGGTTCGGGCTTCGCGAGAGCGAAATCGTGCCGGATCGCTCGCTGCAGAGCCTCGGCATCGACTCGCTCGCGGCGATCGAGCTGCTGTTCGACATCGAGGACGAGTTCGGCATCCGGGTGCCCGAGGACCAGCGCGACATCGAGACGCTGCGCGACCTCGCCGCGCTCATCGACGGCCAGTTGGCGCTCAAGTGCGCCGAGCACGCGTGACCGGAGACGCTGGTGCGCAAGGTCGCCGTTACCGGGCTGGGCGTGGTGTGCGCGGTGGGCAACGACCCGGCGAGCTTCTTCGACAGCCTGATGGCGGGGCGGTCCGGGATTGCGGGGCTGCCTTGCGCCGCGGGCGCTCGCGGCGCAACGCGTGTCGCGGCCCAGGTGGCGTTCAACCCGACCGCGCACTTTCCGGAGCCCGAACTCGCCACGCTTGACCGATTCAGCCAGTTCGCGCGCGTCGCGGCCGCGCAGGCGATCGCGGACGCGGGACTGTGCCTCGCACAGGAAGATCGGACGCGCATCGGCGTATCCCTGGGCACCGGGCTGGGTGGAGCGTGCACGATCGAGGACGGCTATCGCGCGTTGTACGGCCGGGGCGCGGCCGCGGTTCGCCCGATGACGGTCTTAATGGCGATGAACACCGCGGGCGCGTCACAGATCGCCCTCAAGTACGCGCTGGAGGGTCCCAATCTGACGTATTCCACCGCGTGCAGTTCCGGCGGCATCGCGATCGGCGAAGCCTGCCGGCTGATCCGCCACGGCTATGCCGACGTGATGATCGCGGGCGGCGCGGAGGCGCTGCTTACCGAGGGCGCGCTGGTCGCGTGGGACGCATTGCGCACGCTCGCCCGCGTCGATGCCGCCGACCCCGCGGCCTCGTGCCGGCCGTTTTCCCGCGACCGGTCCGGGCTGGTGCTGGGTGAGGGCGCCGCGATCGTGGTTCTCGAAGCAAGCGAGCGCGCGCTTGCGCGCGGCGCGCCGATTCATGCCGAGTTGATCGGCTTCGGCTCGGCGAACGACATCCGGCACATCGCCCGCCCGTCCATCGAAGGGCAGGTCCGCTCGATGCGGGCCGCACTCGCGGACGCCGGGGTGGCGCCGGGCAACATTGACTACATCAACGCACACGGGACGGCGACGCAGGTCGGCGACCGCGTGGAAACGGCAGCGATCAAGGAAGTCTTCGGAGATCACGCCTATCGCGTCCCGGTCAGTTCGACGAAGGCAGTGCACGGACACATGATGGGCGCAACGGCGGCGGCCGAGTTCGTCGCCGCGGTGCTCGCGATCACGCGCCGGTCGGTGCCGCCTACGGCGCATCTGCGCGCGGCCGACCCCGACTGCGACCTCGATTACGTTGCAGAGGGCGGCCGCTGCGGTCTTCCGATACGCACCGCGATGTCGAATTCGTTCGCGTTCGGCGGCAGCAGCGCGGTGCTGGTGGCGAGAGGCTTCGACTAGCGATGAGGAAAGGACGGTGAGATGCTGTCCGCTCTTGCCGCCACGTGGCTCGTTCACGCGATGACACGCACGGAAGCTCGCAAGTGACACATGCTCCCGCCCGACTACTCGAACGGTTCGTGCGCCTCGTCCTCAGCCATGCCCGCACAGTCCTCGTGGCTTGGGCGGTGCTTGTCGCCTGCGCCGCCGTGCTCGCCGTGCGCCTGCCGTCGGTGATCCACGGCGGCACCGATGCCATCGGCGACAGCGAGTCGGGTCGGGTCACGGCCGCGATCGACGCGAAGTTCGGCCAGGGCGCGGGCTTTGGCTTTGCGGTGATCGTCTCGCATCGCGAGGTGGACGCGAGCGATCCGGAATTTAGCATAATGGTGAACGAAGCGGCGGCGGCGCTGCAGGCCCTGGCACAGGTGAGGCGGGTCTCGCACTACTGGAATACCGGGGCGCCGGAGTTGCTCGGCCGCAGCGGCAGATCCGCATTGCTGCTGGTGACGCCGAACGTCGCGTCCTATTTTGCCGCCGAGGATCTCACGAATTCGCTGCGGGAGGCCTTAAGCGGGCTCGCCGCTGACCGGGGCTATCTGGTTACTGTGACCGGCGCGCCGGCGATGTTCTATGATCTGACGCGCCATTCGTCGTCGGACCTCACGCGCGCCGAACACGTCGGCATCCCGGTCGCGCTGGTGATTCTGCTATTCGTTTTTCGGGCGCCGCTTGCCGCGCTGCTGCCGCTGGTGCTGGCGGGCGCCGCGGTGACCGTCAGCTCGGCCGCTCTGTTTCTGCTGAGCCGGTGGATGCCGATGAGCATCTTCGCGCAAAACGTCGTTACCATGATCGGCCTGGGGATCGGAGTCGATTACGCGCTGCTGGTTGTGATCCGGTTTCGCCGGGAACGTGTGCAGGGATGCCGAACAGCAGACGCGTCGCTGCGGGCGGCGGCAAATGCGGCCCCGGCGATCCTGGTCTCCGGCACGGCCGTCGCCATCGGCTTTCTCGCGCTGCTGCTCGTGCATGCGCCGTTCCTGCATGGCATGGCGTTCGGTGGTCTGACTGTCGTGTTCGCAACGGTCGTCGCTTCGCTCACGCTGTTGCCGGTGTTGTTGCAGTGGTGGGGTCGGGCGCTGAACTGGCCCTGGCGCTTGCACGGCCGTCCGACGCGGGGAACCGCCATCGACCGCATGTGGAACCGATGGGCGACGCAGGTGATGGCGCATCCATGGCGATATCTGGGCCTGGCGGGCGCCATGGTCGGGATCCTTGTTGTCCCCGTCTTCTGGATGCAGTCGCGCAACGTCAGCATGGGTGACATGCCGCCCGGGTTCGAGTCGCGCCGGGGATACGAGTTGCTGCGCCAGGATTTCGTGGCGGGGTGGATGGGACCCATCGTCGTGTTGCTGCAGGGCTGCGCAGGCGTGGACTTGCGCGGTCCCAACGCGCGGCAGGCCGTCCTGGCGGTCGCGGCGCGGCTGGGCCGCGATAAAAGAGTGGTCCAGATTCAGGGGTATCCCCGGTTGCTGCGGGCACTGGCAGCGCGGGACAAGGCGGCCGGCGTCGTGGCGGATCCGCAGGCGGCGCTCCCTTCGGTCGGAACCGAATGGATCAGCGCGGACGGCGGTACGGCTCTTATGATTCTGGTTCCGCGTGCGGCACCGGAACGCGAGGAAATGCTCGCGTTCGTCCGGCAGTTGCGCGGGGACGCCTGGCCCGAAGCCCGGGCGGCCGGCATCGGGATCGCAATCGGTGGGCCGGCCGCCATGATCGCCGACTTCGATGCCGAACTGTTCGGTAGCCTGGGGCGCATCGTGCCCGCAGTGCTCGCGGTCACGTTCGTGGTCCTGATGGCGGCCTTCCGGTCGGTTCTTATTCCGGCGAAGGCCGTGCTGATGAACCTGCTCTCCGTGCTCGCCGCCTACGGCTTCCTGGTGCTGGTATTTCAGGAGGGCATCGGCGCTGCGCTGATCGGCATCGATCCTCCCGGCGGCCTGAATTCGCTGGTTATACTGATGCTGTTCACGATCCTGTTCGGGCTGTCGATGGATTATGAGGTGTTTCTGCTGCACCAGATCAACGAGGCGTACCGGAGAAGCGGGGAGAACCGTATCGCGGTGGCATCGGGTGTCGCGTGTTCGGCGGGGCTCATCTCGAGCGCCGCGGCCATCATGATCTGCCTGTGCGGATCGTTCGCGTTCACGCATCTGACGGCCACGCGCGAATTCGGTCTGGGCCTCGCCTTCGCGGTGGCGCTGGATGCGACGGTGATCCGCCTGCTGATGGTTCCGGCGCTGATGGAGCTGTTCGGGGCCGCGAATTGGTGGTGGCCCGGGTGGAAGCGACACCCTGCGTCGAAGCGACGGTTCTCGCAAGCTTGCGGCGATACGAGGGGAGTTCAGAGCGTCGGCTGAGGCTGTTGGCGCGGGGCGACTGGCATACTTGGCGAAAGAGCAGGTCGACGGCCGGCTGTGAGTCCTACTTGCCATTTTTCCGCGCAAAATCGAAGATTGGGTTTGGCAAGCAGTCAAATGTTGAAACAGCCTTATGAAACTCAAGGAAATCCCTGTCAACCAACTGTCCTTCGGGATGTACATCTCGAAGCTCGACGTACCGTGGACCCAAACGCCGTTTGTGTTTCAGGGCTTCGTTCTGACGTCGGAGAAACAGCTGGACGTCCTGAGAAAGCGCTGCAAGACGGTTTTTGTCGATCCTGAAAAAGCGGACACGTCGCTCATCAACAAGGCCATGTCGGAGCGATTTGAGACCGACGAAAAGAAGGCGCCGGTTCCCAAGGCTACCGCGGCCGAAATCGCCAGGGTCCGCGGCACCACGGCCTACCAGGAACGCGCGAGCGTCGAGGCCGAACTGCCGGGCGCCAAGACGGCATACAACGGATTCATCGGGGTCGTTCAGGAGTTGTCGCGCGCGGTCGAAGCCGGAAATTCGATCGACGGCCCCCGCTCGCGTCAGGCGACCACTCAGATCACCAACAGTGTTGTCCGGAATCCGGACGCGATGGCGCTGCTGATCAAGCTGCAGGAAACAAGCGGCGCAACCCTCAGTCGGGCCGTCGAGGTCTCGGTCATGATGACCATCTTCGGGCGCTTTCTCCAGCTTCCGCGTGCGCGTCTGGAGCTTCTGTGCATGCTGGGTATGCTCCAGGACGTGGGCAAGCTCAGGCTGCCTGCTGAACTCGCCGTGCGCGGGCCCGTTAATGCGACCGAGATGGAACTGTACCGAACGCACGTGAATCATTCAGCCGAAATTCTCAGTCAGACCCGTGGCCTGCCGGCGGAACTGGCCGGCCTTGCCACCCTTCACCACGAGCATTTCGACGGCAGCGGCTATCCGCGCGGGTTACGCGGCGAAGCTATCGGGCTGTTAGGCCACATTGCGTGCATCGCGGACGCCTATGACACGCTGACCGCTCCTCCGCCGTTCGGCAAGTACGTTACGCCGGCGAACGCGCTGAATGCCATCTTCAAAGAACGCGGTACGATGTTTCATCCAGCGCTGGTGGAGCAGTTCATACAGTGCATGGGCGCGTTTCCTGTGGGTAGCATGGTCGGGTTGAACACCGGCGAGATCGCCGTCGTGTACTCGCAGAACATGGTGCGCCGCCTGCAACCGCGCGTGATGATCGTGGAGGACGCCGACGGCAACCCGGTCATACCGTACAAGCTGCTTGACCTGATGAAGGCACCGAAAGCCGGCCCCGGCGTGCCTTATCGCATCGTGAGTACGCTCGAATACGGTCTCGTGAAACTCGATCCGCGCGAGTTCTTCCTGTAAGCGGCGCGGATTTCACCGACTTGCCGTTTCCGGAGGTGTTGCACAGTTGCCGCTTGAACTGGCGCGCCGAAGGCCGGAAACTGCCGGTGCTGCTCATCCTTTACATTCGGTGGTCGCGCGATGAACAGTACCCGCACTCAGCCGTGCGCGGTGCCATGGTCGCTGATAACAGTCGGCGACGTGGCGGCAGCCTGTTACAGGGCGCAACAATTTGGCGGTCCGCCGTTACAAATCGAGCGCAGAGCGACATACCCGGTTAACAGTTCGGGCGCGCAATGCGTTCGGCGGCGCGGCGGTGCAAACCGTCGGGATCCAGACCGAACCAATCGCAGGAGAGTATCGATGAACCACCCCGGCGTTCGTGGATGCGCCCGTCGCTGCACCGGGCCGCCACGAGTCTTCCAGCCCGAACCGTTTGCGGGGAATTCATCGCCGATTTCATGAGAGGTGAGGAATATATGTTCTGGATATTCAAAAGACGATCTGACAAGCTTCCCGGTCCACGATCTATCGACGACTTCGTCGGTCGCAGTCTGGTCGTCACGCATAAGAAGGATCCTAACTGGGTATGGGAATTGAAGTGCGTCAAACGTCCCAGGGCGGGTGGCCAGCACCAATTCGACTTCCGCGTCTTTTCCGAGTCTGACGTGGCGAGGGCTCGCGTGAAGATCCGTGACTTCACCTCCTTCGACGATCACCAGGAACTGATCCTCTTCCAGGGGTGGCTCGACAGGGACTCGATGGAGGTTCATTTCGAAGAGAAGAGCACGGTCGCAGCAAGAGCGCCGGCCGTGGAAATAGTGCCTGCAATGAAGAAGGCTCCCGCCGCCGGAGAACCACAGGCCAGGAAACAAAGAGACGCCCCCTGAAGCGTCGGTTCGAATCGCGCGTCCACTGGCAGCCGGCCTGCATCGATAGGGCGCGCGATCCGGCACCGCTCGCCGAGCCACTCGCGCAGGCGTGCGAATGCCGCGCGCGGCAACCCGGATGCGTGATGCTGAATCGCCCGATATGGGACACTATTGCCGTTGTGCGCGGTTCTGGCGAGTTCACGCGCGATCGCGGCAGGCCAGCGGGGCTTTTCAGATTTTCTGGCCGACCTGATTTTCTAATCCCTCCGCAGCGACGGGTTCTACGGCGACTAGGAGGTTTGCCCCGGTTTGCATAATATGACCTTCTGCCTGAATCATCGGGAGCCGACCATGGCCGGACATCGCATCGAACACGATTCCTTCGGAGACGTCCTCGTTCCCGCGGACTGTCTCTGGGGCGCGCAGACCCAGCGCTCGCTGGAAAACTTCCGCATTTCGGGAGAACGCATGCCTGCGGAGCTCATCCGCGCGCTCGCGCTGATCAAGCGCTCGTGCGCACGCGTTAACGCGGAGCTCGGGGCGCTACCCGCGGACAAAGCGCAGGCAATCGCCTCGGCCGCGGACGAAGTGCTCGGTGGGGAGCACGACCGGGAGTTCCCGCTGGTCGTCTGGCAGACCGGCTCGGGTACGCAGACCAACATGAACGTGAATGAGGTGCTCGCCAACCGAGCGAGCGAGATTCTCGGCGGGGAGCGCGGCGAGAAGCGCCTAGTGCACCCGAACGACGACGTCAACCGCGGCCAGTCGTCGAACGACGTGTTTCCGACGTCCATGAACGTCGCAGCGGTGCAGGCGCTCCACGGGCGCCTGGTCCCGGAGCTGCGCAGGTTGCGCGACGCGCTCGCTACGAAGGCGGTCGAGTACAAAGACCTCGTCAAGATCGGCCGGACGCACCTGCAGGACGCGACGCCGCTCACGCTCGGTCAGGAGATTTCCGGCTGGGTGTCGCAACTGGACCACGGCGTCGCCCACGTCCTGGCTTCGCTCACGCACCTGTGCGAGTTGGCGATCGGTGGTACGGCGGTCGGCACCGGCCTGAACGCGCACCCCGAGTTCGCCGCGCGCGTGGCGAAGGAGATCGCAAAGGCGACCGGCTTGCCGTTCGTCCCGGCGCGCAACAAGTTCGAGTCGCTGGCCGCGAACGACGCGTTGGTGCATGCGCACGGTGCCCTGAAAACGCTTGCGGCATCGCTGACCAAGATCGCCAATGACGTGCGTTGGCTCGCGAGCGGTCCACGCAGCGGCATAGGCGAGATCGCGATTCCCGAGAACGAGCCGGGAAGCTCGATCATGCCGGGCAAAGTCAACCCGACCCAGTCGGAGGCGATGACGATGCTGTGCGCCCAGGTGCTCGGCAACGATGTGGCGATCAATGTCGGCGGCGCATCGGGAAATTTTGAGCTCAACGTCTTCAAGCCGCTCATCATCCACAACTTCCTGCAGAGCGTGCGGCTGCTTGCCGACGGTGCGCAAAGCTTTTGCGAGCACTGCGCCACCGGCATCGAGCCGCGCCGCGAGCGCATCGCCGAGCTGCTCGGGAACTCTCTCATGCTCGTCACCGCGCTCAGCCCGCACATCGGCTACGACAAAGCGGCGAAAATCGCCAAGAAGGCCCATGCCGAGGGCACGACGCTGAAACAGGCGGCGGTGGCGCTGGGTGTCGGGGCCGAACAGTTCGACGCCTGGGTACGACCGGAGAAGATGGTTTGAGTCGAGTCTGATTTGCGACTGGATTCGCTCCAAGTGGCCCCAACAGCGGTGCGAAATACAGAAAAATTGACATAAGTGTCTCCAAGGCCGGGCTCAACATGGCGGTCCGCGCGGCCAGCGCCGACTATCCCGGCGCGATCATGGCGCTGCTCAATCCCGGCTGGGTCAAGACCGATATGGGCGGCACGCTCGCCACGCTCGCCGTCGAGCAAAGCGTTTCGGCCATGCGCGACGTGATCCGCAAGCTCACCGCTGAAGACAGCGGCACAATGGTCGATTACGACGGACACCGCTGGCCGTGGTAGCGACGGTCGCAACCGCGCGCCACGGTCCATTCACGGCGAGTTGAAAAACAAAAAGCCCCGTGTGGCGGGGCTTTCGCTTGAAGCCAGCGTATCGCGCAGTCACGCCGGGACCGGCTGCTGCTCCTCGACGCGTTGCTTCGGTTCGGCGGTCCGAGCTCGTTCTTCGCGGGTCGCGTCGTGGTTCAGCGTTTCTTGCGCACGCTTTTGCTCGGCGATCCGCGCCCATGCCTCGACATCATAATATTCGTAACACATGACGGCCTCCTTTGGTGAATAAGCGGGTCTCCCTCGCCGCATATTGGAATTGTTATTTCATCCTACGCCTTGTACCGGACCCTATCAACCCGTGGCCGAGCGCCGCCCGTTTTCCCGACACCAAGCTAGGGCCTGTTGACATTCACCGCGCGCGCCGACACCCGTTGAATCCGCTTCGGATCGCCTCGACCGAGCGGTTCCGCCATGGCCACCAAGGTGACACAGAGCGACAAAAGCCCGAAAATGCGCATGCTCATGGAGTACTCCTCGTGCCATCACAGCACCGTTCGATCGCGCCCGCCGCGCGCGGCGCCAAGACCGGAGTCTATTTTGCGCTTTTGCGACGATGAATTTGTCGGGGGCGCTTAGATAGATGCTCCCAGGCTGCGTTCCATGGCCCGAGGAATTCGCGCGGCGTTATCGCGCGCGTGGATATTGGCAGGGCATCTCGCTGTTCGAAATGCTGCGGCAGGCGGCTGCAAGAACTCCTGGGAAAACCGCGCTGGTCGATGGCGACCGTCGCCTGACCTACGCGGAACTGGTCCGCAACGCCGAAGATCTCGCCGCCGGGTTGTACGAACTGGGGCTGCGTCCGCCGGACCGGGTGATCTTTCAGCTCGGCAACAGCCTGGAACTGGCGGCCACATTTTTTGCGTTGATGCGCATCGGCGTGATTCCGGTGATGGCGTTGCCGGCCCATCGGGGCGGCGAGATCGGCCACTGGGTCGAACATGCGGGGGCGGTTGCACATTTCGTTGCCGCGGCGACGCCAAAATTCGACTGCGTCGCGATGGCGCGCAGCGTGGCGGTGGCCCATCCACTCATCCGCTACGTGGTGACCGCGGGTCCGGAGGCTGAGGGAGTCGAGGCGCTGGCGGCGCTATGCAGCCGGGGCAGACAGGCGGGTGCACAAGCCGCGCTGGCAGCGCTGCCCGACCCGGCGGCGGACGGAGTGGCATTGATGCTGCTCTCGGGCGGAACGACGGGCATGCCGAAGCTGATTCCGCGCACCCACAACGATTATGTGCACGTGGCGACGCGGACCGGAATCGTAACCGGGTTCGGGCCGGATACGGTGTTCCTTGCGGTACTGCCGATGGCGCACAACTACACGCTTTGCTGTCCGGGGATGCTTGGCACGCTCGTGCATGGCGGGACGGTCATCATTTCCTCAGACACGACGGCCGAGCAGGTATTTTCGGCCATAGCGCGGGAACGAGTGACCGCGATCGGCGCAACCGTTCCGCTGGTGGCGCGGTGGCTCGACTCGGACCAGTTCGGCCGCCACGACTTGTGCTCGCTGCGCGTGTTCATCAACGGAGGCGCCAAGCTTCCGCCGGAACTCAGGCGCCGGGTCGAGGAGCGGTTCCAGTGCGAGTACCAGGAGAACTTCGGCACCGGCGAGGGGCTGGTCTGCATCACGCCTCTGGGCCAACCAGAACCGGTGCGGTTCCTCAGTTCCGGCCGTCCCATTTCCGAGGGAGACGAGATCAAAGTCATCGACGAACGAGGCAACGAGCTCGCCGAAGGACAGATAGGCGAACTGGCGGCACGGGGTCCCTACACCATCCGCGGGTATTACAGCGCGGATGCCGCGAACCGCGATGCTTTTACCGACGACGGTTTTTACCGGACCGGTGACGTCGTCCGGGTCGTGGACGGGTTCATCTACCTGGAGGGGCGGCGCAAGGACCTCATTAATCGCGGCGGCGAGAAGATCAGTTGCGAGGAAGTCGAGGATTACATCCTGGCGCACCCGAAGGTCATGTCGGTCTGCGTGGTCGCGATGCCGGATGCAGTGTTCGGCGAGAAGGCCTGCGCATTCGCGATCTTGCGCGAAGGCTGCGAGCTCACGCTCGAAGAACTGGTCGCGTTCCTGCAGCAGCGCGAAATAGCCCGATTCAAACTGCCCGAGCGGCTGGAAATCGTCGACGAGTTCCCCATCAGCGCCGCGGGCAAGGTTCTCAGAAGGGAACTGCGCGAACGCATCGCAATGCAACTGCAATCCGAAAGATCCTGAGCCGCGGATAGCGCGGTTCCATCGCGCCGGCGATCGGAACGCGGCGGCGCTTCGGTCTCTCGCCGTAGAAATTTCCGGGGGGACATGGGGTCATGCCGAAATCGCGACGCGATCGGGTAAAGTGACACCTTTCCTTCCGCAATTTCGTATTCACAGAGGCGAACACAATGGCGAACGAAAGCGTCTGTCTTGCAATCATGGCTCCGACCCTGAACCTGTGTAACTACCTTTTCGGCATCGAGCAGGGCTTTTTCAGGAAGGAGGGCATCGACGTCAACGTGATCGTTCGTCCCGGTTTGCGCAACACGCAGGCCGTGGCTGACGGCGAAGCCGATTTCGGGGCCGCCAATGAATGCGTGATCCAGACGGCGCTGCGCGGTCCGACGGATCTGAGGATTCTGCTTCAGGTTCTCAACGATCCTTTGCACGACTTGATCGTGCAGAAAGGGATCGACGGTCTTCAGGATTTGAAAGGAAAGCAGGTCGCTGTTCCCGCGGCCGGCTCGACGCCCGGCATTCAAACGCGCCAGTACTTCGAGCGAAACGGGCTGGTTCCGGACCGGGACATTTTCGTGGTTCCGCAAGCTCATGGGGAAACGATGGCCGACCGAGTCCGTCACTTCGAAGAGGGCAAATTTGCCGGTCTTATCGCTTCCCCGCCGACGCCTTTCCTGCTGCACGCGAAAGGCTACCGTTCGATCACCGAGTTGAGCGAACACTTCCCAGGCACGGCCAGTCATGGCCTTGTGACGACTACAACGACTATCGCGAAGCGGCGCCCGCTGGTCGAGGCGATGGTGCGGGGCTACGTGCGTGGCGTCACCGCGTTGAAGCAAGACCGCGAAGCGGCCCTCAAGTTCATTTCCGCTCGCTTTAACCTGGAGCCTTCCCTCGCCGGTCGCTGCTATGACGTGCTGAAAGAGCGGTGGACCGCCAAGTTGTCCCTAGAATCGCTGCGCACCGAGTGCGAATTCCAGGCACAAAACGCCGGGGTCGACCCGATTGCAGCGGAAACCATTACCGAGGCCAGTTTCTCCGGAGTGCACTGAATCACGCGCTGCCCGCAGCCGGCGGGGCTGATTCGGGCGGGCGGCGCGCAGCGCTCAAGCAGGCCCGCGACCCCGTCAAAAGATCTCGTATGATCCGGTCATCGCGGGAAATTCAGGTAACACACGTACACAAATGACCAAAGCATTCCCAAAAACCATTCGCAGCATCCTGGTTGCGAACCGCAGCGAGATTTCGATTCGTGTCATGCGGGCGGCATCGGAAATGGGCATCCGGACCGTGGCCATCTACGCGAATGAGGACCGTTTTGCGCTGCACCGTTTCAAGGCCGACGAAAGTTACCTCGTCGGCGAAGGTCGCAAGCCGGTTGCCGCCTATCTGGACATCGACGACATTATTCGCATCGCGCGCGAGGCGGCCGTCGACGCCATACATCCCGGATATGGATTTCTTTCCGAGAACCCGGACTTTGCCGAGGCGTGCGAACGCGCCGGGCTCATGTTCATCGGACCGCGTCCCGAAGTGATGCGCGCACTGGGTAACAAGGTGGCGGCGCGTAATCTTGCAATTTCGGCGGGCGTGCCGGTGATGCCGGCGACCGAGGCTCTGCCCGACGACATTGACGAGGCCGGGCGGCGGGCTGCCACCTTGGGCTACCCGCTGATGCTCAAGGCAAGCTGGGGCGGCGGCGGCCGCGGCATGCGCGTCGTGGAATCCGCAGCCAATTTGCCCGGGCATCTGGAAGCAGCGCGCCGCGAGGCGGGTGCGGCGTTCGGCAATGACGAGATCTATCTGGAAAAGCTGGTGCAACGCGCGCGGCATCTCGAGGTGCAGGTGCTCGGCGACCTGCACGGCAATCTGGTGCACCTCTACGAGCGCGACTGCTCGGTGCAGCGACGCCACCAGAAGGTCGTCGAGCGCGCGCCGGCCCCGTTTCTCCCGGAGACCGTTCGAACGAAGATGTGCGAAGCGGCTTTGCGCATCGCGCGTGCGGTGAATTACACGCACGCCGGTACAGTGGAATTCCTGCTGGACACGGACACGAACGAGTTCTACTTCATCGAGGTCAATCCACGCATCCAGGTCGAGCACACGGTCACCGAGGAAGTCACCGGCGTGGATATCGTCAAAGCGCAGATACGCATCAGCGAGGGCGCACGGGTTGGCGCAGCCGACGCGTTTCTGCCGCGCCAGGAAGACATCAGGTTGAACGGCCACGCGCTGCAATGTCGCGTAACAACCGAGGATCCCGAAAATGGTTTTACGCCCGATTACGGCCGCATCACTGCCTATCGGAGTGCGGCCGGATTCGGCGTACGCCTCGATGGAGGCACGGCATATTCGGGCGCGGTCATCACGCCCTGGTACGACTCGCTGCTGGTGAAGGTGACCTCGTGGGGCCATACGGCGGACGAGGCCATCGCGCGCATGGACCGCGCGCTGCGCGAGTTCCGCGTGCGCGGCGTCTCGACCAACCTGCAGTTTCTCGAGAATGTCATTGGCCACCCGTTGTTCCGTTCGGGCGAATGCACCACGCGCTTCATCGATGACACCCCCGAACTTTTCCATTTCACGCTGCGCCGTGACCGAGCGACCAAGCTGCTGCAGTTCATCGGCGACGTGGTGATCAACGGCAACCAGGAAATGAAAGGACGCAGGCTGTTCGAAGCACCCCTGCCGCGGCCGCTGAAGCCCGTCTGCGATGTTGCCGCGCCCGCGCCCAGGGGCACCCGCGACCTCTTGCGCGAACTGGGGCCGGAAGCCTTTGCGCGCTGGATGCTCGCGGAGCGGCGCGTGCTCGTGACCGATACGAGCATGCGCGACGCGCATCAGTCGCTGTTCGCCACCCGCATGCGCACGCATGACATGCTGGAAATCGCCCCTTATTACGCGCGCCTGGTCCCGCAGCTTTTTTCGCTGGAATGCTGGGGCGGCGCGACCTTCGACGTGGCGATGCGTTTCCTGAAGGAAGATCCCTGGGAACGGTTGGCGGGCCTGCGCTCGCGTATTCCGAACATTCTGTTCCAGATGCTGCTGCGCGCCTCCAATGCCGTGGGCTACACCAACTACGCCGACAACGTGGTGCGCTATTTCGTGGCGCAAGCCGCCAAGAGCGGGATCGACCTGTTCCGCGTTTTCGATTCGCTCAACTCGGTCGAGAACATGCATGTTGCCATGGATGCGGTGCGCGAATCGGGCGCTCTGTGCGAGGCGGCGATCTGCTATAGCGGAGACCTGTTCGACGCGTCACGGCCGAAATTCAGTCTCAATTACTATGTCGAGATCGCCAAGCAACTGGAAAGAGCCGGCGCGCATATTCTGGGCATCAAGGACATGGCCGGCGTGTGCAGGCCGCGGGCAGCACGCGCGCTGGTCGCGGCGCTGAAACAGGAAGTCGGGCTGCCCATTCATTTCCACACCCATGACACCAGCGGCATCGCCGCGGCCAGCGTACTTGAAGCTGTCGAGGCCGGAGTCGACGCGATCGACGGAGCGCTTGACGCGATGAGCGGGCTCACCTCCCAACCGAATCTGGGCGCCGTCGCTGCGGCGCTTGCCGGCGCGGAGCGTGACACCGGCCTCGATCTGCGACAGGTGCAGGCACTGTCGCGCTACTGGGAAGGCGTGCGGCGCTATTACGCGCCGTTCGAGGCCGACATGCGCGCGGGCACCTGCAGCGTCTACCGTCATGAAATGCCCGGCGGCCAGTTCACCAACCTGCGCGAACAGGCCAGGGCCATGGGCCTGGAACAGCGCTGGGCCCAGGTCGAAGAGGCCTACGCGCGGGTGAATCTGCTGTTCGGCGACATCATCAAGGTTACGCCCACCTCGAAGGTGGTGGGCGACATGGCACTGTTCATGGTGTCTCATGGTCTCAGTGCCGACGAGGTGCTCGATCCGGAAAAACAGATTGCCTTTCCGGATTCGGTCGTCGCGCTGTTCCGGGGCGAAGTGGGTTTCCCGCCCGGCGGTTTTCCCGCCGGACTCAGCCGAAAGATATTGAAGGGCGTACAAGCGCTGCAAGGACGCCCCGGCGCGCTGCTGCCGGCGGTCGATATCGAAGAGCGACGCGCTGAGGCGCAGTCTGTCCTGGGACGCGCGCTCGGCGACCAGGACCTGGCCTCGTACCTCATGTATCCCAAGGTGTTTCTGGAATACGCCCGGCATCGCGCCGTATTCGAGGACGTGAGCGTTATCCCGACCCCGGTGTTCCTGAGCGGGCTGCGCGACGGCGAGGAGACGGCGGTCGATATCGATCGAGGCAAAACTCTGCTGATCCGGCTTCAGGGACGCTCGGAACCGGACGAGGAAGGGCACTGCAAGCTGTTCTTTGAGTTGAACGGCCAGCCGCGGGTCATCCGTGTGGCAAAGGCCGGCCTCGTATCGGTGAACAAACATCCCAAGATCGACGACCACAACCCCGGACACGTAGGCGCGCCGATGCCCGGGACCGTGGTGAGCGTCGCGGTAGAGCCGGGCCAGCGCGTCGCCAAAGGCGATGCGCTGGTGTCGCTGGAGGCGATGAAGATGGAAACGATGTTGCGCGCCGAGCGCGATGCCGAGGTCCGGGAGGTCTACGTCAAGCCCGGGCAATCGGTTGCCGCGAAGGACTTGTTGATTGAGCTGGCGTGAAGCGAGAGGGTCGAAGTGACGATCCGCCGGATTTTACGCTACACCGGCCAAGTGGGCCTGCCGGTCCGCGTGGTAGCTTGACCTGACCATCGGCCCGACAGCCGCGTGCGCGAAACCCATCGCGTCCGCCTCGCGCTCGAACATCGCGAACACGTCGGGATGCACGTAGCGGCTCACAGCCAGGTGGTGCCGGGACGGCTGCAGGTACTGGCCGATGGTGAGCATGGTGACGCTATGGGCACGCAGATCGCGCATGACAGCGAGAATCTCCTCGTCGGTCTCACCCAGGCCAACCATCAGACCGGACTTGGTCGGAATGTCCGGATGGCGCGCCGCGAATACCGAGAGCAGTTCGAGGGAATGCATGTAATCGGCGCCCGGGCGTGCCTGTTTGTACAGACGCGGCACCGTTTCCAGGTTGTGATTCATCACGTCGGGTAGCGCCGCGGACAGCGCGTCGAGGGCCTTCGCGGTCCGGCCGCGAAAATCGGGCACCAGCACTTCAATGCGCGTGTTCGGCGACTGCTCGCGAACGGCACGGATACACTCGGCAAAGTGGCCTGCGCCGCCGTCACGCAGATCGTCGCGATCCACGCTGGTGATCACAACGTAGGCGAGCCTGAGACCGGCGATGGTCCGTGCCAGTTGCATGGGTTCCTCGGCATCGGGTGGCCTTGGGCGACCGTGCGCGACGTCACAGAACGGGCAGCGCCGGGTGCATAGGTCGCCGAGGATCATGAAGGTGGCCGTTCCCTTGCCGAAACACTCGCCGATGTTGGGGCAGGAGGCCTCCTCGCACACGGTGTGAAGATTGGCCGCGCGCAATATTCGCTTGATGTCGGTGAACCGCGAATTGTCCGAGGCCGCGCGCACGCGGATCCAATCGGGCTTCTTCAGCGCCTGCTGCGGCACCACCTTGATCGGTATGCGAGCCGTCTTGGCCCGGGCTTTTTGCCTGTCACCGGGCTGCATGGGGGGACTCGATCATCTGCGAGATGCGTCGGGCGAGCGCTTCGCCCATCGCCTCCGTGTCCGCGGAGACGCCGAGAGCCGAGGTCTGGGTAACCGCGAGTCCGGGGTAGCCGCAGGGGTCGATAACGGCAAACGGTTCAAGGTCCATGTCCACGTTGAGCGCTACACCGTGATAGCAGCATCCGCGCCGAACGCGCAGCCCGAGCGCGGCCACTTTGGCGCCGCGCGCGCTGTCCACGTAGATTCCAGGTGCTCCCGTGCGGCGCGACGCCGGGACATTATAGTCCGCCAGACAGTCGATCACCGACTGCTCGAGCAGGCGCACGAGCGATCGCACGGTTAGCCTGTTGCGCGCGAGATCGAGCAGCGTGTAGACAATCGCCTGTCCCGGCCCGTGATAAGTTATCTGGCCTCCGCGGTCGATGCGCTGCACCGGGACCGATCGTGCGACCGGACCTTGGCGCGGATAATGCTCGATGCGCCCCGCGACACCGACCGTGTAGACCGGCCGGTGCTGCAGGATCCAGAGTTCGTCGTCAGTCTGCGCGCTGCGTTCCTCGGTGAAACGGCGCATGGCATCGTAGGTCGGCGCGTAGTCGACCAGTCCGAGCCGACGCAGTTTCATAGCACCATTGTCACCATGGGATGGTCGCACAGTTCGCGATAGAGATCGTCGAGCTGTGCGCGCGTGCTGGCGCGTACTGTGCAGGTGAGCGACAGATATCGCCCTTCACGGCTGGGTCGCATTTCCACCGTCGCCGGATCGAAATCCGGTGCATGGCGCCGCACGATCTCGATCGCTGCCTGAGCGAATCCCGCCTGCGTCTTTCCCATGATCTTGATGGGAAAATCGCAGGGAAACGCGATGAGGTCATGCAAAAGGTCCGGATCGTCCATCGATGTCGGCGCCTCGCATGAATTGGTCCTTGAACTGCTGGTAAAGCGAATGAACGCGGACGTACACGGGACCGGGTTTGCCCGCTGACGCCCCGCGGCCGACCGGCCTGCCATCCAGCGTGGTGATCGCCAGCACTTCCTTCGACGTGGAGGTGCACCATATCTCGTCCGCCGTGCGCAGCTCGGTCTCGGTCACCGGGCGCACCGCGTGGACGACGTCATTGTCCCGCAGGATTTCAAGCACCACGTCGTAGGTGATACCCGGCAGCATCAGATGCGACTTCGGCGGTGCAAGTACGATTCCGTCGCGCACGATGAAGACGTTGCTCGCGGAGGCTTCGGTAAGAAAGCCGTCGCGGACCAATATCGCTTCCACTCCGCTGCGGTCGGCGGCCAGCGTGCGCAGCATACAGTTGCCCAATAGTGACACCGACTTGATGTCGCAGCGCAGCCAGCGGAAATCTTCGAGTATCACCGCTGAGGCACCCGATTCGACCAACGCAGGGTCCGGGGTCACCAGCGGGTCGGCCATGATGAATACCGTCGGTGCGATACCTTTCGGAAACAAGTGGTTTCGAGGCGCGACGCCCCGCGTAACCTGCAGGTAGACACCCTGGTCGTCCCACGGATTGGACGCAATGACTTGCGCCAAAAGATCGGACCACTGGGCATCGGAATAGGGATTGTCGATGCGGATCGCGGACAGGCTGGCATTTAGGCGGGCGAGATGCTCGACGAGGCGGAACGGCCGTCGGGAATAGACTGGGATGACCTCGTAGACGCCGTCGCCGAAAATAAAGCCGCGGTCCAGGACCGGAACACGCGCATGTTCGAGCGGCACGAATTCGCCGTTCAGATAGACCGTCACCGAGCGTCTCCCCGCACTGATGCGGCCGGGTCGGTCGACCGGTACCAACCCGAAGACCCCGCCGTGGTCTTCCGCGCTCGCGCCGCCGAAAGCTCACGCATTACTTGAACCATAGCCGTACTGTGTCCCAGGTTCGGCCGAAAAAACCGGCCACGGCAACGCTTTCCAGCGCCACGACCGGATAGCTGCCGAGCGGTTTCGATTCCAGCGCGAGTCGCAGTGTTCCCACGCGCTGCCCCGCCGATACCGGCGCCAGCAGCGGTTGCAGGCTGATCAGATCAGCCTGCACCTTGTCAGCCATTCCCCTTGGTACGCTGACGGCCAGGTCGGTGGCCAGCCCAGCCTTGATCGTCCGCTGGCTGCCTTTCCACACCGGTAACGTGCTTACAGTTTGGCCTTTTTCGTACAGGCGTGCGCTGTCGTAGAACTGAAATCCGAAATTGAGCAGTTTCTGGCTTTCTCGAGTGCGGATACTTTCCGAAGCCGTGCCCAGTACCACTGCGAGCATTCTTCTTGTGCCGCGTTTTGCCGACGCAATGAGGCAGTATCCAGCTTGTTCCGTATGGCCGGTCTTCACGCCGTCGACGTTCGGGTCCAGCCACAACAGCCGGTTCCGGTTACGCTGGCTGATACTGTTGTAGCGAAACGACCGTATCGAGTAATAGCGGTATTCCTCCGGGAAATCGCGGAGTAGAGCCGCCGCGAGCAGGCCGAGGTCGTGAGCGCTCGAGTAATGCTTGGAAGCGGGCAGGCCGGTGGAATTGACGAAGTTCGTATCCTGCATCCCGAGGCGTCTTGCCTCGCGGTTCATCATCTGAACAAACGCTTCTTCCGAGCCTGCGATCGCTTCGGCGAGCGCTATGCAGGCGTCATTGCCCGATTGAACGATCATGCCCTGGATCAGTTCCTCGACCGATACCGGTTTGTCGGGCTCGATGAACATACGCGAGCCCTGGGCGCGCCAGGCGCGCTCCGAGACCGGCACCGTCTGCTCGAGCCGCAACGTTTTCGCCTTCAACGCCTTGAACGTCAGATACGCGGTCATCAGCTTGGTCAGCGATGCCGGTTCGGCGTGTTCGTGCTCCGAATGCGAGGCCAGCGTTTGGCCGCTGGCCGTATCCATGAGCAGCCAGGCACGGGCGGCGACCGATGGAGCCGCAGGGGCATCGGCCAGCGCCGGATTCGGCGGGCAGAACATCGTCGAAACGGCCACCAGGGCGATCGAGAAGAGGCGGGGAATCATCGGGAACTGCCGAGAAAGCGCCGATTATAACAACGCGGCCACGAGGGCCAACCAAACCGCGGCGCCGGCGCGACCTGCGGAAATTGCGCCGGCCGATACGACGAGCGCACGCGTGGCAAATGCGCGCGGGTGCGTCATCGCGTCACGAATATCGCCCTGATGTCGAGTGCGTCGAGAATGCGCGTCGCGATTCCGCCGGCTTCAGCTCGATCACGGTACGGCCCCAGGTGCAGCCGAAACAGACCGTCCTTTTGAAATATCTCGATCGCGCGATCGAGCCATGCGAGCCGGGTATTGATTCGCGCGCGGAAATTCTCCGCGTTGGCGCGAGCGGTAAATGCGCCCAACTGCAGATACACGCCGCCGGCTTCTGTGGCGACCGGAATTGCCGGGGCTGCCGCGACTTTTTCCGCGATCGGATCGAGCGGAGTTTGCACCAGCGTGTCGGCCGGCCGAACGGGAGTCGCGACGGTTGACGTAGCCGCGGCCGAACCCGTATCGCCGGACGCCCGGCGCGAATCGAGCATTGCGATTTCCGCCGGTGTGATCGACTCGACTTCGACCAGCGTGCTGCCGTTGCCCACATATCCGAGCTTCCATGCCGCTGTGTACGAAAGATCGATGATGCGCCCGGCGTGGAACGGCCCGCGGTCGTTGATGCGAACCACGATGCTGCGGCCGTTGCCCACGTTGGTGACCCGCGCGTAGCTCGGGATGGGCAGTCGCGGATGAGCGGCAGTCATTGCGTACATGTCATAGGGCTCGCCGCTCGAGGTCCGCTGTCCGTGGAACTTGCGGCCGTACCAGCTTCCGATGCCCCTCTCGCGATAGGCCTGAAGGCCGCGTAAGGGCACATAATCTTTGCCGAAAACAGTGTAGGGGTTGTTCGCAAAGCGGTTCAAAGGCTCGATCTTCGGTTCGGCGTCGGCGATTGCTTCAAGATTGGCGGGGATATGGTCGCCGGGACCGTCGTCCTTGTAATAACCTCCGGGGCGCTGTACGGTCCCGGTCTGTCCGGCTGGCGCGCTCTGGATTTCAGGGGCGCGGGTCTCCATTGTCCCGCATCCGCTCAGCCCGGAGACGATCAGCGGGGCTGCGACGAGCACGCGTGCGAAGAAGCGCACCAACTCACGCCATGGGGGCGCGTTCAAACTCGTCATCATGTCTGCACCAGTTTCCTGTGCTTGTTGATGCTCATAAGTATGCCGATGCCCAGAAACAGCGTCACCAGGGCCGTGCCGCCGTAGGACACCAGGGGCAGCGGCACGCCGACGACCGGAATGATGCCGCTCACCATGCCCATGTTCACGAAAGCGTAGGTAAAGAACGTCAGCGTTACCGCGCCCGCGAGCAACCGGGAGAAGAACGTCGGTGCGTTGGAGGCGATCATCAGGCCGCGTGCAATAAGCGCCAGATAAAGCACCAGAAGAAGCGAATTACCGAGCAGCCCGAACTCCTCGGAATAGACTGCAAAGATGAAATCGGTGGTGCGCTCCGGGATGAACTCCAGATGCGCCTGGGTGCCCTTCAGCCAGCCCTTGCCGGTTATGCCGCCGGAACCGACCGCGATCGTGGACTGAATAATGTGGTAACCCGCGCCCAGCGGGTCCTCGGAGGGATCGAGCAGGGTCAGTATTCGTCTTCGCTGATAGTCGTGCATCAGCGACCAGAGGAACGGCATGCCGGCGCAGCCCGCAGCGATGACGCCGACGAGGATCTTCCACGACAGACCTGCCAGAAAGATCACGTAGAAACCCGCGGACGCGACCAGCACGGCAGTGCCCAGGTCCGGCTGGCGTGCGATCATCAGCGTCGGCAGCGCGAGCAGCACTGCGGCAACGATATAGTCGCGCAGTCGCAGCGCCGCCTCATTCTTGTGAAAATACCAGGCGAGCATGAGCGGCATGGCGATCTTCATGATTTCCGAAGGCTGCACGCTGGCAGCACCCACGGAGAGCCAGCGTCGGGCACCGTTCCTGACGTCGCCGAACAGCGCGACTGCGAGCAGCAGCAGAAGGCCGACCAGATACGCGGGAACCGCGAAACGCATCAGCGTCTGCGGCGGCAGTTGGGCGGCGACGCACATCAATACGAAGGCGATTCCCAAATTGAACAGCTGCGAGCTGACGCGTGCGGGGTTGCCGGAGGCCGCGCTGTAGAGGGTGAGCATTCCAAGCAGTATCAGCCCGCCGACGATCGAAAGCAGTGAACCATCCAGAGGTGCGGCGACCCGCGCGAAAAAGCGCTCAGTTGCTTTCACGTTTGCGGTCCTTGGTCGCGTTCGTCGCCGGATCAGCGGGTTTGGGTGCACGCTTGCCCAGCAGGTAATAGTCGAGCACCTTGCGTGCGATCGGCGCCGCGGCGCGCGCCCCGTACCCGGCGTTCTCCACCAGCACCGCGAGAGCGATCTTGGGACTTTCCACAGGCGCGAATGCAATGAAAAGCGCGTGGTCGCGGTGGCGTTCCTGCACTCGCGACTCCACGTACTTTTCATTGTCCTTCAAAGCTATCACCTGGGCCGTACCGGTCTTGCCGGCGCTGGTGTACCCCGCGCCGGCAAATGCGCGCGCGCCCGTGCCGTCGATGTTGACTCCGACCATGGCCTTTCTGATGAATTCGAGGTTTTGCGGTTTCAGCGGCAGGGTGCGCAAAGGCTCGCGCTCGATATAGGTACGCTCACCGGTGCGGTTGTTATCGATGTAATTGACGATGTGCGGGCGGTATACCACGCCCCCGTTCGCGATGATCGACACGGCGTGGGCGAGTTGCAGCGGCGTGTAGGCGTTGTAGCCCTGTCCAATGCCCACGCTGATGGTCTCGCCCGCGTACCATTTTTGCTGCTCCGGGCGGCGGAAGCGCCTTTTCTTCCAGTCCTGCGAGGGCAGCACGCCGGTCGCCTCGCCGGCCAGATCAATCCCGGTTCGCGCACCGAAGCCGAAGTGACGCATGAAACGGGATATGGCGTCGATGCCCATGTCATTGGCGAGTACGTAGTAATAGGTGTCGCACGATTCGACGATCGACTTGTACATGTCCACGGTGCCGTGGCCCCCGACCTTGTCGTCCCTGAAGCGGTGTCCACCGAAGATGAAATAACCGGGGTCGGCAATCGCCTGTGTCGGACTGCGTTTGCCCAGTTCAAGCGCCGCAAGCGCCATATACGGTTTGAAGGTCGATCCTGGCGGATAGATGCCGGTGAGCGCGCGGTTGTTCAGGGGTTTGTCGGGCGAATTGTTGAGAAGTTCCCAGCTGACCGGATCGATACCATCGACAAACAAGTTTGGGTCGAAGCCGGGTTGAGACACGAAGGCGAGTACCCCGCCAGTGTCCGGTTCTATCGCCACCAGCGCACCGCGGCGTCCCTCGAACGCGTCCGCGGCCACTTCCTGGAGCCGCAGGTCGAGTGTGAGCACCAGGTTGTTTCCGGCGATTGGCGCGGTGCGCGAAAGCGTTCGTACGCCGCGGCCGCCGGCATCGACCTCGACCTGCGCGTAGCCGGTTGCGCCGTGCAGTTGGCGCTCGTAGCTTAGTTCCAGCCCGGTCTTGCCGATCTGATCGCTGCCCTTGTAATTTGCCTCCACGCCCTCGGCCTCGATGCGCTCGATGTCGCGGTCATTGATGCGGCCTACATAGCCGAGCACATGCGAGGCGAGAACGCCATGCGGGTACTGACGAAACAGCCGCGCATTGATCTCGACACCCGGGAAGCGGTAGCGGTTCGCGGCAAATCGCGCGACTTCCTCGTCCGAGAGGCGCGTCTTGATCGGCAGGCTATTGGCGCCCTTGGCTTCCACCAACATGCGCCGGAAGCGGCTGCGGTCGCTGGCGCGCACTTCGACCACGCTTTCCATCTCCTTGATCGTGGCATCGATGTCGGGCACCAGGCGCGGGGAAATCTCCAGCGTATAGGCGGAGAAACTGCGAGCCAGCACGATGCCGCTGCGATCAAAGATATTGCCTCGGTTCGGGGCGATCGGGACGATCGATATGCGATTGTCCTCGGCCTTGGTCTGATAGTAATCGTGCTGTACGACCTGCAAATAGAAGAAGCGGGCCAGCAGCAGCGTGAACGCCGCGAGTACCACCATCCCGGCCACACCCAGACGCAGCTGGAAATAGTACAACTCAAGCTGCGTGTTCTTGAATTCGCCGAGCTTCATCGCGTGTCGGCCGTTGCTGTTTTCGGACCGAACACTTGCTTCATAAAGGCCGGTCGACGTCCACAACCTCGGGCCTGCGCTGCGGAAGCAGCAACATAAACGTGATCACGGGCCACAGAAGGGCGGCGATGCCACTCGCCGCAAACCAGCCGTAACCGGGAAAGGTTCCGCCAGCGGCCATGCCCACCGCGAGCATGAGAAGCTGTGTCGCAAGAAGCAACAGCACCACATGCAGCGCCTGCCGCCAGATGCCGAACCAGAGTATGCGGCGGCTGAGCTGAGCGGCGGAAAAGGCGAGTACCGAGTATGCAAACGCGTGCTGGCCAAGGAGCGCTCCGTTGGCCGCATCCATGACGAGCCCGAGTATCCATGCCGCTCCAATGCTGATCTTGCGGGGTTGATGAGTGCACCAGAACGTAATAACCAGCGCCAGCATGTCCGGCAGGCCGCTCATGTCCCGCCACGGCAGCAGGTTGAAGAGCAAAGCGAGCAGCGTAGTCAGCGCCATGAAGCCGACGTTCACGGGAAGCATGATGCGCTGCGGACGACCGTCGATCACTCGCGTCTCCTGCCCCGTCTGCCCTTGGCCGGGGTTCGGCGCGCCTGCCTGACTTCTGGTGCGGGAGGCAGCTTCGCGTCTCTGCCGATCACAAGAACCTGGGTATGCCGGCCCGGGCCTGCTGCGGGAACGCAGCTGATCTTGGCGAACGAATAGGCCGCGTCGCGTTCGATGCGTGCGACCCTGGCGACCGGAATGCCGGCCGGATAGATGCCGTCGATCCCCGATGTGACCAGTTCATCGCCGTTCAAGATGTCGGCGTTGGTCGCCATGAAGCCAAGCTCGAGCGTTGTGCCATCGCCCGCGCCGTAGACCACCGCCCGCAGTCCATTGCGTACGACCTGCACCGGAATTGCGTGATCCTTGTCGGTGATCAGCGTTACCTCCGAGAGCAGCGGATAGACGCGCGTCACTTGGCCGATCACGCCGATGTCGTCGACCACGGGCAGTCCGGGCTCGATTTCGTCCCTTCCGCCCTTGTCGATAATCACCTTGCGCGAGAAAGGATCGCGACCCGCGTAGAGAATTTCCGCCAGCGTGACTTTGCGGGGCGTTCGCTCGCGCGCCCCTATCAATTGCCGCAGATGGGCGTTCTCGGCGGCAAGGGCTTCAAACGTGAGTAAGTCCCGTGCCAGGCGAAGCTGTTTCTCGCGCAGCGCTTCGTTCTCGCGCTGCAGTCGCACTTGGCTGGAGAAAAAATCGACGACCCCGGAGGCAAGCTGCACCGGCGCCAGGGCCACGCGCTGAATGGGATAGGCAAGCAGCGCGAGTCCGGCCCGCAAAGGTTCCGCATAGTGGAAACGCGCGTCGAGCACCATCAGGAATAACGCAAGCACGACAAAGAACATCAGTCGGACGAGCGGAGCCGGGCCACGGTTGAAAAACGGCGGCGGCTGATGTTCCATCTATCGCGCAGCCGGTGGGCAGAGGCCTGGCACGCGAGACATGAAAACGCGCGACCGTAGTGGCCGCACCGCTTTCATCGTCCTGCGTCCGGCGGGCATCATTCGTTCGTGAAGATACTCCCCAGCTTTTCCATCTTTTCGAGTGCCTCGCCCGAGCCGCGCACTACGCAGGTCAGCGGATCCTCGGCGACGACCACCGGAAGACCTGTTTCTTCCATGAGCAGGCGGTCGAGGTCGCTCAGCAGGGCTCCGCCTCCGGTCAGAACCATACCCTTTTCGGCGATGTCGGCGCCCAGCTCCGGCGGGGTCTGCTCCAAAGCGGACTTGACCGCGGATACGATCTGGTTGAGGGGTTCGGTAAGTGCCTCGAGTATCTCGTTGGAAGAAATCGTGAAACTGCGCGGGATCCCTTCGGCGAGGTTGCGCCCCTTGACCTCCATCTCCCGCACCTCCGAACCCGGGAACGCGGAGCCGATTTCCTTCTTGATGGCTTCAGCCGTCGGATCGCCGATCAACATGCCGTAGTTGCGGCGGATGTAGTTGACGATCGCCTCGTCGAACTTGTCTCCCCCCACACGCACCGAGCCTGCGTAGACCATGCCGCCAAGCGAAATGACGCCGACTTCGGTGGTGCCGCCGCCGACGTCGACGACCATCGAGCCGCTCGCTTCGGCCACCGGCAGAGCGGCGCCGATTGCGGCGGCCATCGGTTCCTCGATGAGATAGACCTGCGAGGCGCCCGCACCCAGCGCCGATTCGCGGATAGCGCGGCGCTCGACCTGCGTCGAGCCGCAGGGCACGCAGATGATGATCCGTGGCGAAGGCGAAAGTAACCGCGAAACGTGGACCTTCTTGATGAACAGCTTGAGCATCTGCTCGGTGACGGTGAAGTCGGCAATAACTCCGTCCTTCATCGGCCGGATGGTCGTAATGTTGCCCGGTGTCTTGCCGAGCATCTGCTTGGCTTCCTTGCCGACCGCCTGAATGGTCTTCTTGCCGCTAGGTCCGCCCTCCTGGCGAATTGCAACCACGGAGGGTTCGTCCAGAACAATCCCCTTGCCGCGCACATAGATCAGTGTGTTGGCGGTTCCCAGGTCAATCGCCAGATCGTCAGAAAAATAACCGCGCAAAAAAGCGAACATCCTGTTGATTCCCTTAGAAAAGGGGGTTTAAGCGTATGCAGTATAATAACGCAATCGACGTTTGTTTCTAAAGGAATTTTTTGTGCCCCTGAGCCGCGATCAGGTCAAGCATATCGCCCACCTCGCACGCATCGATATCAGCGAGGCGGAGGCGGCGCAGATGCAGGCCCAGTTGAACGATATTTTTCACCTCATCGAGGCCATGCAGGCGGTTGATGCCAATGGGGTCGAGCCCATGTCGCACGCGCAGGATGTCATGCTGCGGCTTCGCGAGGACACGGTTACCGAGTCCGATCAGCACGCACTGTTCCAGTCAGCGGCGCCGCAGGTCGAAAGCGGACTGTATCTGGTGCCAAAGGTCGTGGAGTAACGGCCGGACGAGGTCACGCGCGGCAAGCGCATCGCCGACCCCGAAAACGCACGATCCATGCACAACGCCAGTCTCAAAGAACTCTCGGCCGCACTGGCCGCGAAGAAGATCTCCAGCGTCGAGCTGGCCAGGATCTTCCTCGAGCGCATCCGCAAGTCGAACGACGAGTTGAATGCCTTCATCACCGTGGACCGGGATAAGACGCTTGCAATGGCGGAGCGCGCCGACGCGAGGATTGCGAAAGGGGAGCATGGCCCGCTCACGGGGATTCCAATAGCGCACAAGGATATCTTTTGCACCAAGGGCTGGCTTACCACCTGCGGTTCGAAGATGCTGGCGAATTTCGAAAGCCCATACGACGCACACGTGATCGAGCGATTCGCCGCGTCCGGAGCCGTGATGCTCGGCAAGACCAACATGGACGAATTTGCGATGGGCTCCTCGAGCGAGACATCGTATTTCGGGCCGGTCAGAAACCCCTGGGACCGGGCGTTCGTCACCGGCGGCTCCTCGGGAGGATCGGCTTGCGCTGTCGCGGCGCGGCTGGCTCCCGCGGCAACAGGGACCGACACCGGAGGCTCGATCCGGCAGCCCGCCGCGTTCACCGGTATCACCGGGCTCAAGCCGACCTATGGAGTCGTGTCGCGTTACGGCATGATCGCCTTTGCATCCAGCCTCGACCAGGGCGCAGCATGCGGGCGTAGCGCCGAGGACGTCGCGACCGTGCTCAGCGTCATGGCAGGGTTCGATCCACGCGACTCGACGTCGCTCGATCGCCCTGCCGAAGATTACACCCGCGATCTCGAGGCGCCATCGGCAG
>Ga0156227_1018_pt1 | contig 46276 bp, 38 predicted proteins | sample RifCSPlowO2_12_FD_107875 | JGI IMG/M metagenome (GOLD analysis project Ga0156227, IMG submission 107875) | Betaproteobacteria bacterium RIFCSPLOWO2_12_FULL_63_13
TGCTACTTCTGCTACCGATAAGCATTCGCGCCGGGCGACGGTAGCAAGAGTAGCAACAGTAGCAACACCCTCTGGTGTCAAAACCCGATTGCCGCAGGTCATTCCCGGCCATCCAGCAGCGCAGGATTGATCGCCACGCACCGCCGGCGCCCGTCTTCCTCCATCCTCGCCCGTCCACGCTCGGCGAGGATGGCGAGTGCTGCGCGCAGGTCGCGGCTGTCTCGCACGCACTTCGGACCGTACTGGTAGATCCGCTTCGTCGGCACGCGATCGGTGTCGTTGGCATGCGCCTCGTTGCGCAGCCAGGAATCGAGCCTGATCGCCGCAGCGAGCGAGGGCGGCGTGTCCCATCATTTCTTTCTGCTATCGAAATCCCAGTACGGCTCCGGACCGAAGCGTTCGGCGAGAAAGTCAATGAAGCTGCGCACTTTGGGCGGCAGGAACTTCCTATGAGGATAGACGGCGAAGACGGTGAGATCGTCGGTCTCCCAGTCCGCGAGTATCCGAACCAGCTGCTCGTCCCGCAAAGCCTCATACACCGAAAACGTGGGATGCAATATCACCCCCAGGCCTTCGATAGCCGCATTGACCAGGATGTTGCCATTGTTGCCGCGCAGGCTTCCCGAAACCCGCACCTTGCGCTCCTCCTCCTTGCGCCTGAAGTGCCACTCGTTACCGAGACTCCAGTAGGCATAGGAAAGGCAGTTGTGGTCTGTGAGTTCTTCGGGCGATTTCGGCGTCCCATGTTTTTTCAGGTAACCCGGCGAGGCACACGCCACAATGCGCGCTGGTGTGAGCTTGCGCGCGACCAACCCCGGGTCAATTCGCGCAGCAACACGGATTCCAAGATCGAACCCCTCCTCGATGAGATCCACCACCCGGTCGTTCAAAGTGACGTCGATCTGAACGCCCGGGTATTGCTGCATGTATTCAGTGATCGCCCAGCCCAGATGTTGGACGCCAAATGTCACGGAGGACGTGACCCGCAAAGTTCCCCTCGGAACTGACGCCTCCTGCGCTACCGAACTCTCGGCTTCTTCGACCATCGCAAGAACCTGGCTCGCTCGTTGGTAATAGTCGCCGCCGGCTTCTGTAAGCGAGAGCTTGCGTGTTGTCCGGTTGAGCAAACGCGCGCCCAGGTGCGCCTCGAGCTGGGCCACGTTGGCCGACGACAATTATCTTGACCGGCGCATTGACTCATCCTATTTGTTACCCGGATGAACCCGTTGCCTCACCAAACCTGCTACCACGCGGCCCTTTGCGCAAGGCCACGTGTCGCTTGCGGCCAATGCAAAACTTCGCCTTTGCGCTGCAAACGGCCTAGCTTATCATGACTATTTTTTGACATCGCGCGAAGTTGCGCCAAGGATAGTGGCGCACGCGGACTGGGTGCACCGAGGCTTTTGCCTTCGGTAATTCCGCAGCGTACTGCGCCGTGCCGTCGCGCGGCACGCTTGGAGGGGTCAGGGTGAGATGAGCGTGAGACGACTGTACGACCGGTTGGTGGACCTGCTCGCGTGGTTGGCAGGCGGGCTGGTGATGCTGATCACGCTCTTCATCGCCGGCGAGATGGCCAGCCGCTATCTGTTTGGCAGCGCACTGACCTGGACGCTGCAGTTTAGCGAGTACACCCTGTTGTACATCGTCTTCCTCGGCGCGCCGTGGCTGCTCAGGCACGAAGGACACCCCTCCCTCGACCTGCTGGTCAACAAGCTGTCGCCGCGGCGCCGCGCACAGGCCCAGGCCGTGACCTCGCTGCTCGGCGTGGCCATCTGCCTGTTCGTCGCCGTATTCAGCGCCTGGACGACGTGGAACCAGTTCGTCAGCGGCGCCACGGACCCGGCAATGATCGAGGTACCGAAGTGGATGCTGCTGGTCATCATCCCTGTCGGCAGCCTGCTGCTCGGCGTGCAGTTCTGCATCCGCTGCGCCGGCCACCTTGCGATCGCGCGCCGTCAAGACGCCACACCCGCCCCGCGCGACCCCTTCGACGCGTCGAGCCTGTAAGGGTCGCCCGATGGAATGGTGGCAGCTCCTGATCGTGTTCTTCGGCAGCATGGTCGGGCTGATGCTCACCGGTCTGCCCGTCGCCTTTGTCTTCCTGCTGATCAACCTGGTCGGTGCGATCCTCGTCTGGGGCTTCCTGCCCGGGCTGAACCTGTTGACGCTGAGCATGCGCTCGTCGGTCTCCAACTTCGCGCTGCTGCCGATCCCGATGTTCGTGCTCCTCGGCGAGGTACTTTTCCATTCCGGCATCGGCTTCGCGGTCATCGAGGTGATCGACAAGTGGCTTGGCCGGCTGCCCGGCCGCCTCGGCCTGCTGGCCGTCGCCAGCGGCACGTTGTTCTCCACGCTCAGCGGCTCGAGCATCGGCACCACCGCGATGCTCGGCACGGTGCTGGTGCCGGACATGGAGCGCCGCGGCTACAGCAAGGCGATGTCGATCGGCCCGGTCATCGGCAGCGGCGGCCTGGCCATGATCATCCCGCCGAGCGGCATTGCCGTGCTGCTCGCCGCCGTCGCCGAGGTGTCGATCGGAAAGCTTCTGATCGCCGGCATCGTCCCAGGCATCCTGATCGCGATCTTCTACGCTGCGTACATCGTCATCCGCTGCAGACTGCAGCCCGACATCGCACCGGCCTACGAGGTCGCGCCGGTACCGCTGGCGGATAAACTCCGTGACACGGTGATCCACGTCCTGCCCCTTGGCGTGATCATGTTCCTGGTGCTTGGCGTGATCTTCCTCGGTCTGGCCACGCCGACCGAGGCCGCGGCGAGCGGCGCGCTCGGCGCCTTCGCACTGGTCGCCTGCTACGGGCGGCTGACCTGGAGCGTCGTCTACAAGTCGATCATGGGCACCGTCCACGTTACGGTCATGGTGCTAACGATTATCCTCACAGCAACCACCTTCGCGCAGATCCTCGCCTTCAGCGGCGCGGCGCGCGGGCTAATGAGCTTCACGATGTCGTTCAACGTCGAGCCGATGATGATCGCGCTGCTGTTTCAGGCGGTGCTGCTGTTTCTGGGCATGTTCGTCGGTATCGTGCCGATGATCCTGATCACCGCGCCGGTCTTCTTCCCGCTGGTCGACGCACTGGGCTTGAACACTATCTGGTTCGGCTTGCTCACGCTGATCAACCTTGAGATGGCGCAGAGCACGCCGCCGTTCGGAACCCTGCTGTTCGTAATGAAGGGCATCGCGCCAAAGGGCACTCAGCTCGAGGACATTTACAAGGCGGCGCTGCCGTTTCTGGCCTGCGACCTGACCGTGCTATTGCTGGTCATGGTCTTTCCGGACCTCGCGCTCTGGCTGCCCGCGATCATGCGATGAGGCATTTCGCCATACCCCGTGCCGACGACCGTGCACCGCGGCCCGGGTCCCGTGTACTGCGCGTCAGCGCGTAGTGCCCGGTACGTGCACGATTCACTCAGAGGAGGAGAACACCGATGAAACGTCGCACCCTGCTGAAGCTGTCCGCCGCGCTGGTCGCGGCCGCGTCTTTCACCGCACTGCCGACGGCCGCTGCCGGCGCGCCGATCAAGCTCAGGACGGTCAGCTTCCTGCCGCAGAACCACGGCTCGTCCTGGGGCTTCAAGCGTTACGCGGAACTGCTCAACGAGGCGGGGAAAGGGCGTATCGAGATCGACTACGTTGGCGGGCCGGAGGCGATCAAGGCCTTCGAGCAGCCCGAGGCGGTCCGCACCGGCGCGGTCGACGCCGCGTACACCGTCGGCGCCTATTACAAGACGATGATCCCCGAGGCCAACAGCATGAGTCTGTCGCAGCTCACCCCGTGGCAGGAGCGTGAATCGGGTTACTTCGATCACATGCAGTCGCTGCACAAGGCGAAGAATCTCTACCTGCTCGGCAGGCAATTGGTCAACTCGCCGTTCATTCTGTCGACCAGCAAGACCAAGGTCACGAGCCCCCGCGACCTCAAAGGCATGAAGTTCCGCACCGCGGCGCTCTATGACGGGATGTACAAGAAGCTCGGCATCGTCGGCATCACTATGCCGCTCGGCGACCAGTACAGCGCCCTGGAGCGCGGCCTGGTCGACGGCACGGCATCGTCGCCGTCGAGTGCACTGCGCTTTAGCCTCTACGAGGTCAACAAGTACGTTATCGGCCCGCTCTTCTTCGGCGCGAACAATGGCGTGCTGATGATCAACCTCGACACCTGGAAAAAGATCCCGGCCGACCTGCAGAAGCTGATGCAAGAGGTCCAGCTCCGCGTCGAACGGGAGATATGGGATCACTACGGCAGCGCGCTCAGCAAGCAGATCGCCCAGCTCAAGGGAAAGGGGATGGAGTTCGTCGAATGGTCGGCCGCGGAAAACCAGTGGTTCCTCGACACGGCCTACGCGGCCAACTGGGCGGAGATCGAGGGCAAGACCAGCAAGGAGACGGTCGAGAAACTCAAGCGGCTCACCCGCAAGCGGTGAGCTAAAGCGGTCGCCGTCTGGGACCGTACCGCCGCGCAGCGCGAGGCGGTGCGGCCGCCGCCATCTCGCTATCTACGACGTGTCCGAGCGCATCCACGAGGCGCTGGTGCGCCTTGTGGCTCGGATTCATGGTTGCTATATCATGGCCGCTGCCTGCCACGCGGGCCCATTCGGGCCGCGACACGGAGAGGAGAAGCGGGGGAGTGTACGCAGGACTGATACGAGACTGGCCCAAGCGCGTCTGCTTCGGTCCGGGAAGCGTTGCGCAACTGCCCAGGCTCATGGACGATCTTGGCGCCAGGCGCGCCATGGTGGCCTGCGGCAAATCGGTCGCTGGCGGCGAAATGTTGATCAAGGTGCGAGCGGCACTCGGCGAGAAGCTGGTCGGTGTGTTCACCGAAATCCCTGCGCATACGCCCTACGAATGCGTAAAGAAGGCGACCGCGCGGTTCAGGTCGCTCGGAGCCGACGCGGTGATCAGCGTGGGTGGCGGAAGCGCGATCGATTGCGGTAAGGGGATTGCGCTGCTTTTCGCCACTGGCGGCGTGTTCGAGCCCTATCTGATCGATTTCTCCGGCAAGGGCATGGAACGCACCCCGATGCCATCGCCCGGCCTGATTCACATCGCGGTGCCGACCACCGCGGGTTCGGCGAGCGAAGTAATGCCCACCGCTGCCATTCGTGATCCCGCAGCGGGCAGGAAGATACTGTTCTGGGACGAACGCATGGTGCCCGACGCAACCGTGCTCGATCCCGAAATGGCCGTCTACGCCGCCCCGCACTTGAGCGCGGCGACGGGCATGACCGCGATGGCGCGAGCGATCGAGTGTCTCTACTCGGCGCATCGCCAGCCTTTCTCGACCGGCCTCGCATTGCACAGCGCGCGCCTGCTGCGCCGCGCGCTGCCGCGTTCCATCGATATCCCGGGCGACCTCGCGGCACGCGCCGACTGCCAGATGGCGGCATCCATGTCGGGTACCGCCTCGATCAACGCGATGGTCTCGGTTGTCCACGCCGTCGGCCATATCGTCGGCGGTCGGTACGGGCTGCAGCACGGCGTTTCCCATTCGATCCTGCTTGCGCCGGCGATGCGCCTGATGCTGCCGGCCATCGGTGAGGACCAGTTCACCGCGCTCGAAGCGATGGGGGGCATCCCGGACGGCGGCTCCGCCGATGCCGCGGGGCGGCGCGCGGCAGACCTGCTCCAGGCGATGGTCGAGGCGCTGCCATTGCCGCGCCGTCTGCGCGAATTGGGAATAGCCGAGGCGGACCTTCCGGCCATCGCCGAGGCCACGATGCATGATTACATGATGGCCAACGTTCCGCGGCCGACGACGGCGGCCGAGGTCGAACGCCTGCTGCGCGAGGCCCTTTGATTTCCGCCACAGCGGACGCGGCGAGTTCCGCAGAGCGGCTCGCGGCATGGAGCGCTGCGCTGAAATGGCGCGACATACCCGAGCATCAGCGATCGTTGGTCGCCCTTCGCGTGCTCGACACGGTGGGCCTCGTGCTGGCAGGGTACGAGACGCAAGCTGCGCGCGCGGCCTTGGCCGTCGCTCGGAGTCAGCGCGGCGCGCCCGAGAGCGCGTTGCTGTTCTCCGGGCTGCGGGTCGGCGCGGCCACGGCCGCGCTGGTGCACGGCACGATCGCGCATTGCCGCGATTTCGACGACACCTTCCCCGATTCGGTCATACATCCGGGCTCGACTATGGTGGCCGCGGCACTCGCCGTCGGAGAGGCCAAGAGCAGGCCCGACGAGGAGATTGCGACCGCCATCCTGATCGGATACGAGGCAGCCGCGCGCATCGGCGCAGTTGCCGGGCGGCGCTTTCACGCGCGCGGGTTTCATGCCACCGGAGTCGTCGGACCGCTGGGCGCGGCGCTCGCCGCCGCGCGCCTGTACGGGCTTCCCGCCGAGGCGACGATGCATGCTCTGGGTCTCGCCGCCAGCATGGCAGGCGGGCTCATGGCCTTTGTGGACGATGGTGCCTGGTCGAAATGGCTGCATGCGGGCTGGTCGGCGCACAGCGGCGTCATGGCGGCGCAGTTCGCCGGCCAAGGATTCGTCGGGCCGCGCGGTGTGCTCGATGGCCGGCACAACCTCTTTTCGGCCTTCATCGATGCGCCCGCGCCCGGAGCGGACGCCCTGGTCGGCGACTTGGGTCGCCGCTGGCACAGCAGCGTGGCGCTGTTCAAGCGCTACCCCTGCGCGCACGTCATTCAGCCCTACATAGATGCCGCGATCGAGCTGCGACGACGGCACGGTTTGCGCCCAAGCGGAATCGAGCGGGTCGCCTGTGCAATCGCCCCTTGGGCGGTGCCGATCGTGTGCGAACCGCGGGCACCGAAGCTGCAGCCGGCCAGCGAGATGGACGCCATCGCGAGCCTGCCTTATCAGGTCGCGGTCGCGCTGGTCGACGGCCGGGTCGACCTGGACGCGCTCGCCCCCGCGTGCCGCACTCGCGCCGAGGTTCTGAGTCTGGCTGCCCGGATCGGGCACCGGGCCGACGATGCCCTGGGCCAGGACTTCGACGGATCGCTCCTGATCCAGCTCGATTCGGGCGAGGCGCTGCAATGCCCAGTGGTCTCCGCGCCGCCGGACCGCGCGAAGCTGCTCGACAAGTTCCGCGCCAATGCGCGCCGCGCCGTGAACGAGCGCACCTTGGCCGCGCTCGAGGAGGCCATTCTGGGAAGCGCACTCCCGAAGTTCCGCGAAATTGCCATGGCACTGCGAGATAACGTATAAAGCGAATGTCGGATCAAGGACGGCACGCATAGCGTTGCCGCGTCATCACTGCTTTGGGGAGAAAACGATGCATAGATTTCTAGTTTCAGGTGCCGTAATCGCAGCAGCGCTGTGGATCGCTCCGGCAAACGCCGAGGAGTCGCTGCGCGCGGTGAGCTTCATACCGAAGAACCACCCGGTCATGGTGCAGGCCAACGCCTGGGTCAAGACGATCAACGGGACACTGGCGGGCAAACTCAAGATCAACTTTGTCGGTGGCCCCGAGGTGATCGGGCGCTACCAGCAGCAGAACGCGCTGCGCACCGCCGTGGTCGACATGACTCTGTCGACGGTCGCCGACTTCCAGGACCAGATTCCCGAGGTGAGCACGTTCACGCTCTCCAGGATCAGCCCGGCCGAGGAGCGCAAGTCCGGCTTCTATGACCTGATGGTCGCGAGCTTCGAGAAGGTGAACGCGCGCTACATCGGACGCCTGCAGTATGGCGATTTCTACATGTATACCAAGAGCAAGCCCGCCAGCTTGGCCGATCTGAAGGGTCTGAAGATGCGCACCGGGTCGCTCTACGACAAGTTCATGCGCGCGCTCGGCATGGTTCCCGTGACGATCAACGCGCCGGAGACCTATACGGCGCTCGAGGGCGGCACCGTGGACGGGCTCGCTTGGCCAGTGTTCGGGATGCGCAAGCTCGGCTGGACGCGGCAGGGGAAATACGTAATCGACCTGCCGTTCTACGGCACGAGCAACGTGGTCGCCCTGATGAATCTCGACCGATGGAAGAAACTGCCGCCCGACGTGCGGAAGACGATGATCGACACGACGGCGGCATTCGAGCCGAAGATGGTCAAGTATTTCCAGGACGAGCAGCAGAAGGAATGGAAGGAACTCGACAAGGTGGTCACGCGCGTCAAGTTCTCCGAGGCTGAGAACAAGAAGTACCTGGACACCGGCTACGAGGTCGAATGGGAGGCGATTGCCAAGCGCGTGTCGCCCGAGATGCTGGCGCGGCTGCGCAAGGTGAGCGGTAATTGATCCAGCGCGGGGCCGAGGGCGTGTTGCGCTGGCTGGCGGCCTGCGAGAACGCCCTCGTCGCGCTCGGCACCGCGATCTTCGCGTTCATCACGCTCGCGATCTGCGCGGAGGTACTGCTGCGCTACGGATTCGACAGCCCCATCGCCTGGGTGGACGAAATCAGCGAATACGCGCTGCTGTGGATCACCTTCCTGGGAACTTCGTGGGTTCTGCGCAGCGGCGGCCACGTGCGCGTTGACCTGCTGCTGCAATTCCTTTCGCCCGCCGCGCTGCGGATCTGCGGCCTCATTTCATCGGCCTCGGGCATGCTGACCTCGCTGGTGCTGGTCGTGTTCGGCGCAAGCGTGACGCTGACCGCGATGGAGCGCGGCTCGTTCAAACCGACCACGATCGAAGTGCCGACATGGATGGTCCTCGTCGTGATTCCGGTCGGCGGCATGTTGCTGTTCCTTCGCTTCGTGCAACTGTTCCTGGAGTACCACAGGCGCACGCGCGAGTTCGGCGCCGATCCGAACCACTGAGGCCGAGTCGGAATGGAATGGTACTGGATACTCGGCATGATTTTCGGCGCCTTTCTCGTGCTGATGGCGCTCGGCCTGCCGATCGCTTTCGCCTTCCTGGCGATCAACGCGGTGTGCGCGTTCATCTTCTGGAACGGCACCGCGGGCCTCAACCAGCTTGTCCTTTCAATCGGGGATTCGGTCGCCCATTTCACCATCGTGTGCGTGCCGATGTTCGTGCTGATGGGCGAGGTGATGTTCCGCTCCGGCATCGCTACGAAGATGATGGACGTGCTGGACTCCTGGTTCGGCAGGCTGCCCGGGCGCCTGTCGCTGATCTCGGTGGCCGGGGGCACGGTGTTTGCGGGACTGACCGGCTCGGGCTCCGCGGCCACGGCCATGCTGGGCAAGCTCCTGGTGCCGGACATGGAGAAGCGCGGCTATCACCGGTCCATGACGCTGGGGCCGATCATGGCCTCCGGTGGACTCGCGATCATGATCCCGCCTTCGGCGCTGGGCGTCCTGCTCGCGGCACTAGGCCAATTCTCGGTCGGCGATTTCCTCATCGCTATCATTGTTCCCGGCCTGATGATGTCGATCGCCTACGCAGCCTACGTGATCGGTCGCTGCACGCTGCAGCCGCGCCTTGCCCCGCTCTACGCGGTCAAACCTATTCCGATCGCGCGCAAGTTGAAGCTCACGGTGATCCACATTTTTCCGCTGTTCTTCATCATGTTCCTCGTGGTCGGGCTGATTTTTCTCGGCGTGGCCACGCCCACCGAGTCGGCCGCGCTGGGCGCGCTCGGCACGCTGCTGCTCGCCTGGATATACGGTGGCCTGAGCTGGGAGATGTTCAGGCAGTCGATGCTGTCGACGATGCGCATCACCGTGATGCTGCTTATGATCCTCACCGGCTCCACCGCGTTCTCGCAGATCCTCGCCTTCACGGGGGCAACCTCCGGTCTGGCGGAAATCGCAACCAACGCGAAAGACACTCTGGGGCCAATGACCGTCATCGTGATCATGCAGTTCATACTGCTGATCATGGGCATGTTCATGGAACCACTGTCGATCATGATGCTCACGGTCCCAATCTACTTCCCGGTGATCAAGGACTTCGGCTATGATGAGATTTGGTTCGGCGTCATCATGCTGCTCAACATGGAGATGGCGACCATCTCGCCACCCTTCGGTTTCAACCTCTTCGTGATGAAAGGCGTGGCACCTGCGGGGACGACCATGGGCCAGATATATGCGGCAAGCATTCCCTTTCTGCTGCTCGATTTGATCGTCCTGGGGCTGCTGCTCGCCTTTCCCGAGCTGGTGCTGTGGGTTCCGGGGCGCACGTGAACGACTCGCCGTTTCCGGTGGCCGAAACGCTTTGCCCGGTAGTCGCCAACGACTGGGTGAACGATTCCTACAAGCACCTGATACTCGACGCCGCACATGGCGCCATCCATGCCGAACCCGGGCAGTTCTTTCACCTGTTGTGCCCGTCAATCGGCGAAAACGTTCCGTTTTACCGAAGGCCGATGAGCATCTACCGCATCGACAGGGCGCAGGGGCGGCTCGAATTCCTCTACAAAATCGTCGGCCGCGGCACGACCACGCTGGCCGCGCTCGCGCCCGGGGAGAAACTGAACATCTTCGGCCCGCTCGGCCGGCGGTTCGACTTCGAAACGCGCTGCCGCCACATCGTTCAGGTGGCGCGCGGGGTCGGCCTGGCCACGCTGGCCCCGGTGGCGGAGGCGGCCGGCCAGCTGGGCATCCGGACGACGGCGATCCTCAGTGCGCGCAGTCCGAAGCATCTCATGTCGATCGAGTACCTGCGCTCCACGGGCGCCGGCGTTATTTCCGTCACCGACAGCGAGGGGACGAGCGGCGTCGAAGCCGTCGAGGGCATCGTGCGCGGGCTGATCGAGAAGGAAGGCGGGGATTTCCTGCTCACCTGCGGTTCGAACCGGCTGCTGCAGCTGCTGCAGCGGCTGGGTCGGGAATACGGAATTGCGGGCGAGGTGGCATTGGAGCAGCATATGGGCTGTGGAATCGGCATGTGCTTCGCGTGCGTGCGCGAATTCCGGGCGCCCGGGGGCGGCATCACCTACCGCCGGGTTTGCTGGGAAGGGCCGGTATTCGATATTCAGGAGGCGGTGTCATGGTAGATATGCGCGTTCGCATCGGCGAAATCGAACTGAAGAATCCGGTGATGCCGGGGTCGGGCACCATGGGCGAAGGTCTCGCCCGAGTCATGGATCTCAACAGGATCGGCGCCATCGTCACCAAGACGATCACCCCCGACAAGCGCGAGGGCTGCGTGCCGCCGCGCATGGTCGAGTACAAGGACGGCTCACTGATGGCGATCGGCATCCCGTGCAAGGGACCCGACCATTACATCGAGGAAATCCTTCCGCATTACCGGGCGTACGCCACGCCGGTGGTGTGCAGCGTCTCGGCGCCGACCGTGGAAGCCTTCGGCCAGCTTGCCGCCAAGCTGAGCGTCCCGGGCGTGTCGGTGATCGAGGCGAACATCTCCTGTCCGAATCTCGAGCAGGACGGAAAGGCTTTCGGAATGGACGCCGAGGCGAGCGCCCGGGTCGTTCGCAGGCTCAAGGAATCCACTGACCGACCCGTATGGGCCAAACTCACGCCCAACGTGACCGACATCGCGGCCGTCGCGCAGGCGGTCGAAGCCGCGGGCGCCGACGCGATCACCTGCGCGAACGGAATGCTCGGCATGGCGGTGGATGTGGAAAACTTCCAGCCGGCCCTGGGCAATATCACCGGCGGCATGACCGGCCCGTGCATGAGACCGATCATCCTGCGCATGGCCTGGCAGGTCGCGCGGGCGGTTAAGATCCCGATCATCGGCAGCGGCGGCATGGCCACGGCCAGGGACGCCTTGGAATACCTGATGGTGGGTTGCAGCGCGGTGCAGATCGGGACAATCAACTTCGTGCGGCCGACGGCGATGCTGGAGGTGATCGACGGCGTCGAGGCCTTCTGCCGTCGCAAGGGACTGCGTGCGGCGCGCGAGCTCACCGGCGCGATGGTTCCGCGTCGCGAATTCAAAGAACAACAGGTGGCTTAGTATTACTCGTTATCGCGTTGCAATCGACGTCGGTGGTACCTTCACCGATGCCGTGCTGACCGATGGCAGCGGCAGGCGGCTCGTCGCGATCAAGGTGCCGACCACGCCGGCCAACCGCGCCGACGGCGTGATGGACGGCGTGCATGCAGTCGCGGCGGCGGCCGGGGTCAGACCCGCGGACATCGATGAGGTGGTGCACGGATCCACCACTGGAACTAACGCGCTGATCGAACGCACCGGTGCCCGGGTCGGGTTTCTTACCACGGCGGGATTCCGCGACCTCCTCGAAATCGGCCGCGTGATGCGGCCGCACGAAGGCCTGTACGACTTCACGGTCGATCGCCCCGTCCCGCTGGTTCCTCGGCACCGCTGTCTGGAGGCGGTGGAGCGACTCGATGCCGCGGGATCGGTACTGGTGCCGCTGGACGAGGCCTCGGTTCACGCCGCCGCCGATGTTTTCGCGCGCGAACGCGTCGAAGCGATCGCGGTCTGCTTCCTTTTCTCTTTTCTCAACCCCGCCCACGAAAAGCGCGCCGCGGCGATACTCGCGGCGCGCTTTCCGGACCTCCTGATCAGCATCTCGAGCGACGTGAGCCCGGAATACCGTGAATACGAGCGCGCGAATACGACGGTCATGAACGCCTATCTCGCGCCCGTGATGGGCAAGTACCTCGGGCTATTGCAAGAGCGAATCCGGGACGAACTCGGAAAGGCGCGCCTTTCGATCATCCAGGCGAACGGCGGATCGACCTCGGTCGGGCACGCGCGCCGGCTCGCCGTCACGACGGTCAATTCCGGCCCGGCGGGCGGCGTGGTGGCGGCGGCGTTCTACGGGCGGCGCAACAAGCGGCCGCGCATCGTATCGGTGGACATGGGTGGCACGTCGTTCGACATCGGGCTGGTGGAAGGCGGCATTTCGCGCGTGACGACCGAGGGCGCTTTTCAGGGTCTGCCGGTCAAGATCCCGCTGATCGATCTGCACATCATCGGCGCCGGGGGCGGCTCGATCGCCTGGATCGACCGCGGCGGCGCCCTCAACGTCGGGCCGGGCTCCGCCGGAGCGGAACCCGGTCCGGCGTGCTACGGCCGCGGCGGCACCGAGCCGACCGTGACCGACGCCAACGTGGTTCTCGGCCGCCTGAATCCGGAGAATTTCAACGCCGGCCAGATACCGCTCGACCGCGGCGCCGCCCGCCGCGCGGTGGGCACGATCGCCGAGAAGCTCGGCACGAGCGTGGAAAACGCGGCGCTGGGCATTATTCGCGTGGTCAACGCCAACATGATCAAGGGAATTGCCACCGTGACGATCCAGCGTGGCATCGACCTGCGCGATTTCTCGCTTCTGTCCTTCGGCGGGGCCGGCGGCGTGCACGCGGTGGAGATTGCGCGCGAACTGGGCATGGCGGAGGCCGTGATTCCGCCGCTGCCGGGCACCTTCTCGGCGATAGGCCTGCTGGTCACCGAGATGCGCCACGACTACGTGAGTGCGCTGGGCGGCGTAGTGGCCGACGGCGCTCCCGTCGCGCAGCTCGAGCGCCGCTTGCGCGACATGGAGCGCGCCGGCCGCCGCGAACTTCGGGCGCAGGGCTACTCCGCCGATCGCATCCGCCTCACGCGCATGGCCGATCTCAAGGTCCTCGGGCAGACCTATGAGCTGCTGCTTCCGCTGCCGGTGCAGCAGCGCACGCTGGACGGTGCGGGGATGAAGGCGCTGCTCGATGCATTCGGCAGGCTCTACAGGTCGCGCTATGCGTTCTTCCACGAAGGCGAGCCGATCGAGATCGTCAATCTGCGCGTCAGCGCCGAGGGCCTGAACGCTCCGGTGCGTCTGCCGCGCAGGGCGAAGGCGAAGCCCGATCCCGCCCCGGCGCTGCGCGCGCGGCGTCAGGTCTATTTCGAAGATCGCGGCTTCGTGTCCGCGGCGATCTACCAGCGCGAGGCGCTGCGCCATGGCATGCGGGTCAAAGGTCCGGCGGTAATCGAGGAGACCACCTCGGCCACGCTGATTCCGCCAGGCTATGAGGCCCGGGTGGGAGGAGATTGCGGTCTGTTCGTGCCGCTGAAGACGGCAAAGGAGAAGCGGCGATGAGCGATCTGGTCACGATGCAGGTGATCCGCTACGCACTCGAGCAGGTGGCCGACGAGATGGGCTACACGCTGGTTCGAACCGGGCGCTCTACCATCATCACCGAGATCAAGGACATCTCCTGCGTGATCACCGACGCGAAGGGGCAGACCGTGGCGCAGGCGCATCACACGCCGAGTCTGCTGGCCGGCTTCGAGATCACCATGCGCGAGCTGGTCAAGCAGTACAAGCCCAAGGACCTGGCTCCGGGCGACGTGATCATCACCAACGATCCGTACACCGGCGGCCAGCACATCATGGACCTCTACGCCATCGCCCCGGCATTCCACAAGGGCGCGCTGATCGGCTTCGTCGGCAACATCACGCACCATTCCGATCTCGGCGGCATCGCCGCCGGCGGCGTGGCGGGCGGCGTGCGCGAGATCTATCTGGAAGGCCTGCGCCTGCCCTTCGTCAAAATCATGAAGCGGGGCGTCGAGGACAGCGAAATCGTCGGCATCATCGCCAACCAGATCCGGCTGCCCGATCTCACACTGGGCGACATTCGCGCCCAGATCAGTTCTCTGATGGTCGGCGTCGAGCGCCTGGGCCGCCTGTATGCGCGCTACGGCCGGGATACCATGCAGCGCGCGTGCAAAAACCTGCTCGACTATTCCGAACGGCGCATGCGCCAGGGCATCAAGGACCTGCCCGACGGCACCGTCGAAGCCGAGGATTTCATCGACGACGACGGCATCAACGACCGGCCGATCCGGATCAAGGTCAAGCTCACGATCAAGGGCGAGCGCGCCGTTGTCGACCTCACCGCGAGCGATCCCCAGGCCGAGGGGAACACCAATTCCACCATTGCCAACACGCACGCGGCCGTCTACTACGTGATGATCTCGGTGGTCGATCCGCACGCGCCGCCCAATTCGGGCTGCTACCGGCCGATCCAGGTGCTGACCAGGCCGGGAACGATCGTCCACCCGCTGCCGCCGGGTGCGGTCGCGGCGCGCACTAACGCCTCGCAGAAGATTGCCGAGGCAATGTTCGCGGCGCTGTCGAAGATCGTGCCCGGGCGCGTTACCGCCGGGTCCCACGGCCAGATCACCACCTGCGCCTTCAGCGGAATCGACCGCAAGACCGGAAGGACGTTCATCTTCACCGACATCCAGGGCGGCGGCAACGGCGCGCGCCCGATGCAGGACGGCGCCGACGGCCAGGACAGCCATCTGCCGCGATTCATGAACACGCCGGTGGAAGCCGCCGAGCTGCGCTACCCGGTCCGCATCGACCGCTACGAGTTCATCTCCGACTCGGGCGGCGCCGGCGCGACCCGCGGCAGCCTCGCGCTTCGCCGCGACGTGCGCGTGCTCGCCGAGCGCGTCAGCTTCGCGCGCTATTCGGACCGGCACAAATTCGCGCCGCAGGGGCTGTTTGGAGGCAAGCCGGGAGGCAAAGGCGCGTTGATCCTCAACCCCGGCGGGCCGGGGGAGCGGCGCCTGAAGTCCAAGGGGCTGGACGCGCTGCAAAAGGGCGACGTCGTGCGCATCGAGCTGCCGGGCGCGGGCGGCTATGGCGATCCCCGCCTGCGCCCGTTCGAGGCCATCGATCGGGACCTGAAGGACCAGAAGGTCACGCCGGAGGCCGCCGAGCGCGATTACGAGGTGGTGGTAGATCGGCGCCAGCTAGCGGTCGACCGCGACGCCACCGAGCGCTTGCGCGGCAACGCCCGGTAGATTGCGCTGAACGCGAGCAGGCGTTTCGGCCGGCGGGCGAAGTGCACAGCGCGGTCCTCGAGCTTTCGGCTTGATTAGGCTCGGACGCCACGCTGCCGTCTCGCCGCGCAGGTACCGGTCGCAAGATTTCACAGGAATCCGCATCCATGAAGATACGATTCGCTGTTCTGCTGCTCGCGTTCGCGGCAGCCCTTCCCGCCGCGCACGCTCAGACCGAAACATGGCACGCCCGTACCGTGCGCGTCGTCGAGACTTTCCCCCCCGGCGGCTTCACCGACGTCGTCGCGCGCATGCTCAGCGCCGCGCTGACGGAGGAACTCGGCCAGCAGTTCATCGTCGACAACCGCCCGGGCGCCGGCGGCACGATAGGCATCGAAAACGTAGTGAAATCCAAGCCCGACGGCTACACGACGATCGTGATGCTCTCCAGTTTTGCCACCGCAGCGGCGATCTACAAACTGCCTTACGATCCGATCAAAGGGGTCGCCCCGGTGACGATGATCGGCGAGGGACCGTTCGTACTGGTGGTGCATCCCTCGGTGCAGGCGAAAAGCATCAGGGCGCTGATCGATCTTGTGCACGCCAAGCCCGGCACGCTCAACTTCGGCTCGGCGGGGATCGGCACCGACCTGCAGCTCGCTATCGAACTCCTTGAACAAATGGCCGGCATCAAGTTGACCCACGTGCCCTACAAAGGCATCGCCCCGGCATTCAACGATCTGGTAGCCGGACGGATCCATCTCATGCTCAGCACCCCCAAGAGCGCTTCGGTCAACATCCAGTCGGGCAAACTGCGCGCGCTCGCGGTCACCACGGCGCGGCGATCGCCGCTGATGGCGGATCTGCCCGCGGTTGGCGAACTGGTTCCGGGCTACGCCGTGCGCGTGTGGTTCGGCATGGGGACGACGGCCGGAACACCCGGCGCGGTGATCGCGCGCCTCAATCAGGCGATTGCAAAGGCTCTCCAGCGCAAGGACTTTCAGGAACGGCTGCGCGGCGGCGGCGTCGAGCCGATGCACACCACACCCCAGGCATTCGCGCAGGTCATCTCCGACGACTACGCCAAGTGGTCGAATGTGATCAAGGCGGGCAATATCACGGCGAACTAGTTCTGCTGCGTCACTAGGCCGAACTGAACGGGTATAGTCTTGGTGGCACCTTGAATCGCCGGAGCCGCACGAAGGCGGCGCGGCGGCAGCAGCCGGACCTGCGTTTCCCGCGCCTGCGATTGGGCACCCGCCAATGACGACTGGCAGCGACTACCGCGGGCGCCCGAAAGGGCACGGGTTCCGCTGTAAAGCCGAGGTAACGAGGTAGAATTTCCGTCCCAAGAGAAGCAAGTTCACCAGGAGCGCGTGCCGATGCCTTTCGACAATCTGAAAGATTTTCTCGATCGACTGGAACAAGAGCAGGAACTGCACAGGGTTCCGGTCGAGGTCGATCCCAAGCACGAGATCGGCGCCATATGCAGGAAACTGAACGTCACCAAGGGCCCGGCGGTCCTGTTCGAAAAGGTCAAAGGCTCCGCGATCCCGCTTGCGAGCCAGCTGCTCGCGACGAACCGGCGACTGGCCTTTGCGCTCGAGTGCGAGGAGAAGGACCTGTTCAGCGAAACGCTCAAGCGATCCGCCAGGCAGATCGCACCCAGGCTGGTTCGACGCGGCGCGTGCCAGGACGTCGTCAAGACCGGCAAGGACGTCGATCTGAACGAATTGCCGCTCGCGACCAACAACCCGGACGACAACGCGCCCTACCTCACCGCTGGCCACGTGATCCTCAAGGATCCGGAACTGGGCTACAACCTTGCGATCTACCGGATGATGTGCCGATCACGCCACGAGGTGAACTTGCGCTTCATTCCGAGTCATCACGGCTGGGCCTTCCTCAAGAAGGCGGAAGAGCGCGGGCTGCGCGCGTTGCCGGTGGCAGTTGCTATCGGCGTTGACCCGGCGATCTACATCGCCAGCCAGTTTGAACCGAAGATCGGCGCCAACGAACTGGCGATCGCTGGCGGGCTGCGCAACAAAGCTGTCGACATGGTGAAGTGCAAGACCATCGACTGCGAGGTCCCCGCGCATGCAGAGATCATCATCGAGGGTGAGATGAAGATCCCTCCCAGAACCGGCGACGAAGGGCCGTTCGGCGAGTTCTGCGGCTACACGACGGACAAGGTGAAGGACGAGCGCATTCTGACCATCAAGGCCATTACCCACAAGAAGCGGCCCATCTACCACAACATCTGGCTGGGCAAGCCCCCGCACGAGCACCTGTACATCAACGCGATCTCCTATGGAATCCAGGCTTACCATGATCTGAAAGTCCGCTATCCCGCGGTCAAGGCCGCCTACGCCCCGCCGAGCGGCGTGTCGATCAAGCTGGTGATCCAGATTGACTCGAAGATGAACACGCCGGGGATGGTAAAGAACCTGCTCGCTTCGACGCTGTGGACGCGCGGGGCGATGTGGAAGGAGGTGCTCGTGGTCGACGACGACATCGACATCACCAACAACGACGAGATCGACTGGGCCGTGGTCACGCGGGTCCAGGCCGGCCGCGACACGTTCATTGTTCCCGGGGGACAGGGGTCGCGGCTCGATCCGTCGTCCGACGAATTCGGCGTCACCGACAAGCTGCTCATCGACGCGACCATGAAGCGGGGATTCAGAGGAAAGGTGGCCGAGCCGACCAAGGCAATGATGGACAAGATCGAGACGAGGTGGAATAGATACGGGTTCCGCTGAAGCGCCGTCGCTTGGCGAAACACCACGATGCCGGGCTTGAACCCGCCCCGTGCCGTCGCGCGCAGCGTCGTCCATTTCCCATGTGCTTCTCGCGAGGCAGTGAGCCGGCATGATCCGCAGACTCTACGTCGATACGCCAGGCGGTCAAGTGCATGTTCGCCGGTCCGGGGACGGCTCTCCGATCGTGCTGCTGCACCAGTCGCCGAGTTCCGGCGCCATGTGGGAGCCCGTGTTCGCACACCTTGCGGCGTCCGGATTCGGCGCAATTGCTCCGGACATGCAGGGCCACGGCAATTCGTTTCGGCCCGCGGCGCCGCCTGCCATCGCCGACTATGCCGCATGCATGGTTGCCGTCATGGACGCGCTAGGGCTGGAACGGGTCGACCTGGTGGGCCACCACACCGGCGCTCTCGTCGCCGCGCAGATCGCCGCGGATTATCCGGATCGCGTGCGGAAACTGGTGCTCTGGGGCCTCGCCATGTACGTGGACGCGTTGCGCGCCTCCCGCGAGCGGTTGAAGAACGAGCGCCCTCCCGATTACGATGTGCAGGGAAACGAACTCGTCTCGTTCTGGTCGAGGCAGCGCAGCCTCGCCGGCGAGGCCTTCACTGCGGAACTGGGCGTGCGCGCAATGATCGAGATGCTCCAGACCGGATCGGCGCGACCCTGGGGACATTGGGCCGGCCAGCAATGCGAGCGGGAGGCGGTACTTGCCAGAGTTGCGCATCCCGCGCTGGTCATGGGCGGCGAGCGCGACCCGCTCTGGCCCGGGATCGAAGCTGCAGCGTCGTTGATTCCGCACGCGCGCTTTCATGTCCTGCGCGGCGCAGGACTCTACGTGACGGACGAGTTCCCGGAAGAATTCGCGCGCCTCGTCACCCAGTTCCTCGAGACCTGACTCCGGCAATCCGGCTCCCTGCGCACAAGCGCCGGCCCAGTTTCTGCGTGCCTCGCAAGACAAAAACCGTCTGCGCGCACGCCGTATCCAGGCGTCCGATTCCGGCGCGAACCGTGCACGGCGCCGTGCCCGATCTGTTAATTTCACCGTTCCGTGCCCTCCCAGGATGTAGAGCGACCGGGTAGGGATGATGGTAAATTTGAAATATGTTTGGTTCCCTTTCTCTTCCTGTTCTCCCCGGCGATGTTGCTCGAGGGCACCTGGACTAACGTCGCCGCAACCGCATTGACGGCCGTCGGCCGGGCGTTTCTCGTTAGCGTTGGCGTCGTAGGGTATGTGATTCAGCGAATCGGCCCCGTGTCGCGCCTGCTGTTTGTCGCGGACGGCATTGCGCTGACCCTGCCTCCGGCGATGAAGTCGGACCGCCTGGTCCGCGGACAGCAATGAATTCCTTCAAAGGCGTGGTCGGCACCTCCGTTGCACGTCCGCAGGCGCGGCGGTTCGTCTTCGGTCGTGGGCGCTACACCGACGATCTGAGGATTGCAGGCACGCTGCACGCGGTTTTTCTGCGCAGCCCCTATGCGCACGCGCGAATCGAGGCGATCGATCTGGATGCGGCAAGAACAGTTCCCGGCGTCGTCGCCGCGTTCGACGGCAAGGCGATCGCAAGCGTCTGTGCGGCGTGGACCGCGCAATTCGCTACCCTGCCGGACCACCGCTCGGCGGCGCAGCCCCCGCTCGCCGTGGAACGCGCGCTGTGGCAGGGCCAGCCGGTCGCGATCGTGGTGGCCGATACCCGCGCCATTGGAGAGGACGCCCTCGGGTTGATCGAAGTCCAGTGGCACGAGCTTGAACCGCTGCCGCACCCGGTCGCGACCGCGGTTGCGGACCCGGCGCATCCGCCGCTGCACGCGGCGCTGGGAACCAATATCGCTTACGAGCGTTGCATAGTCGCAGGCGACCCGGACACGACCTTGGCCGGCGCGGACCGCGTCATCAAGCGCAGGTTTCAGTTCACGCGCCATACGGGTGTTCCACTGGAGACGCGAACGGTCCTCGCGGAGTTCGAGCCCGGCCTGCGTCGGCTGACGGTGTACCAGTCGACCCAGGTACCGCACCAGATGCGCGCCATTTATGCCGAACTGCTGGGACTTTCGGAAGCGAATGTGCGGGTTATCGTACCGGACGTCGGGGGCGCGTTCGGCGTCAAGCTCCATCTGTACGACGACGAAATCGCGGTCGCCGCGGCGTCGATGTTGCTCGGTCGCCCCGTGAAATTCGTGTCGGACCGGCTTGAGGCGTTTGTCAGCGACATTCACGCCCGCGGCCATACGGTGGACGCGTCCGTGGCCGTGAAAAATGACGGCACGGTGCTCGGATTCGAGGTCGACGACATCATGGAAATGGGCGCGTACTCGGTGTACCCGCGCACCAGCGTCGGCGAAGGGCTGCACGCGATCTCCTTGACGGGCGCGCCGTACGCCGCTCCGGCCCTGCGCGCGCGGCTGCGCGCGGTATTCCAGAACAAGGCACCGGTAGGCTCGTACCGCGGCGTCGGGCAACCGATTGCCTGCGGCATCACCGAACACCTGATCGACGCGGCTGCCGCCGAACTCGGCATCGATCCGGCCGAGATGCGCCGCCGGAATTTTCGCCGCGCGGGCATCGATCCGCCCAAGACGGCCGGAGGCATCGCAGCGGGCGACCTCTCGCACCAGCGCTGCCTCGAGCGGCTGTTGCAACTGATGGATTACGACGGGCTTTGCGCCGAGCGGGCGAGCGCCCGCAAAGCCGGTCGGCATCTCGGAATCGGGATCGCCGCGTTCGTGGAAATGACCGCGCCAGGCACCGGCCTCTACGGCGCGGCGGGCGTCAAGATCGCATGCAGCGACGGGTGCACGCTGCGGCTCGAACCGTCCGGCGTGGTGACTTGCGTGACCGGCGCGACGGATCAGGGCCAGGGCAGCGATACGGGCATGGTGCAACTGATCGGCGATGCCCTTGGACTCGATTTCGATCAAGTGCGGCTGGTCGCCGGCGATACCGCGGTGACCCCCGTGGGCGGGGGCACGTGGGCCTCCCGCGGGCTGGTGGTCGGAGGCGAAGCGGCACTCGGGGCCGCACACGCGCTTCGCGATCGACTGATCGACATCGCTGCCGCATTGTTGGACGTGCGGCGCGACACGCTGGTTCTCTCGGCGTCGGCCGTGCGGGAGAGAGACGGCGCGAAGTCGCTGTCGCTGGCCGAACTGGGCGGCATGATGCATTACCGCCAGGACCTGTTGCCCTCCGAGGTGGAGCGCAGTCCCGTGGTCACGTTCCATGTCGTACCGACCGGCCTCATCGCCAACGGCATCCAGGCAAGCCTGATCGAGCTGGACCCCGAATCGGGATTCGTAAAGCCGCTGAGGCACTGGGTCGTCGAGGACTGCGGCCGTGTGATCAACCCCATGCTCGCCGACGAACAGCTGCGGGGCGGCGTCGTGCAGGGGCTGGGAGAGGCCCTGTTGGAGGAGTGTCGCTATGACGAGCGCAGCCAGCTGCAGAACGCCACGCTTGCCGATTACCTCGTCCCCATGGCCTCGGACATGCCCGACATCGTTATCGACCACGTCCATACCGAAGTGACCGGCACGCTGCTCGGCGCCAAAGGCATCGGAGAGGCCGGAACGATAGGCGCCGCGGCAGCCTTCGTCAATGCGCTCAACGACGCGCTGCGCGCGTTCGGCTGCGCCATCTCCGAGATTCCCTGCACGCCGGAGCGCGTTCTGAGGGCGCTGCGCCGCGTGCCGTGAAAATGCGATGAAATTTGCACCGTTCGACTATGTGTGCACACGCTCGCTCGCCGAGGTCTACGATCTGATCGAAGCGCGGGGTCCGGACGCGCGCATTCTGGCCGGCGGCCAAAGCCTGCTGACGACGCTCGCGCTTCGACTCTCGGAGCCCTCGGTTCTCCTCGACATCGGCGGTCTGCAGGAGCTTCGATTCATCGAGGAACGCAACGGCGCGATACACGTCGGTGCGTTGACCCGCCATTGCGAGCTCGAAACCAGCCCCTTGATTGCCGCGAGGCTGCCTTTGATCGCGCAGGCGATGCCACACGTGGCCCATGCGGCGATCCGCAACCGCGGAACGATCGGAGGCAGCCTCTCGCTTGCCGATCCCGCTGCCGAACTGCCGGCCTGCATGCTCGCGCTGGACGCCGCGATCGTGCTCGCCTCGCGCGACGGCGAGCGGCGCGTGCGCGCGGAAGCGTTCTTCAAGGGGCTGTACCACACGGACGCCCGGCCCGGCGAACTGCTTGTGCGCGTGGAGATCACGCCGCTCGAAAAGGAATGGCGGTTCCACTTCGCCGAGTTCAGCCGGCGCCGCGGCGATTACGCCATGGTGGGTCTCGCCGCCGCGGCCCGCGGGCCGGGACGCCTGCCCGAAGAACTCAGGCTCGCGTTTCTAGGCTGCGGCGACAGGCCGGTGCGCGCCCGGGAAGCCGAACGCGTCGCGTCAGGCTCGGCATCGGCGCCGCGGGCGGAACGCTATTCTGCGCTGCGCCGCGCACTGGAGAAGGACCTCGAACCACAGTCCGATCCGAACGCGAGTTCGGAGACGAGGATGCATCTGGCCGCCGTGCTCGCCGATCGGGCGATCGAGGCGCTGTCCGGCTAGAAGGAGACGCGATGAACGATTCTATGGCGGCGCGGCCCGCGCCCCTGGTGACGGTAACCATGACCGTAAACGGCAGAAGCGTTACGCGTAGCGTCGAGCCGCGCACGCACCTGATCGATTTCCTGCGCAACGAACTCGATTTGACCGGCAGCCACCTGGGGTGCGAACACGGGGTCTGCGGCGCATGCACGGTGCGCGTTGACGGGGATATCGTACGCGGCTGCCTCGTTCTCGCGGTGCAGCTCGAAGGCGCGCGCGTGGAGACCATCGAGGGGATTTCCGCGAGCGGCGAAATCACCGATCTGCAGGAAGCGTTCGTGCGCCGCAACGCACTGCAGTGCGGCTATTGTACGCCCGGCATGCTCATGTGCGCGGCGGAGTTTCTCAGGACCCGGCCGAGTGCGGACCGCGAGGCGATTCGGGACTTCATCTCGGGCAACTACTGCCGTTGCACGGGCTACCACGCAATTGTGGACGCGATCGCGGAGACCGTCGAGGCGCGCCGGTCCGCGAAGGGCCGGGGCGGGCACCGCTGAGGCGGGCGCGCCGGCCGGGCGTTTTCAGCCGCCCGTGATGTAGTCCTTGAGCTGGATACGCTCCCACAGTTCCTTCGGCGGACGGATGCGCGGCGCGAAGTCGAGCGTTACCGGGCGCGTCGCGTCGATCACGATCTTGGTGTTCATAGGGCCATGGTTGTGCCGGATTTCGCCGTAGGCCGACGGATTCAGATGCGCGCCCATCGCGTTCGGGATGATGGTCATGTCACGGTCGGCCTCGCAATGAGTCGCGATCGCCCAGAGCACCTGTTCCTCGTCGTAAATGTCGATGTCGTCGTCGACGACGATTGCGATCTTCAGATTCGGCTCGGCGGCGATGGCCGCCAAACCGGCAGACTTGCCCTCTCCGGGGACGCGTTTCTTGATCTGGACGTAGGCCGTAAACACGCAGCTGCCGGATGCGGGCATGTAGACCGCCTGCACCGAGGGCGTGAGTTTCCTGACGTTGTCGAACACGGAGGCCTCGAACGAGAGCACGCCGGACAGGTTGTGCTCGCGGTGCGACGGGTCGAGGTCGTGGTAGATCGCGTCGCGCCGCATCGTGATCGCGCGCACTTGCATGAGTCCGACCGGATCCTTGACCGGACCGTAGAAGCCCGTGTACTCGGAGAACGGACCGTCCGAGGTCTGGCGCGCCGGATCGAGTATTCCTTCGATCGCGATCTCGGCCCAGGCCGGCACGGGCAGGTCGACCGTTTCGGCCGGGCAGACTTCGAGCGACTCGCCGAGCAGGCCGCCCATGATCTCCAGTTCGTCCGATTCGATCGGGCCGCGCGCAAGCGAGCCCATCACGACCGCCGGATGGTGACCGAGCACCAGCACCGCCTCCATAGGACGGCGCAGTTCCTGATAGCGGCGGTAGATGTAACCGGCGTTGTGCGCCGGGTTGAACATGCAGGCAAAACTGTCGCGGCCCTTGATCTCGTGACGGTACACCCCGGCGTTGAGCACCCCTGTTTGCGGGTCGCGCACGATCAGGAAACCGATGGTGAAATACTTGCCCCCGTTGAGTTCCGCGTGCTTGAGGATCGGCAGGCGCCCCAGATCCACGTCGGCGCCGGTCTGGATCACCTCCTTGACCGGCGCGCCCGCGCGCGCGACGGCCGTCGTCGGCAGCGGATTGGCGACGCGCTCGCGAAAGGTTTCCAGAATGCGTCGCTTGGGTTCGCCCGGCGCAATACCAAGCGCGAGCCCGAGCATTTCGTAATTGCCGAACAGGTTCGTCACCAGCGGTATCGTCGAGCCCCGGACCTTGTCGAACCGCAGCGCCGGATAACGGCCCAGCGCGGCCAGCTTCTGCTGAATCACGCACGGCTCGTAATTGAAGTCGACTTCCCTTTCTACGCGGGCGAAAAATCCTGGGCCGAGCGGTTCTATTTCCGCGAGAAAGCTGCGCAGATCCTTGTTCATCGGTTCACCCCTTCAAGACGAAAATGGACGACATCCGATTCAATGCGGCCTGGCATATTAGCGCACCCGGGATGGGCCGCGCCACAGCCATGCAAGGACTGCACCGGCTATCGCCAGCCCCACGGCGTTGTACACCCATTCGTGCGTTACCAGGAACAGAGCGGCGACCGCGAGAACGATCCGCACCCCGACGCCGAGCGGTCCGGTGAAGTAGCCCTGGATCGCGACCGCGAGTACGCCAAAACCGAGCATCCCGGTGACGGCGGCGACGACGTTTTCAAGCGAAGTGCCTGCGAGCAGCAGCGCGTCGTCGGCGACGAACAGGAACGGCACCAGGTAGGCGACGAGACCCATCTTCATCGATTCAAATGCCGTTTCCATCGGCCTCGATCCGGCGATCGTCGCCGCGATGTAAACCGCCACGCAGACCGGCGGCGTCAGGAACGACAGCATCGCGAAGTACAGAATGAACATGTGCGCGGCCATTGGGCTGACGCCGGCTTCGATCAGCGCCGGTGCCGCGAGCACCGCGAGGATGATGTAGGAGGCCGTGACCGGCATGCCCATCCCCAGCACCGCGCTTGCCAGCGCCGTAAGCAACAGCAGCAGCCCGAGATGGCCGCCCGAGGCGGAAATGAGGATCTGTGAAAAAAGCAGGCCCAGACCGGTCAGATTGATCGAGCCGATGATCAGCCCCGCTGCGGCGCCGATCACGCCGACTTCGACCATCATGCGGCCCGTGCCGGTCAGTGCCTCGCCCAGATCGCGCCAGCTCGGCCGCTGCGCCGACGCCAGTCCGAGCGCAAGCACCGCGAGGGTCCCGAGCAGCGCCGACAGGTCGGGCGAGATGTAGAAGTAGAACAGGCAGGCGATCAGAACGGCGAGCGGTGCAAGGTACGGCCAGCCACCGGCCAAGACCGCACCAAGCTTTGGAATCTGATCCGCAGGCAGGCCCTTCAGCCCCTGTTTGCCTGCCTCCAGATCGACGAAGATGAACAGCATCAGGTAATACAGTATCGCCGGAACCAGCGCCGCGAGAGCGACTTCGCGATACGGAACGGAAAGGAATTCGGCCATGACGAACGCTGTGGCGCCCATCACCGGAGGCATCAGGCTGCCGCCCGTGGAGGCGACGGCTTCGACCGCCGCAGCAACGGCAGGTCGGTAACCGAGCCGCTTCATCATCGGAATCGTGATCGAACCGGTTATCACGACGTTCGAGCTGGCGCTGCCCGACAGCGTCCCGAACAAGGCTGAACCGAGCACCCCGACCTTGGCCGGCCCGCCGCGACGTCCGCCCATCAGCGCAAGCGACAGGTCCGTGAAGAACGAACCACCACCGGTTGCGAACAGCGCCGCGCCGAACAGCATAAAAGCGAACACCGTTCCGAACATGACCATCGCCACCATTCCTAGCATACTGCCGGTGTCCAGGTAGAGGAACGTCGCCACGCGCGACCAGGTGCTGCCGCGGCCCTGGAGGATGCCGGGAAACAGGTAACTGAACCGGGCGTAGAAAATGAACAATGCGACCAGGATGACCAGCGGAAGCCCGAACGCGCGCCGCGTCAGTTCGAGAACGACGAGTACCGCGAGGACACCGAAGAACACCCGTTCCGGCGTGATGACACCGGGCGAGGCGACCAGCTCGGGCCACATGACGGTCACGTTCAGGCCGGCAGCGAATCCTGCCGCCGCAAGCACCAGGTCGTACCAGGGCACGCGCTGCCGGCTGCCGCGCTCGGCCGGAAACAGCAGGAAACCGGAGGCGAAGAGCAGGCCGTAGATGAGGCCGAAGAACTGTTCGCGAAAGATCGGGTGGTCGAAATACGTGGGCACATTGACCACGTACACGATGCAGGCGAGCGTGGCGCAGACAGAAAGCGCCGACAAGAGGCGCTCAAGCCACGCCCGCCCATCATGACGGTGGCGGGTTTCAACCGGCGCGGAGCCGCTCTCAGCCATGCGAACCCCCGGCCGGACGCGGGGTCGGTCTGCAGCGCCGCAGCTCCGCGGCCGCGGCGCTCACTTGGCGCGCGTGACGTCTGTCTGATTCTTCTCGGCGGCCGCGCTCCAGGCCTTCATTTCCTTGTAGAACCGGATCGCACCGGAATGATAGGGAATCGCTGCCTGGTCGGTGGCGTAGTTAGCGGTCGTCCAGCTCTTCATCTTGGCATCGACCTTGCGCAGTTCGGCATTCTTCTCCCAGAGCGTCTTCGCCACCTTGTAGACCACCTCGTCGGGAAGATCGGTCCGCACGACTAGGTACGCCGGCAGGTAGGTCAGCCACATGGGCTGCTTGATGCCCGGCGCGCCCGGCTCGACACGGGTCAGCATCGCCGGATACACCTTGCGCATGCGCGCGACCGCCTCGGGCGTATTGTCGGCTCCGAGGAAGCGGATGCCGACGTTGGAATCGAGTTCTCGCGTCACCGCGGAACCGACCGAGGCGTAAAACACGTCCAGCCGCTTCTGCGTGACATCCTCGCGCTGACCCGCATACAGCGAGGTGCGCGGAACCGACGTCACATTCGACCAGTCGAGTCCGACGTTCGCCAGCTCGGCCTCGGCGTAGGTCGCGATGTTGGGCGCGCCCGGATAGCGCGCGCCGATACGCAGACCCTTGATGTCCTTGCGCGATTTCGCCGGGGAATCGTCGCGCACGTACAAGCCGACATTGATGCCGCCGCCCACGAGCACCAGCCGCACGTTGTACGCCTTCGCGAACGGCTTGACACCGTGGTAGGCCTGCCACACGCCATGAAACGATTCCACGCCAAGATCGACTTCGCGGTTGTCCATCATCGGCAGCCATACGCCGGCCCCGGACACCGCCACAAGCTTGCCGGTCATGCCGGAGTGCTTCGAGAGCACGTCGGCGATTGCCGCACCGGCCAGGTAGTGGCTCGAGCCGGCCTCGTGCGTGCCGATGACTATGTCCTTCTGCTGCGCCGCGACCGGCCCCATGACGCCTGCGGCCAGCATCGCCACCGCCGACACCAGCGCCGCAAGCCGCGCCACCAATCGTCGATTCCACATCCTTTTCATGATTCTTCTCCTCCGGGCGGGTCCCCGGGAAAATGGTGTCATAGCGGATAGAGCGCGTCAACACGATATGAACACACACGGTGCGAAAGCCCGCGCCGTAACATTTCCGGCGCCAAGCAATTCGCCTCCGCCATTCCTGGCCGACCATGCGGGATCGAATCCGCCGCCGCTACCATTTCTTTCCGGACGTCCGGTGCGCGGTCCCCAGCCTGTACCGTACGCCCGGCCGCTGTCGAGGGCGCACTACGCATATCCATCGTGCCCGACGCTATCCCCCGCGCCGCGCGATCATTTCGGGCACGATGAGCGTGATCCCGGGCACTGCGATCAACAGGGCCACGACAACGAGCGCCATGATCACGAAAGGCGCCACCGACACGATGATCTCGCGCATCGAGGTGCCTGGCGAGACGCCCTTGATGACAAACAGCAGCATGCCGAACGGGGGCGTCGCAAGGCTGATCTCTAGTATCATCAGCATCAGCACGCCGAACCAGATCTCGTTCAAGCCCAGATTCGACACGACGGGCATGTACAGCGGCACGGTGATTAGCATCATCGAGACCTGGTCCATGAAACACCCCAGGATCAGCAGCACGCCCAGCATTCCCAACAACACGGTGAGCGGCCGAAGTTCGCTCCCGAGGACCAGCGCCGAGAGTCCGCCGGATGCGCCCGAAAACGCCATCAGCTGCGAAAAGGTCACCGACCCCGCAATGATAAACAGTGTCATCACGGTGATGCGCATGGTCTTGTTGATCGCGACCAACAGGTTCCGCCTGCTCAACTTTCGGTAGGCCGCCGTCGCTGCCACGGTGGCGACCGCGCCCAGCGCGGCCGACTCGGTCGGGGTGGCGACGCCCGAGACGATGCTGCCGACGACGACCACGAAGATGCTCAACAGCGGCAGCACGTATTTGACGAAGGGCATGACCCGCTCGCGCCAGGACATTGCGTGCTGGTCGTAGGCCGGCGCCAGATCGGGCCGCAGCGTGCAGCGCGCGACGATATACGCGAAGAACAGCGCAGCCAGGATCAGCGCGGGCAGGATCGAGGCGACCAGCAGCTCCGCGATGCCGATCTGCGCCAGGCTGCCCAGCAGGACCGCCAGCGCGGAGGGAGGAATCAGCATCGCGATGCCGCCCACGGCGACGATGGGCCCGATCGAAACGCTCGGGTGGTACCCGCGGCGGTACATCTCCGGCAGCAGCGTGCTGCCCAGCATCGCGGTATTGGAGATCGTCGAGCCCGAAAGCGAAGCGAAGATCGTGCCCCCGCACACGGCCACGAGCGAAAGCCGCCCCGGAAGCTGCGAGATCAGCTTGTCGATCGCGTCGATCGCACGCGCCGCCACGCCGCTGTGGAACATCATTTCGCCCATGAAAATGAACAGCGGCACCGGCAGCAGGGCGAACGACTGCAGCGAATCGACCGTGTTGCGCATGAATTGGGTCAGCCCGACGTCCCCGCGCATGAACACCCACGCGCCCACGATATTCACCAGGAAGAACGCAAACACCACCGGAACGCCGAGCAGCATGAGGACGATCAGCGTGCCGATGAGCAGTGCGAGCGCGGCGTACCACTCCATCGGCGATCCGGCGCGTTAGACGCCGGCCTGTCCTTCGCCCGCGGCCTGGAGTTCGGGCGAGATCAGCCAGCTCAGGAAGATCAGCGCCAGGCAGCCGAAGGCGAACGGCGCCGGCACGAACACGTACCACTCGGGGAACACCAGTGCCCTGTAGACCATGGTGCCCTCGACGAACGAAGAGTGCAGTGCCCGCACCGCGTAGACCAGCATGACGAGGTTGACGAACAGACCGAGACCATTCGATACGCGGCCAAGCGCTCTTGCCCAGCGTGGCGGCACCGCCTGCGTGAGCAGATCGATGACGATATGCCCTCCTCGCAGCAACACCCAGGGCGCGCCCAGGAAGGTCATTCCGTACAGGAGGAACTCCGCGGCGTTGACGGTCCAGGGCATGGACAGCAGATGGAGATTGCGGTTCAGCACGTCGGTGCAGACCAGCAGCGTCAGGCACACGAAACCCGCGCCGGACATCACCGCCATGCCGACGACCAGCTTCTCGATGACGCGATGGAACATGCGCAGCGAATTCGGCGCGCCCGTTGCGTGGACCGGACCGCCCTCTCCGGCATCACCGGGAGGGAGCACGGCCGGCCCGGCGGTCGCGCAGACGCTATTACTTCAGCAGCAGCTTCTTCAGCTTGCGCACGTTGTCGGGGCTCGCCTTCTCGAGCGCGTCCCAGTAGAGGTCGTGCGCTCGCTTGCGGAATTCAGGCCCGAGGTTCACCGCCTTCACTCCCGCATCGTCCTGTTTCTTGATCTCCTTCGCGGTGTAGGAATCGCGCCAGGCGGGCCAGACCTTCTCCCATTCAAGCGCCATCTTATTCAAGCAGCCCCGTTGCGCGTCGCTCATCTTCTTCCAGCGGTCGAGGTTGATCAGCGTGCCCACCTCGACCTTGAAGAACCCCGGCTCGACGCGGTACTTGGTGTGCTTGTGCCAGCCGAAATCGGCGATGCCCCAGATCGGCCAGCCGTAGCCGTCGACCGTGCCGCGCTCGAGCGCCGTGTAGACCTCCGGCGGCGCGATGGTCACGGTCTTCGCGCCGAGTTCACGCAGCATGGTGTCGTAGATCGGCGCGGTGCGGATCGAGAAGCCGTCGAAGCGCCCGTTCTTGATTTCCTTGCGCGTATAGATGTGAAACGGGATGCCGTCCCCAAAATACGTCAGGAACTGGACATTCATCTTTTCGTTGTGCAGCTTGTTGATGAATTCCAGCGCCCCGTTCTTGCGCATCTCCGACACGGTCAGGTCGGCCAGCGTCATCGTGTCGCCCTCCACCATCGTGCCCTTGTAGTAGGTCGCCGGGCCCGACATCATGTCGATCACGCCGTTCTTGACGGCGTTCGGCTGCTCAAACGCCTTGATCGAGCCGGGCGCAAGCACGTCGATCCTCACCTGCCCCGCGCAGCTCTTGTTGACCTCTTTCACCCAGCGGTAGAACGGCCAGCCGAACGATGCCTTCTCGGGCAGAAAACTCGCGGCTTTGAGCACCGCGGTTTCCGCCCGTACCGGACCGCCGAGCACGACCGCGGCCGCAGCCGCCGCCCATAGGAACACACTTGTCTTCTTCATACTCTCCTCCTCGATGAATTTCGCGGCGCGACGCTCGCAAGCCATGGTCCACCGCCCCCCAAAGACCGCTGCGGGACGTAGGTGGCGACGCCCCCGCGGTTCTTTCGGATTGCGCTCAGGGCCGTATTGCAACTACATGGGCACAGATTTGGCCGCCCAAGGCGCCGCGCCGGGGAGCAACTTCTGCAGTTATGGATTCCCCGAATCGATCTCTCATGGTCGTCGAGCATCCCTCCGTCGGAATCACGGCCTGTGTAGTTTAACACCACCCCATGCGGATCGCTCCCCGCCGCCCCGGGGTTCAGCGCATGACTCGACGCGCCGGCGACTCGCCTTCAAGCCGGGATGACCCCGGCGGCCGCCAGTGCCTGGCACTCGGCGTCGGAAAACCCCGCTTCCCGCAGGACCGGAAGCGTGTGCTCACCGTACTTCGGCGGGAAGGAAAAATCGCGCGCTGCGCCAGCCAGATCTACCGCCATGGGCTGCATTCGCACACGTTTGCCGTCGGGCATCGTCGTCGCGGTGAGCCGGCCGCGCAGCGGTTCGAGATCGCGGACCGCTGCCACGCCGTTGATGCGGGCGTGCGGAATCGTCGCTTCGCGCAGGTCCGCCATCGCTTCCTCGACGCTCATCGTCGCCGTGAGTGCCGCAATGTCGCGCTGCAGGGCCTTCCGGTCGCGGATACGGCCCTCATTGGTGAGGCGTTCATCAGTGGCGAGCGACGAAAATCGTGGCATAGCAGTCAGGCGGCGCCACTGCACGTCACTGCCAATGGCCATGTAGAAGAACCCGTTGCGCGCAGGGTATACGTTGGTCGGCACAAACTTGCGGTGCTCGTTGCCCGCGCGAGTGATCTCCCAGGGCTCGCAATCGAAATCAATCATTGGCAACGTCGTGATCAACCAGGAGGCCGCTGCCTGCAGCATTGAGACGTGGATCTCCCTTCCGGATCCTGTCTCGGCGCGATCGGCGAGAGCGAGCATCACGTTCGCATACACTTCGTCGCCGGCCTTGAGATCGATTGCCGGTATGCCACACAGGACAGGCGTACCTTCGGCGTATCCGGTAAGCTCGACGTAGCCCGCCATCGCCTGAATTACCGGATCGTAGCCAGGCACCTCCGGATACTCTGGCCCGAGCGCCGAGATGCCCGCCCAGATGAGATCCGGTTTGGCAGCGGAAAGCGTCGCGTAGTCGATGCCAAGAGGGCGGTAGCGCGCGGGCACCGTGTTGCAGCAGAAGACGTCGGCACCGAGCCCCCGGATCAGACGCAAAAGCGCGTCCCGACCTTCGCTGCATTTCAGGTTGAGCGCTATCGCTTGCTTGCCGACGTTCGGCGCGATGTAGTAGCTGCGTCGGTCTTCGTCTACCACCCGCGTGCCGATGTAGCGGTTCGGGTCTCCGGGCAGGCCCTTTTCGGACCCGAACGCTTCTATGCGAATCACGCGCCAGCCGAGTTGCACGAAGCGCAGCGTAGCGTAGGGCATCGACAGCGCCTGCTCCAGACTAAGAACAGTGCGAGGCTTCACGCGGCTTGGCTCCACGCCGGCGGCTCCGCTGCGCCATGCAGTGCCCGATACTGTTCCATCGCCGGCATCAAGTGTTAGAACCTCACCGGTTCGCTGTAACGCCCGTAGACTCCTACGAGCACCGCGCTGATCTCGCCGACGCTCGCGTAGGCCTTGACCGCCTCGACGATCGCGGGTATCAGATTTGCGCCGGAACGCGCATCGGCCTGCACTCTCGCGAGCGCAGCCCGCACCCGCGCCGGGTCGCGCTCAGCGCGCACCTTGCTGAGCGACTGGATCTGCGCGCGCGCATCGTCGTCCCGGTATGGATGGAACTCCATCTCTGGTGTCTTTTCTTCGGTCCGATAGCAGTTCACGCCCACCTTGCGGAATCGCCCCTCCTCGATCTCTCGCTGCCGCTGATAGGCCTGCGACGACACCCTGGCCTGAATCGCCCCCTCGGCGATCAGCTTGACGATCCCGCCCTGCGCGTCGACCTCGGACATGATGGCCTCCATCCGGCCGCGCATCTGGTTGGTGAGCGTCTCGACGTAATACGACCCTGCCAGGGGATCCACCGTCTCGGCCAGACCCATTTCCTCGATCAGCAGTTGCATCGTGCGCAGCGAAATGCGCTGCGCGTACTCCGAGGGGATGGTGTACGCCTCGTCAAAACAGCACAAGGCCATGGTCTGGGTGCCCGCGAGCGCGCAGATCAGCGCATAGTACGCGCCGCGCACGATGTTCAGCTCGGGCTGCTCGAACGTGAGGCCGCCTCCACCGCCGCCGGCGATCATGCGCATCCACATCGAGCCCGGCTTGGTCGCGCCGTACTTCTCCTTCATGATTTTCGCCCACAGGCTGCGCCCGGCACGGAACTTGGCAACCTGCTCGAAAATATTGCCAAAGCAATTGAAGTTGAAGGACAGGCGACCGGCGAATTCGTCCACCGGCAGCCCGCGCCTGATGACATCGTCTGCGTAGGCCTGAGCAATGCAAAAGGCGTATGCCATCTCCTGCGCCGGGTCGGCGCCGGATTCGCGGATATGGTAGCCGCATACCGATACTGGACTGTACTTCGGCGCATGTTTCGCGCAGTATTCGATCGTGTCGCCGACCAGCCGGATCGACGGCTCAACCGGATAGATCCACGTGCCGCGCCCGACGAATTCCTTGAGGATGTCGTTCTGGGCGGTGCCACGCAGCTTTGCGAGATCGTAGCCGCGCTTTTCCGCCATCGCCAAGTACATCGCGATCAGTATCGCCGCCGCACCGTTTATGGTCAGCGAGACGGTGATGCGATCGAGGTCGACGCCCTCGAACGCGACCTCGAAGTCGCGCAGGGTATCCACCGCCATACCGACGCGTCCGATTTCGCCCTCGGCTTGGGGGTCGTCGGAGTCCAGCCCGCATTGCGTCGGCAGATCAAAGGCGACATTCAGCCCGGTCTGACCGTTGGCGATCAGGTAGTGGAAGCGTTTGTTGGTGTCGGCCGCGTTGCCGAATCCCGTGTACTGGCGCATGGTCCAGGGCTGTTTGCGGTACATCAGCGGATGGATGCCGCGCGTGAACGGGTACTCTCCCGGCAGCCCGATCATTGCCGTGCCGCCGCTTGCTTCGACGTCGGCCGCGGAATATAGCGGTTTGATCGCGATGCCCGACTCGTTGACGATCGGGCGCGGCCCGTCTTGCGGCATGTCCTTGGGTTTCATGATGCGTTCGTCCGGATGAAGTTGACGATGTCCCCGAGGCGCGAACTCGAAGGAAAGATTCCCCTGAAGCCGAGGGCGCGCAGCGCATCGTGGTCCTGGGCGGGAAGGTTGCCGCCAATGATCCAGAGCTTGTCGGCGAGTCCTGCCTGTTGGAGCAGCGGCGCGAGCTTGCGGCAGATCGGCAGGTGCGAACCGGCCATCGAGGACAGCGCGACCACGTCTGCGTCCTCCTCGAGCGCGATGCGCGCGATGGCCTCGGGAGTCTGCCGCAGTCCGGTATAGATAACCTCGAAACCTGCGTCCATCAGCGCCCGCGCGACGACCTTCGCGCCCTGGTCATGACCGTCCAGCCCGGGTTTCGCGAGCACGACCCGAATCGGCTTTCGCGTTCCGGCGCCATTGTTCTGATTCACGGTGTCGACACCTCCTTGGCAATAATTAACTTCAGGATCTCGCTGGTGCCACCGCCGATGAGGGTAAAACGCACGTCACGCAGAAACCGCTGCGCCGGATACTCCATGGCGTACCCGTAGGAAGCGAATATCCGCGCGGCCTGGTCGGCGATGCGCACGGCGCATTCGCTGGCGAAGAGTTTTGCCATCGCAGCCTGCATGTGGTGCGGCTTACCCGCATCGCGCAGCCACGCGGCGCGGTAGACCAGCTGCGTCGCTGCCTCCAGATCGGTGGCCATCTCGGCGATCTTCATTTGGATCGCTTGGTAGCGGTTGATGGCCTTTCCGAATTGCTTGCGCTCCCCGGCGTACCGCACCGAAGCATCGAGCGCGGCACGCGCCAGCCCCACGGCCATTGCCGCGGTGATGATGCGGATCTCGCCCAGGGTCTTGCGCAAATGCGCCTCTCCATCGCCTTCTTCCTTCGACAAGCGGTGGCTGTCCGGCACGAAGCACCCGTCGAAGGCGAGTTCCGAGGTCGGCAGCGCCCAGACGCCCATCTTCTCGATAGCCCGACCGAGCTTGAGGCCGGCGAAGCTGCGCTCAACCAGGAAGATCGTAAGTTTCTTGTCGCTGCCGGCCCGCGCAAAAACGGTGAAGAAGTCCGCGACCGGCGCCGAGGTGACCCACGTCTTCTGTCCCTCGAGCACATAGCCGCCTTCGACCTTGCGCGCGTGCGTCGCGATGCTGTCGAGGTCGCTGCCGGCGTTCGGCTCGGTCATGCAGATGGCACCGAGTTTCTCGCCGCGCAGCGCCGGCTTGAGCAGGCGCTCGACGATGTCGGCATTGCCGAGCAGGTGCAGGAACTTGGTGCCCATCAGCGACTGCATCGCCGCACAGGCCGCGAGAGACATCGATCCGCGTGCGATTTCCTCCAGCGCGACGCAGAATTCCGTCAACTGCATGCCACTGCCGCCCACGTCCTCGGGGTAGCGCATGCCGAACAGGCCCATCGCGGCGAGTTCGCCGAAGAGCTCGCGCGGAAACGCGTGCGCCTCGTCGATCGCGGCGGCCTGCGGCGTGACGCGCTGGTCGCAAAACCGAGCGAAAGTCTCGCGTACCTGCCGCTGCTCGGAATTCAGTTCGAAGTCCATGTCAGGCGGGTCCTTGTCTAATGGCGGAACACTAGGCTTCCGAAACCTCGATGATTACCGCCATCGCGGTATCGCCGGCCGCGCAACCGGTAAACAAGCCGTAGCCGCCGCCACGCAGGACGAGTTCCTCGATCAGTTCGATGACGCAGCGTGTTCCCATCGGCGCCTGCGGATGGCCCCAGACGAGCGAGCACCCGTAGTTGTTCATGCGTCCGATGTCGACGCCCATCGAGCGCGAGAACAGGATGTCGTTTACCGCGAACGGGTTGTGCGCCTTGACCGCTTGCATCCGCTCGATCGACAGACCGGCCTGGACGAGTGCGTTCTGCGCCGCCAGCACCGGTGCCTCCGGCATGTAGGCGAGCGCGACGCGCGCCTGACCGAAGCCGTGCAGTCGCACGCGGATTTTCGGATCGCGCGACAGTTCCTTTGCGCGCTCCGCGCTCGCCAGCACGATCGCGGCGTTGCCGTCGGCCGGATGCGTCTGGTCGCCGTAGGTTACCGTGCCATCGGGCAGAACCGGCTTCATCTTGGCGAGCCCCTCCGGCGTGGAGACGCTAATGCCCTCGTCGCCGGCGATCGTCGTAACGGTCTTGTGCAAGGCAGGATCGGGAACATCGAAGGGCAGCGTCATGAAGCGCTTGAGAAATGCCGAATCGTCAGCAAGCGCCTCCCGATACTGCGCTTCACGGCGCAACACCACCTCGTGCTGTTCCGGGGAGCCGATTCCGTGCTTCTTCGCGACATTTTCCGCGGTGGTCAGCATGGCATGGGACCCGAGGGGATCGCAGTTGAAATTGTCCATTACCCAGTCCTCGTGCGTGCCGGTGCCGCCGGGGCCGCGCGGGTTCGGGTAATACAGGTGCGGCCCGTTGGACGTACGGTCGCAGGTCACCGCCAGCGATGCGCTGGAAAGCCCGCACTCGATCTCCTGTGCTGCCGCAAGCAGCACCCGCACGCCCGTGGCGCAGGCCTGCATCAGCGTCGGCCCACCGACTTGCCCCATACCCGCAAGGCCAGTCAGCCAGGGCAGTCCGTAGAACGAATGCTTCTGCGGGACGCTGAATCCGAGTACCCCGTGATCGAAGGCCTGCGCCGAAAGGCTGCGCTTTCCCAGTTCCTTCTTCACGACGTGTGCCGCGAACTCGATCGCATGCAGATTCGCGAATGCGCCTTGCCACCGTGCGAAAGGCGTGCTCCAGTAACAGCCGTAGGGAATTTCAGCTTTGTAGGTCATTGGTTCCGTTCCGTTATTTCGAGAAGTATCCGCTTCGCATTATCCAGATGCGCGCGCATGGCTTGGGCGGCGGCTTCGCTGTCTCCGGCCGCCAGCGCCAGCGCCAGCCGCTTCAGCCCTTTTAACACCAGGGCACGCACCTCGCCATCGTCCAACGTAAACGCGCGCAGGTAGCGCACGTGATCGGAGTAGAGCTCGATCGCCCGCACCAGACGTTTGTTCGGCACCAGGGCGGTCCAGGCGTCACGGTAGCGGTAATTGGCGTCCATGAATGCCGCGCCGTCGCCGGCTTCGTGCGCAGCGACCATGTCTGCCAGCCCCTTGCGCAGCGGCGCGAGTTGCTTGCGCTCGGGGTTGCTCGCCGCCGCCAGACGCAGCGCTTCGGGCTCGAGCAGGAACCTTAGCGCGTATATATCCTCGATGTCGCGCACGACAAGGATAGGCAGCGTGAAACTGCGCCCTTCGGCAACCACCAGGCCCTCGCTGGCCAGCCGCGCCAGAGCCTCTCGTACCGGGGTGCGCGACACGCCCAGCTGCGCGGCGAGCGCGGCTTCCTGCAATGGCTGCCCGGTCGGAATGCGGCCCGCGCGCACGTAGTTGCGCAGCGTCGCATATACGCGGTCACCCAGCGGCTCCGGGCGCTCCAGCGCTTGCAGTTTCGCGATCATGCCGCCTACGACTACCCGGTGCGAGCGAAGTCGGGTTTGCGCCGCTCGCCGAATGCCGCAATCCCCTCGCGCGCTGCTGCCGTGCACGCGCTGCGGCCGAACGCAGCGTAGCCAATCTCCAGTGCGGCATTCAGCGTGGGCGCCGCCGCTGCCGCCACCACTGCCTGTTCGATGATGCTGGTCACCTCGCGGCTGAACGCCTGCTGGTCCGCCCCGGCCGCTGCCGCCGGCGCGATCGTGACCGGGCGGTCGAGCGCCGTACGGGGTTTGCCGTCGAGCGCGTGCACCAGCGCCAAGGCGCGGGCGATCATCGAACCGTAGTCATCGGCGAGTTCTGCGAAAACGCCCAGCTCGTGTGCCGGGATCGCGTCGAGCCGCTCGGCCCGCGTCAGCATGGAATGGAACGTGCTGGCGGCGTTTGGCCAACGCCGATACGGCACGACCATCGCGCCAATGCCCGGCGCGATGCCCAATGTGATTTCCGGGAACTGCAGCCACGCGTCTCGGAGCGCGACTATCGCGTGGCATCGAATCGCGAGCTCCAGTCCGCCGCCCAGGGCCATGCCGTTCAGCGCGGCGACCACCGGTTTCTCCATCTGGTCCAGGTGCACCAGCAGACGCGAGCAGTCGCGTGCATACTGGGCCGCGGCGTCGGCGCGGCCGAGCACGCCGGGAAAGCGGCCGATATCCGCGCCGGCACAGAACGCCCGCGCGCCATAGCCCGTGAGGACGAATCCTTTGACCAGCGGATCAGACTCGTGGCGCCGGATCACCGAAAGAATCTCGTCATTCAAGTCGTCGTGCAGCGCGTTCAGAGCCTCCGGCCGGCGCAACGTCACGACCTTCACGCCGTCCAGATCGTCTACCAGCACGCCGCGCTCGAAACCCAGATACTGGACGAATGCGCGCTTCGGCGTCGGCATGCCGGGGCGCTCCGCAGCAAAGCGCTCAAATATTCGCCGCACTTCCCGTTCGCCGAGATTGCGCATCAGATCCAGCGGTCCTTGGCGAAATCCCAGCGCAAGCCGGCACCCCAGATCGAGATCCGCCGCACCGCCGATGCCGCGGTCCAGGATGTCCACGCACTGCGAAAAAAGGATGCCGAGGAGCCGGTCGCGAACCGCCTCCGCCACCTGCGGCGGCACCTCAACGCGCTGGCCCAGGCGCGAGGTCGTCCAGCTCGCGACGGAGCGGAAGATCGGCGCCGGACGGTAATGGTCGCCTTCCACCTCAGCCTGCAGCGTGTTGGTTTCGGTGATGATCGGGTTGCCATTCGCCATATTCAGCACGAAGAACGGCCCGGCGTGGACGAATTCCGTTGCAACGCTGTCCACCTGAGCGGCGGTGGCACGATCCAGACACATCGCGGCATCGTTGCACCAGTTGTCGAAGACCCGATCGAGCATGAAGCACTCGACGTCTTCGGTTAGAAGCGGCACCTTGCCGGTCGTGCAGAAGAACCAACGCAGCCAGTCCACGACCGCGGGATCGGCGTCGCGCGCGCGCACCACTTCGACGACCGGATTGCGCCATGCGGGCGCAAAGAAGTGCGTCACCGTGGCGCGCCGCTTGTGGCGCAGTTCGGAGAAGATGCGCGCCGAAGGCAGCGAACTGGTATTCGAGGTAATCAGCGCATCGCTCGTCACCAACTCTTCGACTTGCGCGAAGATCTTGCGTTTGAGCGGTAGGTCTTCGGTGGCCGCCTCCAGGACCCAATCGGCGCCGCGGATCTCCGCATAATCGGTGGTGCCGCGAACCCCGCGCGCGATCGCAGCGGCTTCGGCGTCGGTCATCTTGCGCCGCGCGATTGCTTTGTTCGCGTACTCGGAAAAGCGCGCGAGCGCGCGGTCGATCGCCGGCTGCGCCACGTCCACCAGCAGCAAATCGAGTTCGGGTAGCGCGCTCTTGAGATAGTAGCCAATGTCCGGGCCGATCGTACCGGCGCCGATCACCGCGATCCGCTTAGGCATTGGTCGCGCCGGGGACTGCAACAGGGGATTCTGCGTAATCGTCATTGCGGCTCCACTAAGCCAAAGTGTACAGTATACCGGATACATGATGGGAACAGGCTCATGCGCATCGGCATCGACGTCGGCGGCACCTTCACGGACTTCGTCCTGCTGGATGACGCGACCGGGCGAATAAGCACCTACAAGTGCCTGACCACACCAAGAGAACCATCGGAGGCGATCGAGGCGGGGGTGCGTGTCCTCTCGACCCGCATGCCGGGCTGCATCGAGGCGCTGGAGGAAGTGGTGCACGGCACCACGCTGGTCATAAACGCAATCATCGAACGCAAAGGCGCGCGCACCGGTCTCATTACCACGCGCGGTTTTCGCGACGTACTGGAACTGGGGCGGGAAATCCGCTACGCCGTCTATGACGCGCTTGCGCAGATGCCAGAGCCACTGGTGCCGCGCGACCGGCGTTGCGAGGTCGAGGAACGACTGCGGGCCGATGGCAGCGTGCTCAAGCCGCTCGACCCGGCGCAGGCGCGCGTGGTCGTGCGCGGCCTTGGGGAACTGGGTGTGGAATCGGTCGCGGTGTGTCTGATCAACTCCTTCGAGAACCCGGCGCACGAACTGGCGCTCAAACGCCTGCTTGCCGAGGAGTTGCCGGCGGCCTCGGTGTCGATTTCCTACGAGGTGCTGCCGCAGATTCGCGAGTACGAGCGCACCAGCACCACGGTCACCAATGCCTACGTCAAACCGCTGACCGAAAGCTACCTGCGGCGACTGGAAAAGCGCCTGGCCACGCTCGGTTTCCACGGCCGACTGTTCGTCATGCTCTCTTCGGGAGGAGTTACCTCTGCCGAAACCGCCGCCGAGTTCCCGGTGCGCATCATCGAGTCCGGACCGACCGCGGCGGTTATTGCCGGACAGTACTACAGCCGCCTTTTCGACTGTCCCGAAATGTTCTGCTTCGACATGGGCGGCACGACCGCCAAGTCCTGCCTGATCCAGGGCGGGGTTGCGAGTGTCGTACCCGCGTTCGAGGTCGGGCGCTTGCAGCGCTTCCAGAAGGGAAGTGGCCTGACGATTCAGGTACCGGTCGTCGACCTGATGGAAATCGGCGCAGGAGGCGGCAGCATTGCGCGCGCTAGCCGGCTCGGCACATTACAGGTCGGCCCGGAAAGCGCAGGAGCCGAACCCGGTCCGATTTGCTACGGGCATGGCGGAACCGATCCCACCGTAACCGACGCCGACCTGCTGCTAGGCTACCTTGATGCGGATTACTTTCTCGGCGGTACGATGAAGCTCGATGTCGCCGCCGCGCGCCGGGGCGTCGAGGAGCAGATCGCCAGACCTCTCGGGGTATCGTTCGTCGCGGCACTCTGGGGCATTCACGATCTAATCAATGAGACCATGGCAGCGGCCGCCAAAACGCACATTGCCGAGCGCGGAGGAAACCCGCAACTTGTCACCGTGGCCGCCTTTGGCGGGGCTGGCCCCGTGCATGCATTCGGCCTCGCGCACAAGATTGGGGCGCCGCGAGTTGTCGTTCCCCCGAATGCGGGGGTAGGATCGGCACTCGGGTTCTTCGCCGCACCGCGTGCGTTCGATCTGGTGCGCAGCCACAAGGTGCCCTTCGCCGGTGCCGACTTCGCGCGGATCGAGGCGCTGTTTCGCGAACTGGAAGCCGATGGCGAGCGCACATTGCGCAAGGCCGGGGCCGAAGGACCGATCGGCTTCTCCCGGTCGGTGGACGTACGCTTCATCGGTCAGGGTTCGGAGACGAACCTCCCCATCCCCGAAGACGATTTTGGGGCGATCGATCCTGCCGAACTGCGCCGTCGCTTCGACGAGACGTACGCAAGATTGTATGGCCGCACCTATCCCGCGTCGCCTGCGGAGTTCGTCAATTTCTGCGTGCGCGCGAGCCTGCCGGTAAAGCTGCTCGCGCTGCCTCGGCTGGCCGCACGTGGCAGAACGCTGGATGCGGTCAAAGGCGAGCGCAGTGCGTACTGCGCTATCGCCAGCGATTACATCCCCCACACCGTCTACGAGCGATATCGACTTCCGCCAGGTGCGGAAATTGCGGGCCCGGCAATCGTGGAAGAGCGTGAATCGACGGTGATCGTCGGCGCGCGTGCACGCGCGCGCGTGGACGAGTTTGGCTTCCTCTGGATCGACTTGCCCAAAGACGTGCAGACATGACGCGGCGCTTCGACCCGATCACATTGGAGATTCTCTGGCGCAGGCTGATTTCGATCGTCGATGAATCCGACGCGGCGGTCGCGCGTACCGCGTTCTCGAGCCTGCTGCGTGACGCGCATGACTACACCTGTATGTTCACCGATTCGCGCGGGCGCGAACTTGCGCAGGGCACGCTCGCCACGCCGGGCCAGTCGGGCGCAATGGCGCTCGGGATGAAGAAGCTCGTGCAAAGCCTGCCGCGGGAATCGGTTCGGGAAGGGGACGCATACATCACCAACGATCCGTGGGCTCTTGCCGGACACCTGAACGACGTGTGTGTTTTCAGCCCGATTTTCCACCTGGGCCGGCTGGTGGCTTTCACCGCATGCATCCTGCACCACTCCGATATCGGGGGCCGCGTCGCGTCGGACAACCACGAGGTGTTCGAGGAGGGGCTGTTCATCCCTCTGGTCAAACTCTACGACACCGGCCGGCTCAACCAGGGCGTGCTCGACATGATCAGCGCCAACGTGCGTACGCCGGAGCAGGTCAACGGCGATATACGATCGCAGATCGCTGCCAACCATGTTTGCGCGGCACGGGTCACTCGAATGCTCCAGGAATACGGCCTGGACGGTCTCGACGACCTTGCAGACGAAATCATCGAACGAAGCGAGAAGAGCATACGCGCCTCGATCGCCGGCACACCCTCCGGCGTCTACTGCTCAGAGGGGGTAATCGAGCAGATGGAAGGGCACTCCGACGTGCATATCCGTTGCGCACTGAAGATCGGCGGCGGCGAAATCACGGTGGACCTGAGCGGCTCGTCGCCGCAGGTGCAATGGGGAGGCAATGTCGTCTACAACTTCACGTATGCCTACGTGCACATGGCGGTGAAAAGTATCTTCGACCCCGAGATCCCCAACAACGATGGCGTCGCGGTCCCGATTCGGCTGATCGCACCGGAGGGTACGGTGGTCAATTGCCGCTATCCGGCCGCGGTAGCGGCGCGCATGCAGATCGGTCACTTCATTACCGAAGTGATCTACCGAGCTCTTGCCAGTGCGCTTCCCGAGCGGGTCGTTGCTGCGGGCGGAGGCACTCCAGCCACCATGCAGGTGTTCTATGGCCGGCGCAACGACGGACGGTCGTTCCATACGGTGCTGATCCGCGGCGGCGGGCTTGGCGCGAGCGCAGGGCGGGACGGCGAAGGTTGCTACATCTTTCCCGCCAACGGCGCCAACACGCCGGTGGAGATCATCGAGAGCGATTCGCCGCTTATCGTCGAACGGCGTGAATTGCTTGCCGATTCGGGCGGTCCCGGAAGACAACGTGGCGCGCTCGGCCGTCGGGAAGTGTTTCAGGTGCCCGATGATGCCTACGCACCGCAGCCGCCGGTCAATCTTGCGGTTCAATCGGGGCGTTTTCGGCTCCCGCCCATCGGACTATTTGGCGGTAAACCGGGAGCGCTTGCGCAGCTTCTGGTCAACGGCGCGCCGGGCAACCCCTACGGGCTTACCCGCCTGCGCCCTGGCGACACGGTGGTGATGGACGCGGCCGGCGGCGGTGGCTACGGAAACCCGCTCGAGCGCGAACGCGAAGCGCTCGAGCGCGACGTGCGCGAGGGCAAGGTGAGCCGGGCGAGCGCGCGCCGCGACTACGGCTCCGAGGTACCGGATGCCTGAACACGATTGCCTGATGACTGCTTCAGCAGCTACGCGCGAGAAAGAAGCCCCAATGACGATTTCATATTTTCTCAGCTTCCGAGATTGCGCTCGGCCCGACGCGACGCTGAGTAAGGACGACAGGTCGCTCTTCATGGCGATCGTGCGCAGTACGCCGGGATTGCGCAACGCGCTCGTCTTCACACCGGAGCGCGCAACCGACCCGTACGTGAACGACGGCCCCGGCCCGCAGCTCGCCGCGCAGCTGTATTTTGCCGACATTGCAGACTTGGAGGCGGCGCTCGCGCCCGCCGGTCATCTGCAGGCGCTTGCCGCGCCGGGAAACCTGCCAAGCCTTGCCGGGGCCGAGGTGACTCAACAGGCCATGCGTGCGCGGGCGTTTCCGGTCCCGGATCCAACCGTGGGCGTCGCCGCGGGCGCGCCGTTCTGCACCTACCTCGTTTCCTACCAGGGCGAGGCGCAGGATCTGAACGCCTGGCTCGACCACTATCTCCGAAATCACCCGCCGCTCATGGCACGGCTTCCCGGTGTTCGCGAGATCGAGGTATGCACCCGCATCGATTGGCGCGGATCCCTTCCCTGGCCGCGGGTGAATTACATGCAGCGGAACAAGGTGGTATTCGACAGTGCCGCGGCCCTGAGGACCGCGCTTGCCTCCCCTGTGCGGCACGAGATGCGCGAAGATTACAATTCCTTGCCGCCGTTTACCGGCCCGGTTTGCCACTACCCCATGGCAACGCTGGCAGTGACGCCCTGAGACGGCATCCGCATCGTCTTGTTCGAACCGATGCACAAATGGAGAATCGACGTGCCTGATCAACTTTGCCGGGGCTGCATGTCGTTTGCGATCTCGTCGCAACGATTCCTGGGCTCCGATCAAAGAGCTGGGCGGCCCTCGATGGAAATGATCGATCCGCGATCTTTGGGGTGAAATTTGCCGATTGTTCGGCGACTCGTACGGCGAATCCGCAAATCGTCACCGACGTGGAACCGCATGACCGGTGCTTAGCGGCATGAGACGTGCAAAACTCAGTCCCGCGCGGGCAACGGCGCCGCGAGGCGCGGGACCCGGATTCGGCGTTTAGCTGCGGGTTTCCAGCGCGGCCACACGCGCTTCGAGATTGTCCAGCCTCTCGTTCATCACGGGCACGGAACTGAGCAGTACGCCTACATCGGCTTTGAGGCTGGCGATGGTCGCTTCAATGACATTCAATCGATGCGAGTGCTCCGCGAGCGTTTTGCGCGTTTCGATTCTGAACTCGCGCATCTCCTCGCGAAATTCAATGATCGTCTTCAGAGTCAGATCCATGCGCTCTCCTACGTAAGCAGCATTTTACCCCGGTGTCGATCGATCTGGTGGACCGCGCGGCCGGCGGCGTTCGTGGTCCACTGGGCAGGAAAGCGGCACCGCGGCCCACGCAGAAGCGCCCCAGGCCGTAGAAGCTGACTACCCCGCCCTTTCTCATGTTCGTGAGGATCACCGTCTGCAGGGCGTCCAGCGCACGGCTTGGGCGCTCGCGTTGAACCGCCGCCGGTTGCACCGAGGGTGCGGCGCGAACATCCGCGAGTGATGTACGGATTATGAGAACCTCTCGCGCGAGAGGCCACGCGGCAATGAATGAACGGAGATTAATTCGGGGAACTGGTGGCCAAGGGCGGAATCGAACCACCGACACAAGGATTTTCAGTCCTCTGCTCTACCAACTGAGCTACTTGGCCACGCGTGCGTCTAAGGATTCGGCCCGTCATGCGCGGGAACGATCGATGCGCACGGCGAACCTCCGCGCACCGAGAGGGCACAGAGGGTGCGAATTATACGTGAATTCGAATGGGCGAACGGACGCGAGCCGGACACCGCTTCTGTTGCGAAAAGGTCGGAGGTCCAGCGATCGCTTGGGAAATGCAATGCATCTTCCGCCCGGTTCCGGCTCGTTTCCTGTGGCGGTAAACGTTCCCGGGTGCGGCGACCAACTCGGAAAAATGGGACCGACTGCGCGTTGCCGGTCCCCGAATGCCGCGCAACAATTCCACTTGGACGACCGGATGCGCAGGCTCGGCGAGAACTGCGCGCAAGCCCCCTCTCCAGTCGAGGGAGGAGGACGAAATCTGTCACCAGCCGCGACGCGCGTTTAACCTTCGCCGCGCGCCGAACACCTCTCGGCGCTTGCTGCTTACTGTATCGTCAGGCGCCTGCTGGCCGCCGCTACCTTCTTCGGCAGCACCAGTTCGAGCACGCCGTCGGTGTACTTCGCGGTCGCCTTGGCCTCGTCGACTTCCTGGCCCAGCCTGAAGCTGCGCGAGACCTTGCCAAAGTAGCGCTCGCTGTGAATGACGCGCTCGCCTTCCTTGACTTCCTTCTCGGCGCGGGTTTCCGCGGTGAGCGACACCACGTCGCCGTCGATGTCGACGTGGATATCTTCCTTCTTCACGCCGGGGATCTCGGCCATGACCTTGTACTCACCGTTCTTCTCGGTCACGTCGATCTTGATGCGGCGCACGGTCTCGGCGGTTTCGCTCGAGGTCACCGGACGGACCCAGAAACCCTTCATGAAATCGTCGAAGACGTCCCCATAGGGATCGTAACGGGTGATGTTCAGCATTTCCATTATCCATGTTCGGATCGGGCATCCGGCCCGCGTACCACTTAAATGGGGGGTGCCGCCGAAGTTTCAAGAGCGTTTGCGCGACGATC
>Ga0156227_1027_pt1 | contig 45862 bp, 39 predicted proteins | sample RifCSPlowO2_12_FD_107875 | JGI IMG/M metagenome (GOLD analysis project Ga0156227, IMG submission 107875) | Betaproteobacteria bacterium RIFCSPLOWO2_12_FULL_63_13
GCAAGATCAAGTCGGCTCTGTTCTACCCGGTCGCGATTATTATCGTGGCGTTCATCATCACTGCCGTGATCATGATCTTCGTCATACCGGCTTTCAAACAGGTGTTCACCAGTTTCGGCGCCGATTTGCCCGCTCCAACGCTGCTCGTGATGGCAATATCTGAAATATTCGTCCAATACTGGTACCTGATATTCGGCGGGATCGGGGGCGCCATCTACGGCTTTCTGTATCTATGGAAACGTTCGCTGCCGGTCCAGATTGCGATGGACAAACTGATGCTGAAGGTTCCAGTGTTCGGTCCGTTGGTGCGCATCTCCACCATTGCGCGCTGGACTCGGACGCTTTCGACCATGTTCGCGGCCGGCGTGCCGCTCGTGGAAGCGCTCGATTCAGTGGGCGGCGCCGCGGGCAATTACGTCTATACGATTGCCACCAAGCAAATTCAGAAGGAGGTCAGCACCGGAGGCAGTCTCACCAGCGCGATGACGAACTCCGGAATTTTCCCGAACATGGTGCTGCAGATGGTCTCGATCGGCGAGGAGTCCGGCGCGCTGGACGGAATGCTCGGCAAGGTTGCCGACTTCTTCGAGGCCGAGGTCGACGATGCGGTCGAAGCGCTTTCCTCGCTGATGGAGCCGATGATCATGGTGGTGCTCGGCACGCTGATTGGCGGGATGGTGATCGCCATGTACCTGCCGATATTCAAGCTTGGCCAGGCGGTCTAGAAGAAAGGCGCCGGGCGCGGCTAAGCAACGGCGTCCATCGTTTCTCCCGGGAGGTCAAGCTTCATGACCGGTGCGTGGGGCCCTCCCCCTGACGGCCCACTTCACGCCGTTCGCGCGTAATGGCTCTCCTCGAAACGTTTGCGCATCCGGCCATCTTCCCCTGGGCTTTGCTGGTTTTCGGACTCGTCGTGGGATCGTTCCTCAACGTCGTTATCCACCGGCTGCCGAAAATGATGGAGCGCGAATGGCAGATGCAGTGCGCAGAGATGCGAGGCGAGAAGTTGCCCGAGGAAAGGAAATTCAATCTCGTCGGACCAGGATCGCACTGCCCGGCCTGTGGACACACGATCAAAGCCCTGGAAAATATCCCGCTACTTAGCTATCTGGTGTTGCGCGGCCGATGCTCCGCCTGCAAGGCCCGCATCAGTCCGCGCTATCCAACCGTCGAACTGCTCGCCGGTATTGCGGGGTTCTACTGCGCAAATCGTTACGGGTTCGGACTGGCAGCCTTTGCAGCAACATGTTTTGTGTGGGCCTTGATCGCCGCGAGTTTCATCGATTTCGATACACAACTTCTTCCCGACTCGATTACGTTGTCGCTGCTCTGGGCGGGACTTCTGGTCGCCCTTTCCGGCACGTTCACGGATCTTCGTTCCAGTGTTATAGGCGCGGCCGCCGGGTATCTCGCGCTGTGGTCCGTCTACTGGCTATTCAAACTTGCCACCGGCAAGGAAGGAATGGGCTTCGGGGACTTTAAACTCCTGGCGGCGATCGGCGCCTGGACCGGCTGGAAAATGCTGCTGCTCGTGGTACTGCTTTCATCGTTCATCGGCGCGTTCGTTGGCATCGGACTCATAGTCTTGGCGCGGCACGGCCGGAATATACCGATTCCGTTCGGCCCCTATCTGGCCTCGGCAGGCGTTGTAGCGCTGTTCTGGGGCCCGGCGATTCAACACTACTATCTCGCGAATATCTTCGGATGAAGTTTGTGGTCGGTCTGACCGGCGGAATCGGCAGCGGCAAAAGCGTAGTGGCTGGACTCTTCGCTCGACGCGGGATCGTCGTCGTCGACACCGATGTGATTGCGCACGACCTCACGGCGAGGGGCGGTGGTGCTATCGAGGCGATTCAGGACTCGTTCGGATTCGAATTCATCACGCCTGAGGGAGCGCTGGACCGCCAGCGGATGCGCGACCTGGTATTCCGCGACCCCCCGTCCAAAAGCCGTCTCGAGGGGATTCTGCATCCGCGCATACGCGCCCAGAGCGACGCATGCGTTGCGTCCGCGGACAGCGCGTATGTCATCCTAGTTGTGCCTCTGCTCGTAGAGACCGGTGTCGACCGCTCACGCTATCAGCGGGTGCTCGTGGTCGATTGCAGCGCGGACACCCAGATAGAACGCGTCACGAAACGAAACAATCTTTCAGCGTTCGAGGTGCGACGTATTATGGCAACGCAGGCCACGCGGGCGGCCCGGCTAGCGGCCGCGGATGACGTGCTCGAAAACGACCTTGGACTCGATGACCTGGAGCCGAAGGTTGACGGACTGCACCTGCGCTACCTGGAATTGGCCCGCGGGCACCCGCGGCAAGGGGGCTAGCCAATGCCCTGTGAATGGGTGAGAATCCATCCATTGGTCAACGTTCGTGCACGCAGGCGCCGCCCTTGATCGTCTACGAATATCCCCTCAACGAGCGCATCCGGACGCTGTTGCGCCTGGAGGATTTATTTGAGCGGACGCGCCACTTCCTCGCCGGGAAGGAACCCCTGGAACATCACGTTGCGCTTCTCGGCATGTTCGAGATAATGGAAGTGGCAAGCCGCGCGGACCTGAAATCGGACCTGCTGCAGGAGTTGGAACGCCAGAAGCACATGCTCCTGTCCTACCGAAATAATCCGGAAATCGCTGAAGACGTACTGAACCAGGTGGTCGCCGACGTGGAACAAGCGGCGCAATCGCTGTTCGCAATGACCGGCAAGATCGGACAATACCTGCGCGAAAACGAGTGGCTGATGTCGATCAAGCAGCGTACCGGCATACCGGGCGGCGCGTGCGAATTCGATCTTCCCTCCTACCATTTCTGGCTGCACCGGGACAGCAGCGCGCGCACGGCCGACCTCATGTCCTGGATCACCCCGTTGTATCCGATCCGTGACGGCACGGCAATCGTGCTTCGGCTTCTGCGCGAAGGAGGCAAGCCGACGCCGCTCGTGGCAAGCCAGGGTACGTTCTCACAGATGCTCGGAGGCAAGGTCGCGCAGATGGTGCGAATCCGGCTTGCGCCCGAATTGCAGTACGTTCCGGAAATCAGCGCCAACAAATACGCGCTGAACGTTCGATTCACCGTTTTCGGAATCGAACCGCGTCCCAGAGTCGCGGAGATCGACGTTCCGTTCGAACTAACTTTCTGCAACCTTTAACAGCGCGCGAGAAGGTGCAACTCGCGCCGAAGTTCGCCACGACATCTCTGTAGCGATGGGGAGAGGACGAGAATCTGCGCATATGCCAATCTTGGTCGCGGCAGAAGTAAAGATTCGGGCGCGGCACAGTTGGATATTGAGCTAGGCAGCGAGCGTATCGTGCCCACGCCGAAAATCGTCAATTGCCCGCAATGCGGCTTACCAGTCGAATGGACGCCCGAAAATCGTTATCGGCCGTTCTGTTCAAAGCGCTGCAAGCTGATCGACTTGGGCCAATGGGCGGCCGAGAGTTATCGCGTGCCCGTCGAGCCGCGCGATGCGGATACGGAGCCGGACCCGACTGAATAATAACGCCCTCCGAGCGACCCTTTGCCCTGGATGAGGCCTCACTCGTCGCGCCACGCCCCGCGCACCATCGCTACACCGTGCGCGCCGCACGACCACGCAGCGCGCATGTCCGCTCGATCCACGCCGCCGAGCGCAAATACCGGGATCGCGGTATCGCGTACGGCATCGCGAAATCCTTCCCAGCCGATCGCGTTCCGATCCGGATGGCTGGGAGTCCTGCGCACCGGGCCCAGCACGGCAAAGTCAGCGCCAATCTGCTCTGCGGCGCGCAGCTCGCCCACCGAATGGGCAGACGCGCCCACGAGGAGAAGATCCGGCCGCTCGATCGCCAGGGCGACCTGGCGTGCTCTGAGGTGGACGCCGTCTGCGCCGATCTCGCGGGCAAGCGCCACGTCACCGTTGACCAGCACGCGCGCGTCCGCCGCATGAGCCAGCCGTACGACCTCCGCGGCCAGGGCCGCAAATTCCGACGCCGAAAGTGCGGGTTCGCGCACCTGCACAAGCTTGAGCCCCGCCTCTAGGCGCCCGTGCAGCCTCCGAAGAAAGTACTCCGCGCCGAGTTCAGCCGCCTGCGAAATTGCGTATTCATCTGCAAGCAGGAGCGCGTTGAAGACCGGCCCGTTTGCCGGAAGAAGCGGCGCCACACCGACCGAGCCGGGGCGCTCCCAGGAAAGTCCGTCGTGCACCACCGCTCGTGGCTGCCCGCGCCAAGCAAGCACTCGGTGAAAATGCAATTGCACTTTCGCATGCGGATACGTGAACGACCGGGTAATCCACGGATGGGCGATCTCGATTTCGACAGCCAGTTCCTCCCGAATTTCCCGGGCGAGCGCATCTGCTGCTGACTCGCCGGGCTCTATCTTGCCGCCCGGGAATTCCCAGTATCCCGCATAGACATTGCCTGGCGGACGGCGCGCGAGCAAAACACACCCGTCCTGTCGGATCAAAACGGCGACCGCGACCTGCACGGTGGCGGTCATTCGCCTCGAAAATCCGACATGCCAATTGCGCTATGCGCGCCTCTTGCGCTCGGGACGCGCATTGGCGTATCTGCCCGCCCAGTCGCGCGCAAACTGCCAGGCCAAGCGTCCGGAGCGCGAACCGCGCGACAGGGACCACTGAAGCGCCGCCCGGTGCACTTGCTGCGAGTCGTGATCCGCAGCGCCGAGTACACGCAACCAGTGCGAGACGATATCCAGGTAGGCTTCCTGGTCGAACGGATAGAACGACAGCCACAGTCCGAATCTGTCGGACAGAGAAACCTTTTCTTCAGACGTTTCCCCGGGATGAATTTCCTCGCCGACATTGCGGTATTCGAGGTTCTCCTGCATGAACTCCGGCATGAGATGACGCCGGTTCGATGTCGCGTATACGAGCAGGTTGTCCGATGGCGCCGCGATCGATCCGTCCAACACAACCTTTAGCGCTTTGAATCCCGGTTCGGCCGCCTCAAAAGACAAATCGTCGCAGTAGATGATGAAACGCTCGGGTCGCGCCGATACCAGATCGACGATGTCCGCCAGATCCACCAGATCGTGCTTGTCCACCTCAATCAGGCGCAGCCCGCGTTTCGCGTAGCGATTGAGAACGGCCTTGATAAGGGATGACTTGCCGGTGCCACGCGCTCCCGTGAGCAGCACATTGTTGGCGGTGCGCCCTTCGACGAACTGCCGCGTGTTGGCCTCGATCGTCTCCTTCTGCCTATTGATACCGCGCAGGTCAGAGAGCCTTATGTGGTGAGGATGTGCGACCGGTTGCAGGAACGCCCGTCCGCCCGATTTTCGCCATCGGAACGCGGTCCCCGCGCGCCAGTCCACCGGTTTGGGCGGCGCGGGCAGAACCAACTCCAACCGCGCAAGCAACGCTTCGGTCCGGGCCACAAGCTTTTCCAGGTCAGCCATTGCTTGGAATCGTCTATGTTCGGTACTCGGCGTTGATCTTCACGTAATCGTATGAGAAGTCACAGGTCCACACCGTAGCCGAACCATCCCCGCGACCGAGATCGACGCGCAGGCCGATCTCGGCGGGCTTCATGACGCGGGCGCCGTCTTCCTCGCGGTACCCGGCAGCGCGCCCGCCGCGGTCGATGACCTTGACATCGCCGAGATACAGATCGACGTGCGATGTGTCCAATCCGGCGACCCCCGCATTGCCGATCGCCATGATCAAGCGACCCAAGTTGGGGTCCGAGGCAAAAAATGCCGTCTTGACCAGCGGCGAATGGGCGATCGACTTCGCCACCCGAACCGCTTCTTCCGCACTTGTTGCGCTTTCGACCTTGATGGTGATGAACTTTGTCGCGCCCTCGCCGTCCCGCGCGATCGACTGCGCGAGCGCAATGGCCACATGGCTTACGGCTCGCTTGAGCGCCGCGTATCCGACGTCCGTCGCAGCTACGATCTCCGGCGCGGCCGCAGCACCGGTCGCGATCAGCACGAACGAATCGTTCGTCGAGGTGTCCCCGTCCACCGTTACGCGGTTAAACGACTCGTCTGCAACCTCCCTCACCATGCGCTGCAGGATCGGGCGCGACACGCCGGCATCCGTGCAGATGAATGCGAGCATGGTCGCCATGTTCGGCTGCAGCATTCCCACGCCCTTTGCCATGCCTGTAACCGTCACAGATACACCGCCGAGTTCCAGACTGCAGGAGATTGCCTTGGACACAGTGTCGGTGGTCATGATCGCCTCGGCAGCCTCTGCCCAGTGCGCCGGCGCCAGAGTGGATATACAGTCGGGCAACGCCGCTTCGATGCGCTCGACCGGAAGATCTTCCAGGATGACCCCGGTCGAAAACGGGAGCACCTCTGCCACTTGGCAGCCGAGTCCTCGCGCCACCGCTTCACATGTCCGACGCGCCGCGAACAGCCCCGCCTCTCCCGTGCCACAGTTTGCGTTGCCTGCATTGACCACTAGAGCGCGTATCCACTCAGACTCGGCGAGGTGCTGCCGGCACACCTGCACTGGGGCCGCCGCGAATGCATTCTGCGTAAACACGCCCGCGACGCGCGCGCCGGGCGCCAGCCGCATCAGCATCACGTCATTGCGCTTGAACTTGCGTATACCCGCGTATGCGAAACCCAAATCCACCCCGGCCACCGGCAACAGCGACATCCGGTCTGGCGCAGCAAGATTGACGGCCACGGGGCCTCCCGTCTCAGCGTGCGGTGCTCATACGGGCGATGCGCTCAGGCAAGACGCCCATGGCAGTGTTTATATTTCCTACCGGACCCGCAGGGACACGGATCGTTTCGGCCGATCTTACCCATATGTCGCACGAAGGGCTGCGCTTTGGCCGCAGCGGCAGGGACGCGATCGTCGGTGCCGGTAGCCGCCTCTTCCTGGTAGGACGGATGCTGGTACTGGACGTTTTCCACGGCTGGCGCCAGTTCGCGTTCGACCTGCTCAACTTCCTCCTGCGTCCGAATCTGTACATTCATCAAATTGCGCGTGACCTCAAGCTTGACTGTTTCCAGCATATCGCCGAACAGTTCGAAAGCTTCTCGCTTGTACTCCTGTTTCGGGTTCTTTTGCGCGTAGCCGCGCAGGTGTATGCCCTGGCGCAAGTGCTCCAGCGCGGCGAGATGCTCACGCCAATTTGAGTCTAACGAACTAAGCAGCACGAAACGCTCATACTGGTGCAGAGCATCTGCGGGCGCGGTCTCCATCTTCCTTTTGTAGGCGTCATTTGCCGCCGCTACGGCCCGCGCCAGCAGTGTTCCGTCGTCGGCGTTGGGTTCCTGTTCCAGCCAAGTCGTCAGCGGCACCACGAGTTGAAGCTCTGCGGCAAGCGTCTTCTCCAGACCGGCGACGTCCCACTGCTCCTCGACACTTTCCTCCGCAATGTGCGCTCGAAAGATATCGGTCACAACGCCCTCGCGCAATGCCTGTGTGCGATCCGAAACGTCCGTCGAGTCAAGGATCGCGTTTCTCAGCTCGTAGATATGCCGCCGCTGATCATTAGCCACATCATCGTATTCAAGCAATTGCTTGCGCATGTCGAAATTGTGTGCTTCGACCTTGCGCTGCGCACTCTCGATCGAGCGCGTCACCAGGGGATGTTCGATCGACTCACCCTCGGGCATTTTCAGCCGCTCCATAATCGCCTTGACCTTATCACCGGCGAAGATCCGCAGCAGCGGGTCCTCAAGCGAAAGATAGAAGCGCGACGAACCCGGATCGCCCTGGCGCCCGGAACGCCCTCGCAGCTGGTTGTCGATACGACGTGATTCGTGGCGCTCGGTCCCGACGATATGTAGGCCACCCGCGGCGACCACTTCGTCGTGCAGCGCCTGCCACCCGTTGCGCATATCGTGAATTCGCCGCTCCCGTTCGACGTCGTCCAGACCAGCGGTCGCATTAATCATGTCCACCTGCTTCTCGACGTTTCCTCCAAGCACGATGTCGGTACCGCGACCCGCCATATTCGTAGCTATCGTGATCATCTTCGGCCGACCGGCCTGGGCGACAATCTCCGCCTCGCGGGCATGCTGCTTGGCATTGAGCACCTGATGCGGCACTCCCTTGCGCTGCAGCATGCCGGCAATGAGTTCGGAATTTTCTATCGAGGTCGTGCCGACCAGGACCGGCTGGCCGCATTCATAGCAATCGGTGATATCGTCGATGATGGCCTTGTATTTCTCGACCACCGTCCGGAACACCTGGTCGAGCCGGTCGGTGCGGATCATCAGCACGTTAGTAGGGATCACCACGGTTTCCAGATTGTAGATCTGCTGGAATTCGTAGGCCTCCGTGTCGGCGGTGCCCGTCATCCCCGCAAGCTTCTTGTACATCCGGAAATAGTTCTGGAATGTAATCGACGCGAGCGTCTGGTTCTCGTTTTGGATCGTGACGTGTTCCTTCGCCTCGATCGCCTGGTGCAGCCCGTCGGACCAGCGTCTCCCTGCCATCAGTCGGCCAGTGAATTCGTCTACTATCACTATCTCATTGTCCTGCACTACATAATGACGATCGCGAAAAAATAGGTTGTGCGCCCGCAGCGCCTGGTTTAGGTGATGCACCAAGTTGACATAAGCGGGCTCGTAAAGGCTTCGCCCTTCGGGCAACAACCCAACGCGCGACATCAGTTCCTCGGCGTGCTCATGTCCGGCTTCCGATAACATCACCGAATGCGCTTTCTCATCGACGAAGAAATCGCCCGGGTCGCCTTCCTTCTCCTGGCGCTTGAGCAGCGGGCCGATCTCGTTGACGCGCGCATACAAGTCGGTGCGATCCTCGGCCTGGCCGGAAATGATCAACGGCGTTCGTGCCTCGTCGATAAGGATTGAGTCGACCTCGTCAACGATGGCATAGTGCAGCGGTCGCTGATAGCGCTCCGAGGCCTGCATCGCCATGTTGTCGCGCAGGTAGTCGAAGCCGAACTCGTTGTTCGTACCATAAGTAATGTCGGCCGCGTAATTCTCCTGTTTCTGGTCGTGCGGCATCTGCGACAAGATCACCCCGACCGTAAGCCCGAGGAAGCGGTACACCTTGCCCATCCACTCCGCGTCGCGGTTGGCCAGATAGTCGTTGACGGTGACGATATGGACGCCGCGGCCGGTAAGCGCGTTGAGATAGGCGGGCAATGTCGCCACGAGCGTCTTGCCCTCGCCGGTACGCATCTCGCCGATCTTGCCGTAGTGGAGCACCATTCCGCCGAGCAACTGCACGTCGAAATGGCGCATATTGAGTACGCGCCTGGCTGCCTCACGCACGACAGCGAAAGCCTCGGGCAGCACTTGATCAAGGATCTCCCCTTTGGCCAGTCTGTCCTTGAACTCCGCGGTCTTACCCGCGAGCGCGGCGTCACTCAACGTCGAGATCGCTGATTCGAACGCATTGATTTCCCGGACGACCCTCGAATATCGCTTCAACAGCCGGTCATTGCGGCTGCCGAAGATCGCTTTGAGGATTCTGGAAATCATAGCGGGGAGTACCTGCGCCGAGCGCAAAGCGAGAATTTTAGCATGCCGTCAATGGCATTCCCGATACGGAAGAACGCCCTGAAGCAGTACTGCGAGGAATTGCCGAGTGTGGCAGGCTGGATGCGCGGCGGGCCTAGCTGACCGATGCCCGCAGGAAACGCGCCGGATTCTTCGCGACCCCCTTGTAACGCACCTCGAAGTGCAAGTGCGGTCCCGTGGAACGTCCGGTCGAACCCACGACGGCAATCTTCTGGCCGCGGCGAACCACCTGGCCGACCTTGATGAATAGCTTGGAAGCGTGAGCGTAGCGAGTTACAAAATCGTTGCCATGGTCAATTTCGACCATCAGGCCGTACTGGGGGTGTCTCCTGGCAAATACGACCACGCCGCCGGCCGCCGCAAATATAGGGGTCCCCACGTCGGCGATAAAATCGATTCCTTCGTGCAATGCCTTCTGCCCCGTGAACGGGTCGATCCGCCATCCGAAACTTGATGCATTCCAACTCGCATCCACTGGCGTCGTGGTCGGCATGAGCTTCTTTTTTACCCTGGCGTCGAACAACGTCGACTCAACAATGCCAAGGTAGTCGGTGCGGTTCTCCATCCGCGTGGAGAGGTCGTCAAGCTGCTGGCGGAACTCCTCCAGAGACAAGTCGTGCGGCGGGGTCGAGGTCGAAACGGCGCCCCCCCGTCCGGGGACTTCATGGAATCGGAATTCCTGCGGCTTGAGGCCCGCCATCTTAGACAGGCGCTCGCCGAGGGCGTCAAGGCGCATGAGTCGGGCCTGCATCTCGCCGACCTTGACTGCCATTGCGTTCAGGTTCTCGCGAAGGAAACCTTCAGTCTTGCGCGCCTCCTCCTGAGCCTCCGCCCGCTGGGCGGAAAGAAACAGGGATTCGATCACGGGCAACCTGATTTGGGCCGCATGACGTACAGAAACATAGAACAACGCGCCGGCCAGTACGACGACTGTCGCGGCGAGTGCCACGACTCCCGCCGCCACGTGAAAGCTTGTAAGTGTGAACGAGCGCGATCGCGTCAGTCGATCCGAAACTAGAATAATATGCACGTGGTGCCTTCCTCCGGCTCGACTCCATGCATGACAAGAACTTGAACGCCTACCTAACGCAAGCGGACGGCATCGACTCGCTGATGCCGCACGCGGCGAGGCTGATCGAGCTACGGCACGTCCTTCTCGGGGCCCTCCCCGAAACGCTGGCGGACCACGCCACCGTAGCCAACTATCGGCAGGGGAAGATTATAATTTTTGCCGCTAACGCCGCCGTCGCCGCCAAGCTGAAACTTCTGGGCCCAACGTTGATGGAGCGCTTTGTAAAGCGGGGATTTCAGGTTACCGCATTGAACATCGAAGTGCAACCTGACGAAGGCGAGGCGAACAAGCATCCGAAGGCGGCGGTATTGAGCGATACGGCGCGGGGCGCTCTTGCCCGCCTTGCGTCGCAACTTACTGACTCGGAACTGAAAACAACGATCTCATCGCTGGCCGAAAGCAAACCCCGCCGGCGCTGATCACGTCAGTCTGGTCAACCGCTCAAGTATGATCAGCGCAAAAAATACCAATGCAAGGATGATCGCCCACTTGAGCAGTCTCAGGGCGAATCTGAGGAATTCCCGGTTTCCGGTGACAAGAAAAACGACGATGCCCCAGCCGACCGCAGCCGCGGTGATGATCCCAAGTATTCGCAGAAGCAACACGACACTTTGCCTATGATGGGAGTGGAAATCTCCACCCTAAAGCGCTGATCCGGCTCTGGTTTCGTTCGGAATCGCCCAATCGCCGGCCACTTGGTGGACGAAGCATCAGGATCTGCACGTTGCTCCGCACCCCGTACCGCGAAAAAATCCGACCGCCCGCAAATCGGCGACCCGAGGGCGCCCCCTCTCGGCACCGGCTCGTGTGCCTCGAGTCATACCTCGACGCCCCTGCCGAGGGGTTCAGGCCGGCAGCGCGAACAACCGAACGAAAGCCGGCGGCAAATCCTCCTGCCGGCTGAAACTCAATCTTTCAAAAGCATCGCTGCTGGCCAACAATTCGCGGAGCAACCGATTATTGAGGGCGTGGCCGGACTTGTGGGCGCTGAATGCCCCGATAATCGGCGAGCCAACGAGATAGAGATCGCCGATGGCGTCAAGCACCTTATGTTTGACGAACTCGTCGCTGTAACGAAGGCCATCGGTATTCAATACTCGGTATTCGTCCATAACGATTGCGTTCTCCATGCTGCCGCCCAACGCAAGTCCGCTGGCGCGCAACGCCTCCACGTCCTGCATAAAGCCGAATGTCCGGGCGCGAGCAACTTCCTTCGCATACGAGGTCTCGGCGAAGTCGACCGAGGTGGACTGGGCGGACTTTTCCAGCACCGGGTGATCGAAAATGATCGAAAAAGAAAGCCTGAACCCGTGGAAAGGCTCGAACCGCGCCCACTTGTCACCGTCTGAGACTTCTACCGATTTGCAAATGCGCAGGAAGCGCTTGGCCTCCCGCTGCTCCTCTATTCCGGCCGATTGAATCAGGAACACGAACGGCGCAGCGCTTCCGTCCATGATCGGTACTTCGGCGCCAGTCAGATCAACATACGCATTGTCGATCCCCAGTCCGGCAAACGCGGACATCAAATGTTCGACTGTCGCGACCTTGACTCCGTGATCTTCCAGTGTGCTACAGAGCCGCGTGTCGGTAACGCTTGACGCCGCAGCGCGGATATCGATCGGATGGGGCAGATCGATTCGCCTAAATACAATTCCGGTGTTTGGCTGGGCGGGGCGCATCGTCATCGCTACTTTTGCGCCGGTGTGCAACCCGACCCCGGTCGCACGAACCGCCGATTTCAGCGTTCGTTGCCTGAACATTTGGGCTGCATCCGCATAGTGCCGCACTTCGCTTGAACCACCGATAGGGGCCCCGCCCGGAATCGGTCCAGGCGGTCGCGTGGAATTTTATCACAGGGGCCGGGGCTATCATTCGTCAGCAACCGCCTGCGCGAATGCGGAAGCTGCCTACCATCGGTGCGCCGACGAACCAGGAGTGCGCGGAAGGCGGAGGCGAGCCCCCCGCGATCAGCTCCGGTCATGCGGCTTCAGGGTATGCTCGCGCGCATACGCCGCGCAGCGAAAAATCGTGTGTCACGCCCTGCGCCAGGATCGCGGCAGCCGCAAGCCATTGCGCTAATCCGCCTGCTTTCTCAGAAAAGCCGGTATGTCGAGTTTCTCCATCCCGCTGTTCTGCAACGCTTCTATCGTCGACGCGCGATTTCTTCTCGACTTGATAACGCCGGACAGATCGCCTACACGGCCCTCGGCATCGGTGAGCACCGAAAAATTGTCGGTACCCGTCTTCTGCGCCACAACTTGCAGCGGTTTTGGATTGCGCGCGGCAGCGGGCTGGCCAAGCCCGGTTGCAACCACCGTGACGCGGAGTTCGTCGGACATCGCATCGTCATAGACGGCACCCAGGATCACGGTGGCGTCTTCGGCCGCGAATCCGCGTATGGTATTCATGATCTCGCGCGTCTCACGCATCTTTAGGCTGGCCCGGTTTGCCGTAATGTTCACCAAGACTCCGCGCGCGCCCGATAGATTTACCCCTTCGAGCAGCGGACTTGCCACTGCCTGCTCGGCAGCAATGCGGGAGCGATCGATACCGGATGAAGAAGCCGATCCCATCATGGCCATGCCCTGCTCGGCCATCACGGTGCGCACATCCTGGAAGTCGACGTTGATGAGCCCCGGAACGTTGATGATCTCCGATATCCCCGCGACGGCGTTCTTGAGCACGCTGTCGGCGGCGGCGAAAGCTTCTTCCATGGTGACGTCCTCACCGAGAACTTCCTCCAGCTTCTCATTGAGAATGACGATCACGGAATCCACATGCTGTGACAGTTCCTCGATACCCTCCTCGGCGGCACGCATGCGCTTGATCCCCTCGTGGGAGAAAGGCTTGGTGACCACTGCCACGGTGAGGATACCCAGTTCCTTGGCAGCCTCGGCAATCACCGGAGCCGCGCCGGTTCCGGTGCCTCCCCCCATGCCCGCCGTGATGAACACCATGTGCGCCCCCCGCAACCCCTCGGTGATCTGATCACGCGCCTCAAGCGCCGCTGCGCGCCCGGCTTCGGGTTTCGCACCGGCACCCAGACCGATTGCACCCAGTTGGACCTGGGTCTTCGCGCTGCAGCGGTATAACGCCTGGGCATCGGTGTTTGCTGCGATAAACTCGACACCTGCAACACCATTTCTGATCATGTGGTCGACGGCGTTGCCGCCTGCGCCGCCAACCCCGATTACTTTGATCACAGTTCCGTTATGTTGTGTTTCTACGATTTCGAACATGCTTGCCTCCTTCCGAAACAATATAAATGACTGCCGCCCCTGGTAAAACACACTGAAATCCGTCGCCCACCGCCCGGCGAAGCCGCGCGGTACAAAGCGTCACAAATTGCGTGCGAACCATTCCCTCATCCTCGCAAACACCTGCCTGAACGAACCGCCCTGGCGCGAATACAAGCCCCGCTCGCTGCGCGCCTTGCCGTCGAACAACAGACCCATGGCCGTCGAATAGCGCGGGCTGCGAATCACGTCAGCGAGCCCGCCTGCATAACGTGGCACCCCTAGGCGCACGGGCATATGGAAGATCTCCTCGCCGAGCTCGACCATGCCCCGCATCTCCGACGATCCGCCGGTGAGCACGATTCCGGAGGAGAGAAGTTCCTCATATCCCGATTCCCGCAGGACCCTTTGGACGAGCGAGTACAGTTCTTCAACCCGAGGCTCTATCACTTCGGCTAGGGTCTGGCGCGAGAGCTCGCGTGGCGGCCTGTCGCCGACGCCCGGCACCTGGATCGTTTCGAGCGCGTCGGCCAGCTGGCGCAATGCGCACCCGTGCCGCAGCTTGAGATCCTCGGCCTCCTGGGTCGGTGTCCTCAGCGCCATCGCGATATCGTTTGTGATCTGATCACCGGCGATAGGAATCACCGCGGTGTGTCGAATCGCGCCTTCCCGGAATATGGCGACGTCGGTCGTGCCTCCACCGATATCGACCAGGCACACGCCAAGCTCCTTTTCGTCGTCGGTGAGGACTGAGAGACTTGATGCCAGAGGCTGCAGGATGAGATCGCTGACTTCAAGGCCGCAGCGGCGCACGCACTTGACGATGTTCTGCGCCGCCGACACGGCTCCGGTAACAATGTGAACCTTGACCTCCAGACGCACTCCGCTCATGCCCAGCGGCTCGCGAACCCCGTCCTGCCCGTCGATGATGAATTCCTGTGTCAGGATATGGAGCACCTGCTGATCGGTCGGAATCGGCATCGCCCGCGCCGTTTCGATCACGCGTTTGACGTCCATCGGCGTCACTTCGCGGTCGCGAATAGGCACCATGCCTGTCGAGTTGAAGCTCCGGATATGGCTGCCGGCGATTCCGGTATATACGCGCTGGATCTTGCAATCGGCCATGAGTTCGGCCTCTTCGAGTGCGCGCTGAATGGCGTTGACGGTGGCTTCGATGTTGACCACCACTCCCTTCTTAAGGCCCTTCGAATCGTGCGTTCCCATGCCGATAACCTGAAGCGTGCCTTCGGGGGCGAGTTCGGCGACCATTGCGACGACCTTGGAGGTGCCAATGTCCAGGCCGACGATGAGGTTCTTGTTTTCCTTGCTCATGACTCAGGCCTTACCGTGTACCGGTCCAAGGTGTTCTTCGCGCTGCGTCTCCGGGACCCTTAATGCGAAGCCGTTGAGATAGCGCAGATCCACGTATTCGAGTCGGTCCGAAAGGCCTTTGAGGGCGTTCGGATAGACTTCGACGAAGCGGGCAAGCCGCGCGCGAATCGGGTCCTTTCCCCTGTCGCGACCCAACTGAATCGTTAGTCCGCTGGTGATCCTGATCGACCAGCTCCGTCGATGCGACAATGCCACCGCATGAATTTGCAGCCCGATCGGCGCCAGCAATTGTCCGAACAGCGCATGACGGCGCGCGACTTCTTGCTCGCTGCCGGCAGGCCCCTCGAACCGCGGCAGGCCGGCGTGGGTCTCCGAATCGGGGTGCCCCGAAAATACTTCGCCGTACGTGTTCACGAGACGTGCATCGACGCCTTGCCCCCAACGTGCCAACGGCACATGCTCCTCAAGCGTCACCTCCAGCCGGTTCGGCCAGTACCTCCTCACCTGCGCGCGCCTTACCCACGGTATCGTCTCGAACATCGAGCGGATCGCTCCGATATCGGCCGTGAAGAATGTGCCGCGTACCCGCCCCTGCAACGCGTCGACGATCTGGTCCCGGTTCACCTTCTCGAGGTGCCCGAGAATGCGGATCGCTCGTAGCGAAAACGTCGGTGATTGAGTCATCGTCGTTCCGGTCGCATAAAGCACGAGCAGAAACGCGAGCACATACAGTGCGTTGGCCATAGCATTCAGCGCGCGTGGCTCACCCCACATGAGTCAGCTCCAGAATGCGCACGCACAGGTCCTCGAACGAAAGCCCGGCATTGCGCGCTGCCATCGGCACTAGCGAGTGATCGGTCATGCCCGGAGATGTATTGACTTCAAGAAACTGCGGCGTGCCGGTACCATCAAGCATCAGGTCGACCCGACCCCAACCCTGGCAGCCGAGCATGCTGAAGGCGCGCAATGCCTCGCGCTGGATGGCGCTTTCCGCCTCCGGTGGCAAGCCGCTCGGAATCAGGTAGCGCGTGTCGGAAGCGTGGTATTTCGCCTGGTAGTCGTAGAAGTCGCGGGGAGTCTCCAAGCGGATGACCGGCAGCGCTTCACCCCCGAGGATGCCGACCGTTAGTTCCGGGCCGTCGATACATTGCTCGGCGATAACTACGCTGTCGTAGTTGGCGGCAAGCGTAAAGGCCTCATCGAGTTGTGCCGCATCGCGAGCCTTGCTCATGCCGATCGACGAGCCTTCGTTCGCCGGTTTTACCATTACAGGCAGACCCAACCGTGCGGCGACCCCCTTCAGATCGCTATTAACGGAAAGCAGTTCGCAACGCGGCGTTGGTACGCCCGCGGCGTGCCACACCAGCTTGGTCCGCCACTTGTCCATCGCCAAGGCGCTCCCCAGCACTCCGCTTCCCGTATATGGAATTCCGAGCAACTCGAGGGCGCCCTGAACGGTCCCATCCTCGCCGAAACGCCCATGCAGAGCGATGAAGGCTCGGTCGAAGCTCTGCTCAACGAGACCGCTGAGCGGCCTCTCGGCCGGATCGAATGCGTAGGCTTCGATGTCTCTGCTCTTCAGCGCCTCAAGGACCATCGCGCCACTCTTCAGCGATACGGTCCGCTCGGCAGACCAACCGCCCATGAGCACTGCGACCTTGCCGAAGCGATTCATGCGAGTCGCCTCCGAACCATTGCGCAGCGATACCAGTCGAGCGGTCGGCTCCCGTCGGCATTCGCGGCCGCTCGCATCCCCGCTTCGCGTGGCCCCTGCTCCCTGCTCATGCCTCCCCCACAATTCGCACTTCGGTCTGTAACTCGATACCGAATCGTTCCTTCACCGTTGCGCGCGCATGCGTGATTAGTTTCTCGATGTCCGCGGCGCTCGCGCGCCGCTTCGGATTTACGATGAAGTTGGCGTGTTTCTCCGAGATGCGTGCACCGCCTATGACAAAGCCCTTCAGGCCACAGGCCTCGATCAATTGCGCCGCATGCTGACCCGGAGGATTGCGAAACACCGAGCCCGCGTTGGGCAGATCGAGCGGCTGTGTTCGGATGCGTTGCTCCAGCAGTTCGGTAATTCGTCGCCGCGCCTGGTTGCGGTTCCCGGCCCTGAACCGAAGCCACGCTGCCGCGAACCATATGTCTTTGCCCAGCGCGCCTCCCGGAAGCGCGCAATGCCGGTAGCCAATGTCGAACTCGGTCGGAACGTGCTCGCGCAATTCGCCGCAGCGATCGACTGTGAGCGCACGTGCCACGACCTCCCAGGTCTCGGTTCCGTAGCAACCTGCGTTCATTGCCAGCGCCCCGCCGACCGTGCCCGGAATACCGGCAAGAAACTCCGCGCCGTCGAAACCCTGATTCGCGGCAAAGCGTGCTACCTTGGGGCTGGGCACCCCTGCCTCGGCGTACACGCAGTCCCCGTCAAGACGCAACGCCGGGCGCGAGCCGTGCGTGAGCACGACGGTGCCGCGAAATCCGCCGTCACGAACGAGCAGGTTGCTGCCCAGACCGACCATGCAGACCGGTTCGTCCGAAGGAAGGCTGCCCAAGAACGCGGCCAGATCGCTAAGGTCGGCGGGAACATAGCAGCGCGCGGCGTACCCGCCCGCGCGCCAACTGACATGCCGAGACATCGGCTCATTCAGTCGCAAGGTTCCGCGCAGTGCGTCGGCCGGGACACGGATCGGCTCGCCCATAATCATCCTGCCGCCTCAACAAGCCGCGCCGGCACGCCACCGATGGACCCGGCCCCCATGGTCAACACGACGTCACCCGCCCTTGCCACGCGCGTTATCGCGGCCGCCATGTCGGCGATATCATCGATGAAAATCGGCTCGATCCTGCCTGCGACGCGGATCGCGCGGGCCAACGCGCGGCCGTCTGCCGCGACGATGGGCGGTTCGCCTGCCGGATACACCTCCGCAAGCAGCAGCGCGTCGACACCGGAGAGCACGCGCACGAAGTCCTCGAACAGGTCGCGGGTGCGGGTATATCGGTGCGGCTGGAAGGCGAGCACGATTCGCCGCCCGGGAAACGCGCAGCGCACAGCCTCCAGCGTCGCGCGCATCTCCGCCGGATGATGTCCGTAGTCGTCGACGAGAGTAAACGTACCGCGTGTATCCCCGTGACATTCGACGGCGACCTCGCCGCATCGCTGAAAACGCCGCCCGACGCCATGAAATTCGGCCAACGCCTTCTGCACTGCGGCGTCCGGCAACCCGAGTTCGCCGGCGACCGCGATCGCGGCGAGCGCATTTTGCACGTTGTGCCGACCAGGCAAGTTCAGCGAGACATCGAGCGGCGCCAAGCCCTCGCGAAGACATGAGAATCTCATTCGCTCGCCGGCCACTACGTTCACGGCCCGGATCGTTACCTCCTCGCGCAGACCGTAGGTGATAATCGGCCGCGATACGAACGGCATGATTTCGCGCACGTTGGGATCGTCTGCGCACAGAATCGCGCTGCCATAAAAAGGCAGGTTCTGCAGAAAGTCGACGAACGCCTGCTTCAACCGCGCGAAATTGTGCTGATACGTTTCCATGTGGTCGGCGTCGATGTTGGTCACGACTGCGACCACCGGCTGCAGGTGCAGAAACGACGCGTCGGACTCGTCGGCCTCGACGACGATGAACTCGCCTGCACCCAGCCGCGCATTCGAAGCCGCGCTCGTCAAACGCCCGCCTATGACGAAGGTCGGATCGAGGCCGGCTTCAGCCAGAACGCTCGCCACCAGGCTCGTCGTCGTAGTCTTGCCGTGCGTGCCCGCGACCGCCACGCCCTGCTTGAGCCGCATGAGTTCAGCGAGCATGAGCGCCCGCGGCACGACCGGGATCCGCCTCGTGCGCGCTGCAATCACTTCCGGATTGTCCGAGCGCACGGCCGTGGATACCACGACCACGTCGGCCCCGGCGACGTTTTCGGCGCCGTGACCGAGCGTCAGTTTCGCGCCGAGCCCCTCCAGCCGCCTGGTCGTGGCGCTTTCAACCAGATCCGAGCCGCTTACCGCGTATCCCAGATTCATCAGCACTTCCGCAATGCCGCTCATGCCGCTGCCTCCAATGCCGACGAAATGGATGCGCTTGACCTTGTGTTTCATACGCAATCCCGTCGGCATTGGCGGCCTGCCGCCCACACGCAGCGCCTTGGCGCTGCGGTCAAACACCCTTCGACGAAATGGATGCGCTTGACCTTGTGCTTCATACGCGCCCTCGTGGGCATCGGCGGATTGCTTTTTTTCACCCCGCCACCTCCATGCACGCGCGTGCGACCGCCAGCGTCGCATCGGGACGAGCCAGTGCGCGCGCTTTGTCGGCCATGTCGCGCAGTTGTTCGCGCGACAATTCCAGGAGGGTCCCGGCGAGGCGCTCGGGCTTCAATTGCGTTTGCGGCAGCAGGATCGCCGCGCCGGCAACGGCAAGATGGCGGGCGTTGCCCGTCTGGTGATCGTCCACGGCGTGCGGGAACGGAACCAGAATGCTCGCAACACCGGCGGCAGCCAGCTCGGAGACCGTCAACGCCCCCGCGCGGCAAAGAACCACGTCGGCATCCGCGTAGGCTGACGCCATGTCGTCGATGAAGGCGACGGCGCTAACGCTTACACCAGCATCGCGATAGCGCTGCGCGAGCGCGTCGATGTGCGCAGAACCGGACTGGTGCGTAACCTTGGGCCGCCGCTCGGGCGGCATCAGCGCAAGCGCTCGCGGAACGGTGTCGTTCAGGACGCTTGCCCCCAAGCTCCCGCCGATGACCAGCAGATTCAGGCTTCCCGAGCGCGCGGCGTAGCGTTGCGACGGCGCGGGAAGTGCCGCGATGTCCTGTCGCACGGGATTGCCCGTCACCGTCGCGTTCCTTAGGGCGTCGGGAAACGCGCATAGGACTCGATCGGCAATGCGAGCAAGAACCCTGTTCGCCAGCCCCGCGACCGAGTTCTGTTCGTGTATTACCAGCGGCCTGTGCAGCAACCAAGCCGCCAGCGCACCCGGAAAGGACTGGTAGCCGCCCATGCCCAACAGCACGTCGGGGCGGCGCGCGAAAATCGCGCGTGCTGCATGCCAAAGCGCCAGCAGCAGCCGCAGCGGGAGCAATACAAGCGGCACCAGGCCCTTGCCTCGCAACCCGGCAAAAGGCGCCCATGCCATCTCGTAGCCGCGCTTCGGCACAAGCATGGCTTCCATGCCCCCTGGGGCACCGAGCCAGACCACGTGCCAGCCGCGCTCGCGCAACTCGTCGGCCACCGCGAGACCCGGGAACACGTGTCCCCCCGTTCCACCCGCCATGATCATGATGGTCTTGGCCATGTCACGCCGGCTGTCCTTTCATCATCTGACGCGACTCCCAGTCGATGCGCAGCAGAATTGCCAACGCCACGCAGTTCGCGAGAATGCCGCTTCCTCCAAAACTCATAAGCGGTAACGTCAATCCCTTGGTCGGAAGCACACCCATGTTGACGCCCATATTGATAAGCGCCTGTACGCCGAGCCACACCGCGATGCCCTGCGCGACAAGTGCCGAATAGGGGCGCTCCAGCTTCACCGCCAGCCTGCCGATCGAAAACGCGCGAATGACCAGCCAGGCGAACAAGGCGATAACGACGGAAACACCGGCAAATCCGAGTTCCTCGCCAATCACCGCCAACAGAAAGTCGGTGTGCGCTTCCGGCAGATAGAGGAGCTTTTCCACGCTGGCGCCAAGCCCCACGCCAAGCCATTCGCCCCGCCCGAACGCGATCAGGGCGTGAGAGAGCTGATAGCCCTTGCCGTACGGGTCGGACCATGGATCCATGAAACCGAAGATGCGCTGCATGCGGTAGGGCGACGAAAGGACCAGGCCCGCGAAACCGACGGCAAGCAAAGCCAAAAGCGCCGCGAACCAACGACCGTTCATCCCGCCCAAGAACAGAATCGTCGTCGCGATCGCGGTGATCACCACAAACGCGCCGAAGTCCGGTTCATGGAGTAATAGCCACCCGACGATGAGCATCACGACGAGCATCGGCAACAGGCCTCGCTTGAAACTGTGCATGAGTGCGGCCTTGCGCACGGTGTAATCGGCCGCATAGAGCACGGCAAAGAGCTTCATCAATTCCGAAGGCTGCACGGTGACGATCCCGAGCGAAAGCCATCGACTGGCCCCGTTTACCTCGCGCCCGAACCCCGGCATCAGCACCAAGGCAAGCAGCACGACGCCGGTCGTGAACAGAAACGGCGCAACCTGCTGCCACCGGCGCATTGAAACTTGGAACACGAGCATCCCTGCAACCAGGCTCGTCGCGAGAAAGATCGAGTGTCGAACCAGGAAATAACTCGACTTGCCACCGGCAAATTTGCTCGTCTCGGCAACTGCAATTGATGCCGAATAGACCATTACCAGACCAAACATCAGCAGCCCGAGCGCGGTCCACAGCAGGCTCGCGTCGTATTCGGCCATCGGCGTGCGGCTCGGGCTAATCCGTTGCATCGATGAACCTCCGCACTGCATCCCGGAAGACCTCACCGCGATGCCTGTAATCTCGATACATGTCGAAACTCGCGCACGCAGGCGAAAGCAACACGGCATCGCCTGGCCGCGCCGCGGCTGCCGCCAATTCGACCGCCTGTTCCATGGTTTCCGCGCGCTGCACCGGTGTGCCCGAGCCCTCGAGCGCGATGTGGATCGCCGGAGCGTCGCGTCCTAACAACACGACCGCCCTCGCCGTTCGTGCCAGGGCACTCCTGAGCGGTGAGAAATTCTGCGACTTACCCTCGCCGCCGGCGATCAGAACTATGCGGGCGCCCTCGCGCAACGACGCCGCGGCAAGCCCCTCGAGGGCCGCAACAGTCGCGCCGACGTTGGTTCCCTTGGAGTCATCATAGAAGCGAACATCCCCCGTCTCGCCTCCTTTTGCTCCGACCAGCTCGACCCGGTGCGGCAGCCCGTGAAAAGTGCGCAGCGCGCCGAGCACGGGCTCAAGAGGCAGGCCAATCTCGGTGCACAGTGCCATCGCGGCGAGCGCGTTCGCCGCGTTGTGCAGCCCCGCAAGCTTCATCTCGCTCAGCGGGAGCAGAGGTGTCGTTCCCTGCGCGAGCCAAAGGCGACCCTCGCGCTCGATCAGGCCGAATTCCTCCGGCCCAGCCGCCGCGCCAAGCCCGAATGTGACGGTCCTTCTCCCCGGAAGCGCCATCGACAGGCTCAGCGGATCGTCGCGGTTCAGGACTTGAGCGCCGCTGCCGCGAAATATGCGGGCTTTCGCCGCTGAATAGTCTGTCAGCGACGCGTAGCGATCGAAATGATCTTCGGACAGGTTCAGCATCGCGGCGGCGGACACATCGAGCGAATCGGTGGCCTCGAGCTGGAAACTCGATAGCTCCAGTACCCACGCTTGGGGATCGCTCCCGGCCTCGCGCCGGCGCCGTAGTGCATCGAGTGCCGGCGGACCGATGTTGCCGGCAACCTCGCAATCCAGACCCGCCAAAACGCACATTCGACCAGCCAGTGCCGTGACCGTGCTCTTGCCGTTGGTGCCGGTGACGGCAATGGTTCGCGGACCACGTTGTCCCGGCAGCGGCCGGCGGTCTTGCTCATGAGCGCCGCGTAAAGCCCGCGCGAACAGTTCTATATCGCCGACCACAGGAACACCACGGGCGCTGGCGCGGCTCACCGCGGGATCGGCGAGGGACACACCCGGACTGATCGCGACCAGATCGATTCCGACGAAGTCCGCGTCATTGAATGCGCCGAACGAGACCGCAACTTCGGGTAGCTCATCGCGCAGTTGCGCGAGGCGCGGCGGCGACGCGCGCGTGTCGGCGACGCGAACGTTCGCGTGCTCGCGCGCCAGCCAGCGTGCCATCGACAGTCCCGTGTCACCCAATCCCAACACCAGTACCCTCTTCCCCTCCAGTTCCATCACAGCGCTTCAGCGCGGCTTCAGCGTCGATAATCCGAACAGCACCAGCATCATGCTGATGATCCAGAAGCGCACCTTGGCGATTGCGCTTCTCGCTGACGTGTTCATCGCAGTTTCAATGTCGAAAGCCCAAACAGCACCAGCATCATGCTGATGATCCAGAAGCGCACCACGACCTGCGATTCCTTCCAGCCGCCGAGCTCGTAGTGGTGGTGCAAAGGCGCCATCCGGAAGACCCGCTTGCCGCCTGTCCATTTGAAGAACAGCACCTGAATCATCACTGATAGTGTTTCGGCGACGAAGACGCCGCCCATGATGAAAAGCACTATCTCCTGGCGAACGATCACTGCGACTGTTCCCAGTGCTGCGCCCAACGCGAGCGCCCCGACATCACCCATGAACACTTCGGCCGGGTAGGCGTTGAACCAAAGGAACCCTAGGCCCGCTCCGGCAAGCGCACCGCAGATGACGGCAAGTTCGCCCGCGCCTGGTATGTACGGCAGCAGCAGATATTTCGAGTACACGGCATTGCCGGCTACATAGGCGAATATGCCGAGCGCGCCGCCTACCATGACCGACGGCATGATCGCCAGGCCGTCCAGCCCGTCGGTGAGGTTGACTGCGTGACTGGTGCCGACAATCACGAAAAAACTAAGTGTGATGAACCCCCACACGCCCAGTGGATAGGCTATGTTCTTGAAGAATGGCAGGATCAGATCGGCCTTCGGCGGCAGTCCCATTTCAAACCCGCTGCGCACCCACTCCATGAAAAGCGTCAGGATGTGTGCGTTCGACGGAACCGAAACGGCAAAGGCCAGATAGATCGCTGCGGCAAGACCGATCAACGCAGACCAGAACAGCTTGTTGCGCGCCGACAGGCCCTTGGGGTTGTGGTGCACGACCTTTCGATAGTCGTCGATCCAACCGATGGTGCCGAACCCGAAAGTCACTAGCAGAACGATCCACACGAACCGGTTGGACAGGTCGGCCCACAGCAACGTAGTGAGAAGTATCGAGATCAGCACCAGCGCACCGCCCATGGTCGGAGTACCGGCTTTGATCAGGTGCGACTGCGGGCCGTTATCACGCACCTGCTGCCCGATCTTGTATGCGGTAAGTTTGCGAATGACCAGCGGGCCTGCCAGTAGCGATATGACAAGCGCGGTGAGGCAGGCAAGCACTGCTCGCAAAGTAATGTAGGAAAAGACGTTGAACGCGCGGACATCGTGCGCCAGCCATTGCGTGAGTGTGAGCAGCATCAGTGTTGCTCCCGGCCCACGAGTGCCGACACGACCCGTTCCATACGCATGAAACGCGATCCTTTAACAAGAATCGATGTCCCCACGACGTCTTTCTTGACCACGTCCTGGAGCAGGTCCTCGATGCGGGCGTACCAGACGCCACCAGCGCCAAATTCCGTGTGGGCATGGACCGCCAGATCGCCGATCGCAAGCAATTCGTCTAGGCCCGCCTGCGCCGCGTAGTGACCCGTCTCGCGATGGAACACTTCGCCCAGCTCGCCGACCTCACCCATATCGCCCAACACCAGGATGCGCCGGCCCGGCAGCTTGCGCAGCACCTCGATTGCTGCTCGCACCGAATCGGGGTTCGCGTTGTATGTGTCGTCGACGACCACCGCGCCACCTTGGCCGCGCTGTACCTGCAATCGCCCCTTTGGCGCAGTGAACCCCGAAAGACCGCGTGCGACCATAGGAAGGCTGGCTCCGGCCGCAGTGGCTCCCGCCGCCGCACCCACCGCGTTGCAAACATTGTGGAGACCCGCCATCTGCAACTTGAATTCGATGCTTCCCTCGGGAGCCGAAAGCACGATTTCGCTGCTGAAATCGGATAGCGCGTATCGACCGCTGACGGCCGCCGCGTGCTCAATTCCGAAGTCGCGAATCTGGTTTGAACCCACCAGGCTGCGCCAGTACGGCGCATACGCATCGTCGGCGTTGATCACCGCCGTTCCATCAAAGGGAAGCGCGGCCAAGGCCGAGCCATGCTCGCGCGCGACCGCGTCCACACCGTTCATGAACTCCTGGTGTTCGCGTTGCGCATTGTTCACCAGCGCAACGGTGGGACGCGCGATGCCGGCGAGGTAGGCCGTCTCGCCGGGATGATTCATGCCTATTTCGATCACCGCCGCGCGATGCTCCGAACGCAGCCTCAATAGCGTCATCGGAAGGCCGATGTCGTTGTTCAAATTGCCTTGTGTGGCGAGAGTGGCTTGTGCGCCGAAGTGCGCGCGCAAAATCGCCGCAATCATCTCCTTGACGGTCGTCTTTCCGTTGCTTCCCGCTACCACAACAAGCGGGATCGAGAACTTCGCCCTCCAATGAGCCGCGAGCCGACCCAGCGCAAGTCGCGTGTCATCGACGGTGATGCATGAAACCCCGTGCGCCGCCATCGCGTCGCCTGAAGCCTCGCTCACCATTGCCGCTACGGCGCCGCGCTCCTTCGCGGCTGCGATGAATTCGTGTCCGTCGTACCTTTCGCCCCTCAGTGCAACGAACAAGGCACCGGACTCGATCGAACGGCTGTCGGTGGACACTGAGGCAAAGCGCACCTCTTGTCCGCGCACGCGTCCTCCGATCGCCAACGCTGCCTCCCCGATGCTCATCATGGCGCCCAACGGTCCAATGCCAGTTCCGCCTCACGCACATCCGAGAACGGCAACTTCTCGCCTCCGCTCTCCTGATGTGTTTCGTGGCCTTTTCCGGCGATCAACACCACATCGCCCGCTCGCGCCCAGGCCACCGCGGCAGCAATTGCGGCACGCCTGTCGGCAATGGCGTCATGGGCAATGGTGATTCCCGCTTTGATCTCGGCAATGATTGCGTCCGGATCTTCTCCGCGCGGGTTGTCGCTGGTTACGAAAATCCGGTCGGCGTAGCGCGACGCCACGGTTCCCATAAGCGGCCGCTTGCCGCGGTCGCGATCACCGCCACAGCCAAAAACCACGCAAAGTCGCCCGCTTTGCGCTGCCGCCAAGTCGCGCAGCACCTGGGCGACTTTGTCGAGCGCATCAGGCGAATGGGCGTAGTCCACCACTACCAGCGGCCGCGCGCCGCCGCCGACGCGCTCCAAACGCCCCGCCACCGGGACCAACGTGCCGAGGACGCCGCTCGCCCGCTCGAACGGCACGCCGGACACCATCATGGTGGCGAGCACTCCGAGAAGATTTGAAATATTGAACCGTCCGAGCAGCCGGCTTTCGATACGCGCCTCGCCCCAAGAACTTCTTACGGTGAAGGCGATACCCCTCACCGATGTGATGACATCGTGCGCCTCGACGTACTGCTCCAGTCCGGAGCGCTTGGCTGTTCCGTCGAAACAGCTGTAGCCGGTCCTGATCACGTCGCTGCCGACGAGCATGCGTGCGATGCTTACGCCCTGGACATCGTCCATATTGACCACCGCATGGCGCAGGCCCGGCGAGCGGAACAGGATCTGCTTGGCCTGGGCGTAGCGCTCCATGTCGCCGTGGTATTCCAGATGGTCGCGGGAGAGATTGGTGAACAATGCGGCGCCGAATCTGACGCCGTTGGTACGCTCCTGATCGAGACCGATTGACGAGACCTCCATAACCGCGCCTTGCGCGCCTTCACTGAGCAGCCGGTCGAGCGAGCGGTGCAGCGTAACCGCTTCGGGCGTGGTGTTCGGATTGGGCACCAGCGCACCCGGAAATCCGATCCCAAGCGTGCCGATTACCGCCGTGCGTGCACCACAGGCGCCGCAACCTTCGGCCAGCCACTGGCTGCACGAGGTCTTGCCGTTTGTGCCGGTCACGCCCATGACCCAGAGTTTCTCCGACGGACGCCCGTAGACCTCGTGCGCCACATGTCCCGCGAGGGTTCGCAATCCGTCCACCGGCAGATTCGGCAAGCGCCAGCCGTCATTCCAGTCGAATCCGGCCCGCTCCCAGAGGATCGCCGCAGCACCTGCAGCGATCGCACCGGCGATATGGCGACGACCGTCCTGGGTCTGCCCCGGATAAGCAAGAAAGACTTCGCCCGGCTGCAACGTCCGACTGTCAACGCAAAGATTGCCCACGTCGACGCCCTGCGCGCGCAGTTGCCCGAGAATTTCGATCACTCTGTTATGCACGTCCCCATTGATCCGTTGGCCTGCGACCCAGTTTTGCTCCCTGTTGCTTTTTCCCCAACCCTCAGATGCTCTCTTCGACCTCTTGCCCTTTGGCAGGCATTTCGACCGGGCGCATCGGTGCGTCCGGTGGCACGCCTGTCAGGCGCAGTGCTCCCTCCATCACGCGCGAGAAAACCGGCGCGGCGATCTCGCCACCGTAGTACCGGCCGTCCGATGGTTCATCGATCATCACGGCGATAATCAAACGCGGGTTCGATGCCGGCGCGAAACCAACAAACGAGGACACGTATTTGTGCGCCGCGTAGGTTCCGTTTTCCTGCTTGTGCGCGGTGCCGGTCTTCCCGGCGACGCGGTAGCCGGCGATCTGAGCGCGTGGCGCGGTGCCGCCGACTTGCGCGGCGAGTTCGAGCATGTGCCGCACGCGGCGAGCGGTCTGCGCCGTAATGACTGACCGAGGGGTACCGGGCAAATCCACCCTCGTGAGCGACAGCGGAACAATCCCGCCGTCGCGGGCGAAAATGCTGTAGGCGTGCGCGAGCTGGAGCAACGAAACCGAAATGCCATGCCCGTATGCCATCGTCGCCTGCTCGATCGGCCGCCAGGTTTTGTATGGACGCAATCGCCCCGCCACCTCCCCCGGAAAGCCAAGGCGTGGAACGGCTCCGAATCCCACCGACTGGAACATGTCCCATAGTGACTCCGCGGGCAGCGAGAGCGCGATTTTTGCCGCACCGACGTTCGACGATTTCTGGATGATCTGCTCCACGCTCAGTACCGCCTCCGGATGCGCGTCGCGGATGGTCGCCGCGCCGATGGTGAACCTGCCTGGCGCGGTCTGAATCTTGGTCTGCGGCGTGATCCGGCCCGACTCGAGGGCTGCGGCAATGGTGAACGGCTTGAGTGTCGAACCGGGCTCGAAGGTGTCCGTAACGGCGCGGTTCCTGAGTTGCGCCCCGGAGAGCTGCGCTCGGTTGTTCGGGTTATAGGTCGGGACGTTGGCCAGCGCCAGCACCTCGCCGGTGCCTACGTCGAGCGCGACGATGCTGCCGGCCTTGGCGCGATGCCGGATCACCGCGGCCTTCAACTGTGAGAACGCCAGGCTCTGGATTTTGGCATCGAGGGCGAGCGATATATCCTTGCCCTGCTGCGCGGCGCGTATGCTCTCGACGTCCTCGACGATCTGACCGAGCCGGTCCCTAATGACCCGGCGGCTGCCGGCCTTGCCCGCCAAATGTTCTTGAAACGCAAGTTCGACCCCTTCCAGTCCGGCGTCCCCGGCACCGGTGAAGCCGAGCACATGGGCCGTGACCTCGCCGCTTGGATAGTAGCGGCGATACTCGCGGTCCTGGAACAGGCCACGAATGTGCAACTTCGCCACGCGATCGGCAACCTCGGGTGGAATCTGGCGTTTGATGAAGACGAAGTCGCCACCGGTTTCCGCGATGCGATTCGTGATTTCGCGCTCTGGCATGCCGAGAAGTCCGGCAAGCTTGGACAGCTGCGGACCTTCGAATTTCACTTCCTCTGGGATGGCCCAAATCGACTTCACCGGCGTCGATACTGCGAGCATTTCGCCGTGTCGGTCGGTGATACGGCCGCGGTTCGCGCTCGTCTCGATGATACGGCCGTACCGCGACTCGCCTTTGGCTTGGAGGAACGCGTTGTGCAGCCCCTGCAGATAGACCGCCCGGCCGGCGAGCACCGCAAAGCCGCAGAAGACGAGCAACGCGACGAACCGTGACCTCCACGCCGGCAGCGTTAGCTCGAGTACCGGACTGGTGGCGAAATTCACTGCCGCCTCCCCTCGCCCGGCACCTCGCGCGTCACGATCCGAATGCGCTTCGCATCGGGCGCCCGCATACGCAGCACCTGGGTCGCTATATGCGCTACTCGCGTGTGCGTGGCCCAGGTGCTCGCTTCGAGTTGCAGTTGTCCGAATTCAACCTCCAGGGTGCGTGCGCGTTCCTGCTCCCGCTCGGCCTCGGCGAACAGTTTTCTCGCCTTGTGCTGCGACGTCACGAGCCCGAGCGCGCAGACCGTGAGCAGCGCCAGCAGAAAGAGGTTCAATCGCACCATGCCCGGCTTACACCAGCTTTTCCGCCACGCGCAGCACCGCGCTACGCGCGCGTGGGTTGGAGGCAATTTCTCTTTCGCCGGGACGCTGCGGCTTGCCCAGGATGCGTAGCCGGGGCGGCGGCAGTTCCGCCTCACGCAGCGGAACACGTGCGGGCGCCTCCCCCGCCCTCGCATGGTTGCGGATAAAATTCTTGACGATCCGGTCTTCCAGCGAATGGAAGCTGATCACGACCAGCCGTCCGCGCTTGCCCAGCAGCGATAGTGCCTGAGGGAGCACTAGCGACAGCTCCTCAAGCTCCTGATTGATGAAAATCCGTAAAGCTTGAAACGTCCGCGTCGCCGGATCCTTGCCGGGTTCACGCGTCCGGACGGCCGCACCCACGAGATCGGCAAGTTGCCTTGTTCCGGTGACAGGCCCTCTTGCGCGAGCAGCAACAATCGCCTTTGCAATCTGTTTAGCAAACCGTTCTTCCCCATGGCTTCTCACCACCTCCCTGATCTCCTCTTCGCTCGCCCGCGCCATCCACTGTGCAGCGGTGGCACCCCTTGTCTGGTCCATGCGCATGTCAAGCGGTGCGTCGAATCGGAAGCTGAATCCCCGCTGCGGATCGTCAAGCTGAGGCGACGACACGCCGAGATCGAGCAGCACCCCGTCGACGGCCGCGACATTTTTCGCGCGAACCGTTTGTTCCAACTCGCTGAAGCGCGCGTGCACGATCGAAAAGCGCGGGTCGGTGATCAACCGCCCGGCTGCGACTGCACTCGCGTCGCGATCCAGCGCGATCAGCCGTCCCTGCCGATCCAGCCGATCGAGAATCAGCTTCGCGTGCCCTCCGCGCCCGAACGTCGCGTCCACATAGACGCCGCGCGCGCGCCCGTTCCCGTCAATGGCCATCGCGTCGACCGCTTCATGTAGGAGAACGGGTTGATGGGCATCGTTGCTCACAGCGAAAAGTTTTCAGTACCGGGTGGCGGCGCCGAGCCCGCCTTGGCGAGCGCTTGCGCGAGCTTGGATTCCCAAAGCTCGGCGTCCCAGAGCTCAAAATGGCTGCCCTGCCCCACCAGCATCGCGTTTCTCTTTAGCCCTGCGAACTTGCGCAGCGCGGGCGACACGAGAATTCGGCCTTGTGCATCGAGTTCGAGTTCTTCTGCGTGGCCTACGAGCAGGCGCTGCCACCAGCGCGCCTGTTCGTTGAAACTCGAGAGAGACTGCATGCGGGAACCGATCGGCTCCCATGCAAGGCGTGGATACAGCAGCAGGCAACCGTCAGGGTGCGCGGTAAGAACGATCGCGCCGCCGCCCGACGCGGACAGGAGTGCATTGCGGTGACGCGTGGGCACGGCGAGTCGGCCTTTCGCGTCCAAACTGATTTCCGCCGCCCCTTGAAACACTTGCGCCCCCCTTGGCCGGAATTGTCGAGCGGGAAATTCCCTTATTTCCCACTAAACTCTACTTCTCACCACTTTATGGCAAGAAAATAGCCCGGTCAAGGGGTTTTTCGCGAAAATTCTCTTTGCAACAGAGACTTAAATCAACTTCTTCAGGGAATTTGGCAGGAAAAATTTCATCATAATAATAAAAGGGATAGCAAATATATCGAAGGTAAACTCTCAGCATTTGGCCGGCCTTCCGTGCCTTGGCCCTCCACGCCGAGGAAACATCACCGCTCCCCCGGCGAACCTGGCGCGTCTGGAACCTGCCCAATGCGACGTCGCATAAAATACGCGCCTCGAAGAGGTTCACCGGACACAAGGAGAGGTGCATGCACTTTGTCACGTTTCAGCAAGGTGGGGCCGCGCGGTTGGGGGTATGCATCGACGACAGCGTCGTCGATTTGTCGAAAGCTGCGCCGGACTTGCCACGCGACCTGGTCGCGTTGATCCGCGACTATAAGAAGAAGACCGCCCAATGGACCATAGGCAAGAATTTCGACAAGACCGGAGGATTTGGTCCCTGGATGGTCACGCCAGACGAATTGCCCCCAGGCGGGGCAGGCCTGTCGATCCGCTCGCGGCTGAACGCTCAGGTGATGCAAGACGCGAATACTCGCGACATGCTGTTTCCGGTGGCCGAAACGATCGTGCTCTTGACCGAGTGCCTTACGCTGGAACCCGGTGACGTGATCGTGATGGGAACGCCAGCCGGGGTCGGCCAGGCGCGCACGCCGCCGGTATGGATGAAGCATGGCGATACCATTGAAATCGAAGGCGTGGGCCTGCTGAGCAATCCGATCCGGGACGAAGTTTCCGCGGTCTGAGCGCGTAGCTCCCGCCTCCCGTCGCAGCACAAAGTGAACGCCATTCCTTGCTCCGAGATTCTTGCCGGTCGTGCGCCCGAGGGCGTGCCGGTCAGCGTCAGGGGCTGGGTGCGTACCCGGCGCGATTCAAAGGCAGGCATTTCGTTCGTAAACGTCGCCGACGGCTCGTCCTTCCAAACGGTACAGGTAATTGTGCCCAGCACGCTGCCCAATTACTCAAGCGAGGTGTTGCGCCTGACGGCCGGCTGCGCGGTGGTTGCCACCGGCATCGTCGTTCCTTCGCCGGCCAAAGGGCAGCGTTTCGAGATGCAGGCTAGTGCGTTGACGGTAGTAGGCTGGATCGAAGACCCGGATTCCTACCCGATCCAGTCCAAGCCCCACACGCTGGAATTCCTGCGCGAGGTGGCTCATCTGCGCCCGCGCACCAACGTGATAGGCGCGACGGCACGCGTGCGGCATACGATTGCGCAGGCCATTCACCGTTTCTTCCATGAACGCGGTTTCCTCTGGATCAATACGCCGATCATCACCGAGTCCGATGCCGAAGGGGCGGGCGCGCTTTTCCGCGTTTCGACCTTGGATGTCGCGAATCTGCCGCGCACGCCGGATGGAAAAGTCGACTTTGCCCAGGATTTTTTCGGACGCGAGACCTTCCTCACGGTATCAGGACAGCTCAACTTGGAGAGCTACTGCCTGGCGCTTTCCAAGGTCTATACCTTCGGCCCGACCTTCCGCGCGGAAAACTCGAATACCAGCCGGCACTTGGCCGAATTCTGGATGGTGGAGCCGGAAGTCGCTTTTGCCGACATCTCCGACGACGCCGATCTAGCGGAAGCTCTGCTCAAGCACGTCCTGGCAACCGTGCTGGGCGAGCGTTCCGAGGATATGGCGTTCTTCGACGAGCGCATCGAGCGGGGACTGATAGCAAAGCTGCAGGGAATCGTCGACTCGGAATTCGTGCGCATGGACTACCGGGAAGCGATCAAGGTCCTCGGGCGAGCAAGGGAGAACTTCGAATTTCCGGTCAGCTGGGGAATCGATCTCCAATCCGAGCACGAGCGCTACCTCACCGAGCGGTATGCCAAGCGACCCGTGATCGTCATGAACTACCCCAAGGACATCAAGGCTTTTTACATGCGCCTCAACGACGACCAGCGCACCGTCGCGGCCATGGACGTGCTCGCGCCGGGTATCGGAGAAATCATCGGCGGCAGCCAGCGCGAGGATAGGATCGACGTGCTCGACGCACGCATGGCACAAGCCGGGCTCGACCAGGCGCACTACGGCTGGTACCGAGACTTGCGACGTTACGGCTCGGTCCCGCACGCGGGCTTCGGGTTGGGGTTTGAGCGAACGGTGGCCTATGTCACCGGGCTCTCCAACGTACGCGACGTCATCCCGTTTCCGAGGACACCGGGAAGCGCCAGGTATTAGAGCACGCTCAGGAATGATCTTACGGCGGTCATACGAGGGCAAGCACAAGGTTCGCTATCGCCTCCCGTCGAAACAGGTTCTCAGCTGCCCGCCCGCGTCTTCGCTATTTCGGCAAAGATGCGATCAACGCGTTCCCTGTCCTGGACGCTGCACACCCCCGGATGCGTGCACCACGTGAGCAGGCGCTCCCCCGGGCCGGGCGCACCTGCGGATGCCGCACCCTTGAAGCGTGCCTTGAGCTGTTTCACCTGCAGCGCAAGCCTCTGCTCCTGAAATTCCGCAGGGCTGTCCAGACCGAGCGACAACTCCAGTTCAACCAGATATCGCATGCGCGATTCCGCGCCCTGATTTACCTTACTTGAATACTCGCCCACTGAAGCGGAATCGGTCAGTGCGCTCAACGCTGCATCGCGCCGTACGAGCATTTTCTTTTCCCAGGTCTCGGGCAGCGACGGCAAAGCTGTCCACTGGTCCCGCACAGCTGCCGGAGATGTTCCGTACCCGGAGGCCTCTGCGCCCGACTGCACCAGGACATCGAGCGCCTCGCACAACCGCTCCTTTGCCGCGAGCGTCTTCCAAACCGCGGCGCCGCGGCTCTTGGCTCGCGCGGACAACATCGCATCGATTGCCGCGTTCGCTCGCTTGAAACGTGATTCCAGCTCGCGCGCGGCCGGGCCCATGGCCGCGGATTGCGTGGCCCATTGTCCCTGCTGCTCGCGCTGCTCGCGGCGGATGGTCTGGTCGTCCATCTCGACGCCAGCTGAATCGGACCCCATCGCGAGCGTCTCAAGCTGCGCGCAGACGCTCTCCAGCGAACGGCGCAGATCCTGTCTGCGTCCTTCGGCTTCCTTGCGCTTGGCGTGGCGCGCGCTGAACACGGCATTGCACGCCACCCGAAACTGCTCCCAAAGTGCTGTCTCGTCGCTCCGCCGCAGCGGCAGTGCCTTCGCCTGCTCCTGCCAGCGCGCCTGGATTGCCTTTATCTGCGACAACGCGTCGCTCCCCGTCGCCTTGGGCGCAAGTGCCATCGCCTCTTCGATCAGTGCTTGCCGGTTCGCCCTCGCCTGATCTCGCGCCGCGACAAGCGCTTCACGCAGCGGCGCCAGCGCGGCCTTATGCTTCGCATCGAGAGTCTTCCAGGCGCCGGGATTAACACTGCCCAAATCACCCTCGCGCCACTTCCTGTCCGTGTCGCGCAGCCAGCGTTCGATCTCCCGCCAGTCGCGCGGATCGTTCAGCAGAGCCGACGCGTGTTCCGCGGCCGCAGCGCTGAATTCCTCACGCCGTCGACGAGTCTCCTTGTTCCTTGCCGCAAGCTCCGCGAAGTGTTTTGCCGCCGGCGCATAAGCCTTTTCGCACGCGGCGTCGAATCGCTCCCATAGCGCCTTCGGCACGCCCGCGTGCTGCTCGTCGAGCGCCTTCCATTCCTTGCGCAAGGCCTGGACCTCACGCGCCAGTTGGGCCGGGTCGGTCTTCTGCGTCGAAAGCGCCTGCGCTCGTTCGCACAACTGAATGCGGGCATTGTGCTGACCGAACGATTCCCAGCGTTCGAGTTCTGCGAGCTGCTGCAAGAGCCGGGAAATCCGCTGTGCCGTCGGTCTTGGCAGGTTTCCGGCACCGCTCCGAAGGGGCCTGATCCCGTCAGCAGCGGCGCGTGCCGCCTGCAGCTGCCCCGCGGCAAGTGCTTGCTCTGCATCATGAAGTAGTGCGTGCAGGCGGTGCCGCTTGGCGATTGCTTCCTGCTTCGCCGCTTCCACGTCGTCGAGTCGGCGTTTCTCTATCGCGAGCACCGCGGACTCGAAGCGCCGCGTCAAATCAGGCGTGCGAACCGCGCGATTCAACGCCTGCCAACGGACAACCAATTGAGCACTGTCGCGGTGCTCGCCCGCGGCCAACTGCTCCGCCTCGAGAACCAACGATCGCGCAATTTCATGGGCCTGTTGCTCTTCCTCCCTCTTTCTGATAAAGCGCTCGGCCTCGTCGAGCTGCGCGAGCGCGGCGGCGGCGCCGTGCTCCTGCGCCAACGCCCTCAGCGCGGCAAGCTCGGTGTGCATACGCGCAAGCGCTTCCGCGTCCGCGCTCGCCTCAAGTGTCAACGCCGAACCGAGCGTCCCTGACCACTCCCGCATCCGGCGCTCGAAGTGCAAGCGGGCACGCTGCGTTTGTTGTTCGCGATCGAAGCGCGCCTGTACCTTGGCTCGGGCAATTCGAAAACCCTCCAAGAGTTCGGGATCACCGCTCATGTCGAGCGCCGCCCAGCGCCGATCGAGTTCGACTACCCCGGTCAGTATCGGCCCGGGATCGGTTTCCAGGGTCTCCAATTGCGTGATGATCGCCTCGGCTTCTGCCTGCCGCCTGCGGCGACTGTTTATCGACTCGATCCGCTGTCGTGCGAGCCGGGCGACGCCTCGATCCTTGTCTTTGGCCGCGTCAGCAAGCCTTTCCAGACCCGTCTTTGAACGAACACGTTCTGCGGCCGCCATGCGAGTCTCCGCATGTTCGGCGCCGAGCGCGAGTTCAACCAGCAGCACCTCATCGCCGATGTGCTGGATCGCTTTGCGGCGACGTTCCGAATCGCGGGCGCGGCGCACGACATCCGCACGCAAAGCATCGGTGCAGTCGTCAGATTCAAGGATAGCCTGTGCGCAGGCGCCATCTGGCATTGTCGCCAACGCAGGGCCAAGTGCCGATGCGACGGCAAGCTTTACTGCGGGATCCGACTCGGTTCGCAAAGCAGCGAGGAGCGTCGCGATATCCGTGCAGCGCTGCGCCGCAGCGACGCGTACCTCCGAGGCCGGATCCGCGGTCAGCAACTGAGCCAGCTCGGCCGAGTCCGGCGCCAGCTGCTCCACGCCAAGCAGCCGTTGCACGGGCTCGCCATGCATGTGAAGAGAAGCACGGGAAAGAAAATTGGAAATCATGTTCTGTGCAAACCCTCGCGCATCCTACCCAACTGCGCGCGAGGCGACTAACTTTACCTGAAGTGGAGGTAATCTTCAGTGCAGATGTTTCTTGCCCGCCGGCGAACGGAACGCTCGCTCTGGCGTGCCCGCTTCCCGCACCGGCGCACCCTGAGCAAATCGGCGGTCGAAGAGCTGATTGACCAGCCCGAGGACCTCGCCTATTTCGGCATCGCCAAAGTGGCGTCCGAGCAGCACCTTCAAGTCTTCGAGCATGTACCCGCGCTGAACTTCCTGTACCGACTCGGGCGTTGGTCCTACGAACACCATGCCATGTTCGTCACGGCCGTCTTCCTGGTAGTAGGTCACCTCGACGCCCGCGGCCTCCTCCGAATACGGGGACAGCGCCTCGAACGCGGCTTCGAGTGATCGCTGGAAGTTCCGGCCGACCCAGCCGGTCCAGCAGATCTCCAGCATGCGCCGGCGTTTGTCGAACACGACACCCGGTTCGTCCTGGTGCGCGCTTTTCGCCTCCGTTAGGCTTTCGATATCGACGTAACTAAGCCATGGCGCAAGCGCCTGCTCGATCTCGACTTGGGATACACCGGACCGCACCATCACGGTTCCGTGAATATGAACTTCAGTATGCATGTGAGTTCCCCTGATCGTTTCGGCCGGAATGCGCTGGATGACGCGCATGCCCGAATATGGCATTTCAATGGTGGTCGTAGTCCTCCACTATATGCGCTCGATGACGATCGCGATCCCCTGCCCGACGCCTATGCACATCGTGCACAATGCGTAGCGGCCGCCAATCGCGCGCAACTGGCTTGCCGCCGTCGTGACCAGGCGCGCCCCGGAAGCACCAAGCGGGTGTCCGATTGCGATCGCGCCGCCGTTCGGATTTACGTGCGCGGCGTCGTCTGGCAGGCCGAGATCGCGCGTCACCGCGAGCGATTGTGCCGAAAATGCCTCGTTCAGTTCGATCACGTCGATCTGATCGAGCTTCAGGCCGGTCAGCGCCAGCACCTTGCGTGTTGCCGGAGCCGGTCCGATGCCCATTATTCGCGGCGCCACACCCGCTGTGGCCATCGCGAGCACGCGCACCTTCGGCTCCAGCCCGTATTTGCCCGCCGCGGCCTCGGAAGCAAGCAGGACCGCGCATGCGCCGTCGTTGACCCCTGATGAATTGCCTGCCGTCAAGGTACCATTTTCCCTAACCACGGGTTTCAACTTCGCCAGCGACTCCATCGTGGTATCGGGACGCGGATGTTCGTCACGCTCGAACACGGTCACGGCGCCTTTCCTGCCGGCAATGGTCACCGGCACAATTTCATTCTTGAAGAATCCGGCGGCCTGGGCCGCGGCCCACCGCTGCTGGCTGCGAAGCGCGAACGCATCCTGGTCTTCGCGCGTTATCTTGCGTTCGTCGGCGAGGTTTTCTGCCGTCTCGATCATCCCGTCGACGCCATACTGCGCCTTCATCTTCGGATTGATGAAGCGCCACCCGATGGTCGAATCCTCGATCTTCGCCGAGCGCGAAAACGCGCCGTCGGCCTTGGGCACGACGAACGGTGCCCGCGTCATGGACTCGACCCCGCCGGCAATCATCAATTGCGTCTCGCCACAGCGGATCGCACGTGCGGCCGTGCCGACCGCATCCATGCTCGACCCGCACAGTCTGTTGACCGTCACCCCGGGCACCTCCTTGGGCAGGCCGGCAAGCAGCAGCGCCATGCGTGCCACGTTGCGGTTGTCCTCCCCCGCCTGATTGACGCAGCCATAAACGACGTCCTCCAAGGCACCCCAATCGACCTTCGCGTTTCGCTGCATCAGCGCCTTGATCGGAAGGGTTGCCAGATCGTCCGTGCGGATACTGGACAGCGCGCCACCGTATCGACCGATCGGCGTGCGCACGGCGTCGCAAAGCAGTACGTGATTCATTACCTGATCTCTCTTGCGTGAATTGGCAATTGAAGCTACAAGTATACGCCAGCCTGCGGGCCCCTGAATCCGTTTAGGTCGGCGTCAGCCTGTAACATACTCCATGGAGCTGTCGCAGCCCAGCCGTGAATGTCTTGTTAGGAGCACAGTGTTGACCGATATCGCTGACGACCTAGTACGCAAGAAATGCCTGCCGTGTGAAGGCGGCGTGGCGCCGTTGCGAGACGAGCAGATCGGCCCGCTTCTGAATGGTCTGCCCGGTTGGCAGCGCGATGGCGCCAAGATCTGCAAGGACTTCCGGTTCAAGGATCATTACCAGGCGCAGGCCTTCGTCAACGCCGTCGCGTGGATCTCACACCGTGAAGACCATCACCCGGTCACGGTCGTGGGCTACAACACGGTGCGGGTGGAATACTGGACCCACGCGATCGGCGGATTGTCCGAAAACGATTTCATCTGCGCAGCGAAAGTGGACGCGTTGTTCGAGCTGTGATTCGATGTAACGCTCATCGCTGCGCCGTGTGCGTCCTTCGAACTGTTCTATCGATGTCCGATCGGCTGCTCGCCGTGCTCGCGATCGCCCGAGCCGCTCAATAAGCGCCGCAGCCGCAATCCAGGCTCCAGATGCCCTGATCACCGACGATGAGCGGGTGCGAATGCCCCATGTGCGCCGGGCCCGGATTCACCGGTGGACCTCCCAGGCGCTTCTGATACTGATACCCGCCGTAGGACTTGATCGGCAGCCAGTCCTGGGCAATGGGCGGCGGCGGTGGAGCAAATTCCGAGTAGGAACCCGCAGCGTAGACGACCTTGCCGCCCACCATGGTCAGCACGGATTCGAGATCCTTGATTTCATCCTCGCTAATGCTGAAATAATCCGAGGAGAGGAAAACCAGATCTGCAAGTCTTCCGGCCTCAAGCGTCCCCTTGCGCTCCTCGTCGCCCGATATCCATGCCCCCGCCGCCGTATACATACGCAGCGCTTCGGTGCGATCGAGAAGATTGCGCTCGTCGTTCAGTTTGGTGCCGCCGAGGGTCTCACCGGTGATCAGCCAGTGCACGCCGATCCAGGGGTTATAACTGACTGCGCGATTGGCATCGGTTCCCGCCGAAAGCGGAATACCCATTCCGCGGATTCTCGCGATCGGCGGCGCATCGGCTGCGGCAGCGGCACCCTGGCGCGCAAGGAACGCTTCGCCGTCGGTCGACAGGCGGTTCTGTATGTTGATGCTTCCACCCAGCGCGGCGATGCGCTCGATGCTCCGCGGCCCGAGCACCTCGCAGTGATCAAAGCCCCAGCGCAATCCGGTGAGCGGCACCTCTCGGTGCACCTTTTCCAGCACTGCGAGAATTCGCTGCGCCGACGAGTCCCAGGTCACGTGCTGTCGAAACGGCCAACGCATGCCGGCAACGAATTTCACCACCTCGGTAAGCTGGCTTTCCATGATCGCCGGCTGACCGCCCCAATCCTTGTTGAAATTGGTCGAATCTCCGGCTGACCACGTCAGGTATTCGCCCGCGCCTATCATGCGGAGATAGTCGTCCCCCTGTCCCAGCTTCACCAACTGTGCCCAGTCGCTGTAGTTTTCGATTTCCTTGCCCGGAGTCTGAGCGAACAGCGTGTACCCGATGCGCAGCGTCAACAGGCCGTCGTTGGCCAACTGTGCAATGCTTCGATAGTTGTCGGGATAGTTCTGACCTCCGCCGCCCGCATCGACAATGCTTGTTATCCCCAACCGATTGTGCTCGCGCATGAAATGGCGCGTTGAAATGGTCTGATCCTCTTGCGACAGGCGCGGAATCGAAAGCCACACGCCGACCAAGCTCGCCAGGCTCGTCGTCGCCACTACAAGACCCGTAGGCATACCGGAAGCGTCGCGATCGATGGTGCCGCCGAACATGTCCGGAGTGTCCCTGTTCCAACCCAAAACGCGCAGCGCCGCACGGTTGAGCCACGCGCGGTCGTACAGGTGCATCACCATCGCTGGAGTGTCGCCCGTGGCGGCGTTGATCTCATCAAGCGTCGGATAGCGCTTTTCGGCGAACTGAGCCCAGGTCCACCCGCCGATCACCTGTACCCAGTGCGGAGCGGGCGTGCGCCTGGCCTGTTCGCGCAGCATGCGCAACCCTTCCGCAAGCGACGGCAGACCGTCCCAGCGCACCTCCATCGAGTAGGTCAATCCGCCGCGGATGAAATGCGTGTGCGAGTCGTTGAGACCTGGAATCACGGTGCGCCCTGAGGCATCGATCACCTTCGTATTCGGTCCGCGCAGGTGACGCAGGTCGCCCTCGGATCCCGTCGCGATTATGGTATCGCCTCTGACGGCGAGTTCTGACACGAACGGCCGGCTCTTGCTCATCGTCACGATGCGCCCATTTACGATGAGCGTATCTGCGGGCCCGCTGGTTTCTGTCCGTGGTTGCACTCTAGTGCAGCCCGTCACTGACGGCGACGCCCTCAGGCTTCAGTTCGAGGCCCGAGGCCATTGCCTGCTGCAGGAGCAAAGTGGCGAAATCCCGATCGGCCATTCCGTTGCCCATCATCGCCTGAACCAGATCCCGTGTGATCGACGCCAGCGGCATGGGCACCTCGAACTCGCGTCCGGCCGAAAGGCCAAGATCCAGGTCCTTGCGCAGAAGATAGGGCGTGAAGGTCACCTTGAAGTCCAGATTGACGAATGCAGGCGTCTTGTAACGTGTAAACATTGATCCCATGACACTCTGGTTAAGAAAATCGAGAAACGCATGCCGCGGGACACCCGCCTTCTCCGCGAGCACCGTGATCTCGGCCATGCACTGGGTGACCACGCCAAGCATCACGTTGTGGCATATCTTGACAATGCGCGCGAGTTCCCCTTCGCCGACGTAGGACGAACTGGGCCCGATGTGCGCGAGCAGCGGCGCCACCTCATCGTACGCAGCTTTGGGTCCCGAGCACACAAAGCTCAGCTTACCGGCCTTGATCACCTTGGCATTGCCCGAAACCGGTGCGGCCAGCATTTGTGTACCGAAGCGGGCAAGCATTGCGCGCAGTTCGGCAGAACCTTCGAGCGAGATTGATGAGCACTCAACGACGATGCGCGGCGCTGGACCCTTGCCCGTTTGCGACGCGGAAAGCATCCCCTGCGGACCCTGGATAACCTCTTTGACGTCGTCATAAGTCGACACCATGCAGAATACGACGTCGCAATCGGCCAGTTCGGTCAGACGACTGGCGACCCTTACGCCGTCGCCGGCCAGCGGTTCAGCCTTCGCCTTGGTTCGATTCCACGCTGTGACATTGCGACCGCCCTTCGCCAGCCGCTGCGCCATCTCGAACCCCATGCGGCCTGTTCCTATCCAACCTATTTTCGGGTCATTTTTCATCAAAGGGCTCAGTACGGATTGGCAATAGGAAGATCCTGCGCCGGATAAAGTGAAATAACCTGCGCCCCCTTGGGTCCCAAAATCACCATTTCCTCGATCCGGGCCGCCGACACCCCGTCGGTCGCCGGACAATAAGTCTCGACGGCGAAGACCATGCCCTCCTTGAGTTCGATAGGCTCCCTGAACGAATTCACTCGCGAAATCAGCGGCCGCTCATGCAGACCCAGTCCCAGTCCGTGACAGAAGTTCAACCCAAAAGCCTCCATCTCGCTGGAAAAACCGATGTCGCTTGCTTTGGGCAGCGTCCTGGCCACCTTGTCGCTGGACATGCCGGGACGAAGCAGGTCGATCGCCTTGTCCATCCACTCGCGCGCCTTGCGATACGCAGTGCGCTGTGGCGCCGTTGCGCGGCCGACGCTGAATGTGCGGTAGTAGCAGGTGCGGTAACCCATGAAGGACTGGATGATATCGAAGAAAGCCTGATCACCCGGGCGGATCAGCCGGTCGGTGAAATTGTGCGGGTGCGGCGAACAGCGCTCCCCGGAGATCGAGTTGATAGCCTCGACGCAGTCGGAGCCCATTTCGTAGAGCCGCGCGGTGGCCAGCGCGACGATCTGCGATTCCTTTACGCCGGGCTTAAGCGCCTCCGCAATGTCCTGGTAGACGCCGTCCACCATGGCCGACGCCATGTTGAGCAGCATCATCTCGTCGATGTTCTTCACCTCGCGCGCCAGCAGCATCGCCTGCTGCCCGTCGCGCACCACGATGCCGACCTTCTGCAGTTCGAAAAGCATGGGAGGCTCTACCACGTCGACGCCAAGCGGCATGTCGGCGACGCCTTCGGCGTCAAGTATCGCTCTTATCTCATTCGCCGCGTCGCGGAAATAAACGACGTCTCGTCCGGTCGCGCCGCGCATTCCAAGCATCCCGGCGCGGCAGTGATCTGTCTGCAGCCAGGGCGCGTAAAGCCGATGATGCTTGGCGGCCGATCCGAAGTCCCATACGTAAGGGTCGCCGTTTCCCGTTAGCAGGGAATAGCGAGTGAGCTTGTCCCGGGCCCATTCGCCGATCACGGTGCTGGTCGTGTAGCGGATGTTGTGCTGGTCGAAGCACAAAAACGCTCCCAACCCCGATTCACGCAGCGCCGCGCGGGTGCGCGCAAGTCGGTATTCGTGCAAACGCCGAAAATTGATACGCTCCTCGAAGTCGACCTGCGTGTGGCCCGGAGCGTGTATCGGACGCGACCAGTTGTGATGCGGGTCGATGTCATCAGGCCGGATGAGTTTCGGTTCGGGAACCTTCTTCTTCGCCATGACGTCGCTCCTTTGCTGTGTTATGTGAGTGGCTGCCATCCCGGGAGGATCGCCCGATATCGGTCCGGGCAAGATCCGTCAAGCGCAACGACGGCAATAACTGTTCTTTTTTTTATTCTATTCCGAATCCATCGGTGTAGTGATTTGCGTTTTCGCCGCGCGCCAACATACGTTGGCGAGGAGTGCAAAAACGGGGCAAACTAACGCCGACTCGAACACCCGGCGCGAGATCCGCTGGGTTTCGGCGCTGTGCTCGTCTGCGCACCTGCTGGACGTGCGATAGATCCTCATCAATTTCGACGCTTGTCACGCTCACAAGACATTAAGGAGAAGGTCCATGATGATCGACATCTATTGCCACCTCATTCCGCCCAAACTCAAGGACCTCATGTTCGAAAAGCAGAAGTCAATCCGGGAGCTTAGGACGAATGTCTGCCTGTTCGACCTGGACGAGCGGTTTCGCATCATGGACAGGTATCCCGACCTGATCCAGGTGCTGACCGTCCCGGGCGCGACGCCGGATGACCTCGCCGGCCCCAAGGGGGCGATCGACCTTGCAAGACGGATCAACGACGAACTGGCGGAACTGGTCGAAAGGTATCCCTGGAGGTTCGCCGGCGCAGCGGCGGTCTTACCCACCAGCAACATCGACGCTTCGCTCAAGGAAATCGACAGGGCGGTCAACGAACTGAAACTGCGCGGCATACTGCTGCGCACCCCGATCAACGGCAAGCCTGTCGACAGACCCGAGTTCCTGCCCTTGTACCAGAAGATGTGCGAGTTGAACCTGCCCATCTGGTTTCACCCGCACAGGAGCCCGAAGGTACCCGATTATCCCGACGAGACGGAATCCAAGTACATCATCTGGCACATGTGGGGCCTAATGGTCGAGTCCACGAACGCGATGACTCGTATGGTATTCAGCGGCGTGATGGAGAAATTTCCGAAGCTCAAGATCATCATTCACCACTGCGGGGCCATGGTTCCCTATTTTTCCGAAAGGATTACCAACCACTACAATCAGTCGGAAATGCGCAACAAGACGAACTTTACGGCCGGGCTGACCGAAATGCCGGTGGATTATTTCCGCAGGTTCTACACCGATACCGCGCTGATCGGGAATACCCCGGCGCTGATGTGCGCCTACGATTTCTACGGCGCCGAGAAGATGCTGTTTGGAACAGACTCGCCTTTTGACGCGCAGCTTGGCGATTACGGCACCAAGCGAACCATTCGGGCAGTCGAGGAGATGCAGATTCCGGATAAGGATAAGCGCATGATTTTCGAAGGTAATGCGCGCAACCTGCTGCGGCTTCCGGTCTAGGGGCCCTGCGCCGGTAAACTCGAAACTGGAAATTTTTCTTGCCGGAATTGTCGATTGCACTCTTGACTCGTAACGAACGATAAGGATTATCGCAATGCACGGAAAGATCGCGCTCGAGGAACATTTCGCACCGCCGGACACCTTCGAAGTCAAGTTCCGGTGGGTCAGTACCCGGCTGCCCGCCTGGCCGGAACTCGAGCGACGCCAGGTGAATTTCTTCGACCAGGCCCTGCGCGACATGGACAGGACCGGCGTCGAAATAACGATCACGTCTCTGGGCGCTCCGGCGATCCAGGCTCTGCTCGACCCCCGTGAGGCGGCGGAAGCCGCGCGCAAGACGAATGATTTTCTGAAGGCGAGAATCGATGAGCACCCGGGGCGCTTCGCGGGGTTCGCCGCTTTGCCGATGCAAGATCCGGAGGCGGCAGCGAAAGAGTTGACGCGGTGCGTCAAGGATCTGGGATTCGTAGGCGCGCTGGTCAACGGGTTCACGCAGCTGCAAGAACCCGACTCGGCGCTTTATTACGACCTGCCGCGTTATGTTCCGTTCTGGGAGGCAATCGAAAGACTCGACGTGCCGTTCTATCTGCATCCCAGAAACCCGATGGCCAATCAGATGCGGATTTACGAGGGACATCCCTGGCTACTGGGTTCAGCGTGGGCGTTCGGTGTCGAAACCGCCACGCACTCGCTGAGGCTTATGGCGAGCGGACTGTTCGACAAGTGCCCGCGGCTCAAAATCGTCTTGGGGCACCTCGGCGAAGGGTTGCCCTCGAGCATCTGGCGCGTGGACCATCGGATCAAGCTGGGCGGTGAGCGTACGCATGCCAAGAGGCCATTGGCGGAATATTTCCGCTCCAATTTCTACGTCACCACCAGCGGCAATTTCCACGACACGACGCTGACCGCCGCGCTCGCCGAACTCGGCGCCGACAGGATCATGTACTCGGTCGATTATCCGTTCGAGTATTTCGAGGAAGCTGCGGAATGGTTTGACCATGTCAACATCAGCGATGCCGACCGGCAAAGAATTGGACGGCTCAATGCGCTTTCGCTGTTCAAGCTGAATCCTTAGGTCGGCGCGGCACGCTGGGGATATCGACGCAGCGGAGCGAGAAAGGATACCCTTTCGCTTCTGCAATGTTTTCGAAGGAGACGTGACAGTGTCCACACATCGGCGCTCGGACGGAGCCTCATCCGCGTCGCCCCCACCGGCGCTTGACTATCAGTCCGGCTTCGGCAACCACTTCGCCAGCGAAGCGCTGCCCGGAGCTCTTCCGCAAGGCCGTAACAGCCCGCAGCGGGCCCCCTACGGCTTGTATGCGGAGCTGCTCTCCGGCACCGCATTCACCGCTCCGCGCGAAGTGAATCGCCGGGCCTGGGTCTACCGCATCCGACCCTCTGCAACCCATGGCGATTACAAGCGGATCGACAACGGGTTGATTCGCACCGCACCATTCAATGAAACAGAACCGACGCCCGCACAACTGCGCTGGAACCCGTTTCCCATTCCGGAGCGAGCAACCGACTTCATCGAAGGCATGCTGTCCATTGGGGGAAACGGCGACGCGGGCATGCAGGCGGGCATCGGCATCCACGTCTATGCCACCAGCCGATCGATGACCGGACGCGTATTCTGCAATGCCGACGGCGAAATGTTGCTTGTGCCTCAACAGGGGCGGCTTCGGATAGCCACCGAGTTCGGCGTACTCGACGTCAGCCCTCTCGAAATCGCCGTGATCCCCCGCGGCATGCGATTTCGCGTCGAGTTGCCCGAAGGCCCGGCGCGCGGTTACGTCTGCGAGAACTACGGTCCGATGCTGCGGCTGCCCGAACTGGGACCGATCGGATCGAACGGGCTCGCAGCTGCGCGCGATTTTCTCGCGCCGGTGGCCGCATACGAAGACAGCGAAGACACGCACGAGATCGTGACCAAGTTTGCCGGCAACCTTTGGTCGACGCATGTCGATCACTCGCCGCTGGACGTCGTGGCGTGGCACGGCAATCTCGTTCCGTACAAGTACGACCTGACCAAGTTCATGGTGATCGGAACCGTGAGCTTCGATCACCCCGACCCTTCGATCTTCACGGTGCTCACGTCGCCATCGGCCGCGCCGGGCACGGCGAACGTCGACTTCGTGATCTTCCCGCC
>Ga0156227_1256_pt1 | contig 42541 bp, 42 predicted proteins | sample RifCSPlowO2_12_FD_107875 | JGI IMG/M metagenome (GOLD analysis project Ga0156227, IMG submission 107875) | Betaproteobacteria bacterium RIFCSPLOWO2_12_FULL_63_13
GGAATACCATGCCGATGTTGCGCTTGAACGGCGGTACCCACGCTTTTCGAGTCGAGGAAAAGACGATATCGTCGCCCACGACGATTTCTCCCTCGTCGGGCTCCTCAAGTCCCGCCACGCAACGCAAAGTTGTCGTCTTGCCGCAGCCGCTGGGCCCGAGCAACGTATAGAACTGCCCCTGCTTGATGTCCAGAGTCACGCTGCGAACCGCGGCGACGTTCTCTTGCGCAGACCGGTAGCTCATACGCAGATTGTCGATCCTGATCATAATCGCACGGCCTCCAGTTAAGCCAGATTATTGCGTCGCAAGCAGGCCCTGGCGTCGAGCGACAACCCAGTAGACGGCGACGATGGGCACCATTAGGGTCAACATGATTATCGCCATCGCCGAAGCCTGGCCCAGCCCGCCCCCCAACCAAAGGCTCCAGATCACTACCGGCAAGGTTGTATTGCTGCTCGAGGAAAGGATTACGGCAAGCGTTAGCTCCCTGAACGTCAGCAGCGCGATCCACAGCCATGCGTAGAGCAGCGTGGGCGAAAGCAACGGGAGCAGCACACGGCGGAATACCCTCGGCAATGAAGCGCCGCAGATTTGGGCCGATTCCTCGAGTTCCGCATGAATCTGGATCAGTCCGCTGTTGGTCATGCGGGTTGCATAGCTGAGTCGCGCAATCGTGAAGACGATCAGAAGGATCCAGATCGTTCCGTAAATCGGGAACGCGCGCTGCAGAACATATAGGGTCACCAGCAGCGCACCGACTCCAAAGATGATGTTCGGAACAGCGTGGGGTAGAAAAGCAATAAAATCAAAGATGCCACGGCCAGGAACCTTGGAGCGCAGGACGATCCATGAAAAAGCCAGACTCAGCGCCAATGCCGCCGTCGGTGTCAATATCATGAGTATCGCCGTGTTCTGCAGTCCGGTCAGCACCAACCCCCAGGGCTGCGACAGGTAATGGTTCAGCGACACGGTTGACAAGGCCATTGCCGATGGCAGCTGGAAGTAGGGCAACAGCGAACTCCACCCTAGCAGCGCGATGGGGAAAAACTTGCTCAGCAGGAAATAAAGTCCAAGGAAGCCCCAGGCCGGATAGACTCCCCAACCGAGTTTCATGATGCGGGGACGATAGGCCTTTCCGGTTACCACTGCGAACTCCCGCGAACGCTTCTGCATCACGCCGTAAGCCCAGCTCAGCGCCGCCGCGAGAGCCATGACGAAGGTGCTCAGGGCGGCCGCCACCCCATAGCGTGGCAGCACATCCTGTGGGTTTATTAGCACGTACAAATAGGTGCTAAAAGTAAAAATGCGGTTGCTCCAGCCGATGATCGCAGGCACATCGAAAGCAGCGAATCCGATAGTGAAGATATAGATCAGGGCGGCCATTATGCCCGGCCAGGCCAAAGGCAAAGTCACACGGCGCATCGTCGTCAGGACGTTCGCTCTGCTCGTTTGGGCAGCCTCCTCGAGGGAAGGATCCATCGCGCGGAATACGGCGGCGGTCATAATGAACGCGATCGGGGCCAGATTGAGCCCCTGGACCCAACCCATGCCCGCAATCGTGGCGATATTCAATGGCGCTTCGCCAAGCCCGAACAGCTGCATGATCCAAACGTTCAGCATACCGATCCGCGGGTGCAGCAGGAACAACCAGCCCATCGCCGTGGCAAAGCCCGGGATGATCAGGCCTATGGTCATCAGCGTGAACAAAATCGTCTTGCCGCCGAAATCGGTCCGCTCAACAAACCACGCTCCCGGGATGCCAAAAACAAAAGCGACAATCAGAGTGACGCAGGAGAAGCCAATGGTATTCGCTAGGACGTCATAGGTTTGTCTGTCCTTGAATACCTCGATGTAGTTCTTCCAGCTGTAGGTCAGATCCGGGCTGCCTGGAGACCCGTCGGTCCAACTTAGCCAGAGAATTACCGCCAGATGCGCGAGAATGATGGCGCTGACAACCGATACGGCGACGAGCATCGTCACGGGCAGGGCTTCTCCCATGCGGAAGATGCCCCGCCGTCTGCGGGCGATTGCGGTCAATTCGCGGTAGCCTCGGTGATTCGTCGGAACTTGGGTGACCGGTCAGTTCTTCTTCGTCAGAATCTTGATCATCTGCCGCTTGTAGGAGGTTATCTCCGGATGCTTAAGCCACCAGCCGATGGTGACCTCCTTGAACGTGACCCCCTTCCCGATGTAGTCCCGAACCTGCTTTCCAAGCTGCGATTCCGGATAAACGTGAAGATCCGCCTTCCAGGTCTGATAGGCCAGACGTTGCCCCTCCTTCGTCAACATGAAAAGGCTAAACAGTTTCGCGGCGTTGGGATTTTTCGCGTGCTTCGGAACGCTCAAATAATAGTAGCGCTGCTGTGCGGCATCCAGCGGGATCATTTGATCCATCGGCGCGCCACGCTCCTGCCAAATTTTCGCATCCTGACCGGTGCAGTCCATCACGAGCGCGATGAATTCACCGGTGGCGATGCGCTCGGAGTCGCCGCAGCGGATCAGGCCGCTTATCTGGCTGGTAAGCTTGCGAACGTAGTCAAATGTTTTCTCCTTGCCCCAGACGTCATCGGCAACAAGGACGTCGAAGCTGGCGGCATAGGGAGTCGAGGCGATTTTGCCCTTCCACTCAGGCTTCAAGAAATCCGCCAGCGTCGTTGGCTTGAATGGCGCCAGGCGGGAATTGTAAGTGACGCCCGACAAACCGGTGACGAATCGGAGGGCCTGACCATCTACCTCGACAAATTCGCTGTTGACGCGTTCCGGCAGATAACGCTTCCAGTCAACCGCTTCGAAGAATCCCAACTTGACGAGTGGGGCGGTTTGCGCTGCGGCGCCAAGGTAGACGTCCACATGGGCCGGCTGCTTGGCCTGCCACTCAGTGGCAAGTTGATTTCCGATACGGGCCATTGCCGGTCCCGGCGCGAAGTTTAGGCGGACCCGTGTACCGAACATCTTGTTCATCGCTGTCTGAATCAAGGCGGCGCCCTGGCTGCCCCCCAGGGTCGACTGGCTCCAACTCAGATTGACACCGCCTTCCTTATCAGCAGCCGCTGCCAGCTTCTTCAACTCAGGATTCATTTCGGCGGCCCGCGCACTTGTCGCTGTGAGCATGAGAGCCGCCACGGTTACATAAGCTACCCAACCGATAGTGCGTGCAATCGACATAGTAAGGTCTCCTCCATTGCCTGCTGCTGGTTTGCCCGCCGTTTCGATCTCGCGTTTGTCCTCGTCATCCCCTACAGCAGGATGTCACGCGCCCTCGAATCCTACACTCAATTCAACACCCCATCCAATGCGCCTTAACGCACCAAAACGCGAGCCGGGTTAAGCATTCAGCCGCGACACTCGACCGTTCGAATCGACGCTGACCGCATAATCCCGCTCCGCGCCTTCCCGCGTAATATATCCCTGATCGAGATCGCGCTGAATCATGTCCAACGCACGTTGTTCGACAGGGCCGTAGCCGCCTCCACCACCGGTTTCAAGTATGACCACATCGCCGGGCTTGAGCCGGTGGCCATTTGCCTTGCACATCATTTCGGTTTTGCCGCTGTCCTTGTGCTCGACGACCACGCGCCCGGACATGGCAGGCTTTCCTCCTAGAACGCCCCACGGTGGATATTTTGTTCGATCGAGATTGGTCCAAAGCAAGCACGGTTCAAGAATCAGATAATGTTTTCTAAATCCCAAACCGCCGCGGAATTTTCCAGCGCCGCCGGAGTCGGCTCGTAGAGAGAATGATTGTATCCGGAACGGCAGTAGAGTCTCCTGCAACTCAAGCGGAATTAGCCGCGTATCACCATGAGCCATGGTCCGGAACGGACCGGCCCCATCGTGCGTCGCGCAGGCACCCCAGCCGCCGTGACCGCTGTCGTGACCGTTAAAGGCACGTCCATCCGGCCGCCGGCCAAAAATTCGGAAACCCGAATGCGTTCCGAAATGCGCACCGGTCGCACGATCAGGCAAGGCATTCTCCAGTGCCTTTATCACGGCGTCGATGACGGTGGGAAAAGGCATGGGATAATTCGCCATCGGCGCAGTTGGATGGGCGCTCAGAATCTTTCCCGCCGGTAAGATCAACTTTAGCGGCCGGAAAAGACCTTCGTTTGCCGGCTCGTCCGGCGCCACCAAATACTTGAACGCTACCCGTGCCGTCGTCAGACCGCCACCGTGGTAGCCCGAATTGATCGGACCCACGGCTTGCTCCCCGATGCCGGAGTAATCAACCGTCATCTCATCGCCCGCAATGACGACGCGGACGTTTATCGGAATAGGCGTATCGCCCACGCCATCGTTGTCGAGCCAGGTCTCATGCTCGTAGACACCGTCGGGCATGGCTCGGATGCGCGAGCGGGCTACCGCCTCCGCCTGATCCAGGATGGTCTCGACGGCGCTAAAGTAGGTATCTACACCGTATTTATGAACAATGGCGGCGGTAATGTCGCGCCCAAGAAAACATCCGGCCAGCTGCGCCTGGATGTCCCCGAGCAACTCATTGGGCAAGCGAGTGTTGTTCTCGATGATTCGGTAGACTTCCTCGATTGGCTCGCCTTTCGACCATATCTTGACGGAACGTAGCTGCAATCCCTCCATAAAGATGTCTGTCGAATGGGTCATCGTGCCGCCGATGTCTATCCAATGCACGTTGACAGCGAAGAAGCCGATCAATTCCCCGCCACCATCCGGCTCGGCGTAAATCGGTGTATACATGACAGTATTGTTGAGATGCTGCCCCTGAACAGCCGCGTGGTTGCAAACAACCACATCACCATAGTGCAGTCGCTCGCGCCCGTACACGACGAGACCGTCGCGAACGGCGGTACCAACCGAATCCGCGACAAAAGGCGGCATTCCACCGGTGCTTTGCGCGATCAAACGGCCGTCAGGATCGGTCATACCAACGGCAAAATCCTTGTACTCGTAGATATAGGGACTGAAGGCGGTCCGCGTGACATTAGCGTCTATCTGATTCGCGGCCGAAATAAGACCCTGCCGAATCACTTCCAGAGTGATGGGATCGACCCCGACGCGTCCTACGGTGTTCTTGACAATGTCATCCATTTCTAACGCGGCTCCATCTCGTACCGACAAGTCTGTGTCTGATCAGCAGACGCCCGACGATACTCGCGTTTCACGAAAGCACTCATACGCGGATCAATATTCCCCCTTCTCCTGCGAAGTGGGCTCCGCGTTCAATTACTGCGGGGTCGAACGATTATATTACATGCCGAGTACGGACTAAATCACACTGATAACCATACGAAGCGCATCGGCGCCAGGAGCGTTGGCCTACCACACTGCGCGCTTGAGCCTATTTGCATGTAGCAGCGCATGAGTGTTTTGTTTCCTCGCACTTTCGTGTGCACCGTGATCGGGTAAGATAGAAGGCATCATCAACCCAAATTGGAGGGGGACTCATGAGATCGCTCGGAACATTCATTGCCGCAGCGGCGCTGGCCGTGCTCGCCGCTTCTCACGCATCGGCAGTCGAACTGGTCTATGGGACCGGCAGCGGCGCCAAGAGCCGCATCAATATCGACGCCATCGAGCCGTTCGTGGCCGAGACAACCAAAGAAAGCGGCGGCTCGATAACGTGGAAATACCTGCCTGGCAACCAAATCGTCACCATCAGAACGGCGCTCAAGGGCCTGCGCGACAATCTGGTGGATGCGGGAATGGTCGTGCCGGTCTACGTACGCAAGGATCTGATCGAAATCAATTCGGTCTACGATACGGTGTTCTTCGGCGACGACGATATTGTCGCCTCGGCTGGAGCCGCGCACGAAACCCTTGTTCTGCACTGCCCGGAATGCGTCGCAGAGTTCGGCAAGAATAACTCGTTCTTACTCGCGTCCTACGCGAGCTCCGAACAGGTGCTCGCGTGCACCAAACCGGTAAAGACTGTCGCCGAACTGAAGGGGCTGAAGATCCGCGCGCCGGGACCGCTGCAGCGCGTAGCAAAGGCCTTGGGCGGCGTGCCGGTCAGCCTGCCGCCGCAGGAACTGGCGCTCGCACTCGACCGGGGCGGGCTGGATTGCGCGTTTACGCCGCTGAACTGGATGATCAGCTTTGGCATCCAGGATGTCGCCAAGTACGTGGTCGACTACCATTTTGGCTCGTCCCGCGCGCTCGGACTCATCGTCATGAACAGGGACACATGGCGCAAGAAACTCACGCGTGAGCAGCGCCGGATTCTCTGGCAGCGTGCGCCGTTGGCCTCGGCTCGTTCGGTGGTCGTCTCCTACATCCAACTCGACGCCAAGTACCGCAAGACCATCGGTCCAACGAAGGGCGTACAGTTCTTCAAGGCCGGCAGCGATTTTACGAAAATCATGGACGGAATCCGCAGCGGCGCAGAGAAAGTGCTGGTGGCCGAGATAAGCAAACAGGGTGCCAAGCAGGCCGCGAAAACCGTCGCGGCGTTCACGAAGACACTGGCCAAGTGGCGCAAGCTGTCGCAGACGGAAATCAAGAACGACACCGATGCCTACGCCAGGGTGCTCAAGCGGGAAATCTACGACAAACTCGATCCCGAGAAGTTGTAACGTCCTCTTCATGACGGCGGCGCTCGTGCGCCGCCGTGTCGTCAATTCATTTGCGCCGGCAGGAACAGCGAGATCTGCGGAAACGCGATAAGCAGCGTCATAACCAGGATTTCACAGGCAAGAAACCAGCCGACGCCCTTGAATATCGTTTCCAGGCTGATTTCATCGCCGACGATGCTCTTGACGATATAGACCTGAAATCCCACCGGCGGCGTGAGCATCCCAATCTCGAGGTACTTCACCACGAGGACACCGAACCAGATCAGGTCAAGCTGGAGCTGTGCGAACAACGGCAGCAGGATCGGCAATGTGACCAGGAGAATGCCCAGCGGATCGAGGAACATGCCCAGCACCACGTAGATCAGCGAAGCACCGATGACCAGGTGAAGCGGATCGACCGCCCACTGTGCCATGCGCTCACCGATGAATATCGGCACCCCGGAAAGAGCCATGAAGCGGGTAAGCAGAATGGCCCCAACGGCGACGAACATCAACCGCGAAGTCGCAGACGCGGCCTCCAATACGCTTTCGCGGAAAACCTTCCAGTTCATCCGGCCTTGTAGCCAGACGATCACGATGGCGAGCACCGCGCCGAATGCTCCGGCTTCGGTCGGTGTGACAACCCCGCTGTAAAGTCCGCCGATGATGCCCAGGACCAGCAACAGCAGCGGCCATACGGCAGCAAGCGCCCGGAATTTCTCCGCGCGATCGACGACTATAGCCGCTTTCGGAGCGAGTCCCGGGACTAGCGAGCAACGCAGCAGAATCATCCCGGCATAAGTAACGGCAGTCAGCAGCCCGGGAAAGATGCCCGCAATCAGGAGCTTGGTGATCGACTGTTCGGCGAATATGCCGTACAGAATGAACAGAATGCTCGGCGGAATCAGCGCGCCCAGCGTACCCGCGCTTGCCACGACCCCGGTCGCAAGGCCTTTGTCGTAGCCCTGACGCACCATTTCCGGGATGGCGATCCGACCCATCGCCGCCGACGTTGCGATACTCGAGCCCGAAGCGGCGGCAAAGCCGGCGCAGGCGAAGTTCGTCGCCACCGCGAGACCGCCAGGCAGGCGGCCAAGCCAAAGCCGCGCTGCGCGAAACAGCGATTCGCTCACGCCCGAGTGGTAGACGACCGCGCCCATCAACAGGAACATGGGGATTGCGGACAGTTCCCAATTGGCAGCAAATTCGAAGGGCATCGACCGCAGCGTGCCCACCGCGACTGGGAATCCTCGCAACAGCCCGATCCCTACAAAGGAGGTGAGGCCGAGCGCGACGCCGATGGGCGTGCGCAGCGCCAGCAAGACGAGCACGGCGCCCAGACTTGCAAAACCGATGGCTACCGGAGACAAATAGATCTTCCGTTCAAGCGATCACCTTTCGAATCATTCCCGCGTTTCCGGGATCCCTGCGGCACCGTTAACGGCGCCTAATTGCGGCGTTGAAATCCTTGAGCAACTGATTGAGGACAACCAACGCCATCGCGGCACATCCGAGCGGCACCGCCCAGCGCGCCGGCCAGATGAACAGGTAGCCACCTGAAATTTCGCGCAATTCGCGCTCGACTGTCATAGCGACTGCTTCCTCGCCCGAATACCAGGCGAGCAGTACTACCCACGCAAGCGTGAGCAACCCGACTGCGGCTTCGAGCGCGGCGAGCGCGCGCGGAGACAGCTTGCTGGTAAACAGTTCGACAAAGATGTGCCGTTCCGTTCTCGCGACATAGGCGAACGGTAGAAAAACCAACATCAACATGTAATAGTCCTCGACCATTTCGAAAGTGGCCGGGACCGGTTGCCGAAACAGGTATTTTCCCGCCACGTCTGCGGTGACCTGCAGCATCATCAGCGTGATAGCCGCGCCAGCGATCAGCATAAGCAGCATCGCAGACCGCTGCGCCGCGTGATCGAGAAGACTGCGCACTCGGGAGGGTTGCTCTATTTCTACGGACATTCCTGCGCGGCGGCCAAGGTGTCGCGCCCCTCCCGCCGACAGGCCGGAACACGGGTCAACTTACGGTCTCGCGCGTATTGTCCACCACCAGCGGGACATCGAAATAGCGCACCTGCGGTTCATGACCATTTTCGGCCGTCATGCGCGCGCGCCATTCGGCGTTATAGTGCGCCTCTGCAGCGACGCGCGATTCCCAGACGTACATGCCACCGCCCATCCCGGTTTCGCGCTCGCGCAAATAATGCTTGCTTAGCAAACCCGGTTTGCCGCGAAACCGCGGCGCCGACCGTTCGGCGATCGCCCGCGCCTGGTCAGGCGTCTGGGGCGGCTGAGGCCAAAGTACCTGAACGACGACCATTGCTCGATTCCTCCGCGTTTTGATCAATAAGGCGAACGACTCCAGCCAGCGAGGGTCCTGCCAAGTGCTTCTGTATGGTACCCGCATGGCGAGTGGTAAATCAATCGGAAGCTCAGCCGCACTTGGTGCGCCACTAAGTGCGCTGGATGTCCAGTATTTAGGTCCGATAGTACGCCCCCGTCGCAACTCGAACTCGTTTCCGCCCGCAGAACTCGCATCCGATGCCGAATTCGCGTGAAGAAATGCTACCATCGTCGACGACGTCCTCAGAACCAATCGGAAGGAGGTTTGACCCGTGGTGAGCTATCGCCTGCTTAGTTACCAGTCTCCTACAGGTCCGCGATCCGCCGTCGCTGTTGACGGCACGGTTCATGACCTCGCCAGCGCAACCGGTCGCGCGGACTACGGATCCATGCTCGGCGTGCTCGCTGACTGGTCAACCGCGCACACCGCCCTCGATGCCCTCGCCAGTGAGTTGGACGGCAAGTCGGGGATGCCGCTAGCCGATCTTCGCATTCTTGCTCCGGTGCTCTACCCCTCCGCAATCTACTGTGCCGGTGCCAACTATTCCGATCACACGGCGAACATGGCCAAGCTACACAATCTGCCCGTTGATCCCGATCCGCGCGGGCCGGGCAAGAAGCCCTGGCATTTCATCAAGGCGTCACGGTGCGTCGTTGGACCGGATGCGGAGGTTCCACTCCCTTGCGAGAAACTGGACTGGGAGGTGGAACTCGCGGTGGTCATCGGCGAAACAGCGCGGAACGTGCCCGAGTCCAGGGCCCTGGATGTCGTCGCCGCCTATACCGCCGCCAACGACCTGTCGGCGCGCGATCTATCGCGCCGGCCCGGGGTGTCAGACGCCTCCCCGTTCAAGTACGACTGGATCGGACAGAAGAGTTTCGACGGCGCCTGCCCCATTGGACCATGGCTGGTACCCGCGGCAGAAATAGCAGATCCGCAGAGGTTGGCCCTCAGGCTCTGGGTGAACGACTCGCTGCGCCAGGATTCCAACACCGCGCGCATGATATTCAGCGTAGCCGAGCAAATCGCGTATCTCTCGTCGCGAATTACACTCTATCCGGGAGACCTCGTGCTGACCGGTACCCCCGCGGGGGTCGGGGCGGAGACCGGAGTTTTTCTAAAGCGCGGCGATACGGTCAAGATTTCCGTCGAAAAGATCGGCGAACTGGTGACAACGATCACCTAGGTGCCGGTTCCCGCCCGGCGCATGGCCAAATTGACGGAGACGGGCCAGCGGCGCGCAAGGCCGCGGGTCCGAATCTGCACGTTATCGTGCCCTGAGCCGCGTTGTCTCCGCAGTGTCGATCGCTAACGTCTCTGGATCCACAGCGACCCCGTACAGCTCGCGCGCGGCCTTCGCCGACACGTAGCCCTGCAACACGTCCTCTCTGACGGACTCTACTGAGCGCAAGTGCGGGTCGCCGAATCCGCCGCCGCCACCGGCCCGCACCGCGAATGCGTCACCCTCCTTAAGTTCAGCCACCAAGACCTTCGCGTTGACGTAATCGTCCTTCCATTCGCCGTTGACTTCGATGGCTACGGAATTGCCGAGGGCTTCACCTCCGCCCCCGAGTCCCCACGGACGGCAGTGGGCGCGGTCGATCTGGGCGTTGAAGGTGAGCGCGCAGCGCGCCCGCACCACGCGCTCCACACCGAGCCCGCCTCGATAACGCCCGGCGCCCCCGGAATCCGGGATCAACCGATAGCACTCCACCACCAGCGGTGACTTGACCTCCGTCTGCTCATTGGGACTGTTATGCGTGTCACCGTCGTTGATGCACACCGTGCCGCTGACACCGTCTTCTGTAAGCTTCGCTCCCCAGCCGCCGCCCAGCGGACCGAAGTTCGCAAGGAAAAACTCCCCTGTCTTCGGATTCATGCCGTGGCCCATGCAGACGACGAGATCCGCGTGATGGCCCGCGATGACCCGGTCCGGAATCACCGGAGCGAGGGCCTTGAAGACGGTGTCCACCACGGTCATTGGAAAAGTCATCCACCAGCGCATCGCCGCAGGTCGCACGGCGCTGATTACCTTGCCCATCGGGATCACCACCTTCAGGTTCCGGAATGCCCCGTCATTGATGGGGTAATCCGTCGGCGAGGTCAGGCACTTGAATGCGACCTGGGCGCAGGCGTAACCGGCGGTGACGCCCGAGTTGTAGAAACCCTTCACCTGCTCGGACACGTGGGTGAGATCGACCGTGAACTCGTCTCCCTTGACAATCACCTTGACTCGGATCGGTATCTGTTTGCCCACCGCGACCCCGTCGTCGTCCATAAAGGACTCGGCCTCGTATTCGCCATCAGGAATAGTAAGCGTGCGCTTGCGAGCCGCTGCCTCCGCCTGATCCATGATCGCGGCGATCGACTGGCGAACCGTTTCCGCACCATAGCGGTTGACGAGTTCGAGGAAGCGCCGCTCGCCGGTCTTGACCGCCGTAAGTTGAGCGCGCAGATCCCCCATGGCTCGAGTCGGCACCCGAACGTTCATGCGGATGATGTCCTCGAGCAGCGTGTTGACCTTCCCCTCGTCCTGGTACTTGCAAATCGGAATCTGCAGTCCTTCGGAGTAGATGTCCGTGGTCATGCCGCCGAGGGGTCCACCGATGTCGATCCAGTGGGCCATGCAACAGGAGAAGCCGATGAGAACGCCATGGTGAAAGATGGGTAGCGAAAACGTGACGTGATTAAGGTGACTCCCGGTGATGTAGGAGTCATTGGTAACCAGAATGTCGCCCGGCCGGATACCGTCCCGCCCGAAGTGGCGCAGTTTCGCCTTCACCGTTTCCGCCATACCCCGGATGAACATCGGCAGTCCTATGCCGATGGAGACGGTTTCACCTTCCGCCGTGAACAGACCCGTCGTGAAGTCCAAAGCCTCATAAATGATGGTGTTGTACGCGGTGCGCATGAGGTTCGTCTTCATTTCCTCGGTCACCGCAAGTACGCCGTTGCGCATGATCTCGGTGGTAACCGGATCGGTGGCGGGGTAACGATCAATTTGCGTCATCGTAGAGCGCTCCCGATGGTGATGACGAGGTTGCGGAATCCGTCGACGGCGAGCGTGTCACTAGGCAGCACTACCGTAGTGGAGGCATGCTCCTCCACCACCGCCGGCCCCGGGATGCGGTTGCCCGGCACGAGCGCGACCCGCGCGTAGGACGGGGTATCGACAAACCGGCCCCCGAAGAACACCGGCCGCGTTCCGGTGAATGCCCTGGCGTCCGGGGTTTCCTTGCCCTCGGCGACCCGTGCGAGTGGCGGCTTTTTCAGGATACCGGTTACCGTGGATCGCAGCGAGACGATCTCGGCGCGCTCCTGTGGCGCCGAGGTTCCATAACGCAGCTCATGCGTTCGGTCGAAAGCTTCCTTGATGGCTTCAAGATTGTGGTCCGCAAAATACTCACCGGGCAGATCCACGGTTACCGCGTGCTCCTGTCCGACGTAGCGCATGTCGAGCGCGCGCGCCAGCACGATCTCCTCCACCGCCACTGCTGTCCGGCGGACCGCCGCAATGCCGGTTCCCTCCAACTCCCCGAATTCGGGCTCGATTTCGTCGAAAACCGCCTCCGAGAGCCGCATCGGGTGCGTACGCACATAGTCGTAACGCAGGTCCGAAAACAACATTCCAAAAGCCGAGAAGTGCCCGGGTGAAACGGGAATAATGATGGTCTTCATCCCGATCTCCCGCGCGACCTCGGCCGCATGCAGCGGTCCCGCCCCACCGTATGCCACCATGGTAAAGGCCGCCGCGTCGAGTCCCCGCTCCGTCGTCACTCCCTTGACCGCATAGGACATGGCCGTAGCCGCGATGCGCAGGATGCCTTCCGCAGCCTCCACCGCGTCCATGCCAAGCGGCACCGCGATGCGCTCCCGAAACGCCCGCTCCGCAGCCATCACGTCAAGTTTCATCTCTCCTCCCAGGAACCGGTCGGGTGCGAGCCGACCGAGGAGGAGGTTGACATCGGTGACGGTGGGCTCTGTGCCTCCCAGGCCATAGCAGACCGGCCCCGGCGCGGCGCCCGCACTTTCCGGCCCCACCCGCAGGCTCCCACCGTCCGCGATGCGGGCGATGGACCCGCCTCCGGTACCCACCTCGAAAATATGCATCATTGCAACCTGAACCGGCAACGCGTGATCATAGCCGCCGATGAGGGCGGCACCGGTAGTCAGTGATTTTCCTTGGTAAATGACTCCCGCTTTCGCGGTGGTTCCGCCCATGTCAAAAGAGATGGCACTATCGATTCCGGTGGCCGCACATAACGCGCGGGTCCCAAGCACACCGGCGGCGGGTCCGGACTCGAGCATTCGCACGCATTGCTCCTTCGCTTCCCCCGCCTCATACAGACCGCCGGTGGATTGCACCACTAGGAATTCGCCCGCGAAGCGCTCGGCAGCCAGCCGGTCCTCGATCTCTCCCAGGTATTGCCGTACCCTCGGGCCGATGTACGCATTGGCGACCACCGTCGAGCATCGCTCGAATTCGCGATACTCCTGACTGAGTTCGTGGGAAACGGAAACGAACAGACCCGGTGCCTCCTCCTGCAAGATCTCCTTCACACGGATCTCGTGGGCCGGATTCCGGTAAGAGTGGAGCAGAAGCACCGCCACAGCCTCCACCCTGATTTCCCGCAACCGTCGCGCTAATGCTCGTACCTGCGCTTCGTCGAGAGGTGTTCGTATCTCCCCCTCGGCATACATGCGCTCGCTAACCTCGAAGCGCATCGCCCGCTTCACCAGCGGATCGTGCTTCCGAAAGTACAGGTTGTAGGCGTCGGGCCGGTTGACTCGCCCGATCTCGTAGACGTCGCGGAAGCCGTCAGTGATAAGCAACGCGGTGCGCGCTCCTGTCCGTTCCAGCATCGTGTTGATGGCTACGGTAGTGCCATGAAGGAAAAGATCCGCGTCGGCGAAAATGACGCCCGCCTTCTTCACCCCGTCCCCGATGGCCTCCACGAGTGACGCCGGCGTCGAAAGCGCCTTGCCGAAACGCAGTTCGCCGGCTGCGACGTCAAAGGCGGCGATGTCGGTGAAGGTTCCCCCAATATCTGCGGCCAGGCGGATCCGGTGTCGCGTGGTCCCCGCGCTCACGCCGGTTCTCCGCGCAGAGCGCCAGCGACGCGGTCAGGCGCGACGATGTGCCAAACCACGGACACTTCGCAGAAGGTCAGCCATCGGGCGCGGCTTACGCCCGTCACATCCTGTTCCGCCGAACTCGCATTGAAGTATTGGGTATTTGAGACTGCATGCATATCGAAAATGGCTCTTGATGAAGTCGAGGCAAGGCTTGATGGAGTGAATACGCCTTCTACGTGTTGCTCAAACCCGACGCATACGCATAAGGGCGAATTCGAGCGATTTTGCCCGCGTCATGCCGTAACTATCTGATCTCGTGGCTCCCCGAACTTGGGGACCTGCAGATTAGCAGCGCGAGCCAACGAGCGAGGCCCGAATTTTACCCCAAAGGCCCTGCATCGATCTGCTCGGATTCACGGCCTCACGCTCTTTCTGCCGGCGCGATGAACCGTCGACCTGATCTCTTTGACCCTGCATGCTAGATCCGGTCCCCGGCGACGCGATCAATTTGGCGACGCCACCGCTTCCGTATTGGCCGCAATCGTCGGCGTGACGCAGGTGCTCGGACGTCGTTCCGATTTTCGATTGAACCGCGATCGAATCCTCGATCAGCATGCGCTGTGTCATCGACCGACTTCCATTCATGCGGCCAGATTGATCGATCACAACGGTGACGAACCGACGCGAAAGAAATGGTCGGGGTGAGAGGATTCGAACCTCCGACTCCTGCGTCCCGAACGCAGTACTCTACCAGGCTGAGCTACACCCCGAATCGAACTGGAATTGAAGCAAAAGACTTGAGCGCACCGGCAAATCGCCGACCCACGTGATTGGCCTTAGTACGCGCGCTCGACCGCAAATCGCGTCAATTCTAGCAAAGATTGCTTGTATTTTGAATTGTCCATCCCGCCGAGAGCCTCGCATGCCCGCCTGGCTTCCTCGCCGGCACACGCGCGTGAATAGGCAAGCGCATCGGTATTACGTATTGCCGAAAGCACCGACTCGAACCCTTCCCGTCCGCCTTCCTCGATCGCGCGACGCACCAGCGCGGCGTCTGACCGCGATCCATGCTGAATCACTCGAATAAGTGGGAGCGTCGGCTTGCCTTCATTCAAGTCATCCCCAAGATTCTTACCCGTCTCGGCCGCGTCTCCCGAATAGTCGAGCACGTCATCGATCAATTGAAATGCGGTGCCCAGATGCCTGCCGTAGGCTGCGAGCCCCTGTTCCAGTTCGCTTGGGGCCTCGCCGAGCACAGCACCTATCTGCGCCGCGGCCTCAAAAAGTTTGGCCGTCTTGCGACGTACTACGTCAAGATAGACATTCTCCCCGATCGTTGCATTGTGTGCATTCAACAGTTGCAGCACTTCGCCTTCGGCGATGGTGTTGGTCGCTTCCGCCAGCACCTCCATCACTCGCATACTGCCCACGTCAACCATCATCTCGAATGCACGCGAATACAGAAAGTCACCTACCAGAACGCTGGCCGCATTTCCAAATTCGGCGTTCGCGGTCCGGCGGCCACGTCTCAGGTCAGACTCATCGACTACGTCGTCGTGCAGCAGCGTCGCCGTGTGTATGAACTCCACCACGGCCGCGAGATCGTGGTGATAGTGTCCACGGTATCCGGTCGCCCCGGCCGCAAGCAGCACTAGAGCCGGTCGCAACCGCTTGCCTCCGCTGCCGATGATGTACTCCGAAATTTGGCGAATAAGGACGACGTCTGATTTCAACCGACGCCGGATGAGTTCATCGACAGCCTCCATATCGGTGGCTATCAGCGTTCGAAGGGACTCAAGTGGCACGATAGATTAGAGGCGGGAAGGAACATGCGGAAGCGGCGCCGATTGTCTCGGTGTCGGGCGGCCAGAGAATACCACAAAAGCTTTTGACCACGCAGCCTAAGGGCATGTATAATTTCGGGTTTTCGATAATACCCGAATACCGGAGCGTTTCATGTACGCGATTATCAAGACGGGCGGCAAGCAATACCGTGTCAGAGCTGGGGCAAAACTTAGAGTGGAAAAGCTCGTCGGCGACATCGGTAGTGAACTTTCGATTGATCAAGTGCTTCTCGTCGGGGCCGGCGAGGACATAAAGGTAGGAACGCCTCTGGTGGCGGGAGCTTCGGTTAAGGCCAAGGTGCTCGCTCACGGACTTGGCGAGAAGGTTAAAATTTTCAAAATGCGCCGTCGTAAGCACTATATGAAGCACCAGGGTCACCGTCAGGGTTATACTGAAATTGAGATAATGGATATTTCCGCTTAGGCGCGCTAAGGAACCGACACCATGGCACACAAAAAGGCAGGCGGCAGTTCTCGCAACGGCCGAGACTCGCAGGCAAAACGCCTCGGCGTAAAGCGTTTTGGCGGTCAAATCATCTCTGCCGGAAGCATACTCGTGCGGCAGCGAGGCACGAAGGTGCATCCGGGTGAGAACGTCGGCATCGGCCGCGACCATACACTTTTCGCCAAGATTTCCGGCAAAGTCGAGTTTAATGTCAGGGGCCCGGACAACAGGAACACGGTACACGTCCTTCCGGCATAGTCCGGCTGATTGAGACAAAGGCCCTATCCACACGATAGGGCTTTTTTGTTTGTGCGCGCCAAACCGCGATGACGTCCATGAAGTTCATCGATGAAGCCAAGATAGAAGTCCACGCCGGCAGAGGAGGAAACGGCGTGGTGAGCTTCAGGCGCGAGAAATACATACCCCGGGGTGGGCCCGACGGCGGCGACGGCGGTCGTGGGGGAAGCGTCTACGCAACTGCGGACAGGAACATAAACACCCTCGTTGAGTACCGCTACGCTCGCATTCACCGCGCGAAGAACGGTCAAGGAGGTATGGGCAAGCAGTGCAACGGAAAAAGCGCGGAAGACGTGGTACTGCGCGTGCCGGTCGGCACGGTGATCACTGACCCGGAGACGGGCGCCCTCATCGCCGACCTCACCAAGCATGAACAAATTGCGCTGCTTGCTCAGGGCGGCCGTGGGGGCATGGGGAACGTCAATTTCAAGTCAAGCACGAACCGCGCCCCGCGCAAAGCGACCCCCGGGGCCGAGGGCGAAAGCCGAAAACTCAGGTTGGAACTCAAAGTGCTGGCGGATGTCGGTCTGCTCGGTATGCCGAACGCGGGCAAGTCGACACTTATCCGGTCGGTGTCAAGCGCCCGCCCGAAGGTAGCTGATTACCCGTTCACGACGTTGCATCCGCATCTCGGCGTGGTGCGGGTCGGAATCGACCGCAGCTTCGTAATCGCTGATATTCCCGGATTGATCAAAGGCGCGGCCGAAGGCGCCGGCCTCGGCCACCAGTTTCTGCGCCACCTCACGCGGACGCGGCTGCTGCTCCACCTGATCGATCTCGTTCCGCCGGACCCGAACGCGGATCCAGGGCGCGACGCGCGCGCGATCGCGACAGAACTCAAGAAATATGATGCGGCTCTCTACCGAAAACCGCGTTGGCTCGTACTTAACAAGATCGACCTGCTGCCCCCGGACGAACTCGAAGCAGCGGCGCACAGAGTCCTCAAAGGGCTCCGTTGGCGTGGACCCAGCTTTCTCATATCAGCGATCACTGGCGAAGGCTGCAAAGAACTGGTCGGCGCCGTCATGACGCACCTTGAGACGAGTCGGGCCAAGGAGGCGTGATGGACAACGCAAGGCGGTACGTGGTCAAGGTGGGAAGCGCGCTGGTCACGGGCCGCAGCGACGGTCTGGAAGTCGCAGCTCTGGCTCAGTGGGCTCGGCAGATCGCCCACTTGCGCGCCATCGGCAAGGAGGTCGTGCTCGTCTCCAGCGGCGCCATCGCAGAGGGCATGCAGCGGCTTGGCTGGAAGATCAGCCCCCACCGCATGCACCAACTGCAGGCGGCCGCCGCCGTCGGCCAGATGGGCTTGATCCAAGTCTACGAATCCTGCTTCCGGGACCACGGCCTGCGCACGGCTCAAGTGCTCCTTACCCATGCGGATCTCGTTGACCGCCGTCGCTACCTCAATGCGCGCTCCACGTTGCTTACGCTTCTGGATCTTGGGGTGATACCGATAATCAACGAAAACGACACCGTTGTCACCGACGAAATCAAATTCGGCGACAACGACACCCTGGGCGCTCTGGTCACGAATCTCATTGACGCCGACTACCTGATCATTCTCACCGATCAGGCGGGTCTGTACACTGCCGATCCGCGCGAGGTCTCTACCGCGACGCTGATCCGCAAGGTAAGAGCCGGCGACCCTGCGCTTGAGGAAATGGCCGGCAGCACAGCCTCGGCCATTGCAAAAGGGGGAATGCTTACCAAGGTTATCGCCGCCAAGCGCGCAGCGCGCAGCGGAGCGAATACCATCATTGCATCGGGGCGCGAGCCCGACATCCTGATGCGGCTTGCAAACGGCGAACAGGTGGGCACACTGTTTGAGGCCGCCACCACTCCGCTGGCCGCGCGCAAACAATGGCTGGCCGATCATTTGCAGGTAGCCGGCCGTCTGGGCATCGATGACGGTGCCGTACATGCCCTGCGCTCCGGCGGGAGAAGTTTGCTGCCCATTGGCGTGCGCCGGGTTGATGGCGAATTCGAGCGAGGTGCGGTCGTTGCATGCGTCGATCCGCAAGGCATTGAGGTTGCACGCGGGTTGGTCAACTACAGTGCTCAAGAAGCGCGACGCATCGCGGGAAAACCCTCCGGCGATATCGAGGCCGCGCTCGGCTACGTCGAAGAACTGGAGCTCATACATCGTGACAACCTGGTGCTGATATGACAGCGCCGGTTCCTGGAAAACGTGCGACCTGTTGCGGGAAAAATACGTTCAGCCGGGACGGCTGATTTCGCGCACTGCCCATCGCAATGCTGTGGACCCTACCTGTCCGTCGAATACCCTGCGCGCGGATTGCCGCCTTCCCTGAGCACTCTTTTCGCCGCGGCGACGTCGCGTACCGTCGTCCGGTCCGGACAAAAATAAGCGTCATGCAGCGTCGCCTGTGCCAGATCACGCGGCGCAATGGAAATCGGGGTCCATTGCGGATCGCGGGCGATCGCCCAAGTACGATCTTTTCGCCCGAATGCGTAGAACTTACGTTCCCTGCCCTTGCACTTGATTCCTTCGTAACTGATGTTGGTCGCGCCTCCGACGCTACGGGCCAAAAGCGTGTACCGCACGATCCCGTCGCGCCCTACGCTGACCGATTCGAGGTCGACGAAAAAATCAAAGTTTACGTCACCGTCGACCTGAATTCTGACCATGTTTTCATCCCTGGGAAATGCCGGCAGCACCAGTTTCTGCTCGTCCGATGCCTGCTCGCCGGCCTCGTCTTGCGCTATATAGAGTTCTTGTTGGCGCGTTTGTGCGGCCGCTGCAGAGCTGACCAAGGCCAGCGAAAAAACCAGCCAGCGCATGTCCTCGATGCTCAGGCCAGATCCCGCGCCAACGCATCTCGAACCGCTACCGGGATATCCCGAATCGCCTGATAATCGGGATGATCGATACCCATCGAAAGCCCGGCGCCGGACTTCAGGGTCCGAGCCATCGATTCTGTCAGTTCGAATCGCAGAAAATGCACCGCCGACGTCTTCTGGTCATTCTCCCGTTCCAAATCCTCGTCCGCAACCGCCGCGATGCGCCCGAAACCCTGAATCTGGATCCAAACCCGATCCTCTATGCCGATCAGCTTGGCAAGTCTTTCTTGGCGTTCTTCAGGATCCGGATATTCGATCATCATCGTGGCCTTGAAGTTGCGACCGTCCGGGACCAGCGGGTCGTAGGTATCCAGCTCGTCCTGTATTCCCCGCTCTTCGAAAATTCGCTCGACGCGTAGCATTTCCTGGATCTGGTAGCGGATCGTCAACTCGTCTTCGAAAATCAGAGTCACGCTGTCTCCGAGTTGCACCGTGCGATTCTTCTTATGCGCGATGACTCGCGCGCGGAAGTCTGAACGCTCGCGCGCATAGGCCTCGAGGGTCAGCAAGCTGTCGCGCCGGATCTTGGGTCTGGTCTTCACCGATTGATTCATGCTTGCGGCACACCTATAGTCCGTAGGCAATGCGCAGCAGCGAAAGTGGATGCTCCCTCACCGCCCGTACCTCACCCATGCCCTGCTCTATGTGTCTTGCGGCGATCGCACAATCCGAACAAATGTAGTTGGGATCACCTGTGGCCATTTGCTGAAATACCGGACCGCCGATCTTCATGGAATTCTCGAAGTACTCGCGCTTGACGCCCCATGTGCCGTCATGCCCGGAACAGCGTTCAACGGAGTTCACTGTCGTGCCTGGCACCATCTGCAGGATCTCACGCGTCCTCTGCCCCATTTTCTGCACGCGACTGTGGCAGGGATTGTGATAGGACACTCTCCCGAGCGGCTTCGTAAAATCGGTCCTGAGCAGGCCGTCGCGGTTGCGAAGCGCGAAATATTCGAACGGATCGAACATGGCCGCGGCGACAAGCTTCACATCTTCATCCGAGGGGAACATCAATGGTAATTCCTGCTTGTGCATCAGGGTGCACGAGGGCACTGCAGTGAGAATGGCATACCCCTCGCGCGCGAACCGCACCAGTGCCGGGATGTTGATTTCCTTGAGTTTCGCCACGCCCTCGAGATCGCCCAGTTCGAGTTTCGGCATGCCGCAGCAGGCCTCCTTGTCGGCGAGCACGTAGGGAATCGCGTTGTGATCGAGAATCTTCAACAGGTCGTGACCGATACCCGGTTCGTTATAGTTTACGTAGCATGTTGCGAAAACCGCTACCTTACCGGGGGTACGCTCACCGTCCCTTACTGGATGCGGATCACTCGCCGGCGCATCCGAACGGAACTTGGACGGGCTGTAGGGCGGCAAACGCCGTTCCCGGTGCACACCGATCGTCTGTTCCATCACCGCGCGTGCGGCGCGGTTGCGGTTTGCCGCGTTGACCGTCTGCGCAATCACCGGAATCGCGGCCAACTTGCCGATCGCGTCCGTCGAGGATAGAAGCCTGTCCCGAAACCGGGTCTCTCCCTTTCGAAACTTCACCGCCTTTGCGCGCAGCATAAGGTGCGGGAAATCAACGTTCCAGGTATGCGGTGGCACGTATGGACACTTCACGACGTAACACATGTCGCACAGGTAGCACTGGTCGACCACCTCCCAGAAGCGCGTCTTTTCTACGCCGTCGACTTCTCCTGTCTTTCCTTCGTCGATCAGGTCGAACAACCGCGGAAAGGACGTACACAAGCTGACGCAGCGGCGACATCCGTGACAGATGTCGAATACGCGCTCGAGCTCCGAATGAAGCTTTGTTTCATCGAAAAAATCCGCAGACTTCCACTCCAGCGGATGCCGAGTGGGCGCATCGAGATTTCCTTCTCGGGTGGTCATTGCAGGTCACAATCTATCGGAGTACAGCCACGAAAAGCACACGCGTACTAGGCGAGACTTTCGCCTCGCCCAGCGCACGCTACCGTTCCAAAAGCGTTTCAGTCAGCCAACTGGTCCAACGCCTTCTGGAAGCGGTTTGCATGCGAGCGTTCCGCCTTTGCCAGTGTCTCGAACCAATCGGCGATTTCAGTAAACCCTTCCGCGCGAGCGCTCTTCGCCATGCCCGGGTACATATCGGTGTATTCGTGAGTTTCCCCGGCAACAGCAGCCTTCAGGTTCTGTCGGCTCGATCCGATCGGCAGATCCGTCGCAGGGTCCCCGACGTGAGCTATGTAGTCGAGGTGGCCGTGCGCGTGGCCCGTTTCACCCTCGGCCGTTGAGCGGAACAGTGCTGCGATATCGTTCTGTCCCTCCACATCGGCCTTGTTTGCAAAATATAAGTAGCGCCGATTGGCCTGCGATTCACCTGCGAAAGCCGCTTTCAAATTTTCGAGCGTTTTCGAGCCTTTGAGTTCCATGACAAGCTCCTATCTGGGGGGTTGACGGAATAGCTATATAGACTATTTCTAATAGCTAGAATGAGTTTAAATCAATGTGCTTTCACTCGTCAAGATTTGAATGGGCGGGTATCTAAATTTAGGCTAGCCCAATTTCGCCCCTATGACACGCGTGCGCGTCACACTCAGTCGAAAATTGGAGCCCGGACCGACTGTGCGCGATCGAGCCACGGCGCCAGCGATTCTAACTGCCTAGCGCAGCTTCAATCTCGGCAAACGTACTCGCGATCTCAGTGGATGGTATTGACACCCCAAGTTGCCGCGCAATCTGCGACAGAGAAAAGATGCCACGCACGGTCTGACCGATCCCGTTGGGGCCTGGCTCTGCAACCAATGCGTGCTGTCGGCCGGCATATCTTAGGGTTGCCACGACGTGCCCTACCTCCGCGGCGATCAGGTCGCTATACCAAAGCACCTCAAGGCGCTCTCGGGGTGTCATGATGTCGCGCACCAGTATGTCCTGGCGACTGACGTCACGCTCGACGGCGAATTTGACCGGTCTTTCCCCAAGAACATCGGTGGCGGTGATCAGGCCAAGTACCTGCCTACCGTCATCGGTCACCAAAAGAAGCCGCACCCCGCGCCGGATCATGAAGCGATTTGCCGCATCGAGCGGCGCTTCAGCATCTATAGTCGCCGCCGGAATCATGCACAGGTCGGTCATTACGTCGAGCGCGGGCGCGTCAAGTCGGACTCGCTCCCTTTGCGTTGCGGGTTCCTGAAAACGCGCCCCCGCGACTAGCGGCCGGTTTGAAAGCGGCTGATAAATTCGGTTCATCCCCGATCTCCCAAACTGCACCGGCGCCCATGCCGCGCAACTGCCTGTCCGAAATTGATTGGACTGTCGCGTCGGCCGTGACTTGCTGCCGATTTCAATGACCAGCGTACCGCGCGCCCGCGCGGTCAGCGCGCGAGCGATGAGGTCGAACCGCGCTCGCGCCTGCGATCGCGGTTGATGAAGCGCGCCAGTTCCGTAAGCGCCTGCTGATAGACTTCGCGCTTGAACTCGATAACGGTTTCCAACGGAATCCAGTAATCGTTCCAGCGCCATGCATCAAATTCCGGATGTTCAAAGGCGCGAAGGCACACGTCGCTATCGCGTCCAATGAGTCGCAGCAGGAACCAGATCTGCTTTTGCCCTTTGTAGTTGCCGCGCCACTCGCGCTTTATCCAATGCCGCGGAACCTCGTAGCGCAACCAGTTCCTGGTTCGTCCCAGAATTCTGACGTGCGAAGGAAGCAACCCGATTTCCTCGCCCAACTCACGGTACATCGCCTGCGCCGGCGTTTCGCCGTGCTTGATGCCACCTTGCGGGAACTGCCAGGAATGTTCCTTGACTCGTTTACCCCAGAAGACCTCGTTGCGCCAGTTGCAAAGGATAATGCCGACGTTCGGGCGGTAGCCGTCTCGATCGAGCATACATAGTCCAGCAATTGGTTCAGTTACTTTGCATTGTTCCACATTTTACGGGGGATTTGAAGCGCGGACCCGCGTGTCGCCAGGGTCCAATCAAGTAAAATAATTAACCCTTAGCCCGCTATTGCCGCATGCGCGTCAAACAATTCTTTCTGTCGACACTGAAAGAGGCGCCAGCCGACGCCGAGATCGTCAGCCACAGCCTGATGATCCGTGCCGGCTTGACTCGACGCCTTGCCGGAGGCATTTATACGTGGATGCCGCTTGGACTCCGGGTGGTGCGAAAGGTGGAGGCGATCGTGCGCGAGGAAATGAACCGCGCCGGAGCGGTCGAGCTGTTTATGCCCGCGGTGCAGCCCGGGGAACTGTGGGAGGAATCGGGGCGATGGCAGAAATACGGACCTGAGCTGCTACGCCTAAAGGATCGTCATGATCGCGATTTTTGTATCGGCCCGACACATGAGGAGGTAATCACCGATATAGCGCGGCGCGAATTGAGGAGTTACCGGCAGCTGCCGGTTCATTTTTACCAAATCCAGACGAAGTTTCGCGACGAAATTCGGCCGCGATTCGGGGTGATGCGCGGGCGGGAATTCCTGATGAAGGATGGTTATTCATTTCATGCAGACTACGCGGACCTGCAGCGCGAATACCGCAACATGTACGATACCTACACGCGTATTTTCAGCAGGCTCGGACTGAAATACCGCGCAGTGGCCGCGGACACGGGTTCCATCGGCGGCACGGGCTCGCACGAGTTCCACGTCCTCGCGGATTCGGGTGAGGACGCGATCGCGTTCTGCCCCGACTCGGAATATGCCGCGAACGTCGAACTCGCGGAAGCGCTCGCTCCGGAAACACCCCGCGCTCCACCGACAGTCCCGTTGCAAAAGGTTCCCACTCCGGGGAAGACCCGCTGCGAGGACGTGGCTGAATTGCTCGGCGTGCCCCTAGCGCTCACCGTCAAAGCGATCGCCGTGGTGCACGACGACGAATTCACGCTCCTGCTTCTTCGTGGCGACCACGAATTGAATGAAGTCAAAACGCAAAAGCTCCCCGGTCTGGATCCGTTCCGTTTCGCCACCGAGACGGAAATCGAGCAGACCTTGAACTGCGGCGCCGGATATATCGGCCCGGTCACGGTCCATGAACGGGTACGGGTAATCGCGGACCTGAGTGTCGCCGTAATGTCGGATTTCGTCTGTGGTGCAAACGAAGCAGGTTACCATCTTACAGGCGTCAACTTCGGGCGCGATCTGTCCATACCCGTGTTGGTCGCCGATATCCGCAAGGTCGTCGCCGGCGACCGTAGCCCCGACGGCAAGGGCAAACTGGAGATCGTTCGAGGCATCGAAGTCGGTCATATCTTCCAACTGCGCACGCGTTATTCCGAATCGATGGGCGCGACGTTCCTGGACGAGAACGGAAAGAAGAGAGTCTTCGAGATGGGTTGCTACGGCATCGGCGTCACGCGCATTGTGGGCGCAGCCATCGAGCAAAATCACGACGAACGCGGCATCATTTTCCCGGAGCCGATCGCACCTTTCCAGGTGGCTCTCGTACCGATGGGCTACGCGCGTAATGCCCGGATTCGCGAGGCAGCCGATACCATACATGACGAGTTGACCGCGATGGGGATCGAAGTCCTGCTTGATGACCGCGACGAACGCCCAGGGGTCATGTTCGCCGATATGGAACTGGTCGGGATACCACACCGTATCGTAATCGGCGAGCGTGGGCTAAAGGATGGCGCCGTCGAATACCAGGGACGCCGCGACAAAATGGCGACGCGCGTGACCCTGGGAGATGCCGCGGCGGTCCTGCGATCCAAGCTGCCGTGTTGAAGGTGCTGCGGTTCTGTTTTGCGTTCGCGGTGATTGTCTGCGCACCTGAGGTGCACGCGGGCGCGCAGATTTATGAGCCTCTCGCCGACAGCGTGCGTGCCGGGCTGCAAGCTTCGATCGCCGACAAACCAGCCTCGCGCCACGCCTTTTCAAACGCGCTTGATGCCGTTGATTGGCTCGCGGGCATGGCTGTGCGCATGGAAAAGCTGGTCCCATCGCTTCGCATCCGACTGGATCTGTTGCGAACGGTTCATTACGAAGCCTCACGAGCCGGTCTCGACCCGCAACTTGTACTCGCCGTGGTCCACGTGGAAAGCAATTTCCGCAAGTATGCCGTTTCCTCTGCTGGGGCGCGCGGCTACATGCAGGTCATGCCGTTCTGGGTCGACTTGATCGGTAAGAAAGGCGACAATCTGTTCAATTTACGCACGAATCTGCGCTACGGATGCGTGATTCTGCGGCACTATCTCGATATCGAAAACGGCAATCTGTCACGAGCGCTCGGGCGCTACAACGGTAGCCTGGGAAAACCTGACTACCCGAATCTAGTCCTAAGGACAATGCGGAGAAAATGGCGCTACAACAGCCCTCCCGCTTCCGATCGCCGCTGAGCCACCCTCGTTCGCCGAACTTCGCGCTCATTCCGGAAAAATCGTTGCGATGGTCTTCTGAATCGCCTGGGTCGCTGCTCGCGGATCGCTCGCTGAACGGATCGGCCTTCCGACGACAATGTAGTCGGCCCCGTTCGCGAACGCTTGGGCAACATCCACGGTCCGCTTCTGATCGTCGACGGGGCGGTTTTCCACCGGTCGAATCCCCGGCGTTACGACGACAAGCCGGGGACCGAGTTCCCGCCGGAGAGCCGCGGCTTCGAGTCCCGACGAGATGACGCCATCGCATCCGGCCAGGAGTGCGCGTCTCGCGCGCGACAGCACGAGTCGCTCGACGTCACAATCAAATCCGAGATCATCGAGATCGCCCCGATCCAGACTTGTAAGCACGGTCACGGCCAGGATCTTTACGTCACCCTTGTCGCGCCCCGCCGCTTCGAGCATCGCCTGATTGCCGTGGACTGTCGCAAACGTAACGCCCCGGTTACGCAATCCTCGAACTGCTGAGCGCACCGTTTCCGGAACGTCAAAGAATTTCAGATCGACGAACACCTTGCTTCCGCGCCGCACGAGCCAATCGAGCAATTCGAAATACCCGCCCGATGTAAGCAACTCAAGGCCGATCTTATAGAAGCAGGCAGCATCGCCGAGTTCGTCCACCAGACGCTTTGCCTCTTCAGCGTTAGGAACGTCCAGAGCTACGATCAGTCTCTCGTTCCTGGATATGACTTTGCTCGTGCGCATTTCGGTTGTCATTGGCGCTTCCTAGTCCCCTACTGAGCGGTCCCTTGCGACAGCGTCTCACCGTCGAAAAAAGGAACTCCTTTGCAGACACATTCCCGCGAGCCGGTACGATACCGCCCGCGGCGTCGGCAATCGTCGCCCATCTTAGCCGATCCCGAAAATGTTCTTGCCAGTGGCTTCGGCGGTGTACCAGACAAAACAGGAATAGGAAAAGCGTCGCTTCCGCAACTTCCGGTAAACCGAGGTGAAGATCGCCAGCACCGGATCGGACCGCACACTTTCGACCCTGCGCCAGGGGCGCTCGCATATAATCGCAGGGAGATCCTAGGACCCAGACGCGTGCGACGGACTGCCCGGCAAACGAGCGGACAAGCGTGCTTTCCGTGACCCCTGCGACGCTCGCAAGAACAGCCCTTGCTAGTCTGCTGGCAATGATCTGTCTCTGCCTCGTCTGGGAACTGTGGCTCGCGCCGCTACGTCCGGGCGGATCGTGGCTGGTATTGAAGGTGCTCCCGCTGCTCGCGCCACTATTTGGCGTCCTTCACGCACGACGATATACCATGCAGTGGTGCTCGCTGCTTGCGCTCGCTTACCTCGCAGAAGGCGTAGTAAGGGCAACTACGGAGTCCGGCATATCACGTTGGCTCGCCCTGTTTGAATTGATATTCGCCCTCGGTCTTTTCTTCGCCTCGGCCCTCTATGCGCGCGTTACCCGCCAGAGTTGATCGCCGTTTGATCGAGCCAGTCAGATCTGCGGATTTATTCGCTCGGTCTTGTCGTGGAGCTTGTTCAGCGCAGCGAGATACGCCTTAGCAGATGCCACCACGATGTCGGTATCAGCCCCCAGTCCGTTGACAATACGGCCGCCTCGTTCCAGGCGCACCGTCACCTCGCCCTGCGACTCCGTACCCGTAGTGATGGCATTGACCGAATACAGCAACAGCCCAGCACCGCTATTGGCGACGCTCTCGATCGCCTTGAACGTTGCGTCCACTGGCCCATCGCCCTGCGCCTGAGCGCTATGCTCCCTGCCTGCTTCCGAAAGGACCACGGACGCGTGCGGGCGCTCACCCATACCGCTAGCCTGACTCATATGTATCAGTTTCCAGTGTTCCTCGGAGGAAGTTACCACGCCATCGGAAAGCAGCGCCTGAATGTCCTCGTCGTAAATCTCGGATTTCTTGTCGGCGAGGTCCTTGAATCGCTGAAATGCTTTGTTGTATGCCTCCTCGGATTCCAGATCAATGCCGAGTTCCTTGAGCCGTTGCTTGAAAGCGGTCCTCCCCGACAGCTTGCCGAGCACAATCCTGTTCGCGGCCCAGCCCACGTCCTCAGCCCGCATGATTTCGTAAGTCTGGCGTGACTTGATCACACCATCCTGATGAATTCCCGAGGCGTGCGCGAAGGCATTGGCCCCGACCACAGCCTTGTTCGGCTGCACGACAAAGCCTGTTATCTGTGACACCAGGCGCGACGCAGGCACGATCTGGGTAGTGTCGATGCCGGTTTGAACAGGAAAGAAGTCGCCGCGCGTCTTCAATGCCATTACAACCTCCTCAAGCGAAGTATTTCCTGCGCGCTCGCCCAGCCCATTTACCGTGCACTCGATCTGTCTCGCGCCGCCAATTACAACCGCCGCGAGTGAATTGGCAACCGCCATGCCAAGGTCGTTGTGGCAGTGCACCGACCAGACCGCCTTGTCGGAATTGGGCACACGCCCGCGCAAGGTACTAATGAATTCGCCGAATTGCTGCGGTACCGCATAGCCGACGGTGTCCGGAATATTTATGGTCGTAGCACCCTCCACTATTACCGCCTCCAGGACGCGACAGAGAAAATCGAGCTCGGACCTGCTCGCGTCTTCGGGCGAGAACTCAATGTCGGGGCAGTGCTTACGCGCATAGCGGACTGCGTTCTTGGCGTCCTCGAGCACCTGGTCCGGTGTCATCCGCAACTTCTTCTCCATGTGGAGGGCGCTGGTGGCGATAAACGTATGGATTCGCCAGGATCTGGCGCCCTTCAACGCATCGATGCCGCGACCGATGTCACGATCGTTGGCGCGGCACAGCCCCGCAACCGTGGATTCGCGGATTGCATTGGCCACTGCCCGCACGGCCTCGAAATCACCGTTCGAGGCCGCTGGAAATCCGGCCTCGATCACATCCACGCGCATGCGCTCAAGCTGCCGCGCAATCCGTATCTTCTCCTCCCGGGTCATGGATGCGCCAGGGCTCTGTTCTCCGTCGCGCATCGTGGTATCGAATATGATCAGCCGGTCTTTCATTTCGCACTCCATTGGCTATGGATGGACTCACTCCGCAGTGGCCTCGCCTTGGCCTGCTGCGCTCAGGTACTGCCGAATTGGGAAATTGGATATTTAGCGCGCGACGCGCAGCAGCGGACCCACAGGAAGCAGGTCGCCGATGAGACAGGTCAGATAGTGGCTATCGCAGAGCATGCACCGGAATATATCGGGTTTCCCCCACTGATGCAACCGCCGGCAGACACTGCTCAGGTCCGCCCTTGCTTCCGCGATCGCCGCCACTTTACCAGCCAGACCGCATACCCGGAAAAAGAATAGGTGACGAAAAGCAGAAACAATATCATCGGCGGATTACTAGATATGAGAATCATCGCGAACGCAACCAGCAGTACCGCCCAAAACGGTACGCTCCTGCGCAGGTTGATGTCCTTGAAACTGTAAAAGGGAACATTGCTCACCATCGTAATACCTGCAAACAGCGTAAAGGCGGCGGCAATGCCGCGGATGATTTCGGCGCGTTGTATGCCAAAATCATTTATTACCCAGACTAGCCCGGCACAGAGGGCCGCCGCGGCCGGGCTCGGAAGTCCCTGAAAATAGCGCTTGTCGACCACATTGATGTTGGTGTTGAACCGCGCCAGCCTCAACGCGGCGCCGAGACAGAAGACGAACGCCGAGATCCAGCCGAAACGGCCCAGATCCTTCAGCGTCCACTCGTACATGATGAGTGCGGGCGCGGCACCGAAGCAGACCATATCCGAAAGGGAATCGTACTCCGCGCCAAAGGCGCTCTGCGTACGCGTCAGCCTTGCCACCCGCCCGTCGAGGCCGTCGAGCACCATCGCGACAAAGATCGCCACCGCCGCCTGCTCGAAGCGCTGGTTCATCGCCTGGACGATGGCGTAGAAACCCGCAAACAATGCCGCAGTTGTAAACAAGTTGGGCAGTAGATAGATCCCTCGGCGGCGGATCTCCGCATTGAGCAACGGCCTATGTGGCTTATCGAAATCGGGCATCAGGATGCCTTGCTCAATAAACGAATCTACAGAAGTGCCAGAATACTACTGCCGCCCTGAACCTTGTCGCCAAGAGCGGCTTTGACGCGTGCCGAAAGTGGCAAATAGACATCAACACGCGATCCGAAACGTATAAAGCCGAAGCGCCCGCCCCGCAAGAGTCGGTCGCCGGGCTTGACGTGGCAAATGATTCGCCGCGCGATGAGCCCTGCGATCTGCACGCACGTCACATCAGCGCCGCTTGTTGTCTTCAGCCAAAGGGCATTGCGCTCGTTTTCGAGCGAAGCCTTGTCAAGTGCAGCATTTAGAAACTTGCCCGTGTTATACCAAGCCTGCCTAACCTCACCGTCGACCGGCGAGCGGTTTGAATGGACATTGAACACGTTCATGAACACGCTTACCTTGATCGCATCGCGCTCCAGATACGGATCTCGCGTGGTCTCGACCGCCACGATGCGCCCATCGGCCGGAGAAACCACCGTACGCTCGTCGCCGGGAATGCTGCGGGCCGGATCGCGAAAGAACTGCAGAATGAACAGGGCCGCGAGCCAGATCGGCGCGGACCACCACCCCGCCAGCCACTGAACAACGATCGCGGCGATAACGGCAGCGCCCAGAAACGGCCAGCCCTCGCGAGCAACAATGGGATGAGGGTAGCTCACTCGCGAACGGAAATCTCGAATCTGCGTTGGAAATGCGAAGCGCCAGCCCGTGCGCGTCGCCTCTGCGTTCCAGTCCTCGTCAATTCTTCGACTGATCGACCAACCGGTTCTTCCTGATCCAGGGCATCATGTCGCGAAGCTTGGCACCAACCGTTTCGATCGGATGCTGAGCCGTCATTCGCCGCCGTGACAGCAGCATAGGCGCACCGGCCCTGTTCTCCAGGATGAAATCCTTTGCATACTCACCCGACTGTATTCGGGCCAGCGCTTCGCGCATTGCCCATCTTGTCTCCTCCGTGATGATCTTCGGGCCTGTCAGATATTCACCGTATTCCGCATTGTTCGAAACCGAGTAGTTCATCGTACCGATGCCACCCTCATACATGAGGTCCACGATCAGCTTCAGCTCGTGCAAGCACTCGAAGTAAGCCATTTCGGGCGCATATCCTGCTTCGACGAGCGTTTCGAAGCCGGCCTTGACCAGTTCAACGCATCCGCCACACAGGACGGCCTGTTCGCCGAACAGATCGGTTTCAGTTTCCTCGCGGAATGTGGTCTCTATCACACCGGCCTTGCCACCGCCAATCGCTGCAGCATAGGAAAGCGCCATATCGCGCGCCTTCTTGCTCTGGTCCTGATGAACCGCAATCAACATCGGTACCCCACCGCCGCCAACGTAGGTCGAACGCACCGTATGCCCCGGAGCCTTTGGCGCCACCATCACCACGTCCAGATCCGTACGCGGCACGACCTGCCCATAGTGAATATTGAAACCGTGGGCAAAGCCAAGCGTCGCGTTCTTCTTCAAGTTTGGCGCCACCTCGCTGGCGTAAACGGCAGCGATATGTTCGTCGGGCATCAACATCATCACCAGATCCGCGCCTTTCGCCGCGTCGGCGATTTCCTTGACGGTGAGCCCCGCTTTCTTCGCCTTGTCCCACGACGTGCCGCCGCGCCGGAGGCCGACTGTGACCTTGACTCCCGATTCGTTCAGGTTCAGAGCATGGGCGTGACCCTGAGAACCGTAGCCGGCGATGGCGACCTTGCGGCCCTTGACGAGCGACAAATCCGCATCCTTATCGTAATAAACCTTCATGACTTCCTCTCTTGTGTTGGGGGAGGCGACGAGCGGGCGTCGTAGGCGGGTCCGACACGTCAGCCGGGACGGAACCTACTCCACCCTCCTCACACTTCCCTAAGCCCTAAGCACCCGTTCGCCGCGCGATATCCCCGATGCTCCCGTACGCACGGTCTCCAGGATCACGCTCCTCTCTATCGCCTGGATGAACGCATCCAACTTCGCGCCGGTACCGGTCAGTTCAATCGTGTAGGTATGCTCAGTTACGTCCAGTATGCGTCCGCGGAAGATATCGGCCATCCTCTTGAGTTCGTCGCGGTCCTTGCCGACCGCACGCACCTTGATCAGCATGAGTTCCCGTTCTATGTGCGACGATTCGGACAGGTCCACAACCTTGACCACTTCGATCAGTTTGTTCAACTGCTTGGTAATCTGCTCGATCACATCGTCAGAGCCCGTAGTGACGATAGTCATTCTCGACAGGGATGGATCCTCGGTCGGTGCGACCGTTAGTGATTCGATGTTGTAACCTCGCGCCGAAAACAGACCGGAAACGCGCGACAGGGCGCCGGACTCGTTTTCCAGCAGGATCGAAATGATATGCCGCATGACTCTTTTCTCGTCGCTCAGGATCGAATAAGGACTAGGTGCGATGGAAGATGGTGCATTCATTGTTGCGGCTGAGGGCGGGCGATACGGTTCCGCCTCACAGCTCCTCTGCCAGAATCATTTCCGAAATGCCCATGCCACCCGGGACCATCGGAAACACGTTCTCACTCTGGTCGGTAATGAAGTCCAGAAAGACTAATTCGTCCTTGCGCTTGAACGCGTCTTTCAGCGCGGGCTCTACGTCGGCAGGATTCTCGATCCGAATGCCGGAATGTCCATAACTCTGGACCAGCGCCACGAAATCGGGCAGCGCATCCATATACGACTCCGAATACCGGTTGCCGTGAAAAAATTGCTGCCACTGGCGCACCATGCCCATGTAACGGTTATTCAGACATACGATCTTGATCGGCAGTCGGTACTGTTTGCAGGTAGACAGTTCCTGTAGACACATTTGGAACGAGGCTTCACCCGTAACGCAGGTCACCGTTGCTTTGGGATTAGCGATCTGAGCTCCCATCGCCGCGGGCAGTCCGAACCCCATGGTGCCCAAGCCGCCAGAATTGATCCATCTGCGCGGCTTGTCGAATTTGTAAAACTGCGCAGTCCACATCTGGTGCTGGCCGACGTCCGAAACGATAATCGCATCCCCTTTCGTCACTTCATAGAGTTTTTCCACCACGAACTGGGGTTTGATGATTTTGCTCGCCCGGTCGTAGCGAAGGCAATCCTTCGCCTTCCACAATTCGATCTGCGCCCACCATGCCTTGAGCGCCTTCGCGTCGTGCTTTTCACGGCTTGTTTCTAGGACCTTCACGAGATCGCCGAGGACCTCCCGAACGTTGCCAACGATCGGCACGTCTACCTTGACGCGCTTGGAAATAGAGGACGGATCGATATCGATGTGAATGATCTTCCGTGGGACCTCGCCAAAATGCTGGGGGTTGCCGATTACGCGGTCGTCGAATCGTGCCCCCACCGCAAGCAGCACGTCGCAGTGCTGCATGGCCATATTGGCCTGATAGGTGCCGTGCATGCCGAGCATACCGAGGAAATGCGCGTCCGATCCAGGAAATCCGCCTAAGCCCATGAGCGTATTGGTACACGGATACCCGAGCATTTTCACAAGCTTGGTTAGCTGCGCTGCCGCCTCTGAGAGGATCACGCCGCCACCGGTGTAGATCATGGGGCGTTTGGCTTCGAGCAGGAGTTGCGCGGCCTTCTTGATCTGCCCCGGGTGCCCCTTAATGACAGGGTTGTACGAACGCATACTGATTGACTCGGGAAACTCGAACTTGCAGCTCGCCGCCGTGACATCTTTCGGAATGTCGATCAAAACCGGACCAGGGCGGCCGCTACGCGCAATATGAAACGCCTTCTTGACCGCCGAAGCCAGCTCCCGAACGTCCTTGACCAAAATGTTGTGCTTCACACAGGGCCTGGTAATTCCGACGGCGTCGACCTCCTGAAATGCATCCTGACCAATGGCATGCGTCGGCACCTGACCCGTGATGATCACCATCGGGATCGAATCCATGTACGCAGTGGCGATTCCGGTTACCGCGTTGGTCACCCCCGGACCCGACGTGACAAGACACACCCCGGTCTTGTTGCTTGCCCGGGAGTAGCCGTCGGCAGCGTGGGACGCACCCTGCTCGTGCCGAACCAGGATGTGCTTGACCTTGTCCTGCTTGAACAGCGCATCGTAGATGAACAGCACCGCGCCACCCGGATAGCCGAAGACGCACTCCACACCTTCTTCCTGCAAGCAGCGTATAAGAATCTCTGCGCCTGATAGTTCCATGCTCGATTTCTGCACCGCAATAAATATGACGACGGAAAACTTTGCAGAGTAATTGTTAGCATTTGATTGGTCAAGTATTTTGACTCAATATTTTCTCGCCACAGCCGCTGGTATCTGGGCGATTTTGGTAACATTCGAGGCGACGCTCCGCAATTGGAAAACTGACGGATAACGGACCCGATGAACTGCAGGTGCGGCTGGCCCGCGGTATTCCAAGCCCCTCGCGCGCACGGGCGGCAACAAATTTTTCGAAGCCAATGAGGAAACACGTTTGGCATCCCGCACGGAACTGTCGGACTTTCTTTCCGGCGTAGAGCGGCGCGCGTTCAAGCAAGCGGTATTCGCAGTGCGCGACGAGGAGGTTGCGCTGGACATTGTGCAAGACAGCATGCTAAAGCTCGCCGAACGATATGGCGGCAAGCCGGTCGCGGAGCTGCCAATGCTGTTCCAACGTATCCTCCAGAATACGATAAGAGATTACTATCGGCGGCAGAAGGTCCGTTTCCGCTGGACAACCTTACTGTCGACGCTCTCCCAAGACCACGGCGCAGAGGGGTTCGACGCGCTGGAAACGTTGGAAAACGCAGACACTTCCAGCCTGGGGGTGGGCCCCGCAGAGCGAGTGCAAACTTTTCAACTTATTGAAATTATTGAAAAAGAACTCGCACACCTGCCGCCGCGTCAACGGGAAGCCTTCTTGCTGCGTTATTGGGAGGATTTGGACGTTGCCGAAGCGGCCGCGGTTATGGGCTGTTCGCAAGGCAGCGTGAAGACACATTGCTCGCGCGCTGCACATGCCCTTGCGACCGCACTGCGGACGAAGGGAATCGAACTATGAACGAGCATCGTTTTGGTTACCGGGTCCGGCAATACCTTGACCAAGATCTGACTCTGGACCCAGAAAAGCTCGCGCGGCTCAAAGCCGCGCGCGAATGGGCGATCGGTCGCCAACGGGTCGCGGAGCCAAACGCAGCATTTGCTTGGGCTGCCGATCTGACCGGAAGCCTGCGCTACGACTCGGGACTGCTGTTTTCGCGCATCCTCCTGCCAGCGGCGATACTCCTGACTGGCGTAGCCGCCATTTACACGTGGCACCAGGCCCAAACGGTGCAGGAACTCGTGGAAATCGATACCCGGGTATTGGCCAGTGATCTGCCAATTGACGCGTATCTAGACCAGGGATTTGACGTATGGCTAAAGCGCTCCTCGCAATAGCCCTATCGTTAATTTTTGCCTCGTCCTCGGTCCTTGCCGCTGGGCCGAAAAAGAAGCAACCGTCTTGGGACGAACTCAGTCGCGAACAGCAGCAGGTTCTCGCTCCTCTCGCGCCAGACTGGAACAATTTCAGCGCGAGACGCAAACGCAAATGGCTTGGTATCGCAGAACGATACCCTGTGATGGAACCGTTGGAACAGGCCAAGGTGCAGCGGAAAATGCGACCATGGTCGAAGCTCACGCCCGAACAACGACGCGCAGCTCGGAAACGCTTCAAGAAACTGCAAGAGCTTGCTACGCAAAAACAACAGTCCCTGAGCGAAAAGTGGGAGGAATACCGGCGGATTCCTGAAGCGGAGCGCAAACAGTTCGAAGCCGCAGGCAAGGCGCCCAAGAAAGTGCGGGAAAGCTCGAAACGCCGGGCAAAGAAGAAAGCGCGCACGCGCGCGTCTGCGCCACCCACGTCGGCATCGACATCCGCAACGACGGAATGAAGGCTGGCATGGATGGTGGCGTGACTACGCAGATGAAGCAGTCACCTGCCGCACCTAGCATCGCACGGCGCCTCGCATCGATGCTCTACGAGTCGCTGCTGGCGTTCGCGATCGTTTTTTTTGCGGGATTGATCTTCCTTGGTGTCGTCGGCGCAAGCGCAGTGAGCGAACCTCTTTCCGGCCATTTCCGTACTCTGTTCCAGATCTATCTTGTTGCCACCCTTGGAATATATTTTGTCTGGTGCTGGCACCGGGGCGGCCAGACGCTACCCATGAAGACCTGGAAGCTCAAGCTGACCAACGGGGGCGATGGCCCCGTTTCCGTCCGCCAAGCTACTGCGCGCTACCTACTCGCGTGCCTCTCAATCGCATTCGCCGGCGCCGGGCTTGTCTGGGCCGTTTTCGATCGCGACCGGCAGTTCCTGCACGACCGCTTAGCAGGCACCCGGATTGTCAGTAGCGACAGCGGAACCAACGCCACATCTGCCCGCTCCAGGAATGTAGTCGGCTGACCTTTCCCGCTATCGCCGTTCAGTCCACCACATCATCAAGGTGGCCGCGGCCAAAAACACCATGCTCGGTAAGAGCGCTGACAGCGGAGGTGACCAGTTCTGCAACAGCCCCAAATGCGAAAACAGGCTATTCAGCATGTGAAAGAAGATACCCAGCATTATTCCGGAGAACACCTTGGCGCCAACGCTTCCCGAGCGAGTGTGAATGTAGGCAAACGGCAATGCGAGTGCCATCATGACCAGCACCGCGAAGGGGTACACGAGCTTCTTCCACATCGCGATTTCGTAGCGCTCGGTCCGCTGGCGATTTTCGGACAGGTGCTGGGTGTATTGGTAAAGATTCCATGCCGACATTCGTTCCGGCGTTACGAATAGCACCGACAGGATTTCCGGGGTCAGAACCGACGGCCACGCAATTTGATCGAGATGTTGGACGCTCGAGCCGTCACCGGAAAACTGCGTACGCACTACTTTATGCATGCGCCACAGCCCCTCCTTCGCGTACTCGCCCCGCTCCGCAGAACTGATCGAGACCAGCCTGTAGTCGCCGTCAAACTCGTAGATGCGGATCCCCAAGAGCGTGGTGTCGGGCAGCACCTCGCGCACGTTTACAAATCGCCGCTCATCCTTTACCCAAAAGCCGCTACGAAACTCCTGCGCTATTACCGTACTGGTCGCGCGCAGCTTGAGTTCTTGCGCGGTGCGCTCGCTTACCGGGCTTAGAAATTCTCCGACGGCATAGGTCAGAACCAGGAACACGATACCGATCCGCCCGAGCGTTAGCGCAGCCTGCGCTGGCGACAGGCCCGAGCCGCGCATCACGGTGTATTCAGAATTCGCCGCCAGATGTGCTAGCGCGTAAAGAGTGCCAATCAGAACGGCGATCGGAAACAGTTCGTACACATGGCTCGGAACCGACAACAGCACATACAGCAACGCGTGCTGCAACCGGTAGTTCCCCTTGCCAAGGTCGCCCAATTCGTGAATCAGATCAAAAAAAGCAAACAGTGCGAGGAACGCTACGAACACGAACAGCGTCGCACCATAAATTTCTCGGGCGAGGTAACGCCGGATCGTAATCATCATCGTCTTGCAGCTCCCGATCCCACGCGCAAGCGACGCCAGAACAATAGTAGGAGCAGGACCAACATGGCGGCGTGCACGATCCACCAACCTGTCCCGAATTCCAGCCTACCGGAGGAGACCCACGCTTGTGCGATGGAAACCGTGTTGCTGTAGACCATGTATGTAAGCAGCGCAAATACCAAGTTAACCGAACGACTCGCGCGGGGATTTACAAACGACAGCGGAATCGCCAGCAGAGCAAGTATCAGCGCCGACGTAGGCAAACTGATGCGCCAAAGCAACTCGGCCAGACTGGCATTGCTACGATTTTCGATCAGCGCCGCCGTTGACATCGATTTCGTTGAAACCTGCTGCGCACGCGCCTCCTTCGTCTCCACGCGCATGGCATAGCGCTCGAATGTCATTACCCTGTACGCGGCGGTACCGGGAACCCCCTCGTAGCGTCGGCCATTAAGGAGCACAACGAACTGATCGCCGTTGACGGCCGTTTCCTTGAATCCGCTCTTGCTGACCAGTATCCCGGTACGTCCATGGTGCACCTGCGAAATAAACACGTTCTGGACCCTGTTCAATTCTCCCGCTATCTCCTCGACAAAGAATATTCGGTCTGCGTTGCCTGCCTCACGAAATACGCCAGGGGCGACGCGGGAAAGTTCATCGCGGTTTTCCATGCGCCGGCGGAACTCCTCGCTCTTGTCCACGGCCCACGGCGACAGGAACAACGACAGCACACCGATCAATGCCACGAGCGGCAGCGCAAATGTCAGCACGGGCTTCACCCAAGCGATCAGAGATTGGCCAGCACTGAACCAAATTACCATTTCCGAATCGCGGTAACTTCGCGAAAGCGCCATTAGTACGGTGACAAACAAGGTCAGTGAAAGCAGCACCGGAAGATAGTTGAGGGCAGAAAATCCGAGCAGTGCAAGCACACCCTCTGAGACAACTTTGCCGCTCGCTGCCTGGCCCAGTAGGCGAATTAGTTGCGTCGTGAGCGTAACGGCAAACAAGGTCGCAAAAACGGCCAGCGCCAGACTGCCGAATTCACGTAACAAGGCACGCTTAAAGATCACGGGCGCGGAAGATGTGGCAGTAGAAACTCGGAAAATTCCGCAGTACTACACGCAACATGTACGGCGGAGCTGCTTTGACTTGGCCGGATCAATACGGGGATAATTCCGGCGCTCACCCTCTTTATACTCAATCCGAGGTCATAGTGGAATTTAGCACAAAAGTCACAGCGCCAGAAAAGCTCGTCTGCGCCTGCGTCGCCGTGGCGGTGTTCGAGTCCCAGAAGCTGTCCGCTGCCGCCCGATCGCTGGATCGCGCGGCAGGAGGAATTATCCACGCGCTCCTAAGTTCAGGCGACATGGATGGCAAGGTGGGAACGACCCGCCTTCTCTACCATCTGCCCGGCGTTGCGGCCGAGCGTGTGTTGCTTGTCGGCATGGGCAAGGCCCCAAAGGTCAGTCCCAAGGATTACCGCGAAGCATCCCGTGCTGGCGTAGCTGCAATACTCGATACGGGCATTACCGAGCTTTGTTCGTACCTGACCGGCGTTTCCGTCCCCGGTCGCGACATGGCCTGGAAGGCGCGGCAGTTCGGGCTGGTGGCAGCGGACGCCGTTTATCAGTTTGAGGGCATGAAAAGCAAGAAGTCCGCCCCGCGAGCGCTCGCACGTATCGTGGCCGGGATTGCATCACGAATGGAGGCGCCACAGGCGGAGCGCGGGCAATTCCAAGCTAGCGCAATCGGAGCAGGCGTGGCCTTGGCACGCGATCTTGGCAACCTGCCTGGAAACGTGTGCACGCCATCCTATCTGGCCGCGCAGGCGGTCAAGCTCGCCAAGCCGTGGAAGCTGGGCGTCCAAGTCCTGGAACGCGCCGAAATGGAAAAACTCGGCATGCGCGCGCTGCTCTCCGTCGCCAAAGGTTCACAGCAGCAGCCGAAATTCATAGTACTTCACTACCTAGGGGCGCCGAAAAACGAACGTCCAGTCGTTCTGGTAGGCAAAGGCGTAACCTTTGACTCGGGCGGCATCTCGCTCAAGCCGGGAGCCGAAATGGACGAGATGAAGTTCGATATGTGCGGTGCGGCGAGTGTGCTCGGTGCGTTGCGCGCGGCAAGTCAATTGAAGCTCAAGCTCAACGTCATTGGTCTGATTCCGGCCACGGAAAACATGCCCAGCGGCTCCGCCAGCAAGCCTGGAGACATCGTTACGTCGATGTCAGGCCAGACCATCGAGATACTGAACACGGACGCGGAAGGTCGCCTCATACTCTGTGATGCTCTCACCTACGCCGAACGCTTCGAGCCACAGGCAGTCGTCGACATCGCGACGCTGACGGGAGCGTGCGTAATAGCGCTCGGGCACGTTTGCTCTGGTCTGTATGCCAACAAGCCGGCGCTCGCCCGCGAGTTACTCAGCGCCGGTGACGAAGCATGGGACCGCGTATGGCACATGCCGCTTTGGGACGATTATCAGGAACAGCTCAAGAGCAACTTCGCCGACCTCGCCAACATCGGCGGCCGTCCCGCAGGCAGTGTCACCGCAGCCTGCTTCCTGTCACGATTCGCGACAAAATATGACTGGGCGCATCTGGACATTGCAGGCACGGCATGGCGTTCAGGGAAGGACAAGGGATCGACCGGACGCCCGGTTCCGCTGCTGGTCGGTTTTCTGATGAAGCGTGCGCGCCGTGGCTAAGCACAGGCAGAATAGCCTTGCCCCTGCCGGAAATGCGACGGAACGAATCTGATGACCCGCATCGATTTCTACTCGAATGCCGAACCCAAGCTGCGGATCGCGTGCCAGCTTGCGGCAAAGGCGGTGCAGCGGTCATTTCGGGTACTAATATTGGCACCGGAAGAAGATATCGCTCGCGCCGTCGACAAGATGCTCTGGACTTTTCCTGCGACAGGATTTCTGCCCCACTGCATGGTTTCCGACCGGCTCGCGGCGGAAACGCCGGTCCTTATCGCGCGGAACTGCGAAGCACTGCCCCACGATCAGGTATTGCTCAATTTGGCATCCGATGCGCCAGTGCCCTTTACCCGTTTCCAGCGACTGATCGAACTGGTGGCAAGCGACGAGGCGGATAAGAACGCGGGACGCGTCCGATTTCGGTTCTACCGAGACCGAGGGTACGAGATTCATCACCATGATCTTGGAAGGCTTCGCTCGTGACCGAATCCGACAAACTGCTTGCCAAGGCCGACGCACTGCTCGCGCGGGGGCGCACTTCAGTCGCCGTTCCGAGACCGCCGACCGACTACCCGGTGCTCACTGAGGTTGTGAAGGCGCCGACCAGGCAAACCACAACACCGCAGCAGGGAACTCCACCCAATGTCGAGGTTCCTCCGTCGGAGCCGCGCACTGGCGCAGCGTCGAAGGAAACTACGGTTCCGGATTCGCGCCCTCCCTCCCGGACAATCGCCGCCCAAGCGCCGGAGGCGGTCGACGCCTCACTCGCGCAAATCGATCCCGCCGGTGAATTCCCGAATCTGTCCTGGACCGAACCGGCGCAGCCGCCCTCCGACACATCCATGCGCGCACTCGAAGAGCGCGTGTATTTGCGCGTGCTCAGTACTGTCGAGCCTTACGTTGGCACATTTATCGAGGAACCGCTGCAACTTCGACTCGAGGAATTGGCGCGGAGACTGGCAACTGGTATCGCCCAAGACGCACGCGACGAGATTCTGATGCTCGTGCGCGACGCGGTGCGAAGCGCGGTCGCACGCGAGCTGGAAACGCGGCGCGACGAATGATCAGGCCGCTGCGGATTCCCGATCCCTTATAATTGACACCCTCGCGCGCCCCTTCCGGCGCGTTCGCGTCACACGTCTGTCCCCATGGAACTCGAAAAGAGCTTCGACCCCCGAGCGATAGAGAGCCGCTGGTACCCGATCTGGGAATCGCGCGGTTACTTCGCCCATTCTGCGGACCGGAGCAAGCCCGCCTTTTGTATCCAACTTCCACCGCCCAATGTCACTGGCACGCTGCACATGGGCCATGCCTTCCAGCAGACGTTGATGGATGCGCTGGTCCGCTATCACCGCATGCGCGGCGACAATACGAACTGGGTGGCCGGCACCGATCACGCGGGCATCGCCACTCAGATTGTGGTCGAGCGCCAGCTTCAGGCCGAGGGTCGGAGCCGGGATGAGCTCGGGCGCAAGGAGTTTGTCGAGCGCGTGTGGGAGTGGAAACAGGAATCGGGATCGACGATTACCCGCCAAATGCGCCGCCTAGGCACATCGTGCAACTGGAACTACGCGGATGCCGAGCGCCAAAACGCCGGATATTTCACGATGGACCCGAGAATGTCGCGCGCGGTAGCCGAGGTATTCGTGCGCCTTTACGAAGACGGCCTCGTCTACCGGGGCAAACGCCTGGTGAACTGGGATCCGGTTCTTGGTACGGCAGTCTCCGATCTGGAAGTCGATAGCGAGGAGGAAGACGGCAACATTTGGGAAATTCGCTATCCCCTTGAGGACGGCAACGGTTCCGTCGTGGTCGCAACCACGCGCCCTGAAACGATGCTCGGTGACACTGCGGTTGCCGTCAATCCCAGGGACGAGCGCTATGCGGCACTTGTGGGCAAGAACGTTTCGTTGCCGCTGACGGGCCGGACCATCCCCGTGATGGCGGACGAATACGTCGATCCCGCGTTCGGAACGGGGTGCGTAAAGATCACGCCGGCGCACGATTTCAACGACTGGCAGATCGGACGGCGCCACGGCCTGGCACAAATCAACATCCTTACGCTCACGGCCACAATCAACGACAACGCGCCGAGAGCTTATCGCGGCCTGGACCGCTTCGAGGCCCGCAAGCGCGTGCTCGCGGACTTAAAGACGCAGGGACTGCTGGTATCCGAAAAGCCGTACAAGCTTCGCGTGCCACGCTCCGGACGCACGGGAGTGATCGTCGAGCCGATGCTCACTGACCAGTGGTTCGTCAAGATGGAAGGTCTGGCGCGATCGGGCCTCGATGCGGTCGCCAATGGCAGAGTAAGGTTCTATCCGGACCATTGGACCACGACCTACAACCACTGGCTGGAGGGTATCCAGGACTGGTGTATCTCACGCCAGCTCTGGTGGGGCCACCAAATTCCCGCCTGGTACGACGACGCTGGCAATGTCTACGTCGCGCGAAGCGAAGGCGAGGCCAGAGAACAGGCCACGGCGAAAGGAGTTTCGGGTGCGCTAAGGCGCGACGAGGACGTACTGGACACGTGGTTCTCATCGGCGCTGGTGCCCTTCACTTCCCTGGGCTGGCCGGAAGGGACTCAGGACCTGGAGACCTTTCTTCCCTCTACTGTGCTGG
>Ga0156227_1288_pt1 | contig 41934 bp, 45 predicted proteins | sample RifCSPlowO2_12_FD_107875 | JGI IMG/M metagenome (GOLD analysis project Ga0156227, IMG submission 107875) | Betaproteobacteria bacterium RIFCSPLOWO2_12_FULL_63_13
TGCCGTGCTGGCCTACAACGGGAAGGAAGCGGTGAAACTGGACGGGCGTCTGTTTGCCATTCCGCTCGCGCACCTGATGCAATAACGTTTGCCGGATCAAGGGAAGCGGCTTCTCGGCTTCGCCTTGCCCCCGCAACATCCACGCGGCGCGGGCTCAAAGCCGGTAAAATCCGCGCCTTGATGCAAACCTTCCAGGACCTCATCCTCGCGCTGCAAAACTTCTGGTCGCAGAAGGGCTGTGTGCTGCTGCAGCCCTACGACATGGAAGTCGGCGCAGGCACCTTTCACACCGCGACCTTCCTGCGCGCGATCGGCCCCGAGCCCTGGAACGCGGCCTACGTGCAACCCTCGCGCCGCCCGAAGGACGGACGCTACGGCGACAACCCCAACCGGATGCAGCATTACTACCAGTATCAGGTGGTGCTCAAACCCTCGCCCGACAACATCCAGGACCTCTATCTCGATTCGCTGCGCGCGCTGGGTATCGACACCGCGGCGCACGATGTCCGTTTCGTCGAGGACGACTGGGAGTCGCCCACGCTGGGCGCGTGGGGCCTGGGCTGGGAGGTGTGGCTGGACGGCATGGAAGTGACCCAGTTCACCTATTTCCAGGAAGTGGGAAGCCTCGCCTGCAAGCCGGTGCTGGGCGAGATCACCTACGGGCTGGAGCGCCTGGCGATGTACCTGCAGGGCGTGGAGAACGTGTTCGATCTGGTCTGGACGCCCGGCGTCACCTACCGCGACGTTTTTCACCAGAACGAGGTCGAGCAGTCGAAATACAACTTCGAGAATTCGAACCCGGAATGGCTGCTCGCGCAGTTCGGCGGTTTCGAATCCGAAGCGCGGCGACTGATCGCGGCCGGGCTGGCGCTGCCCGGGTACGAGATGGTGATGAAATGCTCGCACACCTTCAACCTGCTCGACGCGCGCGGCGCGATCTCGGTCACCGAGCGCGCGGGTTACATCGGCCGCGTGCGCGCACTGGCTCGCCTGGTTGCGCAGGCCTATTACGAATCGCGCGAAGCGCTCGGTTTTCCGATGCTCGCCGCCTCGGAAAAGGCGGACTGAACCATGCAAGCGCCGCTGCTGATCGAACTGCTCACCGAGGAGCTGCCGCCGAAATCGCTGAAGCTCCTCGGAGAGACGTTCGCCGACCAGCTGGTCTCCGCGATCATCAAGCACCGGCTCAGCGATCGTGTCCCGCAGAAGCAGGCATTCGCGACGCCGAGGAGGCTGGCGGTCCTGATACCGGAGGTGGAGGAAAAGGCGGCCGATTCGCAACATTCGGTCGACGGGCCCGTCGCGTCGAATGCCGGGGCCGTCGACGGCTTCGCGAAGAAGCACAAGCTGCCGCCTGAAGCGCTGCTGCGACGCCCGTCGGACAAGGGAGAGATCGTCGTCGCGAATTTCAAGCTGCCCGGCGTCCGGCTCGATGCCGTGCTGGCCGGCATCGTCGAACAGGCCCTGAAGAAACTCCCGGTTCCGAAGTTGATGCGCTGGGGTTCGGGCGACGCGCAGTTCGTGCGGCCGGTGCACGGTCTGGTGATGCTGCACGGGGACCGGCTCGTGCCGGGCCGGGTGCTCGGCGTCGAGTCGGGCCGGACGACGCGCGGCCACCGCTTCCTCGGAGCAGGCAAGATCACGCTCGAGCGCGCCGATGAATACGAAGATCGCCTCGCCTCCGAAGGAAGCGTGATCGCCGACTTCGCAAAGCGCCGCGACGCGATCGAGCAGGCGCTGCAATCCGAGGCGGCGCGCCGCGATGCAAGCCTCGGCGACTACCGCGATCTGCTCGACGAAGTCGCCGCGCTGGTCGAGCAACCGAGCGTGTACGCCGGCGCGTTCGATAGCGCGTTCCTGGAGGTGCCGCCGGAGTGCCTGATCCTGACCATGCGGCAGAATCAGAGATACTTTCCGCTGTTCGACGCGCAGGCGCGACTGCTGCCGCAGTTCCTGATCGTCAGCAACATGCAGGTCGCCGACCCGCGCCACATCGTCGCCGGCAACGAGCGCGTGGTCCGCCCGCGGCTGGACGACGCACGCTTCTTCTACGACCAGGATCGTCGCACCAGGCTGGAAGCGCGCGTGCCGCTTCTGGCGAAGATGGTCTACCACAACAAGCTCGGCACGCAGCTCGAACGCGTCGAGCGCATTCAGTTGCTGGCCGGCGAAATCGCGCGCCGGCTCGCCGCGAACGCTCAGCTCGCCGAGCGCGCCGCGTGGCTCGCCAAGGCCGATCTGCTCACCGGCATGGTCGGCGAGTTCCCCGAGCTGCAGGGGATCATGGGTCGCTATTACGCGCTGCACGACGGCGAGCCGCCCGAGGTTGCCGATGCGATTCGCGGCCACTATCTGCCGCGCTTCGCCGGCGACGCCTTGCCTCAAGGACCCGTCGCCTGCGCGGTGGCGCTCGCGGACAAGCTCGATGCCCTCGCCGGCCTGTTCGGCATCGGCCAGCAGCCCACCGGGGACAAGGATCCTTTCGGCCTGCGCCGCGCGGCGCTCGGCATCATCCGGATCGTGGTCGAGGGTTCGATCGCGCTGCCGGTCGACGCGCTCGTCGAAGCGGCGTTCGAGGGTTTCGATAAGAATATCGGCGATGCGCGCACCGATCTGGAAACGTTCATTTTCGAGCGCGCGCGCGGCTATCTGCTCGAGCAAGGCTATACCGCCAACGAGGTCGAAGCGGTGCTTTGCTTGCGTCCCGTGAGGATAGACCTGCTGCCGCGCATGCTCGAAGCGGTGCACCAGTTCAGTTCATTGCCGGAGGCGGCAAGCCTGGCCGCGGCGAACAAACGCATCGCGAACATCCTGCGGCAGGCGAAGGCCAAGGGCGAGTCCTACATCGGCGCCGACGCGTCGGTGCTCAGCGAACCGGCGGAACGAACCCTCCAGCGAGCTTTGCGGGACGCGGTCGCGTCGGCCGGACCGCTTTTCGAATCGGGAGCTTTTGCCGCGTACCTGAAGACCTTCGCATCGCTGAAGCAGCCGGTGGATGCGTTTTTTGATACGGTGATGGTCATGGTCGAGGACAAAAAGCTGCGCGAAAACCGGCTTGCGTTGCTTGCCGACCTGCGCCAGGCCATGAACCGTGTCGCCGACATCTCCAAACTCGCCGCATAGCGGCGCAGACGGAGGATCACGCGAGTGAAACTCATCATCCTCGACCGCGATGGCGTCATCAACGCGGACAGCAACCAATTCGTCAAGAGCCCCGAGGAATGGCGCCCGATAGCCGGAAGCCCCGAAGCGATTGCCAAACTCACTCAATCGGGCTATCGCGTCATCGTCGCGACCAATCAGTCGGGCATCGGCAGGGGGCTGTTCGACATGGCGACGCTGAACGCCATCAATGCACGCATGCACAAGGCCGTGACGCATGCGGGCGGACGCATAGACGCGATCTTCTACTGCCCGGACGCGGCGGATTCGAGTTCGCCGTGCCGCAAGCCGAATCCGGGGATGTTTCACGCCATCGCCGAACGTTTCAACGTGTCCCTTGAGCGCGTGCCCGCCGTCGGCGACGGACTTCGCGACCTGCAGGCCGCCGAAGCCGCCGGAGCGCAACCCATCCTTGTGCTCACCGGCAAAGGCAAGACGACAATGGAGGAAGGGAATCTTCCCGCCTCGACGCAGGTCTTCGCCGACCTTGCCGCCGTGACGCAGGCGCTGTGCGGATAGAAAGGGATTCGGTCCGCCTGATGTTCTTCCGATCGCTCGCGTTCACCTCCGCGCTGGTTCTGGTCACGCTGTTCTATTCGAGCGTCGCGCTGGCCCTGTTTGCGCTGCGGCCGCGCCCGCGCTGGCGCGTGGTGTCGGGCTGGGCGCGCGCCGTCATCTGGCTGTCCCGGGTGCTCACGGGCATCAGCTACCAAGTCGAGGGGCTTCAACACCTGCCCAAGGAACCCGCGGTCATACTGTCGAAGCACCAGTCGGCCTGGGAGACGATCGCGTTCCAGCTGATCTTTCCGCCGCAGGTGCAGGTGCTCAAACGCGAGCTGTTGTGGATTCCGTTCTTTGGCTGGGGACTGGCGCAGATGAGCCCCATCGCGATCGACCGCAGCCGGGGCAGCGGCGCACTGAAGCAGATGGCCGCGCAGGGAGCAAAACGCGTTGCGCAGGGCTTCTGGATCCTGATCTATCCCGAAGGCACGCGCATAGGTCCCGGAAAGCGCGGCAAGTACCACGTCGGTGGCGCCTGGGTCGCGTGTCGACTGGGCATCCCGGTTGTCCCGGTCGCCCATAACGCGGGTCTTTACTGGGGCAAGAACGAGTTTCTCAAGCGTCCCGGTCAGATCAAGGTGCGGATCGGCGAGCCGATCTATCCGCAGGGGATGAAACCCGAGACGGTCACCGCAAAGGCGGAGGAATGGATCGAGGCGCGGATGGCGGAATTGTGTCCGGCGTGAGCGCGCATCGCGGGCTGCGAGCAATGCGGCTTGAATGGACGCCACTTTTCTCGCTGTTTCGTGCAGTTGCAAACTGCGCAACCGCACGAAACAGCGAGATTGATATAACAATGCATCTCGTCCGTACGAGCGACACTTGAATCACATAACACTGACGCAGCACGACCTGCCGATTGACGCGGCGCCTTCGCCGGCCGCGCCAGGTACGCTGCGCCGTGTCGTGTTGGCGCAGCGCGTGCTGCACTATCGCCTGGTATGGGCACGGCGACGCAGCATCGGCATTGTCGTGCGCCGCGGGCTGGTCGAAGCGCGCGCGCCGCGCCGCGTCGGGCGCGCGCAGGTCGAGTCGTTCATCCGCAGCAAGGAGCAATGGATCGCCGCGCGACTGGCCGAATCGGCCCGTGAACCGCCTGCAATCCGTTGGGTCGAGGGCGAATGGCTCGCTGTGCTCGGTGAGCAGGTGCGCCTCACCGCGTCGCCCGGCTCGACAGCGGTCCATTTGGCCGGCGGCCGGCTCGTGCTCCCGCGCAGCGCATTCGCGCGCTGGCGCTCGATCGCGATCGAATGGCTGCGCGCGACAGCGCTCGAAATGTTCCGCGAGCGCATCCGTCATTACGCGGCAGTACTCGAAGTGCGCGAGCCCTCGCTGGGCCTGTCCGACGCGCAGACGCAATGGGGCAGTTGCCGCAAGGCGCGAGACGACGCCGGCCGCGTGCTGATCAACTGGCGGCTGGTTCAACTGCCGCGGCACCTCACCGACTATGTGGTCGCGCACGAACTGGCCCACCTGCGCGTAGCCAATCATTCCGCGCGTTTCTGGGCTATCGTTGCGCAGTTATTTCCGGATTACCTTTCGGCCCGCCGCGACCTGGCCCGATGGGGCGGCGCGTTGCCCCGGCTTTAGACCATAGCGCTTAGGAGAGTCTCGATGCGTATCCTTCACACCATGCTGCGCGTTGGCAACCTCGACCGGTCGATCAGCTTCTATACCGAGGTTCTGGGCATGAAGCTGCTGCGCCGCTCGGATTTCCCGGAAGGGAAATTCACGCTTGCGTTCGTGGGCTACGGCGAGGAATCGGAGACCGCCGTGATCGAGCTGACGCACAACTGGGACGTGGAAAGATACGAGCTTGGAAACGCGTTCGGCCACATCGCAATCGCTGTCGACGATGCCTATCAGGCTTGCGACGAAGTCAAGAAGCGCGGCGGCAAGGTGACCCGCGAGGCCGGGCCGATGAAGCACGGCACCACGGTCATCGCGTTCGTCGAGGATCCCGACGGATACAAGATCGAGCTGATCCAGCGCAAGCACTAGGGCCTGTTGCACCGGGCCTCTCGCGCGGATCAGGCGTTCGACAAACGGAGAGAACAGCGATGAAACGCGTGACCATCGACGTAGGGGGAACATTTACCGACTGTCTCGTGCTCGACGAGGGCGGAGACATTCACGCGTTCAAATCGCCGACGACACCGGACGATCCGACGGTCGGATTTACCGATGTACTGGACAAGGCGGCACACCACTTCGGCTTGAAGCTGCCGCAGTTCCTGTCCGATCCCGGATTGCTGATCGCCCACGGCACGACGCTGTCGACCAACGCATTGCTGACCGGAAAGATTGCGAAAGTGGGACTGCTTGCGACCGAGGGGTTTCGCGACACGCTGCAGATCAGGCGCGGCTACAAGAACGTCAACACGACCCGCTTCAACCTGTTCGTGCCGCCCTACCGCCCGCTGGTTCCGCGCTACCTGAGGCTGGGAATCCGGGAAAGAACGCATTACACCGGAGAAGTCTCGATTCCGCTGCACGAAGAGGACGTCCTTCGCGCCGTCTCCCGCCTGAAGGACGAAAAGGTCGAGGCCGTGGCCGTGTGTTTCCTGCACTCGTATCTCAATCCTCTGAACGAGCGCCGCGCTCTGGAAATCTGCCGCGCCGAGCTGAAAGGCGCCTATGTCACCGCCTCGCACGAGGTGCTACCGGTATTCAGGGAATTCGAGCGCTTCAGCACCACCGTGGTCAGTGCCGCGGTCGGTCCGATTACCGAAAAGTACCTCAAGACGCTGCGCAGCAAGTTGGGCGATCTGAACTTCAAGGGGACGCTCTACATGGTTCAAGGCGGCGGCATGGTTCAATCGGTGGAGGAATCGGCCCGCAGAGCCGTTTCGCTGATCTGCTCGGGACCGGCTGCGGCACCTTCGGGTGCCATCCGGCTTGGCCAATCGATCGACACCGACAACCTTTTCTCGGTGGACATGGGTGGCACCAGCTACGATGTCTGCCTCATCCGCAACGGCGTCATACCCACGACCGACATGAATTGGGTCGGAGAGGAACTGGTCGCGATGAAGCTGGTGGACGTGCCCAGCGTCGGCGCAGGCGGCGGCAGCATCGCGTGGATCAACTCGCTGGGACTGATCGAAGTGGGGCCTCAAAGCGCGGGCGCCGACCCCGGCCCCGCGTGCTACGGACGAGGCGGAAGCGAACCCGCGACGACCGACGCGGATCTGGTGCTCGGCTTCCTGCCTGCGGATTATTTCCTCGGCGGCGAGATGGTCCTGAGCGAGGATCTGGCCCGCAAGGCAATCGGCAAGGTCGCGGAACCGCTTGGGCTGGATATCCCCACGGCCGCCTATACGATATTCACGACGGTCAACTCCGTGATGGCGGACAAGATGACCGAAATCTCCACCAAGCGGGGTTACGACATCCGGGATTTCGCGCTGGTGGTGGGAGGCGGCGCAGGGCCGCTGCACGGCGGGCACGTCGCCGAGCTGCTGGGCATCCCGAAGGTCATCATCCCGCGTTTTGCGGCGACTTACAGCGCCTTCGGAATGCTCAACATGGAAGTTGGCCGGGATTTCGCCCGTTCGATCATTTCACGCCGCAGCCTGATCGACCTGGCGCGGGTCAATCGGCTGTTCGACGAGATGGAGCACGAAGGCCGGCAGGTACTCGGAGAACTCGGCATCGCAGCCGAGGGCATCGTGCTGAAACGATCCATCGAAATGCGCTACCTGGGGCAGTTTCACGAGGTGCTGGTGACCGACGTTCCGCTGGGGCACATCGGTGCCGAGGAACTGGAATCGATTGTCCAAGCGTTCCATCGCCGTCACAAGGAACTCTATACGTTCGAGATGCCGGGCCGGGAAGTCGAGTTCCTGAACGCCTGCGTGAAAGCCACCGCGCGCCGCGAGGCGCTGCCGCTGGCGAAGCTTGCGCGCGCGACAAATGGCGCGGACGCCTGTTTGAAACGACGCCGGCCGATGCTGTGGGATCCCGCCGTCGGATACGAAGATACCGCGGTCTACGACGGCGAACGACTGGGCGCGGGCCACCGGATTTCCGGTCCGGCTGTGATCGAAGAGCGCGCGACGACGGTTGTCGTTCCGGCCGCGTATGAATGCAGCGTCGATGACGTCAAGAACTACATACTGAACCGGAGGTAAGGTCATGGCCCAGGTGGATCCCCTCACGCTTTCCACGGTCTGGCATTCGTTCCAGAACATCTGCAAGGAAATGCGGCACGTGCTCGACCGCACCTGCCAGAATTACCTGATCGCCCAGCTTCATGACCTGTCGGTCGGAATCTGGGATGCAAAGGGCCGCACCGTGTCGATCCCGATCGGACTTTCGGTCCAGTACATGGGCGGAAAGCTGGCGGTCGAATACGTACTCGAAAAGTTCAAGGGAAATCTGAATCCCGGGGACGTCATCCTGGTCAACGACCCGTATCACGGCTATTGCTGCCATCTCCCCGACTGGGGTTTTTATCGCCCGATCTTCTACCAGGGCGAACTGCTGTTCTGGACGCTATGCCGCGCCCATCAGATGGACACCGGCGGCGCCTTCCCAGGAGGCTACTTCCCGAACGGCTACGACATCCACGCCGAGGGGCTGGCCATTCCGGGGATCAAGGTGATGGAGGCGGACCGGGAGCGCGAGGATGTCATGGAATTGATCCTGAACAATGTCCGCTGGCCGCAGGGGACCCGGATCGACAACTATGCACAGATCGCGGCGGTGCGGCTGTGCGAGCAGCGGATCGTGGCGCTTCTGGACAAGTACGGCAAGCAGACCGTGCTGGCCTGCGTGGAAGAAATGATGAACCGCACCGAGCGGGCGGTGCGAACGACCATCGCGAAGATTCCCGACGGGACCTATTTCGGCGAAGCGGCCACCGACGACGACGGCACCGAACTGGACGTGCCGGTCTGGGTGCGCGTCGAGGTCTGCGTCAAGGACGACACGCTGACCTTCGATTTTTCCAAGAGCGACAAACAGCGAAAGGGATTCGTGAACAGCATCTACAACTCCACCTACGCCAACGCGCTGATGGGCGCGTTCATGTTCATGGATCCCGACCTTGGTGAATTTCACAACGAGGGCAGCATCAGGCCGATCACGGTCGTCGCGCCTCCCGGCCTGGTCGTCAGCGCCCAGTATCCGGCGACGGTGGGGGCCTCGCCGGTGAGCGTCGGCAGCCAGACGCTGCAGGCGGTGATGAGCGCGATGTCCAAGGCGATGCCCGATCACGCCATCACGTCGTGGGGAATGCGCAACGGGCATTACATATTCGGCATCGATCCGCGCTCGGCGGAGCGCTACGTGACGACGACCTTTGACATGGATGGCGGCACCGGCGCCGTGTCCGGATACGACGGCCACGAAGGGCCCTGTGGCATGGGCTCCTTGGGCACCGTCAACAAAGGGAACGTGGAAGAACTGGAAATGCGTTTCCCCTGGACGTACAAACGCTGGGAATTCGTCGCGGACAGCGCAGGCTCGGGTAAATGGCGCGGCGGCTGCGGCATGCACTGGGAGGTGCGAAACGACGGCGGCGAAGCAGGGGTTGCGACAGGAAGTTCCGACGGCGAAATTGTCCGGGGCCCCGGAGCGCTTGGTGGCGAGCCGACCCGAAACAACCGCGGTTTCCTGATACGCGAAGCCGAGCAGAGCGTGGTCCGCGGGCACAGGCTGTATCAGCTGAAGCCCGGCGACACCCTGCTCAAACTCACCGGCGGCGGCGCGGGGGTCGGAAATCCGGCCGAGAGGGATCCCCAGGATGTGCTCTGGGACGTGTTGAACGAGTACGTCAGCGTGGAAAAGGCGCGGGAGATCTACAGCGTGGCCATTGATCCGCTCGCCCGGCGGGTCATCGAGGACGAAACTAGGCGCCTGCGTTCCCGGTAGCCGAAAGCGCCGATTGCCGTCGTCAAGCCGGGCGCGCGCCGGGAGCGACGCGATACTTGCGAAATGTGCCCGGCTGGCCGAGCAGCGTCTTGGCGAATTCTTCCAGCAGCGCATCGTCGAATTCTTGGGCAGGCACCGCGAACGCGTCGACGATGCCCATCCGCTCCAGGTTCTTGGCGGTGATGAACAGCGTGCCCCGTTCGTGCTCGGCGTGTATCTTCACGTCGGTGACGACGGCCGACTGCGACGTGAAACGCCACTTCGTTGCCGTGCCCTTCTGCCCTTTGATTTCTTCCTCCTCGAACTTCAGCCGGTATCCGAACAGCGCGTCCCGCACCTTCTGGGCCGCCGCAGGCATGTCGCGCTCGATAACCAGGACCTCACTCGATCCCCAGCGGATAAAGAAGTTGATGGAATCGAAGTGGTCGCGGTCATTCAAGCGCTTCTTTCGCCAGTCGATGAACGATTCGGCGAAGCCGAGGTTCTTGAGATCACCCAGGCCGGGCAGCGAAAAGACCCTCGGGTTGACGGGCTTGAGCACCGCGAGCTGCTTTAGAAGATCGTTCAGGTATTGGAACGTTCGCTTCATCTTCTCTTCGACGCGCTCGACGTTCTCCTCCAGCAGAGCCTCCTGGGAAATCTGCTGGGTCTTGACCAGTTCAGCCTGTTTCTTTAGATCGTCAAGCAGACCCATCGTCGGCTCCGTGCTCGTTGTATGCAATCATCGCGCGGGTTCTTCAAGGTAGGAGATTGTGCCAGCACCACGGGTTATTTTAAAGGCCTTCGCTCCGACGCGCTCCCTCGGTCCCCCAGGCGGATCCCGTACCCCGATCCAGGCAGTTCGACAGGGCGACGAACTGGACCACCGACAGGTTTTCGGCGCGCAGGTCAGGATCGACGTCTGCGCGTACGAACTCCGCCTCGGTCACAAGTCCCCCGAGCGCGTTGCGCAGCGTCTTGCGCCGGTGCGCGAACGCGCGCGTAACAGCTTGTGCGAAAAGCGATTCATCGCGCGCGAGCGGACGACCGGCAGACGCCAGCGGTACGAGCTTCACCACTGCCGAGGCCACTTTCGGCGCCGGGCGAAAGGCCGATGGCGGGACATTCAGCAACCGCTCCATCCGGAACCGGTACTGGAGCATCACCGAGAGCCTCCCATAGGCACGGGTCGAGGGGCCGGCGATCATGCGTTCGACGACTTCGCGTTGAAGCATGAAATGCAGATCGGAACAACGCCCCGTGTACGTCGCCACGTGGAACAAGAGCGGTGTGGACACGTTGTAGGGCAGATTTCCTGCGACGCGCAACGGCGCTCCGAGCGTCGCGAAATCGAAGTTCAGCGCGTCCCCCTCGTGCACCACCAGGCGTTCGGAAGGATAGGTGGCACGAAGACGCGCCGCGAGGTCCCGGTCGAGTTCGACGACGTGAAGCACCCTTACGCGCTCGAGCAGCGGCCCGGTCAAAGCGCCCAGTCCGGGGCCGATCTCGACGAGAGTGTCGTCAGGTTTGGGATCTATCGCCTCGACAATGCGCGCGATGACGGAGCGGTCGACGAGGAAATTCTGCCCGAAACGCCGGCGTGGAACATGTCTCATCGTGACGCGAACCGCCGTCTAACGCGCATCGCTTGCGGCGCGCGCATCGACCATTTGCAGCGCCGCCGCCACCGCCGCGCACAGGCTTGAGGACTCCGCTCGACCGGTTCCCGCGAGTTCCAGCGCAGTACCGTGATCGACCGAGGTACGGATGATCGGCAGGCCCAGCGTGACGTTGATCCCGGTACCGAAGCTTGCATACTTGAGCACGGGCAGCCCCTGGTCGTGATACATCGCGAGCACGCAGTCCGCGTGTTCCAGATTCGCCGGTGTAAACAACGTGTCCGCGGGCAGCGGTCCCCGCAGCCGGAATCCCTCGCGACGCATGCGATCGAGCACCGGAATGATGACTTCCAGTTCCTCGCGTCCAAGGTGCCCGCCCTCGCCACTGTGCGGGTTGAGCCCCGCGACGAGAAAACGCGGGTTTGAAATGCCGTAGTACCGTGCGAAGGCGTCACGCAGCACCCTCAGGACGCGCTCGAGCACCGGCGGCGTAATCACGCGCGGAACATCCCTGAGCGCCAAGTGCGTGCTCGCCAGCGCCACGCGCATCCCGCCGCCGACCAGCATCATCACCACCTGCTCGGTCCGGGTGCGCTCGGCGAGAAATTCGGTGTGCCCGGTGAAAGCGATTCCCGCGTCGTTGATCACCCCCTTGTGAACCGGCGCGGTGACCATGGCGGCAAATTCACCGCTCATGCATCCATCAATCGCACGCTCCAGCACCGACAGCACGTAGCGGCCGTTCGCCGGGTCGAGCACGCCGGGACGACACGGCCGGGCAAGCGGCAGATGCAGCACTTCGATGGCGCCAGGTTCGTGTGCGCGCCGAGCATCGAACTCCGCGATCGCATGCCGCAGATTGAGCATGCGCTTTCGCTCTTCGAGCGTCTCGCGGTCCCCGAGAATGACCAGCCGCCCCGGGAACACGTGTCCGGCAAGCGCAAGGCAGATGTCCGGACCGATTCCCGCCGGCTCCCCCGAAGTGACGGCGATCACCGGGTGAGGCGCCGCACCGGGACCCGGCGCACCCGCTCCGTCACCGCGACTCACTCCTCACCCTTCATCGAGACGGTATTCCACCCACGCCCGGTCACGCAGCTGGCGCAGCCATTCATGATACGCCTCGTCGCTCTTGCGTTCCCTCAGCGCATTGCGTGCCTCAAGCCGCTCGCGTTCCGCCGAGGCATCCGTCGTACGGCGCTCCAGTACCTGGATCAGGTGCCAGCCGAACTGCGTCTTAACCGGCTGGCTCACCTCCGTCACCTTCAGTGCCTTCATTGCACGCTCGAAATCCGGGACCGTGTCCCCGGGATAGATCCAGCCGAGGTCTCCTCCCCGGCCCGCGGACGGGTCCTCGGAATTCAGCCTCGCCAGTTCGGCAAAACTCGAGCCGTTGACGATGCGCTCGCGCAAAGAGAGCAGTTTGTACTTGGCTTCATCATCGGACATCGTCTCGCTGGTACGCACGAGAATGTGCCGGACGTGGTTCTGCTCGACTATATAGGGTGCTCCGGCACCGCGCCGCGAGTTGAGCTTGACGATGTGCAATCCGGCAGGGCTGCGCAAGATCTTGCTGATTTCGCCAGGCTTGAGACTGGTGATCGTTTTCGCAAACAGCTCGGGCAATCTGTCCTGCGTGCGCCATCCCATATTGCCACCGGACAGCGCATCGGACGCGTCGGAATACGCGGCCACGACCTGTGCGAAATCGGTGCCGGCCCCGATCCGTTTCACGGCTTCTTCGGCGCGCGCCAGCTGCCGCGCTATCTGTTCCGGGCGAGCCTGCTCGGGCAGCCGGATGAGTATGTGCGAGAGATTGTATTCGGCGGGCTTATTCTTCACGTCCTTCCGGTCCGCGATGAAGTTGTCTATCTCCGACTCGGCGACGTTGATCTTGTTATCCACGTCCCTCTCGCGCAGCCGCGACAGGATGATTTCCATTCTCACCTCTTCGCGGAACTTTTCGAACGGGATTCCGTCTCGCTCCAGCGTGCGGCGAAATTGCATCAACGTCATGTTGTTGCTCTCCGCGATCCGCGCAATGGTCGCATCGAGCTGCAGATCGTCCACCTGCAGCCCCGTCTCGCGCGCCAACTGAAGCTGCACGCGCTCGATGATCATCCGTTCGAGCACCTGCTTGCGCAGTTCGTTCCGATCCGGGGCAGGTATGTTGCGGCTGCGCAATTCCTGCAGCGCGCGCGTTAGCCGATTGTTCAGGTCGTAGAGCGTGAGTACCTCGTTGTTGACAACTGCGACGATGCGATCGACCAGCACCGTGCGCTCGGGTACCCGGGCGCCCCGACCCGACTGAGCGCCGGCCAGGCTCCAGGGGAACAGTGCCGCGACCAATAACACCGCTGCGATCAACGATCGAATCAATCTAACCACCAACGTCTTAGCGACGGCCCGACGGCGCCACCTGGTTGAGCTGTGCGTACCCCGGAATACTTCGCTTAAGGGCCTCGAGCGGATTGGACCCGATGCGCGAAAAACCGTTCAACTCGAGTTGCAGGAAAATTGTCTGGGTCACGTTGCCGGCTGCCACCGCGAATCGCTGCACCACCAGCCGACCGATCCAGCAATCCGCATTATATTCAAAACCGGCGAGTCCCTCGACGACTCTTCCGTCCATCATCGAGTAGTTGAACCGGCCCACACCATACCAGGCGCCCCCGAGCGGCCACTGACCCGACACGTCGAACTGGTTCAACTGATCGCGCAAATAGCGATAGCTCACGTTCAAGGTTCGAAGCATCTCGGGCTGATAACGCACGCCGATCGCGATGCGCTCGGTCCGCCCTTCGCGTCCGTTGTACTCCACGGCGGTCTCGGCGGTCCATTCCCGAGTCAGTCTTCCGGACAGTGCGGCCAGCCAATTCGAGCTGCGATAGGTCCGCGGCGGCACCGACGCGTCCAGCGTCACTTTCTGGTCGCTGAAGTAATAGCGCTGACCGGCCGTTGCTCGAATCACTTCCTGGCCGTTGCTTGCCGAGAGCAACCTCGACGTAACCGCGAGCGTCAGTTGATCGGCATCGTTAAAGCGGTCACCGCCAACGAAACTGTTCTCGGAAAATATCTGCGCGTAGTTGAAATCGGCTACGGCCGTATCGAACAGCGGAATGCGGCTCTGATCGCGGTACGGCACCCGCAGGTAATAGGCCCGGGGTTCGAGGGTCTGATACAGGCTCCGTCCCTGCCAGCTTAGCGGGCGTTCGTAGACGAGTCCGCCGTCGACGCTGAGCACGGGCAGCGTTCGCGCCAGCGTCCCCGAGACGGCCGCGGGACGGGGCGACTCCGAAACGCCCGCCAAAGCGTCTTCAAGCGAGGAATTTCCGTTCGCGCCGAGTACGTACTGGGTGGCGTGCACACCGATCTTCGGCGTCAGGAAGCCGCCGGCCGTGATGATGGGCACGCTGAGCGACGGATAAAGCGTGCTGCGCACTCCGACTACGCTGGTGGGGTGGTGAAAATCGACCACTTCACCGCGGAAATCCAGATCCAGTCCGCCACCCAGATCCTGCTTGCCGGCATTGAGGACAAGCTGGGGCGCGCGCCAATAGGGCACAGGAATGCTTCTATTGGCATCTTGCAGCACCTGGAAACTCTGGAAGCGGCCGGTCGCATTCCACCAGCCCCCGTTCCACCAGTTGCCGTAATACGTGACGTGCCCTTCGCGCGGCAACGCAGTCTGTGCGGCGATATTTATGCGACTCGACAAATCGCGGAAGTAATCGTCATCGCTCACGTGATTGATATTCAGCGCCCCGTCGATGCGCCCTGGCTCGTGATAATTGCTGACCAGCGAAACGGCCGAGCGGCTGCGATCGCGTATCTGGTCGTTCGGAAGGACTTCGAAGCTTGCCGTGCCGTGGTATTTGGGCTCGAGAAAACGCAACTCACCGGCAAGCTGCAGACCGCGCTTTTGCATGAAACGCGGGGCAATGGTCAGATCGCGGTTCGATGCAATACTGAAGTAGTAAGGCAGCGTGATCTCCGTCCCGTTCTTTCCGCTGGTGCCCAGCGAAGGGGGCAGCAGTCCCGACTTGCGCTGGTTGTTGAGCGCAAAATCCATGAAAGGCGTCATCATTACGGGCACGCCTTTGAAATAGATCGTGGCCTGGCGAGCGACACCGATGTCGCGCGTGTAATCCAGGTCCAGTTCGCCCACATCAAGGTGCCAGTCGTCGTTGCCCGGCTTGCAGGTGGTAAAGAACGCATCGAAAAGCCGGTACTTGTCTTCGCCCTCGAAGTTCGCCTTCGCGGCGTGCCCGCGGCCGGTCACCGGTCGCATCCCGCGAAGTGCGCGCGGCGAGAGCGTGAATTCGGGCCTCTCGAAAACGCCAGTCGCGTCGTCGACGCGATACTTGAGCGACGGTCCTGTGATCACGTCGCCACTGCGTTCGATTCTCACGTGCCCGCTCGCCTCGACCTGCTCGGTCGCCTCGATATACCTTAGCCGGTCCGCATATACCGAAGTGTTTCCCTTGTGAAGTTCCGCATTGCCCTCGGCAACGGATTCCCTTGCGGTGACTCCCTCGATGCGATCGGCGCGAAGCAACACCGGCGCCTCCGCGTCGGGCGCGGAACCGGTCCGGGTGCGCTGCGGCTTGCGCCCCGGCTCGTCGGCGGGAGCGGATTGGGCGCATGCGAGCGCGACGACGAGCGCCAGTCGGCGCAGAGCGGGAAAAGGCATTGAATGATCGATTGAAGTTCCGAATGGTGGCGCCGGGTTGACTGTTAAAATGTCATAAATCCCCGGGGAAGGCAATCAGCGGATGGAACGCATCGAATCGCTGCGGCGCTGGCTCGTCTGCGTCATGAGCGAGGCTGGCTTCGAAATTTCACCGGCGTCGAGCGATGCAAGCTTCAGGCGCTATTACCGCCTGCGATTCGATGACGGAAGACCAAGCCGCATTGCGATGGATGCCCCGCCCGAGAGCGAGGACTGCAGGCCCTATGTCCACGCAGCGGAGCTTCTCGCCGCCGCCGGAGTGCATGTCCCGGAGGTGATCGAGAGCGATCTCGAGCAGGGTTTCCTGCTTCTCACCGACCTTGGCGACGCGACGTACCTCAATGCGCTCGCCGAGGCGCCTGACAGGGCTGGATCCCTCTACGCCGATGCGCTGGACGCGCTGATTCGCATCCAGTTGGCCAGCCGCCCGGGTGTGCTGCCCGAATACAGCCGCGAGCTGCTGGCTCGCGAGCTGGCCCAATTCCCGGACTGGTACTGCGAACGGCAACTCGGACACAAGCTGTCCGAAGCCCAGCGCGAATCGATGGAGACGGGATTTTCCCTTCTGCTCGAGAACAACTTGGCACAGCCGCAGGTATTCGTCCACCGCGACTACCATTCGCGCAATCTGATGATAGCGCAACCGAATCCGGGAATTCTCGATTTCCAGGATGCGGTGTTCGGACCGATCACCTACGATCCGGTGTCCCTGCTGCGCGACGCGTACATAGAGTGGCCGGAGGCACAGGTCATCGACTGGTGCGTCCGGTACTGGGAAAAGGCGCGCGCAGCCGGCCTGCCGGTCGCCGCTGATTTTGCGCAGTTCTACCGTGATTTCGAATGGATGGGGGCGCAGCGCCAGCTAAAGGTTCTGGGAATATTCGCGCGCCTTTTCCACCGCGACGGCAAGGACGCTTATCTGCGTGACCAGCCGCTGGTGATGCGCTACCTGAGGCAGACGTGCGAACGCTACCGTGAACTCGCGCCGCTTGCCCGTTTGCTCGACGAACTGGAACCGACCGCGAAGAGCGTCGGTTTTACCTTCTGAGAAGCCGCGCCCGCAAGCGCGTCACGGACCCCGGTGAAATCGTGAAAGCCATGATACTCGCGGCAGGCCGCGGCGAACGCATGCGCCCCCTCACCGACACGGTCCCCAAGCCGCTGTTGCCGCTGTGCGGGCGGCCGATCATCGAGTGGACCATAGAGAAGCTTGCGCGCGCCGGTATCGTCGAACTGGTCATCAATCACTCGCACCTGGGGCACATGATCGAAGCCGCGCTCGGTGATGGACACCGGCTGCGGGTGTCGATCCGTTATTCACCCGAGAAAGAAGCACTGGAAACGGCGGGAGGAATCGCCAACGCGCTGCAGCTGCTCGGAAGCGAGCCCTTCATCGCCGTCAATGGCGACATATTCTGCGATTTCGATTTTGCCGCGCTGCGCACGAAAAACCTGGGCAACGATCTGGCGCACGTGGTTCTGGTCGCCAATCCCGGACACCACCCGCAGGGTGACTTCGCGATCCGGGACGGGCGTGTCGACGACGCAGTCGGACCGCGCCGCACATTCTCGGGTATCGGAATCTATCGTCGCGAACTATTCGCCCCGCTACTCCCCGGGGAAAAAGCAAGCCTTGCGCCGCTGCTGCGCTCGGCGATGGCGCGCCGCATGGTGAGCGGAGAAGTCCACCGCGGGACGTGGCTGGACATAGGCACCCGGGAGCGGCTGGAAGCCGCGAACCGTACCCTGCAACCGGGCAGTCGAGAACGACACTGAAACCTTCCCGCGATCGAATTCGCGTCGGAGACATCGACGAATCAAGCCGCGGAAGGAGCAAGCGCTTGATCGCGGTGCGAAAGCAGCCGACAATCGGCGCTCTTTCCAACCTACCGGCAATCCGATGATCGATCTCGCGCGCTGCGCCGCCCGCCGTTCCGAGCTCGCTCGGCGCATGCAAAAGGGCGTCGCGATGATACCGACCGCGCCCGAGCGCATCCGCAATCGCGACAGCGATTACCTTTACCGATTCGACAGTTATTTCTACTACCTGACGGGCTTTCAAGAACCCGAAGCGCTGCTCGTCGTCATCGCCGGCTCCGACGCGAGGTCGATACTGTTCTGTCGGGACAAGAACCCCGAGCGTGAACTCTGGGACGGGTTCCGGCACGGTCCGGATGGAGCCAGGGATGCTTTTGGAATCGATGAAACTGCATCCATCGGCACGCTCGAGGAGGCGATTCCCAGGCTGATCGCCGACCGGCACGCGCTGTTCTACGCCCCGGGAGCCGATGCAGGATGGGATGCGCGCGTAATGAACTGGCTGAATCAGGTTCGCGCACAGTCGCGTACCGGCGTCAGAGCGCCCAGTGAAATACGCGACGTGCGAGCGATCCTCGATGAAATGCGACTTTTCAAGGACGATACCGAACTGGCCACGATGCGCCGCGCGGCCGCAATCTCCGCGGCGGCGCACCAGCGCGCCATGCAGGTCACACGCCCGGGAAGGAATGAATTCGAGATCGAGGCCGAGTTGCTTTATCAGTTCCGCCGCGCCGGCTCACAGTTTCCCGCCTACTGGCCCATCGTCGCAGGAGGTCCCAATGCCTGCGTGCTGCACTATCGCGACAATCACGCGCCACTGTCGAGCGGAGACCTGCTGCTCATAGACGCTGGCTGCGAACTCGACGGTTACGCCGCAGACATCACGCGCACGTTCCCGGTCAACGGGCGATTTTCAAACGCGCAGCGCGACATCTACGAACTGGTGCTCGCGGCGCAGGCTGCGGCGATCGACAAAGTCAGGCCCGGCAGCAACTGGAACGACCCGCACGAAGCCGCTGTACAGACGATCGCGCGCGGCTTGATCGATCTTGGCCTTTGCGACGGTCCGCTCGAGCGGGTCGTCGAAACCGAGGACTACAAGCGTTTCTACATGCACCGGACCGGCCACTGGCTGGGTCTGGACGTGCATGACGTCGGCGAGTACAAGATCGAGGGCAACTGGCGATCTTTGGAGCCGGGCATGACCCTTACGGTCGAGCCCGGCTGCTACATCCAGCCGGCGGACAATGTACCGGAGGCGTTCTGGAACATCGGCGTGCGGGTTGAGGACAATGTCCTGGTGACCGACGCCGGCTGCGAAGTGCTCACCGCCGCGACCCCAAAATCGGTGTCCGAGATCGAGTCGATGGTGGGCCGTGGCTGATGCGGAAATCACCGACATCTTGATCGCCGGCGGCGGCCCCGTCGGCATAATGCTCGCGCTCGCATTGCGCGGATCCGGCGCGTCAACGCTCCAGGTGCAGGTCGACCCTACGATGCAGGGCGAGCGTCCCATCGCGCTTTCCTACGGCAGCCGCCTGCTGCTGGAGGGCGTTGGTGCATGGCCCGAGTCTCCGCCCACGGCGATCTGTGAAATCCACGTCTCACAACAAGGCGGATTCGGCCGCACGCTGATCCGCGCCGCCGATTGCGAATTGCCGGCATTGGGTTACGTCGCGCCGTATTCGGCGATCCACGCCTGGTTGTCAGCCGCGGACGCTGTTCGTCGCGGTTTGGACGGCAAGGTGATCGGTTGGAAACCTGCGGCCGATCATATCGAAGTGCGCATCGGACTAAGCGCGGGCGGCGAGGCTCGCCGACGCGCGCGGATGCTGGTGCTTGCCGACGGGGGACATGCGGGACTCGAAGCAAGCGGCCGCGATTACGGCCAACACGCGGTCGTTGCCGACGTGCGCACCGAACAAGCGCATCGCAACATCGCTTGGGAGAGATTTACCTCGGACGGTCCGATCGCGTTGCTGCCTTATGAGGACCGCCACGCCTTGGTCTGGAGCATCGACGCAGGCGCGGTCCGCGGGCTGCTCGAAATGCCGCAAACAGAATTTCTGCACCGGCTTGGCGCCGCTTTCGGCAGTCGCCTGGGTGCTTTCCTGGGTGCGGGCCCGCGTGCGGCGTTTCCGCTCGCACTCCGTCGACGGAGTGCCGACCCTTCCTCGCGCACCGTACTCGTCGGCAACGCCGCCCAGACGCTGCACCCCGTGGCCGGCCAGGGCCTCAACCTGGGTCTGCGCGACGCAGCGGAACTCGCGCGACTCGTCGGGTGCACTCCCAATGCCGAATTGGGAAGCATCGCGTTTCTCACGCGCTATTCGCTGCAGCGCAAACTGGACCGCGCTGCCGGAATCCACTTCACCGATGTTCTGGTCAGACTGTTCTCCAATTCCAGCGCGACGCTGGGCCTGGCTCGCGGCGCGGCACTCGCGTTGCTCGACGTGTTGCCGCCGGCACGAAAATTTCTTGCTCGCAGAATGATCTTCGGTGCGCGCGGTCTGCCGTAGCCCGCGTCATTGCGTCACAAACGCTGTCAAGTCCCCAACAATTCCTGATGTGAGCGATCATATTTTCGCAACGGCGGAAAAATTGTGCGCAATTCTGTTTTCTTTGAACGCGCAATCCGGTATAAGATTGTCTCCCCTCCCAGATCTGACACTTCTCGCGCGCGACCATGCAAATCGGTTCCCACGTTTTGCCTAACAATCTCGTTGTCGCGCCGATGGCCGGCGTCACGGACCGCCCCTTCCGCCAGCTCTGCAGGAAATTCGGAGCCGGCCTCGCGATTTCCGAAATGGTCGCCTCGAATTCGCTGTTGCGGGGCAGCGAAAAGACCCGCCGGCGTGCCAACCATGACGGCGAAGCCGAACCCATTTCGGTTCAGATCGCCGGTGCCGATCCGCAAATGATGGCCGACGCGGCTCGCTACAACGTGCAGGAGGGTGCGCAGATCATCGACATCAACATGGGCTGCCCGGCGAAGAAAGTCTGCAGCGCCATGGCCGGTTCGGCGCTGCTGCGCGACGAAGCGCTGGTGGGGCGCATTCTCGAAGCGGTAGTCAGGGCAGTCGATGTTCCCGTGACCCTGAAGTTCCGCACCGGCTGGGACAGTCGGAACAGAAATGCGCTGCGAGTGACCAGAATCGCCGAGGAGAGCGGCATCAGGATGCTGTCGCTGCATGGCCGCACGCGTGCCTGCGGATTTTCCGGCAGGGCGGAATACGACACGATCCGCGCGGTCAAGGCGGCCAGCAGCTTGCCGGTGGTCGCCAATGGCGATATTTCAACCCCCGAACAGGCAAGACACGTTCTGGAACATACGCGCGCAGACGGCATAATGATCGGCCGCGCAGCGCAGGGCCGCCCCTGGATTTTTCGCGAAATCGCGCATTACCTCGCGACCGGCGAACGACTTCCCGCACCGCTCGTCTGCGAAATCCGCGAAGTGCTGCTGGGACACCTGCAGGATCTATACGCGTTCTACGGCCGCGAGCGCGGCGTCAAGGTCGCACGCAAGCACGTTTCCTGGTACACCAAGGGCCTTGCGGGTTCGGCAAGCTTCAGACATCACATGAATCAGCTCGATACCTGCGCGGAGCAGTTCGATGCGGTCAACGCTTTCTTCGAAAAGCTCGAGCAGCAGCATCGGCGATTGTGTTACGCGGACATCGTGGAAACGGACGTTGAATCGGAGGCGGCAGCATGAGCAGGGAGCAGGGGCCCCGCATAGCGGGGATGCGAGCGGCCGCGATTGCTGCCGGCCGCCGACACGACGGCGCAAAAAACACAGACATCGCAACGGAGGCGGCAGCATGAGCAGGGAGCAGGGGCCGCCGACACGACAGCACCCCGACACGACGGTACATATAAGAACAGAATTCCATGGGAGCCAGCAGCATGAGACAGACCAGCGAAATCGCGGATTGCATCCACCGATCGTTAGAACGTTACTTCAAGGACCTGGATGGAGAAAAGCCGCGCCGCATCTACGACATGGTGTTGAAGAACGTCGAGAAGCCCATGCTTGAACTGGTACTGGATCGCGCGGATGGCAACCAGACGGTCGCCGCGCAAATGCTGGGCATCAACCGCAACACACTGCGCAAGAAGATGCACGCCCTGAAAATCCGGCCCTGAGACAACGCGGAAGCTGCGCCTGCGCGCGCTCTGCTCCGGCACTGCCCACGGATCACCCGCAATGAACCAACCTGTGCGCCAAGCCCTGATCAGCGTTTCCGACAAGGAGGGGCTTATCGAATTCGCCCGCGGCCTGGCCGGATTCAACGTGCGAATCCTGTCCACTGGCGGGACGGCGAAGCTGCTGGCGGAGAACGGCATCCCGGTCAAGGAGGTTTCGGATCACACCGGTTTTCCCGAAATGCTCGACGGACGCGTGAAGACGTTGCATCCAAAGATTCATGGAGGCTTGCTGGCGCGGCGGGATGTTCCCGCGCACATGGCCGCAATCGAGCAGGCCGGCATCGAGCCCATCGATCTGGTCGTGGTCAATCTTTACCCATTCGCGAAGACCGTGGCCAGGCCCGATTGCACGCTGGACGAGGCGATCGAGAACATCGATATCGGCGGCCCGACCATGCTGCGCTCAGCAGCGAAGAACCACGGCGGCGTTGCGGTAGTCGTGGATCCATCCGACTACCCATCGTTGCTCGAGGAGATGGGCACCAACGAGGGCGCCATTAGCGCTGAAACACGCTTTGCACTGGCCAAGAAGGTGTTTGCTCACACCGCCGCATACGACGCAGCGATCAGCAACTATCTCACCGGGCTCGCCGCCGATGGCGCTCGCATGGCCTTCCCCGAGCGCCTGACCATTCAGTTCGAGAAACTGCAGGACATGCGCTATGGCGAGAACCCGCACCAGAGCGCGGCATTTTACCGCGACGCGACGCCGGTCCAGGGCAGCCTGGCAAGCTATCGTCAGCTGCAGGGCAAGGAACTGTCGTACAACAACGTCGCCGACAGCGATGCCGCATGGGAATGCGTAAAGACCTTCGATGAGCCGGCATGCGTCGTCATCAAGCATGCCAACCCCTGCGGCGCGGCGACGGCCAAGACTTTGAAGGAAGCCTACGAGCGCGCATTCGCTACCGACCCGGTGGCGGCATTTGGCGGCATCATCGCCGTCAACCGGCCGCTTGACGGCGCCGCAGCCGAGGCGATCTCCAAGCAGTTCGTCGAGGTCCTGATTGCCCCGGCGCTAACCGCGGCGGCACGAAAAGCGCTCTCGTCGAAGGCGAACGTGCGCGTGCTGGATGTCCCGATGGACACCGGTGCATCCGCCTTCGACATGAAGCGCGTTGGCGGCGGCCTGCTGGTTCAGTCGCTCGACCGGCGCAACGTCGCCGCCGCCGACCTGCGGGTGGTGACAAAGCTGGCGCCCACCGCAGTACAAATCGAACAGATGCTGTTCGCCTGGCGTGTCGCGAAGTTCGTGAAGTCCAATGCCATCGTCTTTTGCGGCGACATGCGCACCCTCGGCGTAGGCGCGGGACAGATGAGCCGCGTGGACAGCGCCCGTATCGCAGTGATCAAGGCCGGCAATTCCGGACTCTCGCTCGCCGGGTCGGTGGTCGCCTCCGACGCGTTCTTCCCCTTCCGCGACGGATTGGACGTCATCGCGCAGGCCGGCGCCAAGGCGGTCATCCAGCCCGGTGGCAGCATGCGCGACGATGAAGTCGTAGCGGCCGCCGACGAGCTGGGTCTGGCAATGGTGTTTACCGGCGTTCGCCACTTCCGCCATTGAAGCTGCTCGTCATCGGTTCCGGCGGACGCGAACACGCGATCGCGTGGCGGCTGGCGCAAAGCCCGCGCGTACAGAAAGTATTCGTCGCGCCCGGCAACGGCGGCACAGCGCTGGAGCCTGGCCTTGAAAATCTCAAGCTCGATTCGATCGAGGATCTGGCCGATTTCGCGCTGAAGGAGCAGGTTCATCTTACCGTGGTGGGACCGGAAGCGCCGTTGGCCGCAGGCGTCGTCGACCTGTTCCACAGCCGCGGCCTGCGCATCTTCGGGCCCAACCGCGCCTGCGCTCGGCTGGAAAGCTCCAAGGAGTTCGCCAAGGCGTTCATGCAGCGCCATGGCATACCGACGGCCGCATTTGCGTGTTTCACCGAACCGCAGGCCGCTCACGCTTACGTCGACGCGCGCGGCGCGCCCATCGTCATCAAGGCCGACGGGCTTGCCGCAGGCAAGGGCGTGGTCGTGGCTGCGAACCTCCAAGAGGCGCACGACGCGATCGACCGGATGCTCGTGGGGCATCTGATGGGCGATGCAGGAAATCGCGTCGTCATCGAAGACTGCCTCGAAGGCGAAGAGGCGAGCTTCATCGTCATGTGCGACGGCGAACACGTGCTTACGCTTGCCACAAGCCAGGACCACAAGAGGCTACTCGACGGCGACCGAGGCCCGAACACCGGTGGCATGGGTGCCTATTCGCCGGCACCCGTGGTTACGCCGAAAGTACACGCACGAGTCGTGCGCGAAGTGATCCAACCCGTGATGGCCGGTATGGCAGCCGAAGGCCACCGCTACTGCGGATTTCTCTACGCCGGGCTCATGATCGACAGGACGGGCGCTCCGAGAGTACTGGAATTCAACTGCCGCCTGGGCGACCCCGAAGCGCAGCCCATACTCATGCGACTCAAGAGCGACCTTTACGACCTGATGGAGCATGCCGTCGAATGCGGACTCGATGCGGTCGAGGCGGATTGGGACCGGCGGGCGGCGCTCGGCGTCGTGCTGGCTGCAGCCGGCTACCCGGAGTCGCCCAGGAAAGGCGACCCGATCGAAGGCCTGCCGGCTCCGGTCGAGGATGTGCGCGTATTCCACGCCGGGAGCACCCTCGCCAACGGCAAACCCGTCACCAGCGGCGGGCGTGTCCTGTGCGTCACTGCGCTCGGCGACTCCGTCAAGATGGCGCGCGATCGCGCCTATCACGTCGTCGATGCCATACACTTCGAAGGCATGCAGTGCCGTCGCGACATCGGGCACCGTGCCATCGAAGCGCGCTAGCGGCCGCGCGTCGAAGCCGCCGAAGACCTAGGTCGATGCAGCGCGCTCGAACCTGAAGCTGCTGACCGGCTCCGCGGTGCCAATCCATTGAATATCGATCTCGTCAAGAATTTCCTGACCGGACTCCAGAACCGCATCGTCACGGAACTCGAGCGGCTGGACGGCAGTTCGTTTCGCAGCGACACGTGGCGGCGCAGCGAGGACCGATCCGGCGGCCTCGCGGGTGGCGGTGGCGACACCCGCATCATCGAGGAAGGTGCGCTGATCGAGCGCGGGGGGGTCGCCTACTCCCATGTGCGCGGCACCGAATTGCCCCCTACAGCGAGCGCCGCGCGACCTGAACTCGCCGGACGCGGCTTCGAGGCGATCGGGGTTTCCCTGGTGCTGCATCCGCGCAATCCTTACGTTCCGACGGTGCACATGAATGTGCGCTTCTTTGTCGCGCTCCGCGAGGGCGAAGCACCCGTATTCTGGTTCGGCGGCGGCATGGACCTCACGCCCTGTTACGGTTTCGAAGAAGACTGCGCCCATTTTCATCGGACCTGCAAGGCCGCGCTCGATCCTTTCGGTGAGGATCTTCATCCGCGCTTCAAACGCTGGTGCGATGAGTATTTCTACCTGAAACATCGCGGCGAACCACGCGGAATCGGCGGTATCTTTTTCGACGATCTCCACGAACCGGGATTCGACGAGTGCTTCGCGCTCATGAAGAGCGTAGGCGATCATTTTCTTCCTGCATACGTTCCGATTGCGGAAAAGCGCCGGCACACGAGTTTCGGCTCACGCGAGCGCGAGTTCCAGGCCTATCGACGCGGGCGCTACGTGGAGTTCAACCTGGTCTACGACCGGGGCACGCTCTTCGGATTGCAATCGGGCGGACGCACGGAATCCATACTCATGTCGCTGCCGCCCGTCGTGAAGTGGCGATACGACTGGAGGCCCGAAACGGGGAGCGCCGAGGCCCGCCTTTACGACGTTTTTCTCAAGCCCCGGGACTGGATCGCCCCGTCGGCCTGAGCCGAAACCTGTGCCGCTGCACGATAGTGCCGGTTGGCGTCGTCGGCGAGCCCGATACGTTCGCACAGCTTGGCCAGCGCGACGTGTGCATCGCTTGAGCGATGAACCGTGAGACTCGCCTCGAGATAACTCCTGGACTTGCCCCAGAGCTCGCGCTTTGCGCACAGACGTCCGAGGCTCAACAACAGCTCCGCGTCCTGGGTGCGCTGTTCCAGCCAGGTTTCAGCGCGTTCGATGCGCGGTACCGCCTCGTCATCGCCACATTCGGCGTATTGCAGCACGAGATCCCTGTCCCACTCGGAGTTCAATGCATACTCGATGACCCCCCGCGCGGCGCGTTCGTCACCGACGCGCATCCAGGCTCGCGCCGCTGCGGCGGCGATCCGGGGCACGCGCCTCTCGGCCGCCGGTACCGATCGCAAGTAATCGGCGAGCCCGAGCGCATCGAGCCCCTCGCGCGACAGCATTGCGACGCGAGCATTGATGACCACGCCTTCGAGTGCCTCGCGCGGCATCGAGTCGTCCCTCTCCAACTGTTGCGCAATCCGGATGACCTCGCTCCAGTTCCCGACGCCCTGCTCCGCGCGCAACAGCGCCGACAGCATGGCGAAATGGCGTGCGCCTCCCGCCTGCAGTTCCCGAAGCACCGCACGCGCTTCGTCGAAACGGCGCTCCCCGAGCAGGAATTCGGCCTCGGTCGCCAGCGTCGCCTGCCGCCAGTCGGCTTCGGCTGAATGCGCTTTCTCGATCCATTTGTCGCGCCGCGCGAATTCGCGCTGGCGCTGCGCTGCGCTCGCCGCGACGATCGCCGCGAGCGCCTGCGGCCGCCCGAGTTCGTATGCACGTGAAGCAAATTTCGTCGCCCGCGGATAACGTCCTTCGTACAACGCCTGCAATGACTGCTCGATAGCCTCACGAGCGCGGGTCTCGCGCCGGTGGATGCGGTATGCGCGCACGTACGCCGGCAGCCCGAGCGTGTGCGCAATGACGCGAACCAGAAAATAGGCGCCAACAAAACCGGCGACGAGCAGCGCCACAAAGAGATTGAGCGACAGGTCGACCCGCCAGGGCGGATACAGGAACAGCACGTGGCCGTCGTTCTCATGCATCGCGACCGACAGGCCCGCCGCCAGCGCAAACGCGGCGATCAGCCACAGCAGCCCCCTCATCGCGCAACCTTCTCTCGCGACACCTTGTAATTTCTAACAGCCTCCAGGCTATCGCTGATATTTGGCAGATCGATATCGATACCGCTGGCCGCGATCTGCTTGAGGTTCGCGAGCGCAGCCGCGACGTGGCGCGCGCGCACGTCGAAATAGCGCCTGATCCACGCTGAAGCCTGATTGAGATCGGCGCGAAAGACGTTCTGGTCGCGCGAAAGCAGCGCAAGCCTGGCGTTGAGCAAGCGCAGTTTGAGGTTCTCGCGCATAAAGAAGGATTGGGAAGGCGACAGCAGCGGCGGTGCGGGATTTTCGAGCTTGCTCACGCGCACGAGCTGCCTGAGTTCGCTCCATATGTCCGATCCCAGGCGCTTCCAGAATCCTTCCTCCGAGCGCGCTTTGGAGCGGGACGGCTCCGACCTCGGCAACTCCACCGTCGCGAGCGGCAACCTGTCCACACTCGCAATCACCTGATCGAGCCGCACGGCGAGCCCCGCGATGTCCACGCCGGGAGTTCCCTTCAAGCGCTCGATGTCGCGGGCGAGCACCTTGCGCAGCGGAACGAATTGCGGGCGGTTCGAACGCGCAAGGCGAGAATCCGCGGTCTGCAGTGCGGCCAGGGCCGCATTCACGCTGCCGGCGAGCTGAAGCTGCTGTACCGCTATGGCGAGAATCTGCTCTACCTCGGTCAGAACCCACTCGTCACGACTGCGCGACAGCTCCTGGTAGAGCGCCTCGAGAGCCACTTGCTGATTCTGGGATTCGACCAGTTTTGCCTCGATCTGAGCGAGCCTGGACTGGGCTTCGCGGACCGCCTCCTGGGCCTGACGCGCAGTGTTTCTGGCGTCGCGACTATCGTTATCGCTGTCACGCAGCCGGCGGGCAAGCTCTTCGCGCAATGCCGTGCTGTGGAGCCCGGCGTCGTACCATTGCCACGCGACGAAAGCAGCCAGCAGGACCAGCGCGATGGCAAGCAGGTTGGCCAAACGCGCCATCGGCAGGCGTGTGCCGACCGGATCGGGTCTTGTCAGCGCGCTTTGTTCTTCCATGTGGGGTGCCGGGCGAATCCGCTTGACGGAATTCACACTTTAGCAAAAAAGGCGACGAGTGCTTCTACCAGCGCTTCGTCGCCGGCTGCGGTGACGATCACGCGCCCGACGTTTCGCGATCGTGCGGCCTCGCCAACGCGCGGATGCGGCACAAAGACGGGCGTAGTGCGAAGCAGCGCCGGACCCGAGGTCCCACTGTCGCCCAGCATCGCAAACAGATTCTCCAATCCCTCGACGCTGGTGATGGACACGGCATCGATTCCGCCGCGCTCCCAGCGCTCAACCAGTGCGCCCGCGTCGGTCCGCGGCCGGGCACGCCTGTAGCACTGCGCGTATTCGACCTTTGCTCCGCGCTCGATCAGCACTTCCCGAAGCGCCTCGCGGCCCCCCTGCCCGCGAAAGATCACGATGCGACGTCCGGCAACTTCGGCCAGTTCGGGAAGCGCAGCGAGCGCCTCGCTATCACCGCGCCCCTGCGGCGCCAACACTTCGGCAATGCCGATCCGGCGCAGCGCTTGGGCCGTTTCACTTCCCACCGCAGCGAAATTCATCCGGGGTGGCCACGCCCGGCGTGCGCTCACAGCGGCGTTGGCCATCCGGACTGCCGTCGGACTCACGAAAACCGCGGTGTCGAACGCATCGAGGTCGTTTATCGCCGCATCCAGCGCAGCGCCATCGGCGGGCGGAAGAATCTCGATCGCAGGCAACAGCACTGCTTCGCCGCCGCTGGCGCCGAGCAGTGCCGCCAGCCGCTCGGCCACGCCGGCCGGGCGCGTTACGAGCACCGCGCGCCCGGTCAGTGCGGAGCTCATTGAATCGATGAAAGAATGGAGTCGGCGCCCATCTCGAGCAGCGATCGCGCTAGCCGCCTTCCGACCGCCTCCGGCGCCTCGGCGGTCCCGCGTGCTTCGACGCGAACGATCCGCGAACCGTCCGGCGCCGCAACCAGACCGCGCAAGCGAATAGTGTCCGCGCCCTCCAGTTGTGCGTAGGCGCCCAGCGGAAGCTGGCAGCTGCCGCCAAGTTCACGGCTCACTGCACGCTCGGCGCGCACGCACACCGCGGTCGCCGGATCGTCCAGCGCCGAGAGCAGTTCCAGCAGATCGGCGCGATCGGCGCGGCACTCGATCGCAAGCGCACCCTGGCCTGCGGCCGGGAGGCTCGCCTCCGGTTCGATCAGCGCGCGCACCCGGCTTTCGAGTCCAAGACGCTTCAGTCCCGCAACGGCGAGCACAATGGCATCATAGTCGCCGCGATCAAGCTTCGCGAGACGCGTATCGAGATTACCCCTCAGCGCTGCGAACTCGAGCCCCGGATGCCTTTCGCGAAGCTGCGCCTCCCGGCGCAGGCTCGAAGTCCCGACCCGTGCGCCCTTGGGCAGCGCGTCCAGCGATGAATGGCGCGAGGAAACGAACGCGTCGCGCGGATCTTCCCGTTCGCCGATCGCCGCCAGGCAATAGCCTTCGGGCAATTCCATCGGTACGTCCTTCGCCGAATGCACCGCGATGTCGGCGCGGCCATCTGCGAGCGCGGCTTCCAGTTCCTTCACGAACAGCCCCTTGCCGCCGACTTTGGCGAGCGAGACGTCGAGAATCTCGTCGCCCCGCGTGCTCATTGCGAGAATTTCGACCTCGCACGACGGAAACAGCCGCCGCAACTCGCTCCGGACGAACTCCGACTGCCACATCGCCAGGCGACTCCTGCGGGAAGCAATTACGATCCGTTTCGGCATGCGTGACATTGGGGGGAGGTTGCTCTCGGAAGGATTCGAGGCCTGGCGGGCGCTGATTTTAGCATGGCCCCCAGCTGCCTCAGGTTCGTGCAGACGCCTGCGCGCTGACCGCTGCGTCCTCGCGGTGCCGATGTTCCGGCAGCGTCGCCCTTCAGGACTTCGCCAGCGCCTTCACCTGGGTCCACTGCCTTCGGCTGACGGGCAGTCTCTCCTGGCAACCGTCGAGCACTACCGCCCAACCTGCCTCGGCGTCGTCGCCGGCTGCCCGCTCGAATCCCCTGATCCGGTCGCGCGCCACCAGGCAACTGCGGTGCACGCGCACGAAGAAGTTGCCGAATTCCTCCTCGAGCTGCGCCAGCGATTCCTCCACCAGGTACTCGCCGGCACATGCGTGCACGGTCACGTACTTGAGTTCCGCCTTGAGGTAGATCACCTCGGCCAGAGGCACCAGGGTAATTCGGCCGCGCTCGTTTACGCTCAGGTAGCGCCGCGGTTGAGTATCCACGCGATCGAGGACCTCCCGCGCGGCTCTCTGACCTGCCGCAGCCTTGCTCAGGGCCGCCGCGATGCGGCCGGCCCGAACCGGCTTGAGCAGATAATCCACCGCGTTGAGTTCGAATGCCTCGACCGCGTACTGGTCGTAGGATGTAACGAATATCACCGCTGGCGGGGTCTCGAGAAGCTGAGTATGACGCGCGAATTCCATTCCCGACATGCCCGGCATATGAATATCGACCAGCACCACGTCCACCGCACACGACGCGACCAGTTTCAGGCCCTCCATTCCGTTCCCTGCCTCGCCGGCGACGACGTTCGGCACCTCCGCCCGGCAGTCATCGAGCAGTTCCCTCAAACGCGCGCGCGCGGGCGGTTCATCGTCGACGATGAACACCCTGAGCGGTGCCATCGCGCCGTCGTGCTTCGTCCCGTTCAAGGCGCGCTCCGCAAGGGCATGAGCATGACAATCCGATAGCGCCCGGCTTCGACGCCGGCGTCGAGCGTTGCCTCGAGGTCGAAGTGAAGTTGCAGCCGTTCGCGGATATTGGCAAGCGCCATACGATTGCCTTGTCGGTGCTGGTGTTCAGGGAAGTAGGGATTGGAAAGCGCGACCCGCAGGCGATCGCCGTCCGACCCCACGTCGATCTCTATCGCCCCGGGCCCGACCCCCGGCTCGATGCCATGGTAGACCGCGTTCTCGACCAATGGTTGCAGAAGCATCGGCGGCACCAGCGCGGTTTCGGCGTCGGCGTCCACGGTCCAGCGCACCTGCAGCCGCTCACCAAGGCGCAGATGTTCCAGATTGAGGTACTGGCGGCAAAGCGCAATCTCTCTGCGCAACGGAATCAACTGCCGATTGTCGGCAAGAAGGTTGCGAAACAGGTCGGCAAGATCCTCGAGCGCGCCTTCCGCACGCTTCGGGTCGCCGCGAATGATCGCCAGAACCGCGTTCAGACTGTTGAACAGAAAATGCGGTCGAATGCGCGCCTGCAAGGCCTGGAGTCGCGCCTCGGCCAGCGCCGGCGAGAACGCGCGGGCGCGCACGCGAAAGTATTCGAGCAGCAGCGCCGCCTGCGCGACCGCGAGGACCACGCCGTAAAACAGCCCTGACCAGTCGGGCAGGCGTCCAAGCCACGTCTGAGCTGCGGAGGTCGCCCCCGCGAGCGCAGCGACGATCGCAAGCGTGCAAACGAGGCCAGCCGCGTATCCGAGCCTGGCAAGCGCAGCGTTTGCCGCATACAGTGCCGCGAGAATCGCAAACAACGCGGGTTCGACCCAGAATACAACCTCGAAAAACTGCACTGTGACCTCGGCCGGTCGCTGCGCGCGCACCATCGCAACGGCAAGAGCCGCGGCGTTCACAACCAGCAGAATGCGTGCGAGCACTCCCAGATTGCGAAAGTCCGGCAGGGCGTCGGTGCGCTCGTTTTGCCTTATACTCAACACTTTAGGCTCGACCAAGGCGAAGGGGCGGGCAACGCCCGCGAAGCAGCATCACCGTCGCATTCTACAGTCAACCATGGCAGCCAAACCGACAACCCGCGCGCGTTCCGCGCCGACACCCGACCGCGCGGGAGAGGCGAAAAAGCGTCGCAAGAGCGCTGAGAATCGCCGCGGCCAGCCGGATTCCAGGTCCCGCGGAAGAACGGTCCGGACCTACGCTAACGCTGTCTGGTCGGGGCGCTTCGCGGAGCCCGTGTCGGAGCGTGTCAAGCGCTACACCGCTTCGGTCGGATTCGACCGGCGACTCGCGGCCCATGACATCCACGGATCGCTCGCTCATGCGCGGATGCTGCGCGCAACCGGCATCCTCTCGGCGGCTGATCTGGAAGCGATAGAGCGGGGCTTCGCCGCCATCGTGCGAGAGATCGGCAGCGGCCGCTTTGCCTGGTCGTTGGACGCCGAGGACGTCCACATGAACATCGAGCAGCGGCTCACCGCGCTGATCGGTGACGCCGGCAAGCGGCTGCATACGGCGCGCTCGAGAAACGACCAGGTCGCCACCGATGTGCGCCTGTGGCTTCGCGACGAAATCGATACCATTGCAGGCCTACTCGCACGTTTGCAGGCCGTGCTTATCGATTCCGCCGAGCGCCACGCGGCAACGATCATGCCGGGGTTTACGCACCTGCAGGTGGCGCAGCCGGTCACGTTCGGACATCACTTGCTGGCCTATTTCGAGATGTTCGAGCGGGACTACCAGCGGCTTGCCGGATGCCGTACGCGGGTAAATGTGCTGCCGCTAGGCGCTGCGGCACTCGCGGGAACGACGTTCCCGATAGACCGCGCCCGGGTGGCGCGCGAACTCGGCTTCGATTCGGTGGCGCGAAATTCGCTCGATGCGGTCTCGGATCGCGATTTCGCGATCGAGTTCTGTGCCTTCGCCGCGCTGTTCATGGTGCACCTGTCACGGCTGTGCGAGGAGCTGATCCTGTGGATGAATCCGCGATTGGGCTTCGTCAGTCTTTCCGACCGGTTTTGCACCGGCTCGTCGATCATGCCGCAGAAGAAGAACCCGGACGTGCCCGAACTCGCCCGCGGCAAGTCCGGCCGCGTGCTCGGACATCTCATCGGGATGCTGGTGCTGATGAAATCGCAGCCTCTCGCCTACAACAAGGACAACCAGGAAGACAAGGAACCCTTGTTCGACACGGTGGACACCCTCAAGGACACGATGGCGATTTTCACCGAACTGGTGCCGGACATCACCGCGAATCCGGACGCGATGCGCCGCGCCGCCGCGGAGGGGCATGCGACGGCGACCGATCTGGCAGACTATCTGGTGAAGAAGGGCGTGCCCTTCCGCGACGCGCACGAGGCCGTTGCGCAGGCGGTGCGGTTCGCCGAGATGAAGCGGCGCGACCTTTCCGAACTGACCACCGCCGAACTGCGCCGGTTTTCCGGTCGCATCGGTCCCGATGTCCACCGCGTTCTTGCTCTCGAAGGCTCCGTTGCGGCCCGGCGCCACATCGGCGGCACCGCGCCGGCCCAGGTTCGCGCGGCAATCAGGCAGGCGCGCAGGATGATCCGTGGCCGCAGTTAGCCCGCTCGAAGCGAGCGCGCGGCAGAGATTGCGCCGCGGCCGCGAGCGCGTTCGGTTCTGCCGCCCGCCCGAAACCGGTTGTTGAGGACTCGGGCGGCAACGAAACGCCGGGCCCGCTGCATGGACAAGATCGGAAAATACGAGGTCATCAAGAAACTCGGCGAGGGCGCCACGAGCGAGGTCTATCTTTGCCACGATTCGTTCAACGACCGGGATGTCGCGCTGAAGCTCGTCGTCGAAGAAAAGATACGCGACTCCGAAAGCGGCAAGCTCGCCAAGAGACTGTTCATCACCGAGGCCTCGCTCGCCGGCAAGCTGAGTCATCCGCACATCGTCCAGATCTACGACGCCGTGGTCGACGAAAAGATGAGCTACATCGTCATGGAATACGTGCCGGGCGGTACATTGGAACCGTTCTGCGACCCTGCGACGGTGCTGCCGATCGACAAGATCGTGGAGATCATATTCAAGTGCACGCGGGCACTGGATTTTGCGGACAAGCTCGGCGTCACGCACAGGGACATCAAGCCGGCCAACATACTGCGTTCGGGCGAATCCGACATCAAGATTTCGGACTTCGGCGCCGCGCTGATGAGTTCAACCGAGCAGACCCAGGTCACCGGCATCGGTTCGCCCGCCTACATGTCGCCGCAACAGATCAAGGAACAGCCACTGGACCACCAGACCGACATCTACTCGCTGGGGGTGGTGATGTATCAGCTGCTGACCGGCGTGCTGCCATTTCAGGCCAGCAACAACTTCTCGATGATGTACCAGATCATCAACGTCGAACCCCCGCTGCCCTCCTCTTACCGCAAGGAAATTCCGCTTGCCGTGGACAGAATCGTGCGCAAAGCGATGAACAAGGATATCGAACGGCGCTATGCGACCTGGGGCGAATTCTCGTTCGACCTTGCCGAGGCATTTCGCAACGAGCACCTGGCCCCGCGCACGCAGGAGGTTGCCGACACCGACAAGTTCAACATCATGCGCTCGCTGTCTTTTTTCAACGATTTCACGGACGCCGAGCTCTGGGAGGTCATGCGAATCTCGAACTGGGCCAACCTGCCGGAGAACACGGTGATCATGCGCGACGGGGAAACCGGCGACTTCTTCTGCATACTTGCCTCCGGCGAGGTCAAGGTGACCAAGCGCAAGAAGCTGCTCAACGTGCTCACCGCCGGCGAGTGCTTCGGCGAAATGGCCTACCTCGCGCGCTCCGGCAACGAACGCACCGCAGACGTGTCCACCACGAGCGAGTCGCAGCTCATCAAAATCAAGACCGAAGACCTGGAGAAGGCCTCCGATGGATGCCGGCACCGCTTCGATCGCGCATTCATGGGCATCCTGGTCGAGCGACTGGCTCTCGCGAACACGCGCCTCACTTCGGTCTAGGACCTGACGATGTCGCCCGATACCCGGGCGGCCCTCGAAGCCGCCGTCGTTGCCGCTTTCGGTCCGGGCCGGCCAATCGCGCGCATCTCCTCTGCGGGCGGCGGCTGCATTCATGACTCCTACGTGGTCGACTCGGGCTCCGAGCGCCTGTTCGTCAAGACCAACCGCGCCGCGCTCGAGGATGCCTTCGCCGCCGAAGCCGACGGGCTCGAGGCGTTGATCGGGGCTGGAATGCGCGCGCCACGGCCGCTGGGCCAGGGCGTGGCGGAAGATCGCGCGTTTCTGGTGATGGAATTCCTCGAGTTGCGGGGCAGCGGCGACTGGGCGGCGATGGGCCGCGCCCTCGCGGCGATGCACCGAAGAACTGGCGGGTCGTTCGGCTGGCGACGCGACAACTTCATCGGCGCCACGCCGCAGGCCAACCCTGGACACGACGACTGGATCGCATTCTGGCGCGACGCCCGGCTGCTGCCGCAGCTCGAATTGGCCGTGCGCAACGGGTTCGGCCCGACGCTGATCGACTCCGGGGAGAAGCTCGCCGAATCGCTGCCGAAGCTGCTCGGCGCACGCGCGCCCGAGGCGTCGCTGCTGCACGGCGATCTGTGGAGCGGCAACGCCGCGTTTCTCGCCGACGGATCGCCGGTGCTGTTTGACCCCGCCGTGTACTGCGGCGATCGCGAAGCCGACCTGGCGATGACCGAATTATTCGGCGGCTTCCCGCGCGACTTCCGCGCGGCTTACGCCGAGGCCTGGCCGCTGGATGCGGGATACCCGCTGAGGCGCAATCTGTACAACCTGTACCACGTGCTCAACCATGCCAACCTGTTTGGCGGTGGCTATGCGGCGCAGGCTCAGGCGATGATCGGGCGATTGCTGTCCGAAGCGCGCTAAGTCACGCGAACGTCTGCAGGATTTCAGGACCCTGATCGCGAAAACGGCGAAAGCCCGCCGCGAAGCATCCATGCGCGCGGATTGTGTTCAAAACCGATCTTGGGGTAGTACCCGTTGGCCATCGGCGCGGCGAGCAATACGATCATGCACTCGCTTCCGAGCCTCTGCTTCGTTTCCTCGATCAGCTGTTTCCCGATGCCACGCCGCTGGTAGTCGCTGTCGACGGCGAGGTCGGCCAGATAGGCGACATACGCAAAATCGGTGAGCGACCGCGAGATGCCCACCAGGCGCTCGCCATGCCATGCCGTAACGATGAGGCTCGCATTGCTGATCATGCATTCGAAGATGTCCGGCCGATCGATGGGTCGTCTTTCTCCGAGCGTAGATCGCCGGTAGAGGTCGATTGCAGCGTCGACGCTGATTTTGGCGTCGTCACGGTATGCGATATCCATAGAGTTCCAGTTAGGGCCTGTTGACGGGTTTGCCCGACAGGGGCACGCATTATCCTGCGCTGTTGCACATCCCGTGCGCCTCAGCGAAGGTTCAAGGGGTCCGGGTCGGGTCGCCGCTTCCTGCCTGCGTCTCTTTCCGATGCCACCATTCCCGGAACTCTTCGCAACGCATCGCACTGTCGAACCGGGCCGACAGGACGCCGTCCAGTTCGACGTACGCATTCGACGGCACGCGTCGAAAAGTCGCCCGCCAGTGGGCGAACCCGGTGTTTTTCTTGAGCAGGATCGGCATCGCTTCAAAGCTCACGGCCGTCTGCGCATTCTTCGCCCCATCGGTCCAGTACCGGTGGATCGCCGCAGTCCCGATCATCGGCGCGTCGAAAGGGGTTTCATGGTAGGCAGCACCGGCGCAGAACAGTTCTGCGGCCGCGTCCGGGTCGCCTTCTCTCCAGGCATCGCCGTAGCGATCGAGCCATTGCCGAAAATCATCGTCTGTCATGGTTCGCGGTCCTTGCGTGCGGGGTACCCGATCGGCCGCGGCGTCAGGCGTCGGTTTCCGGCTGCAGCGGCTTCACATACACGTGCTGCGTCTTCGCCCGTGCATACCCGATGCGCCGGTAGAAGTCGTGGGATTCGGGTCGCACGACGTTCGAGCGGACCACGATCGAGTTCAGGCCGCGATCGGCGGCCCATTCCTCGGCCGCCCGTACCAGCGATCTTCCGATGCCATTGCGGCGGCGGCCGGCGCCGACGACCAGGCCGACCAACTCCGCCTTTGCGCCTGACTCCATACTGAACCGCTGCTCCGCGTGAACCCATCCCACCACATCGCCTTCCACTTCCGCAACTGCTATGTAGTGCTCCCGCAACTCAGTCAGCCGCTCGATGCGCAAACGCATCTCCTGCGGTTCCACGGCATAGCCCAGCTCGCGGTTCAGCGCGGCGAGTCGATCTGCATCGGCGGTGCGTGGGAGTCGTACTTCCATGATCTCGGTGATGCCGGATACAGCTGCCCGTCCTCCAAGCTTGCCCGGAGGAACCTGGATCCGGGGACGAAGCCTCGTGGAACCATCTCCTCGATGAAACCTTCGGCCGCAATCTTGAGCCCCGAAATCGATGCGCGCAAGCGACTGTCGATTCCGCGGCGAAGAAACAGATAGACCGCCCCGAACCGCGCCAAATACCTCTCCATGGCACTCAGTGGCGCAGCTAATCCGGCGCGTTCCCACAGGCGCAGCGCTGAGTGCGACTTATGCAGCAAGGTTGGCACCCTGTTCTTTCAGCAGCTCGCGCAGAACGGAGCGATGACAGCGTTCTTCCTGCTCGCAGTAGCAGCCGACGGAAAAGTTCGAATGCTGCGACAGTGCGGCGAGCAACTCGATCGATCGTGCCGGCTCCGGCGCGGCCATCTCGGCGCGGTACTTCTTCTTGAAGGCCTGCCACTGCGCGGCGGTTTCGGCCGCTTGCCCGAACTTTACCGTCTCGGCACTCGGCGCCAGCAACGGAAACCACACGTCGTACCAGTTCTGCGATGCGAACTCTGCCTTCGGGACGCCCCGCGGGGGCCTGCGGACCGTTCCGATACGCGTGCCTTCAGCGGATGCCCTTGCAGTTCCCAGACGTACAACGCGAACTGTCATGAATCCTCCTGTGGCGAACGACACTGGGCCAGCGGCGCGGCGTCGTTCATCGCGGTACGGCGCTACCCCAGTAGTTGAAACTTGCCGGCCGCCAGCCCGGGATATACATGGTCTCCAGTTTCCTGATCCGGAACCCTCCTGCCTCGATGAGTGCAGGGATCGGCCGGTTCAGGTTGCACCCGCCTCCGAGCCGCTTCCACAGTGGATTCAGGCGATCCTGCCAACGGCGGACATTCGCGTCGGGTGCCGCGCCGTGCTCGCAGAAAACGAGTTCGCCGTTCGGCCGGAGCACCCGGCTCATCTGGCGGAGTGCGGCGCTCGTATCCGCAATCGTGCAGAGCGCATAGGTCACCACTACAGTATCGATGCTGCCGTCCTCGAGCGGGATCTCGTCGCCCGGCAGGCCGATGAATTCCACTTCGAACGGAAGCGAGCGCGCAGCCCGTCCCGCGATCCGGGTCATCTCCGGCGCAGGATCGAGGCCCCAGACCTTGTCGACCTTGGTCGCGTCATAGAACGGGAGGTTCAGGCCGGAGCCGATGCCGACTTCGAGAACGCGCCCGTGGGCGCCCGGCACCACCTTCTCGCGCTGGCGCATGGTCGGCTTCAAGCCGCACGCGAAGTGGATGACACGCGGAAGGACGTACCTGTCATACAGCCCCATCGGATCCTCGCGGTGCCTGCGTCAGGAATCGGCAGCCTAACATGGCGGCCGGGCGGCGTGCGGTGCCGTCGGCCGCAACCGGCTGTCAGGCCGATGCGCCCGCGAACCTGCGCGCCAGCAAATTATAGAGCCAGGCGAACACGGCGCCGCCGATCGCACCATCGACCAACGCGTAAAGTGTTCCGGTCACGATCGCCCCGATTGAAGCGGCGGGCTGGTAGCCCGGGTAGATCGCCGCGGCAAGCTCGAGGAACGCACGGCCGTAGTTGGGCCAGATCGCGTTGGCCGTCGCGACGATAAGGATCGCGCCGCCCCAGACCAGCCCGGATGTCAGAGAAAGAGCAATGACGTTAAGCCGCATGTAGCCTCCCTCGCGAAAAGACGACTCGGATCAATCATAGCTCGCGCACTGGCGCCCGGTCAGCAGGCGCTGGCGCCCAGTGACTTCTGCTGCAAGCCATGCGATGCTTTCTCTCGCCGCCGCTAACCCTCTACGTGGAACAGCTTGTTGTAGATCTGCCATCGGCCATCGGACTTGAGAAAAGAAAGCGTATCGATGAAGGTCCGCCCGAGATAGACGTCCCTGACCCGGGCAACGGCCGTGTCTCCTGCAACATGGGTCGAGAGTATTTCGAGCATCGGCGCCTCTCCCTTCTCCTTTGCAGAGGGCCGTTTCGATCCGACGAAGGACGCGAATGTCGCGACGTCCATTTCCTGCAACTGCCCCCGATTGTAGCCGGTGATTCTGGCGTGTGGATGGAACGCCTGGTACGCCTTATCGCTGTCGGACTCGAACATGCAGTCGAAATAGGCCTGTATCACCTCGCGTATTTCACTTTCATCTGACACAGGTTCGCCTCCCCGCTCGCATCCGATCAATATTAGACGTTTTCGATGTGACTGTCAGATTGCGCCCTGGGGCTTCACCGACACAACCGCATTCAAATGCGTCGGGCCCGACAGCGACCTTGTTACCAGGCAGCTGGCCTCGGCCTTCTCGAGCAGACGATGGGCCCGCTCCTCGTTCGTGCCTTGCGGAGCCTCGAGGGTCGCGTTGATCGCGAACTGCGTGAATTTCGTCGTGCCGTCTACGCGTTCCAGGGTTCCCTCGCATGTACATTGCAACGATACCCACGAGAGCTTGGAGGCCTTGGCAATGGCGCGGAAGCTGAGGATGAAACAATCCGCGACCGCGGCGGTCAATAGCGTTTCCGGGGACCAGCGGTTTCCAGGCCCGCCAAACTCGACCGGCGCTGCCGACGGGATCGCGGCGAGTCTGTCGCTGGTGAGATTGACATCGCCCTCTGGCTGCGCGCTCGCTGCGACTCTGTAGTGATGAGGAAGGTCTTGCATGGCGTGAGTTTCCGGTTGGTTAACGAGATGGTTCAGACGCCGCGCGGGCGCGACCCCTGGATTCCTCGAGGATGTTGCTCACGAGCACAACGGCCGTGAATTCCGGGTCGCCCGGCGGCAGCTTCCTGGAATCGCCGCCAAAGAGCGCGAAATTGAACAGCCGCATCGTGATCGGGTCGGGAATCCCGAGCAGAAGCAGGATGATCAAGCAGACTAGTACCCGCATCGGCGGCAGGATGTTTTGCGGTAGATCAGTTGGCGCTGCGAAAGGCTTTCAGCCGCGTCGCGCAAAGGCCCGGATTTGCAAGGCCGGCATGACGTCCAAATTCAAATCGCCTTCCATTACACTCAGTCGTGGCAAATACCGCCTCCTCTTTGGTCAAGACTGCTTGTTCGCCGACACAGTTATGCCAAAAGAAGCGGTTCTTTGCCGCTACCTCAGTGAGAAATGCGCGCCAGTACGTGCGGCGGCGAACGAGACGCACAATGCTGAATTCTGAGCCGTGCCACGCTTGGATTTGCCCACAGGCAGCGTCTTACCGATACCCAATTGCATATTTGACATGGTTTTTAACATGGTCTACTATCGAACCATGATCAAGTTGAACATCAACCAGGCCAAGACCCATCTCTCCGCGTATCTCGCACGGTTGCGCCAGGGTGAGACCATCGTGCTGTGCAAGCGCAATACCCCGATCGCCGAAATCCGTCCGCTGCGCCAGCCGCGCACGCGCAAACGCCCGATCGGCCTGGCGGCGGGCGAATTCACCATTCCGGCGAGTTTCTTCGACCCGCTGCCGGAGGATCTGGTCGCGGCATTTGCCGGCCAATCCGAGGCCTCATGAACCTGCTGCTCGATACCTGCACCTTCCTCTGGATCGCGCAGGATTCGAGCGAGTTGTCTCAAAGGGCGCGGGAAGTGTTCGCGGATCCGGCCAACGACATCTACCTCAGCGTGGTCTGCGCATGGGAGATCGCGGTCAAGCATGCGCTCGGTCGGCTGCCGCTGCCCGAGGCGCCGGATCGCTACGTGCCGCACCTGCGCGAGCGCCACGGTATCGAAAGCCTCGCTCTCGACGAGGATGCGGTCATGCAGATCGGGAAACTTCCCGACCATCACCGCGATCCCTTCGACCGTATGCTGGTGTGCCAGGCGCTCGCCCACGGTTTCACGCTGCTCACCCCGGACCCGCTCATCTCGCGCTACCCCGTACGCACCGCGTGGTAATCCGGCAGGGATAGCGGGGTTAAATCCTGCGATGACGCATTTGCATCAATTCAAGACCTGACCCCGTGTTACGCGCCAAGCTCGGCAGCCTTGACCGCGGCTACCGCGTGTTCCAGCGCCACGCGCGTGACTGTCCCGGCAGCGTACGCATCGATCAGCGTGATCACCATGGCCAGGGTTTGCGCATCCAGGGTGTCGATCTCCGCGCGTCGAAACTCGCCGCGTTGGTACGCCAGCGCGTCCAGAACGCGGGTGAGCAGGCGCGATTGGGAGAATGCCGGATTCTGTTCGATGCTTTTGACCGTCGAGGCCAGCGGATCGTCGACCGGAAGCTGTTGCCGATATCGAATGACCTGTCGCAGCGCGTCCTGAAACTGGGCCGCGGACAGCACTTCAGTGGCACCGGCCGCGGGGCTTGATCCGGGAGGCGCGCTCATACGGTGACCAAGGCGGTGTCCAAGGCGGGTCAAACATCAAAGCGACGAATAGCGGGGATCGGTTGCAGTCCCTCGGATGGGTCATCGCTTCCGGATTCCAAACGGGCGCCGGGTAACGCGCAGGATCCGACCATCACCGGCTCAGCAAGAGCTGCAGGATGACGCCGGTGGCGATCGCGACCAGAACGTAGTCGCTGCCGGTTTGAACCCAATGGTAACCGCGCGGCGGAGCGCTCAGGCGGTGACCGCGCCAGTCATTGACCACGTAATTGTAGTGGCGGTATTGGATCGGAAGGTACCCGCCCCTGTGAAACGCATGGTTCGGGCCTGCGCCACGTTCATCGTGCCGCTCATAACGAGCCGCGCGGCCTCTGTCATCGTGTCGACCCGCGCGGTCATCGCCGCGACGATCCTGGTGGTCACGCGCCTGTGCGCCTCGCCCGCGATCGTCGCCGCGACCGCGATCGCCGTGGTCCCCACGACCCTGTCCGAACGCAATGCCTCCCTGGGCCAGCGACATCGCGATGATGACGGAAATAATTGTCTTGGTATTCATGTTGGACTCCATTGGGTTGATAAA
>Ga0156227_1066_pt1 | contig 40567 bp, 43 predicted proteins | sample RifCSPlowO2_12_FD_107875 | JGI IMG/M metagenome (GOLD analysis project Ga0156227, IMG submission 107875) | Betaproteobacteria bacterium RIFCSPLOWO2_12_FULL_63_13
ACCGGCACTGAACTTCGGCGGCACCATGCTGCGGGTAGCCTTCGCGAGGTGGCAGGCCTGCTCCCCGCTTAATTCGGATAGCCGGCTGAATAAATCGGCGACCTCGTCGTTGCCCTTGTCGGCCGCATGTGTGGCAAATCCTCCATAACGCGCGATCGCCTCCTGTGCCATCGCCAGCGCATGGCCATAGAGTGTGTCCAGCGTGCTAATTTCTGACCCTGTTCTTCTCTTTGCCGACCTGATATCCCGCTTCAGCGCGCCCGCGGTTGAATGATCACGGCGCTGCGCTGCTTCGGCGTGTACCAGGGACATGTCTTCTGCTCCTTCTTGCCTAGCGACATTCGGCTCGGAATGCGGTGGCACAAGCGTCATGCAGTAATAGGGCGATTGTTCGACCTTAAAATGTGCGACTCGATCGGTCATCAAACCATTCCCGCATCAACGAAGCACGCGGTGTCGCGTGCGGGCACCATACTCAAGCGATTGTCGGATCAATTCACGTGGTATTTCTTAAACGTGGGATTCAATGTAGGCGATTTCGTGCTGCACGAATATTCCGGGCAACAGGTAATCGCAATACCGGGAAACGGGTAGTCGGGAGCGTTACAGGACGCCTTCGCCAAGCAAGCCGAACCAATCGCCTCCCATGGCCCTGGGGCCGTGGCGCTTTTCCTAAGGAGAAGTCAAACCTTCGCGGATGGCGTACTTGGTCAGTTCGGCGATGCCGTGCAAGTTGAGCTTGCGCATGATGTTGCGCCGATGGACTTCGACCGTGCTCACCGATATGTGCAACTGTGCGCCGATTTCAGATGAACTGTTCCCATCGGCGAGCAACGTCAACACTTGACGTTCACGCGGTCCCAGTTTCGCCGGTGCATGACCAGCGATTGAACCGTGACCTCGAGCCTCATCAACCACGGCGCCGGCGACTTCCGGGGACAAGTAGGTTTGCCCTTGCGCAATCGTACGGATTGCGCGCGGCAGTTCCTCCCCCGCTGAGGCTTTGACGAGGTATCCCCTGGCGCCGGCCTCCATCATTTCGAGCACAAAGCGTTTATCGGTATAAGCCGACAGCGCGATTACTTTCAACAGTGGCCGTGCGGCAAGCAAACGCCGCGTCGCCTCAATGCCGTTGATACCGGGCATGCCGATGTCCACCACGGCGATATCGGGGGCCGTCCTCTCGACAAGTTCAAGAAGCGCTGTACCGTCGGCTGCATCTCCGACTACGGCGATGTCGTTTTCCTTTTCAAGCAGCGAGCGTAGCGCCGCCAGGATCATCTTGTGGTCATCGGCTAGCACGATTCGAATACTCATGGACGGACCTCTCTCGGTGCCATCTTGATTCTACGGGATAACAATCTCAATCAAGGTGCCTGCCCCCGACCGGCTGTGAACTCTTAGCTCCCCGCCCAGCATCGCAGCGCGTTCGCGCATCCCCATTAGACCGAACGAACCTCGCCCGGGCCGGTCCTCGTCGGAAACACCTTTTCCATTGTCGCTTATGCTCAAGGTGAGCATTCCCGATCCGTCACGATGGAGCGACACTGTGGTTTCGCTCGCTTCAGCATGCCGTGCGACGTTGGTCAGGGACTCCTGAACCATCCTGTAAAGCGGCATTGCAAGTTTGTCATCGATAGACAGGTCCGGCGGGTGAACGCTGAATTCGCATTCGATTTTTGTACGTTCCGAAAATCGCTCCACCAAATCGCGCAAGGCCACCACCAAGCCCAACTCGTCCAGTACGACCGGCCGTAGATTGGTTGCAATCTGACTGACCGAGTGCATGGTCTCGGTCAGCAGCGAATCTATGTCCTTCAGCTGCCGGTTCAAGTCGGAGTCCCCCTGGGCAAACGTTGACAGCGCGAGCGCAGTTTGCAGTTTGAGTACTGTAAGCTTCTGCGACAACTCATCGTGCAGTTCCCGCGCGATCCGCTTGCGCTCTTCCTCCTGGACCGATTCTTGAACGGCAGTCAGCGCCTGCAGCAGTTGGTGCGATCGCTCCAATTCGGCGGTGCGCGCCTGAAGCAGTTCCGCGCTGCGCCGGCGTTCTTCCTCGACGCGTCTGCGTTCAGTGATATCGCGCAGAAAGCACAGAAACTGGCCCTTGCGGTCCAATCGATGTCTCACCGTGACCTCAACCGGCCATGTTACGCCGCCTTTGGTTCGGTGCAACGTGTCAAAAACGTCCGCCCCTTTGTCCCGGATGGCTTCTATATGCGATGCGATATCTGCTGCCGACTCCTTCGCGTCCAGGTCGACAATATGCATTCCGACCAGTTCGTCGCGAGTGAAGCCGGAGCGACGTACATATGCCTCGTTTACATCCAACAGCCGTCCGTCCTGGTCCACGGCCCAAAATCCATCGCTGCTCATTTCGACCACCGCGCGATAGCGTGAATCGCGCTCGGCCAGCGCCTCCTCGGCCTGCTTTCGTTCGCTGATATCGCGAATAATGCCGGCGAAATAGTTCTCGTCCGGTGTCTCCCATGCCGAAAGCGAAAGCTCGATCGGGAATTCCCTTCGTGCCTTGGTCAGCCCATGCAGTTCAACGGACTTGCCGAATACGTTCCACGAACTGCCGGTTTGTACTCTTCGAATACCTTCAAGATGTCTTTGGTGATACCGCTGCGGTAATACCAGCGTCAGCGGTTGGCCGATGAGTTCGGCTTGCGAATAGCCGAACATCCGCTCGGCCGCCGGATTCCATCCCACGATCGCCCCCGATCCGTCGGCAATAACAATGGCGTCGTTCGCGGTTTCGGTCACCGCACGTGACAGCGCGGCGGCCGCGTTTCGCGCTTCGGTTTCCTTGTTGAGTGCGGCGGTCACACGCCGCAGTGCCCGCATGGGCAGGACAAGCAACGTCGCGTATACCAAGCCGCCCAGCAGCACGCCCAGAAGTCCCGCGGCCACGGTGCCGTAAATTACATTGCGATACGAGTGCGCGACCTCGACGTGCCCCACTGTCCGTCCCGAGTCATAGATCGGGAACGTGCGCATTATGATCGGTGCTTCCGAAGGTGCACCCACGGCCAAAATGACCTCGCCGGCAGCGTCGCTGACCGTTACACGCTCGTTGCGCCTTAGCACGCGGTCGCTCTGCAGCAACTCTTCGATGCGCAGAACCTGGTACATCCACAGGTCCGGGTTAACCCTGGCAAGTCTATTGATCGCCTCGACTTTGACCTGGGCCACCGTCTCGAGATGTTGTACCCCGTTCGAATACTCAAGGCTGAAATATCCACCGGGCAGCGCGATCGTTGCCGAAAGCGCGAACAGCAGGGCCAGCCGTTTTACTATCTTGACAATAGTGTCCTCGGTTAACGCGGTCACTGCACCGGCTCTCAGGGAATCCATTGCCCGTTTCCTTCGATAAGCTTGCGACCGGCGGGAGACTTCACAAAGGCAACGAAACGACGGACGGCCGACGGACTCTTTGTTCCGGTCACCATGAACAGGCGCTTATGATGGGGATAGATACCCGAGACCGCGTTCCGGGGGGTGGGTTCCTTGCCGTCGAGCGCGAGGGCACGAAGCGCTCGCCGCTCGGATACTATCAAAGCGAGCGAACTCGGTCCGATCGCACCGCGTATCCTCTCCAGATCGTCTGCAGCGTCCTGATCGTTCACCGAAACCTGTACTCCTGGGCGCTCCGACGCCGCCTCAAGCGCCTTTGCAATCGCAGAGGACATGTTCCTTATGATGCGTGAATCGGTGTCACTGTTCGGTCGCAGCACGATGCGAACGGGGGTGCCATCAGCCCAGGTCACCCGGGTGCCTGCATAAATCTCGACCAGTTCCTCAGAGGTGATCGCCAGCACCTTGGACCGAGTGGAGACCGCGAATACAAATGGCGTTCGGGAAAAGTCGGTTTGCACGGCCCCGCGGCCGCGCTCGCTTTCGTTCATCGGACGCGAAGTCACGGCGAGACCGATCGCGCCGGCAACGACCGCCTTGATGCCCCCGGTGCTGCCAAGGCTGGGCACCGCGATTATCCGAATATAGGGATTCCTTGCCATGAATTCGTCGGCAAGACGCTGCATGGTGCCCAGCCCCGCTCCAGTGCCGCCAATTTTGAATTGTTCGACCGCGGCAGCGACGCGGGAGCACGCCAGTATCAGGGCGAACGCGATTGCCCAAGCGTACCCAAGGGTTTTATGGCGCATAGCCTTGTCGGCGATCGCTGAATTTCCGCACCCTGCCAGGGGCAGCCCTTCCTGCCGTGCGCAAATACATGCGTTCGGTGCGCGTGTCGTGGAGCCTCGAACTTCGTTGACGTTGGAATTGAATATCATCACTCTGCTATTATCCGCGACTGCGTCCTTTGATCGGGTAGCGCTTTGAGCAAGAAGATTGTCTATATTTTCCGGCTCGAGTCCGGGATCGGGCACCGCTTTGATGTGGACTTCGGCCGTCCTTCCGCGGCCGGCGACCTCCCCGCGTGGACGCTGCTCAAGGAGGATAAGTGTCCGCATTGTCCGTTGCCCGATGCGCCCGGCGCACGTTGCCCCGCTGCCGCCGATCTGGTGCCGATTGTGGAGAAGTTTTCCGAGCTGTCTTCGATAGACCGGATTGACGTGCACGTGCTGAGCCAGGAGTGCGAATCGCGCAAGCGCACCGATACGCAAACCGCCCTCCGCGCCTTGATGGGGCTGATCCTTGCAACCAGCGCGTGCCCGATCCTCAGTCGAATGCGGCCGCTGGCGCATATGCATATGCCATTCGCCACCGGAACGGAGATGGTGTATCGAATCGTCTCAATGCACGTTTTCGGCCGTTTCCTGCGCGGCGAGCCGGCCGGATTGGACGGGCTGCGGGATTTCTTCGCCGACATTGATAAACTCAACCGCGCATTTGCCGGCCGACTGAATCGCGCGGCGCAGCGCGACGCCAGCATCAACGCCCTGCTCGCGCTGCACTCACACAGTATGTTGGCCAGTATGAGCATTGAACCCGAGATGGAAAACATCAGGGTCTGGTTTCAGCCAGCGTCGGACGGCGCTCAGAGCGAGGTCGAAACGAAGCCGGAAACTCGCGCTTGACGCTGTTCACGCACGGGACCGGAGCTCTCAAGAGAAGATTTCGGGACCGGGACGCACATCGTTCGCGCGTATCGAAGCTTGCAACGCCATTGGCGCAAACGCGTCGCTTACCAAAGTAATTCGACCGCCTGGAATTCTCCGGTCGTGCGTGTGGCCCTTATCGGAGCCGGCGGTCGACAGCCAGCTTGGCGTTCACCGCTTCGACGATGGCATCAGCTTCGGTCTGTATCACCTCGCCAAAGCGCCCTATATCGGAAGCGTCGCTCGAATCCCAATCATCGACAACCAATCGGGTACCGCGCGGACGGACGTGCACCCAGCCACGGGCGACCCGGTCGTCGGCTTGCGCGACGCGAACCGTGACGGATGCATACCAGCCATCACCGGCCACGGTCCGCAAAACCTTGACTCCGATGATTTCGAGGGTTGCGTCGGTCGTTCGATTGTCCAAGTTCTACATCCTCAAAGCGATTTGATCAAGTCGAGTACGTCAGCGCACGGCAGTGCTGGCACAAGATTTATCGACACCACTGAGGCCGGCTTCAACGGGAACACTGCGCTAATCGATACAGTCCGCACTGGAAACACATCCAAGACGCTCGAAACCGCACTGCCCAAACGTTCCTTCGTCGCACGCCTACGCTTTCGCACAATTCACGCTGACGGCTCTGCTGCCTTCGAAAAGTTGACCCGGATTCTGTCGGCCGCCAAGCGCGTCTCCTTTGTGCGACAACCGGATCGACTCCGAAGTTCCATTGCCGATTTCCCTCGGATGAAAGACCTCGGCTTCCGTTTCTTGCCACAAGCGAATGCCCGACCCCGTTCGCGTCGAGGGTCTGCCCGCTCGCGGTCCGTCACGGCGCCACGAGCGCGGGCCCAGGGTCACTTTGGAACCTCTACTGTGACGCGCCTCACAGTATTTGCCGTGTCGCGCGTCTATGATGCGCCGCGCTTCCTCGTATAGCCTCCGAAGGAATTACACCATGGTGCCGTGCACATACGCAAAACAAGCTTTTCGCGCAGTGGAATCGTTTCCATGAGAGCCCGACTGATGTGGCGTTCCAAAGCCGCAGTCCATTCATTCGCGCCGCGGCTATCGGAGGCACCAGTCGAACTTGACTGCAAAATCGCTGTGCTGATGGAGATGCCGGCGGTCGTTTCTGCCGAGGACAGTTATTATCCGCGACGAAGTGTCGATCGCGGCATAGTGCCGGCCGCCGCAATGCCGCGTGCTCTGGACAAACATCAACAGCGCTCATTCTGGATTGAAACGGTTTCGCAATGTCCGCATTGGCCGGGGATTTCGTGGATGTATTGAGTCGTGCGCCCTTTGTCGATACGGTCGGCGCCACTCCAGCGCAGCGAGCCGCAAAGACAGCGCGGTGGGAAGCTGCCAAGGCGTGGCTTCGGCGCGCCCGATCTGTTGGCATGCTTGGGTCCCGCCTATCGATTTTCGTTAGACTCGTGAGGTCTTGACTGGAGGCGGGGGTCGGAATCGAACCGGCGTCCACGGCTTTGCAGGCCGCTGCATAACCACTCTGCCACCCCGCCGGATGCGGCAACCGTCTGACGGACGACGGCCGCCCGATACAGCGCCAAATCGCCCGGATCGGGTCGCGCTGTTTCTCGGGATTTGGAGCGGGAAACGAGTCTCGAACTCGCGACCTCAACCTTGGCAAGGTTGCGCTCTACCAACTGAGCTATTCCCGCTTTGTCCTCAATATCAACTATTTAGCCGCCCCTATTTCTGCTTGTCCGCCCGCTGGACCAGCTCGGTCACCTGATCCACCTGCGCCAACTCATTGGTCTTGCTGCAATTTCCAGACAAAGGCACAAGCTCGTCCGGGTCGGGTGCGAACGCAGTGAATCGGGCCGGATTATATGTGCTTCGACGACGGTTAGTCAAAGATCCATGGACGTCGATCGATCCCTTGTGGGGGCCGATTTCAAAACGACGCATTTCAGCGATATCGGCATCCATGGTCCGTCGCCGACGGCCCCCCGCGGAATTGCCAGCAGATACTGCCGGTCGGCGGCGCGAATTACCCGAGGCGCGTTGCGCTCGGTCGGGCGAGTTGCATATAGTGGACCATCGAAATGAGAGTCAATGCCGCGGCCAGGTAGATCAGCCAGGTGCCAACCACGCGCGGATTGAATATCGGTATGCGGTCGTGATAGAGCAGCATTGGAATCGCGACCATCTGCGCAATGGTCTTGATCTTGCCGAGCAAATTGACTGCCACGCTTTTCGCGTCACCGACTTTCGCCATCCATTCGCGGAGCGCCGAAATCGCGATCTCCCGCCCGATGATGATCACGGCTATCAACGCGTCGACTCGGCCAAGCTGCACCAGTATGATAAGCGCCGCGGCAACCATCAGCTTGTCGGCGACAGGATCGAGGAAGGCGCCGAAGGACGACATTTGATTCAGTCGCCGCGCAAGATAGCCATCCAGTATGTCAGTGATCGCAGCCGCCGTGAACACGGAGCAGGCGATCAGGTTTTGCTCATGCGCCGAAATCAGACCGCGCGGAAGATAGAATACGCCCACCACGACCGGAATCATCAGAATCCGGAACAACGTGAGAATGTTGGGCCAGTTAAGCGGCATGCAGTTCCTGGTAAATCTTCTCGGCCAGGCTTCGGCTGACGCCTTGCACCTGCGCGAGATCCTCGACGCTTGCACCCATCACCCCTTTCAGACCTCCGAAACGCGCCAGCAGTTCGCGGCGCCGTTTTGCCCCGACACCGCCTATTCCCTCGAGCGTCGAGGTGACTCGGGTCTTCGCACGGCGCGCCCGGTGGCCTGCAATCGCAAAGCGGTGCGCTTCATCGCGAATGGATTGGATCAGGTGCAGTCCTGGGTGGTCCGATGCCAGATGTACTGACTGCGGGTTGTCCGGGCTCCACAGTTCCTCCAGTCCGGCTTTTCGCTCAGGTCCTTTGGACACCCCGATCAGCGCCACGTCGATCAGACCCAGTTCGGTAAGCATGTCTGCGGCTGTACCGACCTGCCCTTTGCCGCCGTCGATCAGAATGAGGTCGGGCATCACACCCTCTCCGCCCGCCACCTTGCTGTATCGGCGCGACAGGGCCTGTCTGAGGGCAGCATAATCGTCGCCGGGCGTCACGTCCGCGATGTTATAGCGGCGGTATTCCGAGCGGCGCATCTCATGTCGATCGTACACCACGCAGGCGGCCACTGCCGCTTCGCCATGCGTGTGGCTGACATCGAAACATTCTATGCGCTGCACGGTATCGGGAAGGCTCAGTCCTTCCCGCAGGGCTGCCAACCGCGTCTCCCGCGTGCTCTGCGTGGACAGTCGCTGTTTGAGAGCGTGCGCGGCGTTCTTTTGCGCCATTTGCAGCCATGCTCGCCGCTCGCCTATCGGGCGTGTTGCCACGTGTATCCTGCGCCCCGCATGTCCGCCGAGAAAGGTTTCGGCTTCCGTTGCGTCGAGTTCACTGCCTGTAACTATCAGCTCGGGAACCGGTTTGTCCAGGTAGTGCTGTGCAATAAATGCCTGTAAGACCTCGCCCGGATCGCGGTCCCCCGCGTTCTGCGGGAAGAAACTGCGATCGCCCAAATGCCGCCCGCCACGTACCATCACCAGATTCACGCACGCGAGGCCTTGTCCTGACACAATTCCGATGACATCGGCATCCCGGTCCGAACCCGTGTCAGCGTATTGTCGCTGCGCCATCTTGGAAAGCGACTGGATCTGGTCCCGGTAAAGTGCCGCCTCCTCGAAACGCAGGCCATCGGCCGCCGTCTGCATGCGTTCGGCCAGGCGGTTGATAACGTCGTTGCTGCGTCCTTCGAGAAACAGCCGAGCGTTTCTCACGTCCTCCGCATAGAGCTGTGGCGCGATCAGACCGACGCAGGGTCCGGAGCAGCGTCGGATCTGGTGCAACAGGCAAGGGCGCGAGCGATTGGCGAACACCGTATCCTCGCAAGTACGCAACCGAAACACCCGCTGCAACAGCTGGATGCTCTCGCGCACGGCCCCGGCGTGCGGAAACGGCCCGAAATACCGGCTGTCCCGGTCCATCGCGCCACGGTGAAACCCCAGGCGTGGAAACTCGCCGCCGCCCATTGTCAGGTAAGGATAGGATTTGTCGTCGCGAAACAGAATGTTGTAGCGGGGGCCAAGCGACTTGATGAGATTGTTCTCCAGGATCAGCGCTTCGCTCTCCGAACGCGTCACCGTGACCTCCATAGACGCGACCTGCGACACCATCATCGCAATCCGGGGGCTTGCAAGCGTCTTCTGAAAATAGGAGCCAACGCGTCGCTTCAGGTCACGGGCCTTTCCCACGTAGAGCACTTCACCAGGTGCATTGAGCATCCGGTAGACGCCCGGAAGATTGGGCAAACCCGCGACGAACGCGCGGTGGTCGAATGCGACACCGACGTCTTCACTGTGGGCGGCCCGCCGCGATAGTCGTGCTGGCCGAGTCTGCTGTTCGCGTCTCATCGGGAAGATTGGAGAAACGCCTTGATATCCGCAAATACGGCTTCGAACATCGCTGCGGTGAGCCGCTTGGTCTGCGTATTGTAGCGGCTGCAGTGATAGCTGTTGAACAGGCGCGGACAATCGGGCAAACCGGCAACGGCAGGCAGATCATACGCCGCACGGTGTTTGAACGGATACGCGCCGATCGCACACCCGAACGCCATCAATACCGCGCGGTGAGCAACTCCGCCAAGCGCAAGCACTGCCCGCGGTTTTTCCGTAGCAAGCTCCGCGACGAGGAAACCGTTGCAGCGCCGTACCTCGGCCGGCTCGGGTTTGTTCTGCGGAGGCAGGCATTTGACCGCGTTCGTGACTCGGCAACCGTTCAATTCGAGTCCGTCACCCGGGTCGTCGGACCCGTTATGGCTGGCAAAGCCGAACCTGTGCAACGTGCGATACAGCAAAATACCCGCGTAATCCCCGGTAAAGGGGCGTCCGGTGCGATTCGCACCGTGCATGCCCGGCGCGAGCCCCACCACGAGCAGCCCGCCGAGCGCGTTGCCAAAGGGCGCGACCGGGCGCGCATGATAAGTGGGGTGGGCGTCGCGCACGTCCGCCAGAAAGTGCGCCAGTCGCGGGCACGCAGTGCAACGGATATCAAAACTCGCCGGCAGGGCGGCACCTCCATCGCGACCCGAAGAGGGATCTGCGCGAACGTGGCGCTTCATCTCAAACCGAGACTGATCCAGCGCGCAATCGCGCAAGCGAAGCGGCGCGAAAAAGGTCGCTGCACACGACGGCAACTCTACGCGAAAGCGTCCTGCAAGGTCTTGAGCGCCGCGGCGTAACGCAGGTCAATCTCAGAGCTCACCTTCCGCTGACCCCGCATACGCTCCGAGCGCAGCTCGTGCAGCGGCGCTGCCTCCAGCCCGTCGAGCAGACTTACCGCATCGTTCGGTGCATTGCAGACCAGGACCATGTCGCAGCCCGCGTCAAGCGCAGCCTTTGCACGGGCGATCATGTCGCCCGCCACGCTGGCTCCCTTCATCGACAGGTCATCGCTGAAGATCATGCCGTCGAATTCAAGCTGTTCTCTCAGAATACGCATCAGCCAAATCTCCGAAAACCCGGCCGGCCGCGAATCGACTTTCGGATAGATCACGTGCGCAGGCATTACGCCCGCCAAACCCCTCGGAATCAGCATGCGATAGGGAACCATGTCCTCCGCATCGATACGCGCCAGCTCACGTTCATCGATGGGCACAGCCACATGAGAATCGGCTCGCACGTGCCCGTGCCCAGGGAAATGCTTGCCGACGCCGGCCATTCCCGCCTGCCCCATTCCGTGAAGCAATGCACCGGCCAACTCGCCGACGCGCGTCGGGTTGGAGTCGAATGCGCGGTCACCGATCACGCTGCTTGCGCCGAAATCGACGTCGAGCACCGGGGTAAAACTGAAATCAACCCCCCGCGACAGCAGTTCGGCAGCAAGAACGCAACCGGCCGCCTCGGCGGTCGCGAGAGCCAAGGCCCGGTCCCGATCGGCGAGGATGCCCAGGCGGCGCATCGCGGGAATATGGGTAAACCCCTGCTTGAAGCGCTGTACCCTGCCGCCCTCGTGATCGACGGAAATCAGGAGTTTAGGATCGCGCAACGCGCGGATTTCGGAAGTCAGCCGGCGCAACTGTTCCGGCGATTCAAAGTTTCGCGCAAAGAGAATAACGCCTCCAACAAGTGGATGCGTCAGCATGTCGCGCTCGACAGCGTCCAAGGCCGCGCCCGCGAGATCAATCATGACCGGGCCGAGATGAAACCGTGCGCGCATCAGTCTCCCTCAAGCACGACGAACGCGCAGGCCATGCCCGTTTCGTCGCTAAGGCTCAGGTGCGCAGCCGTGATGCCTCGCTCGCGTAACAGGGCCCGCAGCGGTTCCGAAAATCGCAACATTGGTCGGCCCGATGGTCCATTCTCGACGCTGACGTTGTGCCAGTTGACCGGAAAATGGATCCCGGTCCCCATCGCTTTGGAGAAAGCTTCCTTCGCGGCGAAGCGCTTGGCCAGATACGCGGCCGGCTTGCGATGCCTGCCATACCGTAGGAGTTCCGATTCGACGAGGATCTTCCGCGCAAAGCGCTCGCCATGGCGTTCCAGCGCCTTCTGTACCCGCCCGATCTCGCAGAGGTCCGTACCGATACCGACGATCACAGCACGGTCTTCCTCGCTTCAAGCATCAGTTTTTTCATTTCTTTCACCGCAGCCTGCCAGCCCGTGAATACCGCTTGGGCGACTATCGCGTGGCCGATGTTCAGTTCAGATATCTTCGGAATCGCGGCGATAGGCCGTACGTTATCGTAGTTGAGTCCGTGCCCGGCATTAACCTTCAGTCCGAGCGAGGTCGCGTAGTCGACTGCACCCAGAATGCGCTGGAATTCCGCCGCCCGCACGGCGCCCTGCGAGTCGGCATAGTGGCCAGTGTGGATTTCGATCACGCGCGCGCCGGCCTCCCTGGCCGCGTCGATCTGCTTGTTGTCTGCATCGATGAATAGAGAAACGCGTACTCCGACCGCGTCCAGCCAGGCGCACGCATCCTTGATGCGCCCGAGTTGCGCTACGACATCGAGTCCTCCTTCGGTCGTGAGTTCCTGGCGCCGCTCCGGAACTAGGCATATGTCGTGCGGGCGCACCTTGATGGCGATGCCGATCATCTCTCCGGTCACCGCCGCCTCCAGGTTCATTCGGGTGCGCAACTTTTCGCGGATCCTGGTGACATCGCTCTCCTGGATATGCCGCCGGTCCTCGCGCAGATGCAGGGTTATCGCGTCGGCGCCCGCCTCCTCGGCAAGCAGCGCCGCCTGAAGCGGGTCAGGATAAGTCGTCCCGCGCACCTGACGCAGCGTGGCAACGTGGTCGATATTCACTCCCAGTTCGATCACAATTCCATCAACTCCTGGAAAATCCGGCGGCTCTTGAGCGGTTGATACTCCAGCCGGTGGTTGATCAGCAGGCGCATCAACAGCTTCGCCTGCTGCTGGGTCACGGCGCTGCTGAAATCGTCACGTGCAATATCGAGCAGTGTCTGCCCTGCCAACTTCATTCCTGCTGAAGCGACCGCACTCACCTCCAAGGGCCCTTTCTCGGGGTCGTAAGTATAGGTCTTCGCCGGATCAATGCCGCAATCACCGGCCACGTCCCGTTCAAGCACCATCGCATACCCGATCTCCCGCAGCAGCGACTTTTCGAAGGAACGCAAGATGGGACCCGTAACGGCCTCCGACGCCAGACCTCGCATCGCCTCTCCATAACGATCGAACAGTTTCTCGTGCGGGTCTTCACGTGGCAGTAGACGGAGCAACAATTCGTTGAGATAGAAGCCGCACAACAATGCCGCCCCTTGGAGCAGCGGCTGACCACCAATCCACTCGGCACGGATCAGCGTGCGAACTTCGCCACTCCCATACCAGCTGAGCTGCAGCGGTTGAAACGCGATCAGAACACCGCGCATCGCCGAGCGCGGCCTGCGCGCGCCGCGCGCCACCAAGGTCATTCTGCCGGCTCCCCGCGCATAAATCTCCACCAGCAGGCTGGTCTCGCGATACGGATAGGTGTGCAGCACATAGCCCTCATCCACCGCGCGGTCGCGCGCCCGTCTCTCACTCATAGCCGAGATTCTTGAGCGATCGGGCGTCGTCGGTCCATCCGCCTCGCACCTTAACCCAGACTTCGAGATGAACCTTGCCGCCAAACAGCCGTTGCATGTCCATGCGGGCCTCGGTGGCGACGCGCTTGAGCTTTTCGCCGCGGGCACCGATGACCATCGGCTTATGCCCCTCTTTGGCCACCACGATGGCGGCATGAATCCGGCGCAAGCGTGGACCTTCCTCGAACTTTTCGATTGTCACGCTGCTGGCGTACGGAACTTCGTCTCCCATCAGACGGAACAGCTTTTCACGTATCGATTCCGCGGCCAGAAACCGCTCGTCTCGGTCGGTAAGCTCATCCGCGGCGAACATCGGTGCCTGCTCGGGCAGGTACGTTCTAATGCTGCGCAGAAGTTCTTTCAGACCCCGGCGGCGCTCTGCGCTTATCGGAACAATCTCTGCAAAGTCTGCCATGCCGCCTGCTCGGTGCAGAAACGGCAGCAGCCGCTCGCGGCTGCTGCGGGCGACCTTGTTGACCGCCAAGAGCAGCGGAATTCCGGCTGGAACCAGCCCAAGGAGACGCCGGTCCGACTCAAGCAAACGCCCTGCCTCGATCAACAGCAGCACGCAGTCGACTTCGCCGATCGTTCGCCCGACGCCTCGGTTCAGCAACTGGTTAAGTGCGTTTCTGTGCTCGATTTGGTAGCCCGGCGTATCGACGAAGACGAACTGTGCATCGGAATCCGTCAACACGCCACGAATGCGGTGGCGGGTGGTCTGAGGCTTTCTGGACGTAATGCTGATGTGCGCCCCGACAAGCGCGTTAAGCAGGGTCGATTTACCGACATTCGGCCTGCCGATAATCGCGATGGAGCCACATCGAAAGGCTTCCTCTTGGGTCCCGCCCGCGCGCGGCGCCAAGTGCTCGCGCCTACCGTTCACTTTCTGACCTGCTCGCAGGCACGCTGCGCCGCCTGCTGTTCGGCCACACGTCTGCTGCTTCCGCTGCCAGTGGTCCGGACCGACAGTTCGGGAATCAGACATTCGACCACGAACCTCTGGTCATGCGCCGCGCCGCTAGTGGAGACGACGGCGTATGTGGGTAATGCGATGTGGCGCGCCTGGAGCAACTCCTGCAGCATCGTCTTGGGATCCTTGCCGCTCGCCTTGGCGTCAACATCGTGCAACGCGTTTGCATAAAGTCGGACGATGATCTGTCGCGCGGCCTCGAAACCGCCGTCCAGGTAGATCGCCCCGAAGAGAGCCTCCAGTGCGTCGGCGAGGATTGACGGCCGCGTATGGCCACCGCTCTTGAGTTCGCCCTCGCCCAGCCGAAGCTGCTCGCCGAGACAAAGCGATTGAGCGATACGATGCAGCGTCTCCTGCCGCACCAGACTTGCCCTCAATCGCGACAGTTCACCTTCCCTGGCATCGGCGAACCGGTCATAGAGTTCGGTCGCGATCACGCAGTTGAGGATGCTGTCACCGAGAAACTCGAGGCGCTCGTTGTGGGCCGCGCCATAACTGCGGTGCGTAAGCGCCTGCGCAAGCAACCCTGACTGCGCAAAACGGTAGCCGATGACCTGCTGCAGCCGTCCCCGGTCCATGCCCTACCGTGCAGGCGCGAACTTCACTGGTTGCTGGCTCCTGCAAATTCGATCACCAGGCTGACGTTGCGGAACAGCGGCAGTTTCTTTGTATAGGCAAACGAAATTACCACCTCGCCGCTCTCCTTGCTGATTTCCAGGTCCCGCGCGCCTATGACGTCGATACTGTCTATCGCTGCCTGCGCATCGAAGCCTTTGCGCACGTCCGCGACGCTCCCGGTGCGATGTTCGGAAGCGACGCGAGTCACCGTTTTCTTCAACGTGGCGTACTCCATATAGGCGGGACCGATCTTCATGCCACCGATCGCGACAAAAATCAGGACTACGGCCACCGCCAAGAAGGTAACCATGCTCAGTCCGCGCTGCCTGTAGCAAATCGGACGCTGGCTGCAGTTCATAGCAACACCTCCCAGATTGGATGGCAATACGCTCGGATTTACTTTGTTACGCGCCCATGAAACCGGGGCCGCGCTGTATGACGCACTAGCGGAATTCATTTGAAGCTGCCGAAACGGCTCGGCTCGCTGAAATTGAACCAGATAAAAAACGCCTTGCCCACAATGTTCTCTTCCGGCACGAACCCCCAAAACCTGCTGTCCGCCGAGTTGTCGCGGTTGTCGCCCATCATATAGTAGTGACCGGGCGGTACCGTACACTGGACGCCGCTACTATTGTAATTGCAATTTTCGCGAAACGGGAACGGCTTGATGAACGGAATCGCGGCCGGCGCACCGTCCTCAATAAGAATCGAGTGCGCGACATCACCGGTCTTTTCCAGGAACTGCTTGGAATAATTCATCCGCTCTGGATGCAGGTAATCCGGCATTGGCTGGCGCGGCGCCACGACGCCATTTATGACCAATCGCTTGCCTATCCAGGCGATTCTGTCCCCGGGTATGCCGACCACGCGCTTGATGTAATCAAGAGAGGGGTCCTCCGGATAACGGAACACCATCACGTCACCGCGTCTCGGCTCATTGATACCCAGAATCTTCCTGTTGATGATCGGGATACGGATTCCATAGGTATATTTGTTCACCAGTATAAAGTCGCCGACGAGCAGCGTCGGAATCATCGAGCCCGAGGGAATCTTGAACGGCTCGACGAGAAAAGATCTCAGAAAGAATACGATCAGAATCACCGGGAAAAAGCTCTTCCCGTATTCGACCCACCACGGTTCCTTCTTTCCGTCGGCGCGCCGGCGGGCGAGCCAGAGACGATCGGCGAGCGCAACGGCGCCGGTCACGAGCAGCAGCGCAAACAGCAATAAAGCGAAGTTCATCACTATTTGCTTTCCACCCGAAGGATCGCGAGAAACGCTTCCTGCGGAATTTCCACGGCGCCTACCTGCTTCATACGCTTTTTGCCAGCCTTCTGCTTCTCGAGCAGCTTTCTCTTGCGGGTAATGTCGCCGCCGTAGCATTTGGCGAGCACGTTCTTGCGCAGCGCCTTTACTGACTCGCGCGCGACGATATGAGACCCTATCGCCGCTTGAACGGCGACGTCGAACATCTGCCTCGGAATCAACGTCCGCATCTTCGACACGAGATCCCGCCCGCGGTACTGGCTGTAGTCGCGGTGAACCATGAGCGAAAGCGCGTCCACTCGATCGCCGTTAATGAGGATGTCGAGTTTTACGATGTCTGCGGCGCGGTATTCCTTGAACTCGTAGTCGAGCGAAGCATACCCGCGCGAGGCCGACTTCAACTTGTCGAAGAAGTCCAACACGACTTCGCTGAGAGGCATTTCATAGGTGAGCATTACCTGCCGGCCAACGTACTGCATGTTCTTCTGTAAGCCGCGCCTTTGGTTGCACAGGGTCATCACCGACCCGAGAAACTCCTGCGGAAGATATATAGTGGTGGTAATGACCGGTTCGCGGATTTCTTCGATCTTCGACGGCTCGGGCATCCTTGCCGGATTTTCCACTTTCAGCACGGTGCCGTCGCGCAAAAGAACCTCATAGACGACCGTCGGGGCCGTCGTAATGAGATCCATGCCGTATTCGCGCTCCAGCCGTTCCTGGACGATATCCATGTGCAGCAGGCCAAGGAAGCCGCAGCGAAAGCCGAAACCAAGCGCCTGCGACACCTCGGGTTCGAAGTGCAAGGACGCATCGTTGAGCTTGAGCTTGGTAAGCGCCTCGCGCAATGCCTCGTACTGATTGGACTCCACCGGATAAAGACCCGCGAACACTTGCGGCTTGATCTCCTTGAATCCCGGCAGCGCCCGGGCGGCTGGCCGGTCGGCATGGGTAACGGTGTCCCCGACCTTCGCTTCGTGCAACTCCTTGATTCCCGCGATCACGAAACCCACTTCTCCCGCCGCCAGCCGGTCCCGGCTTTGCGACTTGGGTGTAAACACACCGACCTGCTCGCAAAGGTGAGTGGCACCGGTGGACATGAGCAGCAGCTTGTCCTTGACCCCCAGTGTTCCGTCAACGACACGCACCAGCATCACCACGCCCACGTAATTGTCGAACCAGGAGTCGATCACGAACGCCCTGAGCGGCGCCGATGGATCACCCGAGGGAGGCGGTACGCGCTGGACAACAGCTTCCAGGATCTCCTCGATGCCCTCGCCGGTCTTGGCGCTCGCCAAGATCGCGTTCCGCGCCGGGATGCCAATCACGTCCTCGATCTCGCGTATCGACTGTTCGGTATTGGCCGAAGGCAGATCGATCTTGTTAAGCACCGGCACCACTTCGACGCCCTGCTCGATGGCGGTGTAGCAGTTGGCGACGGTCTGTGCCTCGACGCCTTGCGAGCAGTCGACCACGAGGAGCGCCCCCTCGCATGCCGCGAGCGAACGCGACACCTCATAGGAAAAATCGACGTGACCCGGCGTATCGATGAGGTTGAGCAGGTACAACTGGCCGTCGCGCGCCCGATAATGCAGCGCGACCGTTTGAGCCTTTATGGTAATGCCGCGCTCGCGCTCCAGATCCATCGAGTCCAGCACCTGCTCCGACATCTCACGCTCGGACAGGCCTCCGCACCGCTGGATAAACCGGTCGGCAAGTGTCGACTTACCGTGATCGATGTGGGCGATGATCGAAAAGTTGCGGACGTGCAGCAAGGGCGCGAATTCCGTGGGTCGGGGATGCAATGCACCCTCGACGATTCCCCAAAGTTGAGCGAGTAATCTGGCCTATGAAAAAAGGGTGCTCCCGCGCACCCTTTGTCGTCAAACGTGCTGAATCTTAACCGAAATCACGCAAATACGCACGGACGAGCGAAGAATCGAGCCGCCCGCGTGCGAGTTCGCGCTCGCCATGCATCAGCACCGGGACGAACTCGCCAAAGCGGCTCTCGAGTACGGGATCTGCATCCACGTCGACCGCCTCGAAGTCGAAGCCAGCCTCGCCCCTCAATGCTTCGAGGGCCTCAAGCATGTCATCGCAAAGATGGCAGTAGGCGCGGCTGTAGACGGTGAATCGCGGTCGCGCCCGGGACGATTCAGCCATTCCCCGTTTCGCCCTTTACCGTGACGAATAGGTTGCCCTCGCCACGGCGCACATGCAGTGTTAGCGTGGCATTACGGTCCATCTGCGAGATTAGTCTGCTGAACTGCGCGGCTGTCCTGACCTCCGTGGTCTGCCCTTTGCTCGTAAGTGCGGTAATCACGTCCCCCGGCCTAACCGCTGCGCGCGCGTTCGAGCGTACGTCTTCCACCAGCACGCCGTGGTCGATTTTGATGTCGCGCTTTTGCTCTGCAGTGAGATTGCTCACGGTGAAACCCAAGCGATTGGCCGTTTTCTCGGTCGGACGGTCGCCGCGGGGCCCGCTTGCCACGCGATCCTCGACCATCTCGCCCAAGGTGACGCCGATTTCGCGGCTCGCGCCTTTGCGCCAGATCTCCATGCTCGACCGATTGCCGGGCTTCGTGTTTCCGACCAAACGCGGAAGGTCGGACGAACTGCGCACCGGCTTTCCATCAAATTTGAGAATGATGTCGCCGACCTCTACGCCGGCCTTGTCCGCCGGCCCGCCTTTTTCGACTGCATTGACCAGCGCGCCCGAAGGTTTGGGCAGTCCAAACGATTCGGCCAATTCCTTCGAGACCTCCTGGATTACGACGCCAATTCGTCCTCGGCTGACGCGTCCGTGCTGCCGGAGCTGCTCCTGTACCTCCATCGCGACGTCGATCGGGATGGCGAATGACAGTCCCATGAATCCACCGGTGCGGCTGTAGATTTGCGAATTGATGCCCACGACCTCGCCTTGCATGTTGAACAGCGGCCCGCCGGAATTGCCCGGGTTGATCGCGGCGTCTGTCTGGATAAAGGGCACGAAGTTTTCTTGCGGCAGGCTGCGCCCCTTTGCGCTGACGATGCCCGAAGTAACGCTGCTCTCGAAACCGAACGGTGACCCTATCGCTGCCACCCACTCGCCTACCTTGAGTTTGTTGGGATCGCCCAGGCGCACCGCAGGCAGTCCGTCCGCCTCGATCTTGAGCAGTGCGATATCGGTACGCTTGTCGGCACCTATCGCCCGTGCTTTGTATTCGCGCTTGTCGGTAAGCCTGACGGTGATTTCGGCCGCATTGTCGACTACATGTGCATTGGTAAGTATGTAGCCATCGCTGCTTATGATGAATCCCGAACCAAGCGAGCGGCTCTGAAATTCGCGTGGTCCGGTGCCCGGACCCGGCTGGCGCGGAATAAAGCGGCGGAAGAACTCGAACATCGGATCATCCTCGTCGATGTTCGGAAACTGCGGAAAGTTACGCCGCGCCGATTGCGCAGTGCTGATGTTGACCACGGCAGGCCCCTGTCTTTCCGCCAACTCCGTGAAATCCGGAAGATTTCGGCCTTGCGCTCCTGCGCTTCCCGGTGAACCGAGTGCAACCAGTGCGAATACAAGTGTCAGTATTGCTCTTGCCATGTCGGCATCCTCGTCGAAGATCGTTTCGTCATTGCGTAAGTTTGCGCCGACGGGCCCGGCGGTCATCGGACACGAAGGCAGATATAGTACGGTTCCTGATCATTCAAAAGCCAAAACCATAAAGTACCGCTGAGGGATTTTCGTTCTCCGATGATCCCCGGCGTCGGGGACACAGACGATACCGGAGACGGCGTCCTTGCGCCCCAACTTCCGGGCTCAGGGCCTTCGGTGCTCCACCGCGTTGGCGATCAGCTTGACGCTCTGCGGTGGTGCTTCGCCGACCACGGTAACCCAGTGGCGGTCGACTTGCCGCGCAAATACGTTGATCGCCCCCTGCCTCGACAGCCCAGCGTGCCGCGTCGCATTGGTCGCGACACTGGGTTCAATGAACACCGACACCGCTGCGAAACCGTCGGAGAAAACTATGTGACCGACCCCGGCCGCTCCGTTAAGCGTACGGGTTACCTCGGTTACCTTCCGGAACCCCGGCAATGGCGACCTCACGGTCCACCCCGCCTGCGTGAGATCGGCATTGCTGGCTCCCGAGATCTCGACGCGCCAGCCCTTTGACATCGTTACGAAACCGGATTCCACCTGCTCACGACCAATAGGGCCGCCGATCTTGATCTCGGTAAATGCGAACGTTTCCAGCACCTTATTCTTATCGTTCACCGTCTTTGTCTTCAACAGCATTCCCGTGGCCAGATCCGCGCAAAGCTTTTGGCCATAACGCAAATTATCCTTGGGTTCCAGCACAATCACCTGGCAATCATAGCCGGCAACGCGCTCCACGCCACCCTTTCGCACGACGTAGCTATGCGCCAGGTCCTTGACCTGATCTGGAAGCACGAACGGAAACGGACGTCGACCGCCTCCCTTGTCGATCTTGACGGTCATGATAGAAGGCAGATAGCACACGACTTGATCCGTGCTGCGGATGATCTCTCGCGGAACCCCGTCGAGTATCTCCAACTTCTCGATGGGCCCTGGCGCGTCGGCCAATCGTGTCACCCGCGAAGTCTCCATCTGATCGTCGTAGCGATAGACGAAGGTCCCCGTGTACGAAAGTTGTTGCATCGCCGAATAGATGCGCTGCAGCCACTGCTCCGCCGCCGGTTCGCTCTGAGCGAACGCCGCGCAGTACGGAACCAGCAACGACGCGATCAGCAGCGGCAGGCGATACAGTTTCACTTGCTCTGGACTCCGTGTTCGTCAGCCACCGTACGCAGGTACGACGCTACACCCTGAATGGCGCCCACCGGCGAATAGTTCTGGTGTGCAAAAAGATAATTCTCCACACCTACGGCAACCGGCGTGGTCACCGCCATAACAGAGGTCGCCGGCGGTGTCGATCCGGCGATCTGCTGGGGTTCTGGATCGAGTCCCGGGAGGGCCAGCCATGCGACCAGTGCGATCCCGGCAACGGCGGCTGCGGCGCGAAACGCCAGCCGCGCAACGCGTGTCCGAGGAACTCTGCGTTGAGGGGCAAGAATCGAGGGTTCCGCGGCAAGCTGGCGCGACACCTTCTCTGCCAGTGCCGGAGCAACATGACCGCGGATGGAGTCGCCGATCAGGTGGTAGGTGTCCCAAATGCGACGCAAATCGGCATCGGTCTTAAGGCCGCTGAGCGCGTGGCCCACTTCCGAGTCACTCGCTTCGCCGTCCATCAGTGCAGAAATCCGTTCTTTCATCGCTACCACCTCCTGTCGCCCTGCGTTTCAAGCAGCGGCTTCAGCCGTTCAGCAATTTCCTCCCGCGCGCGGAAAATCCGCGAGCGGACCGTCCCAATCGGGCAGTTCATCGCCACGGCAATCTCCTCGTAGCTCAGTCCTTCAATCTCCCTCAACTGTATGGCCGAGCGCAACTCGTCGGGAAGCCGATCCATAGCGTCGTTCACGGTGCGGGCGATCTGCTTGCTCATGAGCTGATTCTCAGGCGTATTGTTGTCCCTTAACCGGTCGCCAGCGTCGAATTCCTCTGCCTCTTCCGAATCAAATTCGCTCATGGTTGGGGCCCTTCGGCCCAGCGCCATCAGATAATTCTTTGCGGTATTGATGCCGATGCGGTACAGCCATGTATAAAACGCGCTGTCGCCCCGGAAGGACGGAAGCGCCCGGTAAGCCTTGATGAAGGCCTCTTGCGCGACATCCTCCACCTCGGTCTGATCCTTGACGAACCGCGCCAGCAGACGCGACAGCTTGCGCTGGTACTTGGACACCAGCAGCTCGAAGGCGTGCTTATCGCCCCGCTGGGCACGCTCGACCAGCTCCTGGTCCAGCTCCCGGTCACTCATCGACCGCCACCCCGGTCGAAGCCCGTCCCGTCACAGGAGTACCCCAGCGACGGGCGGTCGTGAGTATAACCGGCAGCCCATTGCAACCAGCCTTGCACTAGTGACACACGCAAGCTCAATTAGTTCACTCGCCGTCAGGGTCAATCTTGCCATGCCGCCATCGCAACCACACCCGAAGGCGCCGCCTTTCTTCGCCGCTGGCCCCATCCCGCGGTATTACGACCCATTTGCGCCGCCCTCCGACCCCCGCCAAAGGGACAATGATCAACCATAGTGACACATAGCCGCCCGTGGCGATGCGGGTTTCGTGCCAGTTCCCCCGTCTGTCGAGCCAGGCGCCGCTTCCGCCATCGCGCAGCTCGATTTCCAGTGGCGAATCCGCCCATCGCTGCAGCGCCTCACCGGCGGTCCAAATCGCCGAAAGTAGCACGCCGGCGCCGGCCAATCCGAGGGCAGGACCGTCCAGGCTGACTCCCACGGCCAGGAACCCGAGCAGGTGACCGATGACGAGCAGCGAGGCGAACACCGGCGAAGGCCGGAGGCGAACCCGGATAGGCGCCTGGCTCACACCCGGCGAAAGATCAGCGTTCCGTTTGTTCCACCAAAGCCGAACGAATTCGAAAGAACCGATCGAATCGGCATCTGGCGCGCCGAGTTGGGAACGTAATCCAGATCACAGGAGGAGTCCTGATTTAGCAGATTCACCGTCGGAGGCGCGACCTGGTCTTTCAGCGCCAGCACCGAAAATACTGCCTCGACGCCTCCAGCTGCGCCCAATAGATGACCGGTCATCGACTTGGTGGAACTCATAACGAGTTTCCTCGCATGGTCGCCGAAGCAGCGTTTTACCGCCACCGTCTCCGCGACGTCGCCCAGCGGTGTCGATGTGCCGTGCGCATTGATATAGTCGATTTCATCCGCGTTGATTTCGGCGTTGCGCATTGCGTTGGCCATGCAGCGCGCCGCGCCATCGCCGTCCCCCATGGGCGCGGTCATATGGTAGGCGTCCGCACTCATGCCAAAACCGGTAAGTTCCGCGTATACCCGTGCGCCCCGCCGCTTGGCGTGTTCGAATTCCTCGAGAACCACCACGCCTGCCCCCTCACCGAGCACGAAGCCGTCGCGGTCCTGGTCCCAGGGACGGCTAGCCTTCTCGGGATCATCATTGCGCGTCGACAGCGCGCGGGCCGAAGCAAATCCGCCGACGGCCAGCGGCGTCACTGTAGCCTCCGAGCCACCCGCGATCATCACGTCGGCATCGCCATACTCGATGAGCCGGCCAGAGTCCCCAATGCAATGAGTGCCCGTCGAGCACGCGGTCACCATGGCCAGGTTCGGTCCCTTAAGACCAAACATGATCGAAAGGTCGCCGGAAATCATGTTGATGATTGCCGCAGGAATGAAAAACGGCGAGATCTTGCGGGGTCCGCTCTTAAGGTACTCGTCGCGGGTCTGCTCGATGATCGGCAGCCCGCCGATTCCCGAACCGATATTGACCCCGATCCGATCCGCGTTTTCCGGTGTTACCTCCAATCCGGAGTCACGCAGGGCCTGAATTCCTGCCGCCATGCCGAAGTGGATGAAGGTATCCATGCGGCGCGCTTCCTTCGCCGACAAGTACTGTGTTACGTCGAACCCCCGTACCTCGCCTGCTATTTGAGCCGAAAAGGCTGCCGGATCGAAGCGGGTAATACGTGATATCCCAGATTTGCCTGCGAGTACATTCGACCAGGCTTCGGCAACCGAATTTCCGACCGGGCTTATGATCCCGAGGCCGGTGATGACGACCCGTCGGCGGGGCAAGGCGGCTCCGCTGTGCGTGAATAAAGGAGATTTAGCTCTTCTTGGCGTGGCTGATTATGTAGTCGATCGCCTGCTGGACCGTAGTGATCTTCTCGGCCTCCTCGTCCGGAATCTCCATCTCGAACTCTTCCTCCAGAGCCATCACGAGTTCGACGGTGTCCAGCGAATCCGCGCCGAGGTCATCAACGAACGACGACTCGTTCTTGGTTTCCGCTTCATTTACGCCTAATTGCTCGGCAACGATTTTCTTGACCCGTTGTTCTATGTTTTCCATGAGTAGCTCCTTCTCCCATACTTGGTGCTGCGCAGTTTCGGAGGCGCGCATTGTATCAGATCGCGCGCAACGCAAAGAAACGCTCTCTAAATCATGTACATCCCACCATTTACATGCAACGTAATCCCGGTGATATAACCCGCAGCCGGTGAAGCGAGAAACGCAACAGCCGCGGCGACGTCCTCCGGGGTACCCAATTTCCCGAGCGGAACTTGCGCCAACAGCGCTTCCCGCTGGGCGTCCGGAAGCGCGCGCGTCATATCGGTGTCGATAAATCCCGGCGCCACACAGTTTACGGTGATGTTACGGGTGCCAATCTCGCGCGCAAGCGCGCGCGTCATCCCGGCGACCCCCGCTTTGGCGGCCGCGTAGTTGATCTGGCCGGCGTTGCCACTTGCGCCGACCACCGACGTTATGTTGACGATGCGGCCGGTACGCGCCTTCATCATACCGCGCAGCACCGCCTTGCAGAGCCGGAAGACCGACTTGAGGTCCGTGTCGATTACGGTGTCCCATTCGGACTCTTTCATGCGCAAAGTCAGGTTGTCCTGCGTGATTCCGGCGTTGTTGACCAGTATCGAAACGCTCCCGTATGCCTTCTCGATTTCTGCGATCAGCGTTTCCACCCCGGCGCTGTCCCTAACATCGAGCAACATACCCCCGCCGCGCGAACTTGCGCCCGCGATAAATTCCGATATCGATGCCGCCCCGCTCTGCGTCGTCGCCGTTCCGATGACCGTGGCACCCTTCGCCGCGAGCTCGAGTGCGATCGCCTTTCCGATCCCACGCGAGGCACCGGTGACCAGCGCTACATGGTTGTCGAGCATTCCGCTGACCTCCCTAGGAACCACTCAGGCTCCGCAACGCCTTTTCGATGCCGACACGGTCGGCCAGAGCCAGGCCCTGCAACTCGTTGCAGATGCGTTTTGCCAACGGTGCAAGTACCTTGCCCGGCCCGCATTCCAGCACGTGCGTCACGCCCAGCGCTGCCATGGCCTGCACGCACTCTCCCCAGCGCACCGGATGGTCGGCCTGGCCCACGAGAGCGTTCTTGATCGCCGGACCGTCGACGTGCGTCTTGACATCGAAGTTGTGAACTACTGGAATCCTCGGTGCTGCTAACGTCACCCCGACAAGGGCCTCGCGCAGTTTCGCAGCCGCCGGCGCCATCAGCGAGGAATGAAACGGTGCGGAAACCGGCAGCGCGACCGCTCGCTTGGCGCCGTGTGCCATGCACGCCTGCATGCCCCGCTGCACGGCGGCGGCGTGTCCCGCGATGACGACCTGGCCCGGGGCATTGAAGTTCACCGCCTCGACTACCTCGTTCTGCGCGACCTCGGCGCAGGCGGCGCGCACCCCGGCGTCGTCCAGTCCGAGAATCGCCGCCATTGCCCCGGCGCCCTCCGGCACCGCTTCCTGCATCGCCTGCGCACGCAGCCGTACCAGCGGCAGGCAGTCCGAAAAGCTAATTACGCCAGCGACGACCAGCGCGGTGTACTCCCCCAGGCTATGCCCCGCCACGACCTGCGGCTCGGCACCTCCCAATTCCCTCCACGCCTGGTAAGCGGCATATGCTGCCGTCACCATAACCGGCTGTGTATTTACCGTTCGGTTGAGTTCGTCGACAGGCCCCTCGGCGATAAGCTTGGCGACGTCCTGTTTCAGAACCTCGGAAGCTTCCGCTATCGCCGATGTCACCGAGCCAAGATCGCCGTAGCCATTCATCATCCCAACAGATTGCGAGCCCTGTCCGGGAAATACCATCGCGAGTCTTGTCATTTCGGGTTCAGCGTCAAAGGTCCAGTGGAAAACACATCCTCATCTGGCATTTGCGGACTGTCGCGGGCGCGCTGCGGTCCAATATCGAGCTGGACGAAGCGTGAGAACGGCGCCCGCTGGTACCGGTTTTGCCGAATCAGGCATTTCTCAAGTCTCTCAAATCTCCACCAATGCGGCGCCCCAGGTGACACCGCCGCCGACCCCGATAAGCATCACCCGTTGCCCGGGCTGGATCCGTCCGTCCCGCACCGCGAGATCGAGCGCCAGCGGAATCGACGCCGCAGAAGTGTTCCCGTGACGGTCAACAGTGACGACAAGCTTCGAGGCATCAATCCCCAGCCTCTTCGCGGTCGCATCGATTATGCGCACGTTGGCCTGGTGCGGGATCAGCCAGTCGATGTCCCGCGTCGTCAGCGCACATTGTTCCAGAGCCTCGCGCGCAACATCGTTGAGCACCTTGACCGCAAATTTGAACACCGCCTGCCCGTCCATTTGCAGAAATGGTGACCCTGCTATCCCGCCCCTGCAAATGTTACCGGGGACCGAAAGGATGTCGGCGTGCGAGCCGTCGGCGTGCAGCGCACTCGCCATCACGCCCGGTCTTGAGTCGGCGCGCAAAACCACGGCGCCAGCGCCGTCTCCGAACAGGACGGCCGTGCTCCGGTCATCCCAGTCCAGAATGCGCGAGAAGACTTCGGCGCCCACCACCAAGGCGGATTTGTGCTGACCGGATCGAATGAACTTGTCCGCAACCGCAAGGCCGTATACGAAACCGGTGCACACGGCCTGAATGTCGAAAGCCGGGCAGCCCTTTATTCCGAGCCGAGCCTGAAGCAGGCAGGCCGTGCTTGGAAAGACATGATCGGGTGTCGATGTCGCGACGATTATCAGATCCACTTTCGCGGGCGCCATTCCCGCTGCGGCAAGTGCCTGCAGACTCGCCGGCACCGCGAGATCGCTTGACGTCTGCGAAACATCGGCGATGTGCCTCTGTCGTATTCCGGTGCGCGCGCGTATCCACTCGTCGGAGGTGTCCATCCGCATCGCGAGGTCTTCGTTGGTCACGACCTTTTCGGGGAGACAACTGCCGGTACCAACGATTTTCGAATAGATCACGCCGCCGCCTCCACCGCGCCAAAACGCTGCATCAACCTCTGCAGCACCTCGTTCTGGGCTTCGTCGACAGCCCGCAGAATCGAGCACTCGAAGCCGAACGTGTCTGCTGATCCGTGACTTTTGACGACGATGCCGCGCAATCCGATCAAAGTCGCCCCGTTATAGCATCGATGATCGAACCGACGCTTGAATGCCGACAAGACCGGCATCGCTATCATAGCGGCAAGCCGCGTATACCAAGTGCGCGAGAACTCCTCCCGCAGCGAAGACCCCAGCATCTGCGCCAGCCCCTCGGATGTCTTCAGCGCGATGTTGCCGACGAATCCGTCGCAAACGACGACGTCCGTCTTCCCCTTGTATATGTCGTCACCTTCGACGTTGCCCTTGAAATTGAGATCGCTCGAGCGCAGCAATTCAGCTGCCTGCTTGACGACTTCGTTACCCTTGATCGACTCCTCGCCGATATTGAGCAGTCCGATGCTCGGCCGTTCCTTTCGTTCGACGGCCGATACCAGGGTTGTCCCCATTACCGCGAACTGCAACAGATGTTGCGGCCCGCAATCGACATTTGCGCCAAGATCGAGCATGTAGGTTCTGCCCTTCATATTCGGCAGCACCGAGCAAATGGCCGGACGATCGATTCCCGGCAGGGTCTTGAGCACGAACCGGGAGACGGCCATCAGCGCACCGGTATTGCCGGCACTGACGCAAGCCTGCGCTTCGCCGTTCTTGACCAGTTCGACCGAGATTCGCATCGAGGAATCCTTCTTGTTCTTAAGCGCGGCACTGGGGGTTTCATCCATCGTAACCACTTCGGCGGCGTGTCGCACGCGCAGCCGTTCGCGCACGCCTTCATCGACGCGCAGCCTCGCGAGTTCGGCTTCGATTTCGGATTGCAGACCGACCAGAATGAATTCGACGTTGGCACGGGAAGCCGCAACGTTAACGGCCGCCGGCACGGTGACGCGCGGGCCATGGTCACCGCCCATGCAATCAATGGATACGCTGATCGCCATCCGCCGCATGCCACACGCGTAACGCGCGTGGATCTTTCTCCGCTATGCGACCTGCAGTCGGGCCGCCATGCCGGCGCGGCTATTCGCCGCGTGCCTTGGCCATCTTCTTGCCCCTGTAGAACCCACTGGGGCTGACGTGATGACGCAAATGCACCTCGCCCGTCGTCGGCTCAACGGCAAGGGCAGGACTGGTCAGGAAGTCGTGTGCGCGACGCATTCCTCGCTTGGACGGCGACTTCTTATTCTGCTGAACGGCCATGGAGTAACTCCTCAATATCGATTTCGTGAATTCAACGAGTCCATCCGAGTCATTGAATCCGCTTGAGCTTCGCCAACTCCGCAAACGGCGAAGGTTTGCCTACCTTTGTACCACCCTGCCCGTCGCTGCACTGCTCGTGCCTGGGCACCATGGGCAGCGCCAGAATTACCTCGTCTTCGACCAACCGGTCGACGTGCATCGCCTTGCTCGCAAGCACGCGGTCGAACTCATCATCAGCCGCCTCAATTTCCCGCTCGCTCTCTGCCAGGAGCAACTCGGCGCGAAATGCCAACGGGAACGTGACAGGCTTGAGGCAGCGTTGGCATTCCAAAGTCAGCGCGCCATCGCCAGAGACCTGTAGCCAACATCGGCCCTGGACGTCGGTTCTGCCTCTCAATTCATATGACAGGCATTGAATCACGCATCGCATCTCTGCCAACCGCGGCAACCACGACAGATCCAGCGACCCTTTGAGCGTTTCGGCCCCACGGGCGAACTGGAGGCCGTCGATCAGCCTCGGTTGCGACATAGGCCGGGCATGATATTATGTTCGCCAGCAGCTGTCAAAATAAATTCCAAGTTGTTCAGGGCGTTATCAGCATTTTCCGCATGCGCTTGCATGAATTCCATCGAACGGGAAAGGCTCTTTGTTGACCCGGCATGAGGCCCGCTCGTTGGCATTGCGGAGTCCGAGTACACCATGAAGATTGTACTTGCATCCACCTCTCGGTACCGCCGCGAACTGCTCAATAGGCTTCAAATTCCTTTTGCCACGGTGAATCCCACGGTCGAGGAGGAGATTCAAAACGGTGAACGGCCTGAATCGATGGCGGCCCGGCTTGCGACCGCCAAGGCTTTGGCCGTCGCATCGAGCCACCGCGACGCGATCATCATCGGATGCGACCAGGTAGCGGTTTCCGGCGGCAGAATCCTCGGGAAGCCGGGAAGCCGTAACAAAGCCCTGCGACAGTTGCGCGAACTGTCAGGGCAGGAAGCCGTGTTCTTTACCGCCATCTGCGTCCACGATGCAGCCAGTGGCAAGACCTCGACCCGGGTTGTCCCTTGTCGCGTTGCATTTCGCATCCTTGACGATGCAACGATCGGGCGCTATCTCGACCGCGAACAGCCCTATGACTGCGCGGGCAGCGCCAGATCCGAAGGTCTTGGAATCGCGCTTATCCAGCGCATGGAATGTGAAGATCCGAACGCACTGATCGGTTTGCCCCTTATTGCGCTGGTGGATCTGCTGGGCGAACACGGCGTGAAGATTCCCTGACGTCCACGCGGTTGGCGAAATCCACGTGGACCCTGGCACCCTTTACCTGATCCCGGCGACGCTTGGCGGTAGAGATATCGATGCGGTGCTGCCCGACGGCGTGAAAGAGCGGATCCGCGTGCTGGATTATTTCATCGCCGAGAACCCGAAATCCGCAAGGGCCTTTATCAAGCTGATCGGGCCTGGTCGTCCGCTGCCTGCGATCACCATCGAACGGCTGGACCACAACACCCCGCCGGCAATCATCGGGGCTTTACTCGGGCCGGTGCTTGCAGGGACTGACGCCGGCCTCATTTCGGAAGCGGGCTGTCCGGCAATCGCAGATCCGGGCGCACTGCTTGTGCGACGAGCCCATGATTACCGCGTACGGGTCGTGCCTCTGGTCGGTCCGTCCTCGGTACTGTTGGCGCTCATCGCATCCGGACTTGAATCCCAGCGCTTCGCATTCCATGGTTATTTGCCTGTCAAACGGCCTGCGCGCGACAGGGCAATCCGCGACATCGAGTCCCGCTCGCGCAGGAATCGCGAATCACAGCTGTTCATCGAGACTCCCTACCGCAATGCGCAGCTCCTTGAGGGTCTGCTCGCCGTCTGCCGACCCGACACGCTGCTATGCATCGCGACAGACCTCACGCTCGCCACCGCCTCGGTGCGCACGTCACGGATAGCGGACTGGGCGACGCAAAAACCGTATCTCAAAGACCGGCCGAGCGTGTTCCTGATTCTCTCGGAACGGTGAATCACGTCGCCCGAGGCGGCGACATGGAAATGATCAGCGCAGCGCGAAATCGCCATACAGGGCCAACCTGGCTAGAGCATTACCCGTGGCGGCGCCCAATCGCTTGGCAAAACGTTCGGCGATGTTCTCTTTCTGCGTATAGTCGACGATGTCCTCGGCCTTGATCACCTCGCGCGCCACGAAGTCAAGGCTCCCATAAGCGTCGGTCAGGCCGAGTTCGATACTTCTCGCACCGGTCCACATCAGTCCGGAAAACAGTTCGGCAGAGTCCTTGAGACGCTTGCCGCGGCCTTTCCTTACCGCATTGATGAATTGCCGGTGGACGTCATCCAGGAGACTCTGCGCATATTCCCGGTGCTTCGGATTCACCGGAGAAAAAGGGTCCATCAATGCCTTGTTCTCGCCGGCTGTGAGCAGACGCCGCTCGACGCCGAGCTTTTGCATCGCACCGGTAAAACCCCAACCATCCATGAGCACGCCGATCGAGCCGACGATGCTCGCCTTGTCCACGTAAATGCGATCGGCGGCCGTGGCAATGTAGTAACCGCCCGAAGCACAGATGTCCTCGACAACAGCGTACATTGGAATGTTCGGGTAAATGCCGCGAAGACGACGGATCTCGTCGTAGATGATTCCGGCCTGCACCGGGCTGCCGCCTGGTGAATTGATGCGCAGGATCACGCCCTGTGTGTTGCTGTTCTTGAAGGCGCTCTGCAGAGCAGCGGTGATGCGGTCCGCATTCGCCTCCCCCTTGGGCTCAATGACGCCGACGACGTCCACCAGCGCCGTGTGTTTGCCCCCCTTCAGGCCGTCGTAATTCGCCCGCCAATCAACCGCGAGGAAAATTAGAAAGCTCAAGTATGCGAACGTGAGCAGCTTGAAGAAGATCCCCCAGCGTCGTGAACGCCGTTGCTCTCGCAGCGCCTCGGAGGCCAACTTCTCGATTACCGCCCGGTCCCAGTTGCTGTCGTTCTCGGCCATCGCTTCAACCTCTAAACAGTTCATTGCGCCGCGAGGGGGTCAATGCGGGAGGAAAAAAGCATCGATCGAATGGCTCGCCGGAGGGCAACGCAAAACTGAATTTCGCCCAAAGTATGCGACCATTCCGCATCCACTACTCCCGCACTCGCCGTGGTTTCGAAAATTCCCAATCGGCCTTAAGGTAGATCAAACCGTCTCGCTCTTCGACCTCGATCCGGGCGAGTGCGCCGTTACAGGGTCCGCCGAGGCACGCGCCGGTATCCGGGGAATAGACTGCACCGTGGGTTGAGCATATCAAATGCTGGCCTTCCTGATCGAAGAATTGGCCCGGCTTCCAGTCAAGTTCCATGAACACGTGTGCGCAGCGGTTCAGATAGGCGTAGACCTGTCCCTCGTAGCGCACCGCGAACGCGCCCACCTTCTCGTCGCCCTGCCCGACCTCAAAGCGCACGCCCGCTCCCGAGTCTTCAAGCGCGCTACTACTGCAGATCACGCGTTCTCGTTCAGCCATCGTCCGAGTTCAGCCGTGTTATCCACATACGCGACCGGATCCAGCGCGAGCAGGTCTTCCCTTCGGTGCGCGCCGTGTCCCACCGCGAGCGCATCCACGCCCGCGTTGCTGGCCATCTGCAGGTCGTGCACCGTGTCGCCAACCATCAAGGTTGCCTCGGCCTCCACCGCCAGTTCCTCGATGAGTTCGTGCAGCATGTCGGGCGCGGGCTTGGACGCACACTGGTCGGCGCAGCGCGTAGAGGCAAAAAAATCCGCGACACCGGTAGTGCGAAGTGCACGCTCCAGCCCCTTGGCGCTCTTGCCGGTCGCGATCGCGAGCCGATGCCCGCGACCCTTTAGCGCGACCAGCATCTCCCTGGTCCCGGGAAACAACGTGATATGCGGGTCGCGGAGCCGGAAATGGTGCCGGTAACGTTCCGAGACAGTGGCATACTCGCTTGGCGGCAGGCCTGGAACCGCATACGCAAGGGCATCGGCCAGCCCCAGCCCGATGACGTGGGCGGCGCGCCGATCTTCGGGCACCGTCAAGCCCAGATCCCGACAAGCGGCCTGAATGCAGGCCACGATCGTCGACGCGGAATCCATCAACGTTCCGTCCCAGTCAAAAACGATCAATTCATAGCGCATGGTGATGGCCGCTCAATCTGTACGCTTTTTCAGGCCTTCCACGAAGACGCTCAGCTCCCTCGGCAACGGGGCGCGCAGCGCCAGTCGCGCGCCGGTCGCCGGATGCGAAAGATCGAGTTCCGCCGCATGCAGAAACATGCGCTTGAGTCCGCGCTTCGCAAGGTCGCGGTTAATCTCGAAATCGCCGTATTTTTCGTCACCGACGATTGGGAATCCAAGATGAGCCAGGTGCACCCGGATCTGATGCGTACGCCCGGTGCGGAGTTCCGCAGACAACAGTGTAAAGCCCGGCAGCGCCTGATGGGTGCGAAAGAGCGTGCGGGCTTCGCGCCCTTCTCCGTGCACGCTCACGCGTCGCTCTCCCGCCGAGGTCAGAAACTTGCGCAACGGCAGCACGACATCCTTTTCCGATGATCCGAATTCTCCCTTCACCAGCGCAAGGTAACGCTTTCGCACCAGCCCTTCGCGCAATGCGGCGTGCAGCCGTGTCAGGGCGGAACGCTTCTTGGCGAGCATCAGCAGCCCCGAGGTATCGCGGTCGAGCCGGTGTACCAGTTCGAGGAATCGCAGTCCCGGTCGGGCGGCACGCATGGACTCGATAACGCCAAAGCTGACGCCGCTGCCCCCGTGCACGGCTATCCCCGCGGGTTTGTCCAGGACCAGCAGTGCCTGGTCCTCGAGAACGACCGGAAAATCGACCGCGCGCGCGCGCGGCTTCTGCGCCGCTCGATTCTGAGGAAGACGCACCGGCGGAATGCGCACTCGATCGCCTTCGTTCAAGCGGTGGGTGGCGCCGACCCGCCTGCTGTTGACGCGTACCTCGCCGGTGCGCAGGATGCGGTAGATATGGCTTCTCGGAATTCCCTTGCAGTACCTCAGCAGATAGTTATCCACCCGTTGATCGTCCCCCTCGGGACCGACGACCACGCTGGATACATTGCTTAAATCCTTAATTTTCCTTATCATCTGCTCGCGGCTTAAGTTGCGGGACCGCCGGCGGTCCGGAAATCGGACCCGGTTACCTGGTCCCCCGGTTCGGCTGTTTGCCAGGGATGCATGTCATTTCTATACGCCTCCCCGATCGGCACTCGAAGACCCGACGCCAGCAAAGGTTGGTCCATTCATGGACCGGTGATAGTACTTGATATGCGCGCCAGCAACATGGGCAGATATTCCGGTCGGTTGCACGCCGGTTGCACTTAGGGCAACAAGATAGGCAACGAGACCCGACAAACCAGACCATCCACGTTTCCATGACAACGGACCCGATGATGCAGGCCTAGACAATCAGGCTCGCGGTTTGTGCTGCCCGCGCGCGCGGGAGAACAAAACAGTGAAGCGCATGCTTTTCAATGCGACACAGGCCGAGGAACTCCGTGTCGCCATTGTCGATGGTCAGAAACTGATCGATCTCGACATTGAATCGGCCTCGAAAGAACAAAGAAAAAGCAACATCTACAAGGGTGTCATCACCCGCGTCGAACCCAGCCTCGAGGCCGCATTCATCGATTACGGCACCGAGCGGCATGGCTTTCTTCCCTTCAAGGAGGTTGCCCGAGGCTATTTCAGGTCGGGCGCGGACGTCGGGCGCGCGCGGATCCAGGACGCCATAGAGGAAGGCCAGGAACTGATCGTCCAGGTCGAAAAGGACGAACGCGGCAACAAGGGCGCCGCGCTCACCACCTTCATCAGCCTGGCGGGACGTTATCTCGTCCTCATGCCCAACAACCCGCGAGGCGGGGGCGTTTCGCGCCGTATCGAGGGCGAGGACCGTAGTGAGTTGCGCGACATGATGGACCAACTGCCCGTCCCCCAAGGCATGAGCATTATCGCGCGCACTGCGGGCATAGGACGCTCCAAGGAGGAACTGGAGTGGGACCTCGGCTACCTGCTCCAACTCTGGCGCGCCATCGAGGATGCGTCCAGCTCGCAGAAGGGCGCCTTCCTGATCTATCAAGAAGGCAGCCTGGTCATCCGTGCGATCCGCGACTATTTCCATCCTGAAATCGGCGAAATTCTCATCGACACCCAGTCGATATTCGATCAGGCGCAGCAGTTCATGGCGCATGTGATGCCCGACAACGTCAATCGCGTGAAACTGTATCGCGACGACGTGCCGTTGTTCTCGCGCTTTCAGATCGAACACCAGATCGAAACCGCATACTCGAGGCAGGTGACACTGCCCTCGGGTGGCGCGGTGGTGATCGACCATACCGAGGCGCTGGTTTCCGTCGACGTGAATTCGGCGCGCGCCACCCGGGGACATGACATCGAGGAGACGGCATTCCGCACCAACTGCGAGGCAGCGGATGAAATCGCCCGCCAGCTGCGGCTGCGCGATCTCGGCGGCCTGATCGTGATCGATTTCATCGACATGGATAACCCGCGCAATCAGCGCGAAGTCGAGAACCGGCTTCGGGAAGCGCTTCACGTCGACCGCGCCCGGGTGCAAATGGGCAAGATATCGCGCTTCGGGCTGATGGAACTCTCGCGGCAGAGGCTGCGGCCCTCGCTCGGCGAGAGCGCTCACCAGCCCTGCCCGCGCTGCAGCGGCACCGGCTTCATCCGCGGCATCGAGTCGACCGCACTGCACATCCTGCGCATCATTCAGGAAGAGGCAATGAAGGAGAACAGCGCTGCCGTGCACGCGCAGGTTCCGGTGGACGTAGCCACGTTCCTGCTGAATGAAAAGCGCACCGACATCCACGCCATAGAGGCGCGCATGAAGGTCAATGTCGTATTGATCCCGAACATTCACCTCGATACGCCCAACTACACGATCACGCGCATGCGCCATGACGATCTGAACCAGGAGGGCGCGCTGCCCGCAAGCTACGAACTCGTCGAGCCTCCGGCCGAAGAAGAGGACACGTCGGCACCGGAAGCGAAACCGCAGCGACAGCTGGCCGCGGTGCAGAACTTCACGCCGGACCAGTCCGCGCGGGCGCCGGTCGCGGCCGTTCCGGTCGCCGCTCCGGTGGCCAGAACCGAAGAGCGCGGCAGCATCATCGACCGCATCCTCGGCTGGTTCAGGGGCGCGCCCGCAAGCGACGCGAAATCCGGCGAGCCCCGCAAAGACGAGCCACGACGCGATCTGCATCGACGCGATCAGCGCCGTGACCGCGACCGAGGGGGACGTGATCGGGACCGCGGCGGGCGCGACCGGCAAGAAGGGCGAAGTGGACAACGCCAGCAGGCGCCGCGCGAAATCCGGCAAGCCGACACGCGCCGCGGAGAGCGCGGCGAGCGGCCCGAGCGCGCGGCACGGCCCGAGGGCACGCGTGGCGCGCGCCCGGAGCGCGACCGGCGGCCGGAAGCTAGTGAACGTCAGGAACGCGGCGCGCGTCAGGAGCGCGACGCGCGTCCGGAGGCTGGTGATCGGCCCGAACGCAGCCAGCGTTCCGAGCGCGGGCGCCGGGAACGCGGAGAACCGCGCCCCCGCGACCTTTCAGAACCGCAGATGGCGGAGAACCTGAGCGCGGAGAGGCAGGCGCAAACGGACGAAACATTGCAGCGCACGCCGACCGCCGGAGAAAAAGTCGCGAGCCATGCACCCGATATTCCGGCGGGTGACTCACGGCAGGCAGCGCGACCGGAAGGCGAACGCCGGCGCGGACGACGGGATCGCGGACCGCGCGAGGAACGCCATCAGGCCGGTGGTCCTCCGCAGCAGGAACTCGGCCTGTCAACCCCGAAGCCCGACGACTTGGCCGAAGTACCCGCCGCACTGCGGCCTGAAAGCCCACTGGAAAGCGCCAGCGACCGCGCGCCTGAATCGTTGCCGACCGAGTCGGCAAGCACTGCGGTGGCCGTGGTGGAGCCAGCGCCCCTTGTATCCATCGAACCCGCACCGGCTGCCACGGCCCCGGTCGAAGCGCCAGTGGCATCTGCGGCCGAACCTGTGACAAAGCCGGCGCCGCCGGCCCCTCCGGTGGACCTCGATCAGGTGCTCAAGGAAAGCGGGCTGCAACTGGTACAGACCAAACCCGGCGCCGCGATCGACGTTCCGGACGAGCCGGAATTCGTGCCTGCAAAAAGACCCCGTCGTACGCCACCCCCCGATCTCGGCCAGCCGCTCCAGATCGTCGAGACCCGCAAGGAATAGCTGCGGCGCCCTCCCCGACGCACGGGAAACTGCACCGTGCGTCGGGAAGCAAGGCTGCAGCTCAACGCTTATCCGGGGGCGCGGCCAGCGATGCATTTCCCCCGCGCAATGCATCGAGCAGGCCCTGCACGGCGTCCTCGAGCATGTCCAGCACCCGCTCGAATCCGCTCGGGCCGCCATAGTACGGGTCGGGAACGTCTTTTTCGTCAAACCGCCTCGCGTATTGCATCATCATCCGCAACTTGGAATCTGCGGTAGCGCCTGCGAGCGAAGAGAGCAACGCGTGATTGTCCCGGTCCATCGCCAGCACCAGGTCGAAACGCTGAAAGTCATCGCGCACGAACTTGCGCGCTCTGAGCCCGGACAGGTCGTAGCCGCGGCGCGCTGCGGCTTCCTGCATGCGCAAGTCGGGCGGTTCGCCGACGTGGTAGCCATGCGTTCCCGCCGAATCGACGATGATCTGCTCGGACAAGCCCGCATTCGCTATCATCCTCCGGGATATACCCTCCGCGGTCGGCGAGCGGCAGATGTTACCGGTGCAGACGAATACGACCGACGACCTCATCGTTCAAGCGTTATTTCGCGTAATCGAAGAAACCGCGACCGGTCTTGCGGCCGAGATAGCCGGCTTCGACCATTTCCACGAGCAACGGAGCCGGACGGTATTTCGGGTCCTTGAACCCCTCAAACAGCACGTTCATCACCGCCAGTTCGACGTCCAGTCCGATGAGGTCACACAGCGCCAGCGGCCCGATGGGCTGGTTGGTTCCCAGCTTCATCGCGCTGTCGATCTCCCCGGCAGTCGCGAGCCCTTCGGCAAGCGCAAAGATCGCCTCGTTGATCATCGGGCACAGCAGCCGATTGACGACGAACCCCGGGCTGTTGCGCACTTTGACCGGCGTCTTGCCGATCTTCTTCGCCACCGCCTCCACCGATGCGTAGGTTGCGTCTGAAGTCTGCAGGCCGCGGATCACCTCCACCAATTGCAGCATCGGAACCGGGTTGAAGAAGTGCATGCCAATCACCCGGTCTGAAATCGGCGTTGCCGCGGCGAGCCGGGTAACGGAAATCGACGATGTGTTGGTCGCCACGATTGCCGTATCACCGGCGAGTCCCGCCAGCTGGGCGAAGATCTTCAGCTTGAGGTCCAGATTTTCGGTCGCGGCCTCGATGATCAGATCGCTGCCGCGCACCGCTTCAATGTCAGTCGCGGTCTTTATCAGACCCAGCGCCGCGGCCTTGGCGTCCGCCGTCATCTTGTCCTTCTTTACCAGGCGATCGAGACTGCCATCGACGGTCTTCAAGCCTCGCTGCAGCGCAGAGGCGGAGACATCCGTCATCGCGACCTCGTAACCGCAGACCGCAAAGGCCTGCGCGATGCCGTTACCCATGGTTCCTGCGCCGATGATTCCGATTTTCTTGATTTCCATATGTCCCTCGATGGAGTCAGGTTAGTGAAGTGTTTCGCGTGTGGCGCACATTATCGTCGCCGGTCGCCCGAAAAACTTGTCAGATGTCAAAGAAACGGGGGATAAGCCTAGCCAACGGCCCGCCTCGGTTCGGGCTCTTCGTCGGCCGGCCTCGCACCGAAGAAGTTCCGCTTCAGTTCGGCAAGCCGATCCCGCGCCTGGGCGGCCTTCTCGAACTCGAGGCTGCGTGCATGCCGCAACATCTGCTTTTCGATCTTCTTGATCTCCCGGGCCAGCTGCTTCTCCGACATGGTCTCGTAACGCGCCTGCGCCTCGGCGGCCTTGAGCTCCAACTGGACCTGCTGGCTGTCGTACACGCCTTCGATCATGTCCCGCACGCGCTTGACGATGCCTACCGGCGTGATGCCGTGCCTTGCGTTGTATGCGATCTGCTTGCCGCGCCGCCGCTCGGTCTCGCCGATCGCCCTTTTCATCGAATCAGTGATCTGGTCCGCATACAGGATCGCCCGGCCGTTGATATGGCGCGCGGCGCGCCCGATGGTCTGGATGAGAGAGCGCTCGGAACGAAGAAACCCCTCCTTGTCCGCATCGAGTATGGCCACCAGCGACACTTCGGGAAGGTCCAGACCTTCGCGCAGCAGGTTGATGCCCACCAGCACGTCGAACTCGCCGAGCCGCAGGTCGCGGATGATCTCGACGCGCTCCACCGTCTCCACTTCCGAGTGCAGGTAACGGACCTTGACGCCGTGCTCCGACAGGTACTCGGTGAGTTCCTCTGCCATGCGTTTGGTAAGCGTAGTCACCAGCACGCGCTCCCGCCGGGCCGAACGCAGCGTGATTTCGGAGAGCAAGTCGTCCACTTGCGTCGCCGCCGGTCGGACATCGAGTTCCGGATCGACCAGCCCGGTCGGCCGTACGACCTGCTCCACCACCTGACCCGACTTCCGGCGCTCGTATTCGGCGGGCGTGGCGGAAACGAACATCGTCTGTCGCATGACGCCCTCGAACTCCTCGAACATCAGCGGCCGGTTGTCGAGCGCCGAGGGCAGCCGGAAGCCGTAATTGACCAGATTTTCCTTGCGCGAACGGTCTCCCCTGTACATGCCGCCCAGCTGGCCGATGGTGACGTGCGATTCGTCGATGATCATCAGCGCGTTCGGCTGCAGGTAATCGATCAGCGTCGGCGGCGGCTCGCCCTGCTTGCGCCCGGACAGATGCCGGGAATAATTCTCGATGCCCTTGCAGAATCCCAGCTCGTTGAGCATCTCAAGGTCGAAGCGCGTGCGCTGCTCGATACGTTGTGCCTCGACCAGCTTGCCTTCGCCGTTGAAGAACCCGATCCGCCCAGCAAGTTCGGCCTTGATCGCCTCGATGGCGCGCAACGTGGTCGCGCGCGGCGTCACGTAGTGGCTCGATGGATACACGGTGAACCGCGGGACCCGGTGATGGGTATGGCCTGTGAGCGGGTCGAACAGCGTCAGCGTCTCGACATCGTCATCCGACAGCGAGATGCGAAGCGCCGTTTCGGAGTTCTCCGCGGGGAAAACGTCCACCACGTCGCCGCGCACTCGGAACGTGCCGCGGCGGAAATCGAGTTCGTTGCGCTCGTACTGCATGGCCACGAGGCGCGCGATCACGTCGCGCTGCGCGTACCGCTCGCGTTCGCGCAGGTGCAGGATCATGCCGTGATAGTCGACCGGATCACCGATGCCATAGATGCACGATACGGTCGCGACGATGATCGCATCCTCGCGCTCGAGCAGCGTCTTGGTCGCCGAGAGCCGCATTTGCTCGATGTGTTCGTTGATCGATGAATCCTTTTCGATGAACAGGTCGCGCGAAGGAACGTAGGCTTCCGGCTGGTAATAATCGTAGTAGGAGACAAAGTACTCGACCGCGTTATCCGGGAAATACTCGCGAAATTCAGCGTAGAGCTGCGCGGCCAGCGTCTTGTTCGGCGCCAGCACCAGCGCCGGTCGCCCCAGGCGTGCGATCACGTTCGCCATCGTGTAGGTCTTGCCGGACCCGGTCACCCCGAGCAGGGTCTGGTAGGCAAGTCCATCGCGGATGCCCTCGACGAGCTTTTCAATCGCCTCCGGCTGGTCGCCGGCCGGCTCGTAGGGCTGGTTGAGCCGGAACGGACTGCTGGGAAAAGTGGTGATCAAAGGTATAGAATGGTGCACTGCAACGGAAACTATTCAGTTTAACAGTTCAGCCCCTACCGAGAGAAGACCATCATGACCTCCAATGTTTTGTCCCATGTGGAAATGGCGCCCCGCGATCCGATACTTGGCGTTACCGAAGCGTTTGTCGCAGACAAGAACCCGAACAAGGTCAATCTCGGGGTCGGCATCTACTATGACGATACCGGCAAGGTGCCGGTGCTCGAGTGCGTGCGCCGCGTCGAACGCGATATGGCCGAGAAATCCGCGCCGCGCGCCTATCTTCCGATCGACGGCCTGGCGGCCTACGACAAAGCGATCCAGACGCTCGTGTTCGGCGGCGACAGCCCGGCGCTCAAGGACAACCGCGTCGTCACGGTGCAAACGCTCGGCGGAACCGGAGGCCTGAAGGTGGGCGCTGATTTCCTGCGCCGGACGCTGCCACAGGCGCAGGTCTGGATCAGCGACCCGAGTTGGGAAAATCATCGCGCGATATTCGAGAACGCGGGCTTCGTCGTCAACAACTATCCGTACTACGATGCGCCGACCCACGGCGTGAA
>Ga0156227_1274_pt1 | contig 40256 bp, 43 predicted proteins | sample RifCSPlowO2_12_FD_107875 | JGI IMG/M metagenome (GOLD analysis project Ga0156227, IMG submission 107875) | Betaproteobacteria bacterium RIFCSPLOWO2_12_FULL_63_13
TGCGCCGGCCGTTATCGAGTACCTTGAAGCAGCGATCGAGCGCATCACGCTCTTCGCCCGGCATGCCCTGCTTGCCCTTCTTGCGCTCGAGACCGTCGCGTTCGAGGCGGGTCTCGACCAGCATCAGATCAGACAGGATCATTTCCGACAGCAGCGCGTCGATATCCGTGCGCGGATCGTTCAGCCCCTCCTCGTCGAATGCGCGAACGACCAGCAGGAAGGCGTCCATCGGCTTGACCAGGTTCAGGAACCCGGCATCGAGAGCCGACTTGCTGACCTTGCTCTCGCCCTTGTGAGCCGCATGCGCCTCGACAAGTTCGATGACAGCGTGAGTCGTCTTCTTGGGATGGTACATCCCGGATAGCGTGTCGACTCGGTTGTCGGGGACCTTCACGCTGCCGAGCGTGATCCCGCCCTTCGCGCGGCCCGGCTCGGCGCCGGTCAAGGCCGCAAATAGGGCCGTCTTGCCGCTCTGGGGAAAACCGACGAGTGCGACTTTCATTGGCCTCCTAGCAAGTGTGAATAATGGGCGCGCGCCTCAGTTCTTCCCGTCCGGCTCCGCCGGCTCAGGCTTGTCCCGGGTATGAAGGTTCAGCATCGCGGCGTGCATGTCGCCGGCCAGAATCCACGGCGAGACTTGCAGGCAGCGATCGACTGCCGATTCAATCAACTCACGCTCGGGCGCCGGTGGTGCCGACAACACATAATCAGCAACGATATTCTTGTCACCGGGATGCCCGATGCCGATGCGCAACCGCCAATAGTCCTGCGTGCCCAATTGCTCGGCAATGTCCCGCAGGCCGTTGTGACCGGCCACGCCCCCGCCCCGCTTGAGCTTCGCCGCACCCGGCGCAAAATCAAGTTCGTCGTGCACGACCAGGCATTCTTCGGGCTGAATCCTGTAATACCGCGCCAGCGAACCCACCGCCATCCCGGAGGCGTTCATGTAGGTCTGCGGCATTATCAACCAGACCTCGCTCGAGCCGCGGCTCACCTTTCCGACTATCGCGTGAAACTTCGGCTGCGAGCGCATCTCCACTTCCTGCCTCACGGCCAAGCGTGATAGAAACCAAAAGCCGGCATTGTGTCGGTCTCTTTCGTGTTTTCGCCCTGGATTGCCCAGACCGGCGATGAGTCGAATCGACATGTGGATAGACCAAGGGCGCGGAACCTGGCGCCGCGCCCTTGGTGCTGGTTGGACGCGAGCTTGGACCTTCTACGCCTTGCCGCCTTTTTTCTCGGCGGCAGGCTCCGGCTCTGCCTTCGCCGGTTGCTTGGTGGCGGGAACTTCCGCGGCCGCCGGAGTTTCGACCGCGGCCACGGCCTCGGCAGCCACCTCCTCCTCGGCAACCACGAGCTTCGGAATTTGTGCAGTCGCGACCGGCGGGTTTTCCGCTCCCTTCAGGGAAAGTTCAACACCCTTGGGCATCTGGAGATCGCGAACGTGCAGCGAATGACCGACGGTAAGCTCGGAAAGATCGACTGTGACGAACTCCGGCAGGTCTGCCGGCAGGCAGCGGATGCGCAGCTCGTTCATGACGTGGTTCACGACGCCTCCCGAGAGCTTCACCGCAGGCGAAACCTCGGCGTTGACGAAATGCAACGGCACCTTCATTTGGATCTTTTCGTCGGCCGAAACCCGCTGGAAATCGATGTGCTGCACCTGCGGCTTCCAGGGATGCATGTTGAACGCTCGAAGCAGAACCGGCTCAGACGTATCGTCGAGCTTGAGCGTCAGTATCGATGCGTGAAACTTTTCGCCGCGCAACTGATGGAACAGCCCGTTGTGGTCGATCTCTATGTTTACGGCGGGCTTCTTGCCCCCGTAAACGATCCCGGGAACCTTTCCCGCCAGACGCAGGCGGCGGCTCGCACCCGTACCCTGCTGTTTGCGCGTTTGCGCAATAACTTCCATTGCCATTTTTGCCTCCATATTGACTCCTCGTCGTTCCGACTCGGAGAGTTCTCAAGGGCGATAACCCCTGTTCTAAATGTCCCGCCCGCGACCAGGCCGAACTACTTCAACTGCCAAATTGAATTCCTATTCGATAAACAGCGAACTGACCGAGTCCTCGTTGCTGATGCGAAGAATTGTCTCGGCCAGCAGGCCGGCAACCGAAAGCACCCTGATTTTCCCGCACGCCTGCGCGTCCTTTCTCAACGGGATCGAATCGGTCACGACGACCTCGTCCAGCGCCGACTCGTCGATCCGCTGCACCGCGTTACCGGAGAGCACCGCGTGCGTGCAATATGAAACGACTCGCGTCGCGCCCTCGCTCTTCAGCGCATCGGCGGCTTTGACCAGCGTTCCTGCCGTGTCGACGATATCGTCCATGATCACACAGGTGCGCCCGCTCACGTCGCCGATGATGTTCATTACCTCCGAGACATTGGCTTTCGGTCGACGCTTGTCGATGATCGCCAAGTCGGACTCCAGGCGCTTGGCGATCGCCCGCGCCCGCACCACCCCGCCCACGTCTGGCGACACCACCAACAAATTGTCGTATTGGTGCTTCCACACGTCCCCGAGCAGAATCGGCGTCGCGTAGACATTGTCCACCGGAACATCGAAGAATCCTTGGATCTGGTCGGCGTGCAGATCCATCGTCAGAACCCGGTCTACCCCCACCGCATGGAGCATGTTCGCCACGACTTTGGCCGAAATGGCTACCCTTGCCGAGCGCGGTCGCCGGTCCTGGCGCGCGTAACCGAAATATGGAATCGCCGCGGTCACCCGCGAGGCCGACGCCCTCTTCAACGCATCGACCATCAGCAGGATTTCCACCAGGTTGTCGTTGGTGGGATGACAAGTGGATTGAAGAACAAAACAGTCTTTGCCCCGCACATTCTCCAGTAGCTCAACCATGACCTCGCCGTCGGAGAATTTCGATACCGAGGCCTGCCCCAAAGGTATATTGAGCCGCCTCACGACGGCGTGCGCGAGCAACGGATTGGCGTTGCCGGTGAAGACCATCAGGCTTTCGTAGGCCATCGTCTCAGTTCCGCCTCAATACACCGCTGTAACGATCGACAAGGACCACCCAGTGCGCCGCGTGGCGGCGCAAAACCTCTGCGTCGCTGGACGAACGACTAAGTTGCACCACCGACCTCGGTTCTGCTTATGCGGACTTCGTACCTCTGAATACCTCGCCGTCACGCACGAACTCCGATCGCGGCGCTTTGAAAACATCCATTCTGCGACCCGCCGCCCTCTGCGGCAGGTGTCTGGCTGGGGAGGAAGGATTCGAACCTTCGCATGTCGGAATCAAAATCCGGTGCCTTAACCAGCTTGGCGACTCCCCAAAATGCAATCGTCCCGCCGCTCGACCGATATTTCCCTATTTTCCGGTTTCGCCGGCCTTGGTTCGGCTCGGACCAGACGCCAAAGGATGCTCGTCGAGTCCCCGTACCGCAAACCCGCGCATATCCGCGGGCAGCGCCGACACCACCGCGCGGGCGCGACGTTCGGTAGAGAATCCGGCGAAAACACAGCTACCGGACCCGCTCATGCGCGCATCTCCGAATGCCTTCAACCACGCGAGGTAAGCGGCCACCACAGGATATCGCCTGCTTACGACGGGCTCCAAGTCATTGTGCCCGAACCCGTCGGAAAAGCTTGATATTTTGATGCTTTTTGTATCTCGTGTCAATTCCGGTGCAGCGAAAATGTCAGCGGTGGACACCGCCACTGGAGGTACCAAAACGACGTACCAGGTGGGCGGCAGTCGCAAGGGCCGAAGTTGGTCACCGACTCCCTCGCCAAAGGCGTTTTCCCGGCACAGGAAGAACGGCACATCGGCCCCGAGGCCGCGGCCCAGATCCGCCAGGCGCTGCGAGGACAGATCCAGGCCCCACAAGCGGTCGAGCGCGATGAGCGTCGTCGCTGCGTCCGAACTGCCGCCCCCAAGGCCCGCACCGGTCGGGATGTTCTTCTCGATCGAGATTTCAATCCCGCGCTGACATCCGGATTCGCGCTGCAGTAATCGCGCGGCACGCACGCACAACTCGTCATTCTCCTCGACCCCGGGTAGCGGCTTCGCCAAACGCACCTCAGCGCTCGAAAGCGGCGTGAATCTAACCCAATCGCTCAAGTCGATCAAACGGAAGACGGTCTGCAAAAGATGATAGCCGTCCGCGCGTCTCCCAACGACGTGCAAGAACAGATTTAGCTTCGCCGGTGCGGGCCAGGCCCGGTTCCAATCGTCCAGGGGGTTGATCACCTTTTCACGCCGTACGGATATGCTCTTTCATTGCGGTGCCGTCCACTCATCCACGATCAGACGAATCTCGATATTGTCGCGCGACATGCGCAGCATCAACGGACGGGCGCCCTCGTATTCCTGATACTCAATCCCCCAACCGTTCTGCTCGAGTTCGCGGAGGCGTGATCGCGCGTCGCGCGCGACCCTCGCGGGATACGCCGGATCGGCGCGTCCTTGCACCCAGTCCGGCAATCCGGCAAGAGGCAGACGCCATCCAAGTATTCGTTCCGTCAGTGATTCGGCCTCGGACGCCTTGTACCGGCTCTGATCTGCCGTTACCAGTTCGACGCTTCCGCGTCGCCGCGTGATACGGGCGATGCCCTGTCCGAGCACCGAAGTAATCAACATTTCGTCGAAGTCCGAACCGTGCCGCCACACGATACGGCCGTTCATGCCTTCGCGGCCATGCCGCACCGCCACCCGTCCGACCAGCTCGAATCCGTTTTTCACCGGACCGGCATCCAGCGTATCCGGCAACGATGCACATCCGGTCAGCAATGCAGAGACAACAACCAATGCTGATCCGAATCCATACGCGAGAGACGGCGTGGCACGCTGAAGAAGGCCCTCGCGCAGAACCGTCGGGTCCCCACCGTCGTGCATGCTGCTCTCGTATCCTGAGTCGCTGCGTCGCCGCCAAGTTGAACGTCGTTCAACGAACCAGCGGCACTAGCGTTTTAGACGCCGGATTGTGTTATTAAGCGTCTCGTTATCGGGGTGTTTGTTCGCTGCCTCGCCAAGGATCTTTTCGGCCTCCTCACGCTTGCCTGAGACCCAAAGTACCTCGCCAAGATGGGCCGCGATCTCCGGATCGGCGCGGCCGGCAAAAGCACGCTTCAGATACTTCACGGACTCCTCGATCTGACCGAGTCGATAGAGTACCCACCCCATGCTGTCTATGATGAAATAGTCGGTGGGCGCAAGATTCAGGGCCTTTTCGATCAGTTCGCGGGCTTCGGCCAACCGCAGGTTGCGCTCGGCGAAGGTGTAACCGAGCGCGTTGTACGCATGGGCATGATTGGGCCGCAGTTGAATTACTTTCTTCAGACTCGCTTCCAGCACGTCAAAGCGCTCGATCTTTTCGGCGAGCATCGCGTAGTCGTAGAGCAGGTCGGGATTCTCCGGCAGGCGCCCAAGGGCGTTCTCGACCAAGGCAAACGCTTCTTGGTTGCGTTTTGCGTCGCGAAGTATCTGTGCTTCGGCGAGCGTAAGTTGCACGCGCTGTTGGTCGTCGGTTGCGTCCAGTTTTTGCAGACGGCCGCGCGCCTGTTCGATCCGGCCCTGCTTGGCCATGGCCTGCGCGTAGCGGATCTGCGAAGTCAGATATCTCTCACCCTGACCGACCTTCCCGTACCAGAGCAGCGCCTGCGGATAGTTCTTCTGCTCCTCCGCGATCTGGCCCAGATATAGCAGGACGGTTTCCTTGTCCGCGAAATCAAGTTCAAGTAGCCGCTTGAGACTCGTTTCGGCGGCATCGTAGTCCGACAGCTGCATCGAGAGCAGCGCAACGGCATAAACGACGTCGGAATTGGCGGGAAAATCAGCGAGGAGCTTCTGGAATTCGTTGCGCGCCTCGGCAAAGCGCCGGTCCGCCACCAGCGCCCGCGCGTAGGCGAGTCGTACGTCGCGCGAGTTCGGATATCGCTGCAGATAGCGCGACAGCCGATCGAGAGCAGCCTCGACGGACTCGGGCTGGAGCAGACGTGCCTCCATAACCACCGCGGCTTCCCAGTCCGGCTTCAATTCCTGGGCCCTGCGGATCTCGCTGAGCGCGACTTCGCTCTGACCGGCGTTGGCGGCAGCCTGCGCCAGCGCGTAATGCGCCTGCGGCAGTTTGGGATAATCGTCGGTCAGCCGCCGCACGAGCGCCATCGCCGCCGACTTGTCCTTCGCCGACACCAACGAGCGGTTGAGTTGCATGAAAGCATCGCCGGCGTTCTCTCCCGCTGACTCAAGCAGTTTTCCGAGATATGGATACGCCTCATCGAACCGCCCCGCGCCGACCAGCAGCCCTGTGAGAGCCCGCAGGGGACGAAGCGAATGGGGATCCGTTTCGTGCCACACTCGGGCAGACTCGATCGCAGCGGTACCCATGTGCGCAAACACGGCCAGTTCGGTTGCGCGACGAGCGACACGCGGATCGCGGGTGCGCTTGGCGAGGTCACCGTAGGACTGTGCGGCGATACCAATGTTTCCGCGCTGTGCAGCAATCTCTGCCAGCAGAAACTCGTACAGCACGCTGTTGGTAAGCTCCTGTTTGGGCAGTTCCAGTTCCCGCTCCTCGGTCGGTCGCGATGTGCGCGGTCTTTCAGACGCTTTTTGCGCGACCGCGGCTGTCGCCGGTGCGGCTCGCGGTGCTTCGGTCCTTGGCGCATTCAGCGCACAGCCCGAGAGCGCCATGGCCACGACAACGGCTGCGCCGCGCTTGACCGAGGGCGCAATTGACACGGGGAAAACGCGGGGCGGGAGCATGCCAGACCTGACTGTTACTGGCCTTACAGTTTAGGTATATTTGCCGGGCGCGACAAGAACAATAACCACTCAAACAACAGCAATTTGTTCGATGCCAGAACTGCCCGAAGTCGAGATTACCCGGCGTGGGATCGCGCCCCACATCGAGGGAAAGACCGTGACCGGAGTCGTGGTGCGGGACCGGCGCCTGCGCTGGCCGGTACCACGCGGTCTGAATAGGCATTTGAGCGGGTTGACGCTGCACCGCGTTACTCGGCGTGGCAAATACCTCCTGCTGGATTTCCACGAAGGTAGTTTGATCGTGCATCTTGGAATGTCCGGCAGCCTGCGCGTCGCCGACCCCAACTCGGCGCCCGGACCCCACGAGCACGTCGACTTGGTGTTCGGTCCAGTCGCACTTCGCTTGCGGGATCCGCGCCGTTTTGGAGCCGTCTTGTGGACAACAGGTGAGATCGCCGAACATCCGCTGATTGCGGGGCTGGGGGTCGAACCGTTGTCGCAGGAATTCTCCGGAACATGGCTCTACGCCGCCACACGAGGACGGCGCAGCGCAATCAAGGCGCTGCTGATGAATGCGGCAATCGTAGTGGGCGTTGGAAACATCTACGCAAGCGAGTCATTGTTTCGAGCCGGAATATTGCCGCGCACCCAGGCGGCTCGGCTTTCCCTGCCCCGCTGCGACAGGCTCGCGCATGCGGTCGCCGAAACCCTGAACGATGCGATCGCGGCAGGCGGATCGAGCCTGCGGGATTTTATACACAGCGACGGCGGCTCCGGCTGGTTCCAGCATCGGCACTTTGTCTATGACCGCGCGGGTCTGCCCTGCCGGGTTTGCGCAACACCGATACGCCTGGCTCGACTCGGACAACGCTCGACATTCTGGTGCCCAAGCTGCCAAAAATGAGCAGCAAGTCCCAGCTAACACGACGCGACGGGTTCACCGAGCACGTCAAGTCCGTCGCAATGCCCTATTCTTCGCTCAAGCGCGCGTATTTGCGCTGCAGTTCCTCGCGCGTTTCCTTGTTGTTTTGGTCGACGCGAATGCATTCGACCGGGCAAACCTCGACACACTGCGGCGTGTCAAAATGCCCGACGCATTCGGTACAGCGCCGCGGGTCGATGACATAGATCTCGACCCCCTGCGAGATTGCGCCGTTGGGGCATTCCGGCTCGCAGACATCGCAGTTGATACATTCGTCGGTAATGAGCAAAGCCATGATGATCTGCGCCGCCAATCCAGCGCGCGGGGATAATGGACTTCTAGCCTTACATTTCCTTGACCCTGGCGGCCATCCGCGCAGCCACGGTGGGATGCACAAACTTGTCGACATCGCCCCCAAGACCGGCGATTTCGCGCACGATACTGGCGGAGACGAACATATACTTTTCCGACGGCGTCATGAACACCGTCTCGACATCCGGAATCAGACTGCGATTCATCCCCGCCAGTTGGAATTCGTACTCGAAGTCTGATACCGCGCGCAGTCCGCGCAGGATTACTCTGGCCCCCTCGCCGAGCACGAAATCGCGCAGCAGTCCGCCGAATCCGCGGACCTCGACGTTGGTATAAGGCTTGAGAACGTCGCGCGCCATCTCTACTCTCTCGGTAAGAGCGAAAAACGGCCGCTTGCCACGACTGTCAGCCACGCCCACGACGACGCAATCGAACAGCGCAGAAGCCCGGCGCACGAGATCCTCGTGCCCTCGCGTCATGGGATCAAACGTCCCCGGATATACGGCCTTGATCATTTCGCTTCCTTCCGAGCAAGTGGTGATGCACGGCACCCGAACGTCCGTATTTGAACAATTCAAGCCGCGGGCATCCCGCGAACTTTGCGTCGCTTTCGACGTAGACGAGCCCCGTGTCCGACAGGCGCTCGATCAGCCGCGTCCAAAGACCCTTTGGAATGCCCTCACCGAATGGCGGGTCCAAAAACACGAGATCGAAACCCCTTGACGCCGGGGCCCTCGAAGACGCGCTGGCCAAGAATTCTAGCGCATCGCTGCAGACGATATTCAGGTTCCGCGCGCCCAGTTGCGTCGCGTTGTCCTGCAGCGCCCGGCAGGCACGCGGGGAACGCTCCACCATCGTTACCCATGACGCCCCGCGAGATAGCGACTCGAATCCCAGCGCACCCGAGCCGGCGTACAAGTCGAGGCAATACATACCGATCAAGTCCTGACCGAGCCAGTTGAAAAGCGTTTCACGCACGCGGTCCGGCGTCGGGCGCAAATCAGGCAGATCGACAAATCGGATCACTCGGCTACGCCAGACACCGCCTATGATTCGCACGCGATTCAGGCGCCGCAAACGGGTCGAAGTCTTGTTATGCGCGCCCACTGCCACTAACCACGGTAGTGAGCGCATAGGCAAGGCGCGAAGCGGGGAACTTCATCGAGAGGAAGCTGATAGAATCGCGCCGCTATCATAGCGTGATTTCACGTCCACTCTCCGCCCATCTTCATGCTCAGGCTGTTCAAGAATAGTGAACCAGGGGACAAGCCCGGCTGGTTCGACCGGCTCAAGGGCGGTTTGGCGAAGACGCGCACGCAGCTCGGCGGCTTGTTCGCCGCACGGCGGATCGACGAATCGCTATTCGAGGAGCTCGAAACAGCTCTGCTATCGGCCGATGCGGGCGTCGCTGCGACCGAACATCTGATCACCGAGCTTCGCAAGCGTGCCAGGAAAAACCGGCTCGAGAACGCCGAACAATTGAAATCCGAACTGCATGAGCTAATGGTAGAAATACTCTCGCCGCTTGAGGTCTCGATCGACTGCGGGGCCCACCGTCCGTTGATCATCATGGTTGCGGGCGTCAACGGCGCAGGCAAGACCACGTCAATAGGAAAGCTTACGCATCTGTATCAGCGCCAAGGACACACGGTCTTGCTCGCCGCAGGTGACACCTTTCGCGCTGCGGCGCGTGAGCAGCTAGCGGAGTGGGGCAAACAGAACGGTGTCACGGTCGTTTCGCAGCAATCCGGCGATCCCGCCGCGGTGATCTTCGACGCAATCCAAGCGGCGCGAGCGCGAAATATCGGCATCGTGCTGGCCGACACCGCTGGACGCCTCCCGACGCAGATGCACCTGATGGAAGAAGTCCGAAAGATCAAACGCGTGATCCGCAAGGCGGACGAGCACGCGCCGCACCATGTGTGGCTTGTAATCGACGCCAACACTGGCCAGAATGCCGTCAATCAGGTGCGCGCATTCGACGAGGCGATCGGGCTGACGGGGATCATCCTTACCAAGCTTGACGGCACAGCCAAAGGCGGCGTAGTCGCGGCCATTGCGCTGGCGCGATCCAACCAGGCGTCGGCACAGGCCGATCGGGGAACTCGTCAATCCAAGGACGCGCCGGTGCAGCCCATTCCCATCGCCTACGTCGGACTCGGCGAAGGACTCGACGATTTGCGGCCGTTCGTTGCCAGAGAATTCGTATCGGCATTGCTTGACTAGCCTTGGGCACAGATCTCATCAGTTTCAGCAAGGTCTACAAACGCTACCCCGGCGGCTATGAAGCTCTGAAGGACGTCAGTTTCAGCGTCGAACCCGGCGAGATGGTTTTTGTCACGGGACATTCCGGCGCGGGGAAGAGCACTCTGCTCAAGCTCATCGCGGCAATGGAACATGCAACCTCTGGATCGGTGCTCATCGCCGGGCAGAACGTCTCGTCATTGCGCCGTCCCGCGATACCGTTTCTGCGACGCAAGCTGGGTCTGGTCTTCCAGGACCAGAAGTTGCTCTACGACCGCAGCGCATTCGACAACGTCATGCTGCCGCTCGTCGTCACCGGCCATCCCTGGCGCGAAGCCGCCAAGCGGGCGCGCGCAGCGCTGGACAAGGTCGGGCTTCTCGATCGCGAGCGCGCAAATCCGATCGCTCTTTCAGGCGGAGAACAGCAGCGACTCTGCATCGCGCGCGCCGTGGTGAACAGGCCGAACATCCTCATCGCGGACGAGCCGACGGGAAGTCTCGACACCGAATACGCCGACGCGATCATCGATATGTTCCGATCGTTCAATCAAGTCGGCGTTACGGTACTTATTTCCACCCACGACGACCGACCGATTCGAAGGCTCAGTCCGCGCGTGCTGACATTGAACCGAGGCAGCCTGGCGTGAGAGCCTGGCTGCGCCATCACGCGTTGAGCTTTGCCCACACTGCTCGGCGATTTGCTGCCAGTCCGGTCGCGACGCTGCTCAATGCACTGGTCATCGGCGTCGCTCTCGCCCTGCCCCTCGGCGGACACGTTCTACTGGCTAATGTGCAGCAGTTTGCCCGTGGCATCGCCGCGGATGCCCAAATCAGCATCTTCTTGGCGCCGGAGGCCTCGACGTCCGAAATCGCCGGCCTGCAAAAGCGCCTGCGTGGGACCCCAGGCGTGAGATCGGTCGCGTTCGTGAGCCGACAAGAGGCATTGGACGGGCTAAAACGCGTTCCGGGAATGGCCGAGGTGATTGCAACGCTGCGCGAGAATCCCCTGCCCGACGCGTTTGTCGCCACGCTTGCCGCGAGCGACCCCGAACTCGCGCAGCGCCTGGCGCGAGATTTCAAGAGCATTCCGCGGGTCGCCTATGTCCAGACCGACTCGGCATGGATGGAAAGGGTCCACAGCCTGCTTCGAGTCGGCCGCACGGCCGTGATGCTTGTGGGCGCGCTGCTGAGCTTTGCCTTGGTGGCGGTCACGTTCAATACCATACGGCTCCAGATTCTGACGCAGAGCAACGAGATTGAAGTTTCGAAACTGGTCGGAGCGACCAATGCCTACATTCGTAGGCCGTTCTTTTATTTCGGAATTCTCCAGGGCATTTTCGGTGGGGTCGTTGGCTGCGCAATCGTCGACATCGCGATATTGGTGCTCAACAACGATCTCGCGGGATTGGGAACGCTTTACGGCGCGAATGTTCGCCTAGAGCTTCTCGGCCGGTCAGACGGCTTCGCGGTTCTGACCTTTGCGGCAGTCCTTGGATGGCTGGGCGCATATGCGTCAGTGAGTAGACACTTATACAAAATAGAATCACAGTAACCGAGTTTCAGGATGATCTCAATCCGGGCTTGCACCTCGGCCGCTGCCAGCCGGGATCCGTGGATACTCGGGTTCGAAAACCAATTCTCAAATTAGCACTCTAACGCGTTGAGTGCTAAAATAGGGTCGAAATTTCTGGACTGGTCGCAGCTGCGGGCGGTTACAGGCAAGTACCTGATACGAATGGAGAAAATGCGAATATGAACAATGCCTTTGCATTGCCGGTTCCATTAACAGTCGGAAGCTTGGATAGCTACATCCACGCGGTGAACTGCTTGCCGATACTCTCCGCCGAAGAGGAGTTCAAGCTTGCTCGGAAATACCGGGCCCGGGAAGATATCGAGGCCGCGCACAAGCTCGTGCTGTCCCACTTGCGCGTCGTGGTATCGATCGCAAGGGGATATATGGGTTATGGACTTCCCCAAGCGGACCTGATTCAGGAAGGCAACATCGGCCTCATGAAAGCCGTCAAACGTTTCGACCCGGAACGCGGCGTGCGGCTGGTTTCATTTGCGATCCACTGGATCAAGGCCGAGATCCACGAATTCGTTCTGCGCAACTGGAGACTGGTCAAGGTCGCCACGACCAAGGCGCAGCGCAAGCTGTTCTTCAATCTACGCAGCATGAAGCCCGGGTTCGATTCCCTCACTCCAGCCGAAATCGACTCGGTGGCCGGAGCGCTCGGCGTTAAACCCGAGGAGGTCGTCGAGATGGAAACACGCCTCTACGGGCAGGACGTATCCCTCGAATCGAGCAGCGATGACGAAGACGACCGATTCGCCCCCATCGCGTACCTCAGCGATCCGGGAATCGGACCCGCACAGATTCTGGAAGCGGACGAAAACGAACGGATGAACGCCAGCGGACTGGAAACGGCGCTGGCGAGCCTCGACGATCGAAGCCGCAGGATTATCGAGGCGCGCTGGCTGCGCGAAAAGGATACGGCGACGCTGCACGACCTGGCGCGCGAGTACGGGGTTTCGGCCGAGCGCATCCGCCAGATCGAAGCAAAGGCACTGGCCAAGATGAAAAGCATAATGTCGGCGGCTTGAGGACGGCCGCCCTTTGGCCAGTCGGAATTCACACAGGCCGGAACAAGACAGGGCCGATCCGTTCAGCCGCCGCTGAGCAGAATCCTTATTTCTGTCGCAAACGTGTCCACGTGCCCCTGCTTCACTAGCAAGCGCACCCGTCCCTTGGGATCGAACACGTAGATTCCGGCCGTGTGGTCCACCGAGTAGTTGTCGGGCCTGGAACCGGGCACTTTCTGATAGAACACTTTGAATTCCTTGGCAACACGGGCGGTCTGCTTCATATCGCCGTATAAGCCTAAGAAGTCAGCGTGAAAGGCAGGCACGTATTGCGCCAGCAACTGCGGCGTATCGCGTTGCGGATCCACCGTGACGAAAAGCACCTGCACGCGCTTGCCGTCATCGCCGAGTTGCTCGATGACCGATTTCAGGTGCGCGAGCGTGGTGGGGCAGATATCCGGGCAGTGAAGATAGCCGAAGAACACGACGAGCGCCTTGCCGCGGAAATCTGCGAGGGTCCTGCGTTTGCCCGTGTGGTCGGTCAGCGACAATTCGCGCGCATAGCCGGCGCCCGTGATATCCGCATTCTGGAATTTCGGCCCCGACGGTCCGCAGCCGGCAATCAGGAGCGCCGCACATGGGGTTGCCGCGAGCAGCCGCACGCTAGAACCGGACGTAGTGGTCCACGAGCAGTGCCGCGAACAGAACCGACAGGTAGGTGATCGAGAACCTGAATGTGCGCCGCGCCAGTTCATCGCTGTAGTCCAGATTCAGCCGCGCGGCGTAATGCAGGAACCGCCCTCCGAGCATCAGCGCAGTTGCAAGGTAGATCCAGCCGCTCATGCCGTAGGCGAAGGGAAACAGGCTGCAGGCCAGCAGAATCAGCGTATAGAGCAGCACATACAACACGGTAAACCGGCGACCGTGGGTCACCGGCAGCATCGGCAAGCCTGCACGCGCGTAGTCTTCGGTGCGATACAGGGCGAGAGCCCAGAAATGCGGCGGGGTCCAGGCAAAGATGATCAGGAACAGCAGCAGCGCTTCCGGCGCGACCTCTCCGGACACGGCGGCCCAGCCAAGCACCGGCGGCATTGCCCCGGACGCGCCGCCGATCACGATGTTCTGCGGCGTGAGCGGCTTGAGCAATATCGTGTATACGATCGCGTAGCCAAGGAAGGTACCGAATGTGAGCCACATCGTCAGGGGATTGACGAGCCGGTACAGAATCCACAGGCCGGCGCCGCCAATGAGGCCCGCGAACACGAGGGTCTGCAGCGGGCTCAACGTGCCGCTGGGCAGCGGCCGCGAACGCGTGCGCATCATCACTGCGTCGATCGTCCGCTCGAGCAGGCAGTTGACGGCAGCTGCGGCACCGGCCACGAGCCATATCCCGATGGTAGCCGCCACCAGAACGCCGGGCGGCACCATGCCCGGGGTTGCGAGAAACATACCGATGACCGCGCAGAATACGATCAACGCGACGACCCGCGGTTTGGTCAGCAGATAGAACTGACGCAGGCGATCCACGCCGAGATTGAGGGCCAATTGCATGCGTGTATGTGCGGCTACCGAAGGGGTCGCCGGGGGGCCGTATGGTATCACGCGCCAAGCGGTCTGGGAGGCGACGCGGCCCGCTACGACCCCGGCCCCCTGCAACATACCCCAGGCGTCTCTCGCGCACCGCCGGCGCCGAAGGGTGTACTGCGCGGCGCTTGGGGCGATCCGGCAGCCCGGCCGTGCGCTCGCGCCCGCGCGTCTCGAGCAGTAGACGCCGGCTCACGATCTGCCTTAATATGGCGCCGGTGTGACATTTGGGCTTTATTTTCTAGAAAAATAGGTATTGAGGGGAGGGATGCCGGGTCCGACGGGGATCCGTTTCTTCCTGCGGCGTCCTTCCCAATTGCTGCGTCAGTCCAATCATCCGGGGCCGAGGTCATGATCCTAGCAGTTGCATTGGTGTTGTTGGTCGTCGGCTCGGTCCTGTTTCACTTTCTGAGCCCATGGTACTTCACGCCGATCGCCTCCAACTGGGGAATGATCGACGACACGGTATCGATCACGTTCTGGGTCACGGGATTCGTGTTCGTCGCCGTCAACCTGTTCATGGCCTATTGCGTGCTGCGCTACCGCCACAAGAGGGGCAGCCGCGCCGCGTACGAACCCGAGAACAAGAAACTGGAGGGCTGGCTCATCGGGTTGACCACGCTGGGAATCGTAGCCATGCTGGCCCCGGGCCTGCTCGTATGGGCAAAGTTCGTCGACGTCCCGAAAGACGCGGCGGTATTTGAGGCCGTTGGCAGGCAGTGGTACTGGAACTACCGCTTTCCCGGCAAGGACGGCGTGCTCGGCGCCGTCGACGCCCGGTTCGTCAGTGACAAGAACCCGCTTGGCGTCAACCCGGACGATCCGTTCGGACGCGACGACGTCCTGATTACGAGTCCCGAAGTCCACTTGCCGGTAGGCAAGCCGGTCAAGGCGCTGCTGCGCTCACTCGACGTACTGCACGACTTCGCCGTGCCGCAGTTCCGCGTGAAAATGGACCTGGTGCCCGGCCTGGTCACTTTCGCGTGGTTCACGCCGACTCGGACCGGCACGTTCGACATGCTGTGTGAAGAATTGTGTGGCACCGCGCATTTCACGATGCGCGGCAAAGTCGTCGTTGAGGAAGAGCACAAGTTTCGGGAGTGGCTGAGCAGCTACCCGACATTCGCACAATCCCTGGCCCGGCCGGCGGGCGATGCCGGCGCGGGCAAACCGCTCTACGCGACGTGCGCCGGCTGCCATGGCGCGCAGGGCGAGGGCAATCCCGCGCTCAACGCCCCGAAACTGAGCGGGCAGGGAGACTGGTACCTGAAGCGGCAGTTGACCTACTTCAAGTCCGGCGCACGGGGTGCACACGAGCAGGACGTGTACGGCAAGCAGATGGCTGCGATGGCAGCGACGCTGGCGGACGAGACCGCCATCGACAATGTTGTCGCCTATATCGGAACGCTGCCGGATGCGCCGGCTCCGGGCACGCTGAAAAACGATGCAGCCGAGGGTCGAAATCGCTACGTGACCTGTGGTACCTGTCACGGCCGCAACGGACGCGGCACGCAGGCGACGAACGCGCCGCGGCTCGCGGGCATGAGCGACTGGTACATGGTCAGGCAACTGGCGAACTTCAAGCAGCGGATACGCGGCGCCCACCCCAAGGACCCATACGGCCCGCAGATGGTGTCGATGGCCGAGATCTTGCCCGATGACAAGGCGATCGCCGACGTAGTTGCCTACATCAACACTTTCAAATGACCGGATTCGCGCGTATCGCGTGTATCGAAGAATCAGCGGAGAGGAAAACTCAATGAGTTATGTCGCGCACGACGAATCCGTGTTCGTCCGGCCAGCCGAAGTCGGGGAGATGGAGCTCTACCACCCGAAGACCTTCATCGGGAAGTACATCTGGAGCCAGGACGCGAAAGTGATCGGAGTCCAGTACTCGATCACCGCGATCGCGGTGGGCCTGGTCGCGCTGGTGCTCTCGGGAATCATGCGGCTGCAGTTGGGATTCCCGCATGTCTTTTCGTTCATCAACCCGAGCAACTACCTCCAGTTCGTGACCATGCACGGCATGATCATGGTGGTCTACCTGCTCACCGCGCTGTTCCTGGGAGGATTCGGCAACTACCTGATCCCGCTGATGGTCGGAGCGCGGGACATGGTCTTCCCGTACGTAAACATGATCAGCTACTGGGTCTATCTGTTCGCCGTGCTGCTGCTGATGGCGAGTTTCTTCGTGCCGGGCGGATCCACCGGCGCCGGCTGGACGCTGTATCCGCCCCAGGCCATCCTGGACGGAACGCCGGGGGCGAACTGGGGAATCATCCTGATGCTCGTGTCGCTGGCGTTCTTCATCATCGGATTCACCATGGGCGGGCTGAACTACGTCGTGACCGTCCTGCAGGCCCGCACCCGCGGGATGACCATGATGCGCCTGCCGCTGACCGTATGGGGCATCTTCATGGCCACCATCCTCGCGCTGCTGGCGTTTCCCGCCCTGTTCGTCAGCGCCATCATGATGGCCTTGGATCAGATGCTGGGGACGAGCTTCTTCATGCCGGCACTGATTTCCAAGGGGCAGCACCTCGACTACAACGGGGGCAGCCCGGTGTTGTTCCAGCATCTGTTCTGGTTCTTCGGGCATCCCGAAGTCTACATCGTCGCGTTGCCCGCCTTCGGCATTGTCTCGGACCTGATCTCCGTGCACGCGAGAAAGAACATCTTCGGCTACAGGATGATGGTCTGGGCGATTCTGGCGATCGGCGGCCTCAGTTTCATCGTCTGGGCGCACCACATGTATGTCAGCGGGATGAACCCGTACTTCGGCTTCTTCTTCGCCACCACCACGCTGATTATCGCCGTCCCAACGGCCCTCAAGGTATACAACTGGGTGCTGACTCTCTGGCGGGGTGACATCCGCTTCAACGTACCCATGCTGTTCGCCATCGGTTTCATCTTCACGTTCATCAACGGAGGACTGACCGGACTGTTCCTCGGCAACGTGACCGTGGACCTCCCGCTTTCGGACACCATGTTCGTCGTCGCCCATTTCCACATGGTGATGGCCGTGTCACCCATCCTGGTCATTTTCGGGGCGATCTATCACTGGTATCCCAAGGTCACCGGGCGAATGCTGGACGATACGATGGGCAAGTTCCACTTCTGGGTCACCTTCCTCGGCACCTACGCAATCTACTACCCGATGCATTACCTGGGTTTCCTGGGCGTACCGCGCCGCTACTATGCGGTGACCGGCACGGACTTCATCCCCGAATCGGCCCAGTCGCTGAACGCCGGCATCACCGTCGCGACGCTGGTCGTGGGCAGCGTCCAGTTGCTGTTCCTGTTCAATCTGGTCTGGAGTTATTTCCGAGGCCGCCCATCGGGCGACAATCCCTGGGGGGCCACCACGCTGGAGTGGCAAACCCCCCACACGCCACCGAAACACGGCAACTTCGGCGCTGAATTGCCGGTGGTCTATCGCTGGGCCTACGATTACAGCGTGCCGGGTGCCGAGAAGGACTTCATACCGCAAAACCAGCCGCCGGCTAGAACAGCGGAGGATGCAGTGGACGCGACGTCATGACGATCATCTTGCTGGTCGTGGTGCCGATCATGGCGGCCGTCGTGTGGTGGCTGTTGCGGCAGACGATGAATGTGCGCCCCTGGACCGAGCAGCGCCCGGGCGACGCCCTCCCCGGCGACGGCGTCCTGTCCCTGCCCCCGGTAACAATTGGTCTCGGGGTGTTTCTGGCGGTCGCCACGTCGCTGTTCGCGCTGCTGATCAGTGCCTATAACATGCGGATGGAGGCAGCCGACTGGACGACCCTGGCCGTGCCCAAGGGACTGTGGGTGACTACGGGGGTGCTCGTGCTGAGCAGCATCGCCATGCAATGGACCCGGTCCGCGGCGATACGGGGACGGATTGACCGCGTGAGAATGGGCCTGATTGCCGGGGGCGTCCTCGCGTTCGGTTTTCTGGCGGGGCAACTTCTGGTGTGGCAGCAACTGCACGCATCGAGCCACTTCGTGACCTCGAATCCTGCCAATGCGTTCTTTTACCTGCTCACCGCGGTGCACGGCCTGCACCTGCTCGGCGGCCTGTGGGTCTGGGGCAAAACCACGGCCAAGCTGTTTCGCGGCGCTGCGGTCGGCCGCGTTCGCCTGAGCGTGGAACTGTGCACCGTGTACTGGCACTACCTGCTGCTGGTCTGGCTGGCCCTGTTCGCATTGCTGCTGTCCACGCCGCCGCGCCAGAACGCATGCACGCCGGATGCGGTTGCGATCTGCGGGTCGCCGAGGTGAGCACATGGCACAGGCGCACGGAAATCGCATCGCGGACCCGATGCTAGCGCCGGAGCCACAGTTGCCGCAGGCTGTACAGATAAACCAGATGGACAAAGGGGATCGAAGAACATGACACAACCCGTATCGACGAGTTTTGCGCAGACCCTCCCGCTGCCCGAAGGCCTGCCGGGCATCGTCGCGGACTTCTCGTCGGATCAGAGGGCGTTCAAGAACGTCCCCTGGGGCAAGGCAATGATGTGGATCTTCCTTCTCAGCGACACCTTCATCTTCAGTTGCTTCCTGATCTCGTACATGACGGTGCGCATGTCCACCACGGAGCCCTGGCCAAATCCCAGCGAGGTGTTCGCATTGACGCTTTGGGGAAAGAAGATTCCCCTCATCTTGATCGCGATCATGACCTTCGTCCTGATCAGCAGCAGCGGGACCATGGCCATGGCCGTCAAGTTCGGCTATGAGAAGAACAGGAGGATGACCTTCATCCTGCTGCTGGTCACCGCGGCATTGGGCGCCACGTTCGTCGGAATGCAGGCCTTCGAGTGGACCAAGCTGATCTTCGAGGAAGGGGTGCGCCCGTGGGGCAATCCGATGGGCGCGGCCCAGTTCGGCTCGACCTTCTTCATGATCACAGGTTTTCACGGCACGCACGTGTCGATCGGTGTGATTTTCCTGATCATCGTGGCGGCAAAGGTAATCCGGGGGGACCTGGATCACGAAAGGCCGGGCTTCATGACCGGCAGAAAGGGGAACTACGAGATTGTCGAAACCATGGGCCTGTACTGGCACTTCGTCGATCTGGTCTGGGTATTCATCTTCGCATTCTTCTATCTTTGGTAAGAACAATCATGGCACACGCGCAGGGACAACAGCATCCGATCGGCATCTACCTCAAGATCTGGGGATTGCTCTTCATTCTCAGCACCGCATCTTATCTCGTGGACTACTTCCACTTCCAGGGATACCTCCGATGGTTTCTGATCGTCACGTTCATGCTGATGAAGGCGGGCCTGATTGTCGCCGTGTTCATGCACATGATCTGGGAGCGACTGGCCCTGGTGTATGCCATCTTGGTCCCGCCGCTGCTGTTGATGGTGCTTCTGGGCATCGGAGCCCTTGAAGCGGACTACACGTTCTTCACGCGCGGCACGTTCTTCGCGGCCGCCACGAAGGCGCCGGCGCAGCATCGCTGACACGCTCGGATCGGTCGGCTTGCTCAGGTGTGGCGTATCATCCCCACCCTCTGCTGCAGAGCGATCAGCCAGTGCGGGTCGGGCCGGCCGGTGCCTGCCGGTTCCATTTGGGGATGCGATTTCAGGACCGCCGCCAGCGAAATTTCCTGCTGAGGCTCTAGGTCCACGAACAAGACATGCCTGCCTTCGCTTAGGGGCTTTTCGAATCGGGCGAGGTCCCGGTTGGGCTTCTGAATCCCGATCAGCCCGCCCTCCCAAGCACTAAAGCCCAGCAGCACGACGGCCAGGAAGATGAAGGGCATCCATCCAACCCTGGTTTGCGTCCAGCCCGCAGCGTACGCGACCAAGAGAACCAGCGCGAAAGCGCAAATCCCCACTACGGCGCCTCGCTTTGTCGAGCGGACGATGTCCTGCTTCATGAACGACTGAACCTCGTGAAGATGAGGATGTTGCTCCACCGCCGCGTCGTTCTGGCTGAGCACGTGAATTTGCGGTGTCGAAACGCCGGCTGCCTCCAGTTGCTCCTCGAACACTTCCAGGTCGTCCAAGCTGTCGCTGACGAAGTAATGCCTACGCATGCTCATGATGAACTCCTCCTGGTCTGTGACTCTGGCCACTATTCTTGACTGTGCACTACCGCAATCCTGCACCGGATACCCTGTTCGGGCAAGAGGAAACGAAGGGCAGACCGCAGTCCTGAACTCAGCGCCGCGTTGCGCGGTCCGAATGATCACTTCGGAATTTCAGCCGGCGCCATCGCCGACCCGGCAGCGCCTGAGGTTGAGCACGAAGTACAGGATCACGATGAGAACTCCCATCGCGTACCACTGCAGCGCATAGGCCCGATGCACATCGACCCCCTGGTCGGGACGCTGCCACTGGCGTACAAGGCCGTCGCGGGTATCGCTGGTCTGCTGAATCACGATCGGTTGCAAGGCGAGCCCGGAATTCTCCTCGATGCGCGCAAGTACGAGGTTCTGCACGAGCGGGCCTCCTCCGGGGTCCGTTTCGAGTTCATATACGCGCTTCGGCGGCACGACCGCCAAGCCTTCCAGCACCAGATCTCCGGCAGGCGTGCGAATCGGAGGAAGGCGGGCGCGTGTCTGCCCGACCCCTATCCAGCCCCGATTGACCAGCACATACGTATCGCCGCCCCGAATTCTGAAAGGGGTCACGACATGATAGCCGGCCGTGCCACCCAGTACGCGGTTGTCGACGAACACGGTGTACTGCGGCGCAAACGCGCCGTGAACCGCGACGCGACTGTACGCGTAGTCCGAGGCGGCGACCCTGGTAGAGGGCAAGGACAGCACGGGCCCCTGCGCCAGTGAATCGGTTCGCTGCTGAAGCGCGAGCTTCTGCTCCGCCCGCCGCGTCTGCCAGTTGCCGAGCAGGATCGCGGCCGCCATCGCGGCCAGGGCGCACAGCGCAAGCCCCGGCCTGAAGCTAAACTGCCAGGCACCGCAGCGAAATTCGCTTGTGCGAATCACCCCGAATGCCGCTCCTAGGCTAGACTGGTCCGCGCGACCGGCGGGTCACCATGAAACTCATAGTCATAGTCTTTGTCGTCCTGATCCTCGCCAGCCTCGGCTCGGCCCTTTATTTCCTCGTGACCGGCCAGAGCGGCTCCAGTCGCATGCTGAAAGCGCTTGCGCTCAGGGTCGGCTTCTCGTTGACGCTGTTCCTGCTGCTGATGGCGGCTTATTACCTCGGCTTCATCCCGGCAAGGATCACCTAGGAAGGCGCGGTCTTTCTCCACGCCTCGATCGCGAGCTTGTTGTTGCCGGGGAACCGGGTCATATCCAGTAGACGAAGATGAACAGCAGCAACCAGACCACGTCCACGAAGTGCCAGTACCATGCCACGCCCTCGAATGCGAAGTGGTGATCCGGCTTGAAATGGCCCGACAGGCAGCGAATCCAGATCGTTGTGAGCATAATGCAACCGACTGTCACATGGAAACCGTGGAAGCCGGTGAGCATGAAGAACGTCGACCCGTAGATCCCGCTGCTCAGCTTGAGGTTGAGTTCAGAGTAGGCATGCCCGTACTCATACATCTGGAACCCGAGAAACGTCGCCCCGAGCAGGATCGTCAGAAGCAGCCACAGATTGAGCGCCCCGCGCCTGTCCTGCAGGAGTCCCCAGTGCGCGATCGTGAGCGTCACGCCAGACGACAGCAGCAGCAACGTGTTCAGCGCAGGGATGCCCCAGGCGGCCATCGGAGTAAACGGATCGGCGGCAATCGGACCGGCAGTGGGCCACGAGGCGCTGAAGTCCGGCCACAAGAGTTTCTGCTCGAGGTCTCCCAGGTCCGGCACGGCGAGCACGCGCGCGTAGAACAGCGCGCCGAAAAACGCCGCGAAGAACATGACTTCGGAGAAGATGAACCAGCTCATGCCCCAGCGAAAGGACAGGTCGACACGCCTGCTGTACAGACCTCCTTCGGACTCGTCGATGACCTGCCCGAACCAGCGAACCATCATGTAGACCATGATCAGCACGCCAGCGAGCACGGTCCACGGTCCGCTCGAGACGCCGTTGAACCACATCGCGGCCCCGCCGGCCATCAGGAACAGCGCGGTCGAGCCGATCACCGGCCAGGGCGCGGGGCCGGGCAGAAAATACCAGGGTTGCGATCGCGTCATTCTCGTTTCTCTCTCTGGCCGGGGTCGTCCTACTTCACCACCGGCGGCGTCTCGAAGCTGTGATACGGCGCAGGCGCGGGGAGGTGTGTCCATTCCAGCGTGTCCGCCCCGTCCCATGGCCGCTGCGGCGCCTTCGCCCCATGGCGAACCGCCTTGTACACGATGTATGGCAGCAGCACCTGCGACACACCGAATCCCATGGAACCGATAGACGAAATCATGTTGAAGTCGGCGAACTGGAGCGCGTAATCGGGAACGCGGCGCGGCATGCCAGCCAGACCGAGGAAATGCTGTACGAAGAACGTCATGTTGAAGAACACCATCGACAACCAGAAGTGCCACTTTCCGAGGGTTTCGTCGTACATCCTGCCGGTCCATTTCGGCAGCCAGAAATAGACGCCCGCAAAGGCCGAGAACAGCGCGCCGGCAACCATCACGTAATGAAAATGCGCCACCACATAATAGGTGTCGTGTACTTGCACGTCCACTGCGGCCATCGACAGCACCAGACCCGAGAATCCACCCATCGTGAACATGAACAGGAAGCCGACGGCGAACAGCATCGGCGTCTCGAACGTCAGTGAGCCCTTCCACATTGTCGCAACCCAGTTGAACACTTTCACGCCGGTCGGTACGGCGATCAGCATCGTGGCGTACATGAAGTAGACCTGCCCGGTTACCGGCATGCCGGCCGTGTACATGTGGTGGGCCCAGACGATGAACGACAGTATCGCGATCGAGGCGGTCGCATAGACCATCGCGGTGTAACCGAACAGCGGCTTCCTGGAAAAGGCTGGAATGACTTGCGAAATCACCCCGAACGCCGGAATCGCGATGATATAGACCTCCGGATGCCCGAAGAACCAGAAGATGTGCTGATAGAGGACCGGGTCGCCACCACCGGCCGCATTGAAGAACGATGTGCCGAAATGCCGGTCAGTGAGGATCATGGTGACCGCGCCCGCCAGAACCGGCATTACCGCGAGCAGCAGGTAGGCGGTGATGAGCCAGGTCCAGCAGAACATCGGCAGCTTCATCATCGTCATCCCCGGCGCCCGCAGGTTCAGGATGGTCGTGATGATGTTGATCGACCCCATGATGGAACTCATTCCCAGGATGTGAACCGCGAAGATGCTGAAGTCCATGCCGGGCCCCATCTGGGTGGCCAGAGGCACGTACATGGTCCAACCCGCCGCCGGCCCGCCCCCCGGCACGAACAGGGAAATCACCAGCAGCAGAGCCGCAGGCGGCAGCAGCCAGAAACTCCAGTTGTTCATCCTAGGAAAAGCCATGTCTGGTGCGCCAATCATCATCGGAATCTGCCAATTGGCGAATCCGACAAAGGCGGGCATGATCGCGCCGAACACCATGATGAGTCCGTGCAGCGTGGTCATCTGGTTGAAGAAATCCGGGGCGACGAACTGCAGACCGGGCTGGAACAACTCGGTGCGGATGATGAATGCCATCAATCCACCGACGAGGAACATGGCGAAACTGAAACACAGGTACATCGTGCCGATGTCCTTGTGATTGGTCGTCATGACCCAGCGCATGATCCCGGAAGGATGATGCGCGTGGTCCTCGCCGCCGCCGTGCCCGGCGCGCGCGGTATCGTGGATGCTCGCGCTCATGGTCGTGCTCCCGTTGTCTTGGTTCCCATTAGATTCGCTTACTCTTCCCCGGCCGCTTGCGTTCGGCCCGCAACGGCCCCGCCGCCGCTCCGCGGCTTCACTCGCGCTGCGCCCTGACCTCGGCGGGCTGGATTGCCTCGCCGGTCTTGTTGCCCCAGCTGTTGCGCGTATAGGTGATGACCGCGGCAATCTCGGAATCGGACAACTGCTTGCCGAACGCCGCCATCGCCGTGCCCTGCTTGCCGTTCAGCACCATGCTTATCTGATCGACTTTCGGCCCGCTTACCGCCTTCGAGCCATCAAGCGCCGGAAATGTGCCCCTTACACCCTGCCCGTTGGCTTGATGGCAGGCCATGCAATTGGCCGCGTAGACCTTCGCACCGCGCGCCATGAGATCCGCGAGCGTCCAGGTCTTGTTCGGGTCGTCCGCGCGCGCCGCCATCTTCTTCTGCTCGCCGACCCACGCGCTGTACTTTTCCGCCGAGACGACTTCTACCACCACTGGCATGAACCCGTGGTCCTTGCCGCACAACTCCGCGCACTGGCCGCGGAACGTGCCTTCCTTGTCCGCTCTGAACCACGTGTCTCGCACGAAACCAGGAATGGCGTCCTGTTTGATCCCGAGCGCCGGCACCCACCATGAGTGGATGACGTCGCTCCCTGTGGCGAGAATACGGATCTTCTTGCCTAGCGGCACGACGAGCGGGTTGTCCACTTCGAGCAGGTAGTGCTCGCCCTTGGGCACCGTGCCCTGGATCTGATCCCGCGACGTCGCCAGCGCCGAGACGAAGCTGATGCCTTCGCCTTCCCCTCCGAGGTAATCGTAGCCCCATTTCCACTGATAGCCGGTCACCTTTATCGTGATGTCCGGATTGGAAGTGTCGCGTAGCAAGAGCAGTGTCCTGGTTGCCGGCCACGCCATGAGTATCAATATGATCAACGGGACGATGGTCCACACGAGCTCGACGGTGGTGTTTTCGTGGAACTGCGCGGCCTGGTGGCCCTTGGACCTGCGATGTGCAAACACGGAATATAACATTACCGCGAAGACGGCAACGAAGATCAGCACGATGATGCCCATCATCAGCATGTGCAGGTCGTAGATATCCTGCGCGACTATGGACGCCGGCGCCTGCATGTTCCACCGGTCGGCGGCGGATGCCAGGCCGGGAAACCCCGCCAGCAGGACACAAGATGCCGATGTTGCCATCCTGTGTCTCATCGTGTTCCTTCCCTGCCACAACGGGGCGTTAGCGGCAATATCCGATCTGTTACCGACGCTCGCTGAACCTCAGACATAGGGTGAATGGTGAATGGGGAGGTGCTGCGAAAAGGGCGGCAGGTTACCATACAAGAGCCACATGAACAAGCCAAACCCTCGGGCGATTCGGGCGAAATGGTCCCACTCACCTCGCCTTATTCAGGGCAAAGTCAGTCTTGACCACCTGGACGCCGTCCGCCCTGGTGCGCGCCGCGGCCTTCCACGCATGCCCATAGACGATCTCGAATGTCGCCGTCAGACGCCCATTACTGCGCGTAGTCTCAAGAGCGGCCACCATTTGGTTCCATGCGCCTGGTGCCATCAGACCGCGCCGGCGACCGACGTCGACGTTCGATTGGCCGGATAACCGCAGATCACGCACGAGCGCCGCGACATCGGGATAAGACATTGACACAATCTCCATATCCATGACAGGTTCGGCGAAACCGGCAGTCAAGAGCATATCGCCCAGATCGTGCATGTCGATGAAGTGGTGCACGTGCGCGTAGTTATCGATGCCGGTGAATGCGCTTCGAAGCTCCTTGAGCGTGTCCGGTCCGTAGGTCGAAAACATGAGCAGCCCGCTCGGCGCAAGCACGCGCGCCAGTTCCGAAAACGCAGGCAGCGGGTCCTCTGCCCAGGCAAGGGCGAGATTGGACCAAACCATGCCGACGGTCGCAGGTCCAAGAGGCAAGCGGGAAAAATCACCGCAGAGATGGTGACATGAAAATCCGGTGAACAGGTCCCGGGTGCGCCCGAGCAGTGTTCGAGACCGGCGCGCCGATCGAGTCATCGCGTGGGCAACGTCCAGACCCACAAGAAGAGACTTCGGATAGCGCATCCTCAGCAGCCGCAGACCTTCGCCCGTTCCGCAGCCCGCGTCGAGCACCGCGGCCGGACTGTAGCGAATGTAATCAAGTCGCTCGGCCATGCGCCGTTGCACCTCCCGCGCCAGTACGGCACCTTCGACGTAGGTCGGCGCGGCCTGTCCAAAACGCCGCCTTGCGGCGCCCAAATCGATCCGGGACGCATTCATGATGAAGCTCGGCGCGCCCGCGACCCTGGCACTTGTCGAAAGCTTGCCGTCGACTCGATCACGTGCCTGTATTCCGCGATGCCGACTCGTGCGTTGATCCGCTGGCTGGCCGCACGAACACCCGGCCAGCCTGACCTTACGGCACCTGGAAATGAACAGTCCACGGGACCAATGAGAGCAACATCGTCGTCCGTCCGCGCCGCGGATGCCGGCCTCGCATCTGGCACGCACCTGTCTGCAGGGACCATTGCACTGGCCGCAACTGCGCAGAGGATCTGTGAATGCCGCGAATTCATGGTGGTGCCGCTGATCATCGCGGCCTGAGGTGCCGATGTCAACGATAGCATCACGACTGTTGGGCCCGGGGGTACGCTTGCTGCGCGTGGCCTTGTCTCAGGACTGCGTGCTCTGCGGCGCCGAAACCAATGATGTGCCGTTATGCAAGCCCTGCCGGGCCGAATTACCGACGCTGGCCCGCGCTTGTCCCTCGTGCGCGATGCCAAATCGCCTTGGCGAGACTTGCGGAACCTGCCTGCGGCGCGCTCCACCGTTCGACAGGACGTACGCCGTCTGGCGCTATGCCTATCCTGTCGACCGACTGGTGCAGGCGCTCAAGTTCCACGGCAGACTTGCGCTTGCGCCGTTCTTCGCCGATGCGTTCGGACCCGTAATTGAGCGGCCGCATGCGGAGCGAGTCGATATCCTAATTCCCGTGCCGCTTCACCCCGAGCGCCTCGCCGAGCGCGGCTTCAACCAGGCGGCTGAGATTGCGCGCCATTTAATTGCAAGAACCCGCGGCCATGCAATGCCGCTCCGGATCGAATCTCGAGCGGCAAGGCGAGTTCGCCGTACACTGACACAGGCGCGACTTCCGTTCGATCAGCGCGCGAGCAACGTGCACGGGGCATTTGCCTGCAGCACGGATTTGAAGGGAGCCCGCGTTGCGGTCGTGGATGACGTCATGACCACAGGCGCGACGCTTGCCGAGCTGGCGAATGTGCTCAAGCGTGCCGGAGCCGCAAGTGTGGAAAACTGGGTGGTAGCCCGAACAATCGATTGATCATTCAGGAGTCTACTGTTGACAAATCCGGCGAAAGACTTGGGTTTGCGTACGCGCCTCGGTTGCGGGCAGTCGCGAAGTTGCAACGGTCCGCGACCGAGGCATCGGATCGAGCACCGGCGATGGATCCCGGTTCCTCGGGCCCCGGCGGCCAGGCGCGAACATCCTCGGCAAGCTCTCACGGGACACCCGGGTTCGAGACTCGCCTGACGGCCCATGTTCGATATCGTACTGTTCGAGCCTGAAATACCCCCCAACACGGGCAACGTCATCCGGCTCGCCGCCAATATCGGTTGCAGGCTGCATCTCGTGCAACCCTATGGTTTCCGCCTTTCCGAGCGCGCCGTAAAGCGCGCCGGGCTGGACTATCACGGTCTCGCGAGCGTGACGCAACACCGTGACTGGCTAGAGTGCCTGCGACATTTCGACGGACGGCGCATATATGCGCTGACCACGAGCGGATCCCGGAATTATGCCGAAGCCGACTTCGCGCGCGATGACGTGTTTCTATTCGGTTCCGAAACCCGCGGCCTGCCTGGGCAGGTCCTGGCCGGATTTCCCGCGCCAATGCGCTTAAGGCTGCCGATGAGCCCCGCGAGCCGTAGTCTCAACCTCGCCAACGCGGTGGCAGTGACCCTCTACGAGGCTTGGCGCCAACAGGGATTCGACGGAGGGCGGTAGAAGTTCGTCGCTGATCCAGTCCACGCCGCAATCCGCGTCGCGGACAAAATCGTCAAAATCAACGTCGTCTCATGGCTTCGATGTCGCTACGGACTCTGCACCTCTTCCTTCGGGTCACGCCCCAGCAGCGACTGAACGGCTTCCTGCGGCCCTAGTCCGCTATACAAAACGTCGTACACCGCCCGATTGATGGGCATGTCAATGGATCTTGCGTCCGCGATGCGCTGTATCTCCTGCGCCGAATACACCCCTTCTGCCACGTGGCCAAGAGTCGGTAGGATGTTATTGATCTGATGGCCCTGCGCGAGGAGAAGCCCGACTTGGCGATTGCGCGACAAATTTCCGGTGCAGGTAAGAATAAGATCGCCGGCCCCCGCGAGCCCCATGAACGTTTCGCGACGCCCCCCCAGAGCCACCCCGAGCCTGGTAATTTCCGCGAGTCCGCGCGTGATCAGCGCCGCGCGGGCGTTGAATCCCAATCCCAAGCCGTCGCAGATTCCTGTAGCGATCGCCATCACGTTCTTGGCGGCGCCGCCGATCTCGACGCCGGTCAGGTCGGTGCTGAAATACACGCGCAACAGCGATTGGTGCAACTCGAGCGCCGTGGCACGCGCGAATTTGGCGTCCCGCGATGCAAGAGTCAGGGCGGTTGGGCGGCCCTGAGCGACTTCCAGGGCAAAGCTTGGTCCCGAAAGCGCCCCGCAGCGAATTTCTCCCAGTTCCTCCGCCGCGATTTCGTGTGGCAACCGCGCACTGGAGCGCTCGAAACCCTTGCATACCCACAATACCGGCAGTTCCCACCCTGCACGGCGCAAAGCCCTCAGCGTGTCCCTCAGCCCTGCTGTTGGCGTTGCAACAAGTGCCAGGGCCGCAACCTCCAGCGCGCGCTGCAGATTTCCGCTGACGCGTACCGACTCGGGCAGCCCCACCTCCGGCAGATATCGTGTATTGAAGCGAGAGCGGTCGAGCGCTACCGCCTGTTCAGGGTCTCTGGCCCAAAGTGTTACCGCATGCTTCGCCGAAAGCGCGATGGCCAGCGCGGTACCCCATGCGCCCGCCCCCAATATGGTGATGTTCATGAAAAGACGGTGTACCGGGAATGCCTCGCGCGCTCTGCATCGGGGGTGCCTTTTCCGAGTGCCGCAACGCTATTGCGATCCGACCATCGGCAGGCACGAAAACCGAATCGCATTCCGCCCCGCACCGTGCGCGTCGTCCGCTGTTCTGTGTCTAATGCGCAATCTCGATCTTCGGCCGCGACTGCTCCGCCGTGTGCTGCTGATAGAGCGCCTCGAAGTTGACCGGTGCAAGCAGCACCGGCGGAAAACCGGCCCGATTGACGGTGTCCGAAATTGTCTCGCGCGCGTAGGGAAAGAGCACGTTCGGGCATACCATCCCCAGAATCGGATCAAGTTCGGACTCCGGCACGTTGCGGATCTGAAAGATGCCCGCCTGCGCCGCTTCGACGAGAAATACCGTCTTGTCGCCCGCCTTGGCCGTCACCGTGACGGTGAGCGTCACTTCGAACAGAGCACCATCGACCGACTGGACATTCTGCGAAAGCTGCACTTCGAGCTGTGGAGCGTCCTGCGACATGAACACCTGCGGGGCGTTGGGCACCTCGAGCGAGAGGTCCTTGACGTAAATTTTCTCTATGTTGAATACGGGCTGCTGGTCGCTCATTGAGGCTCCCGAAAAGGGGTTAAGTCAAATCTCGCGCCCTGGCCGCGAGCAGCGGATCGAGTTTGCCGCTTCTGTCGAGCGCAACCAGGTCATCGTATCCACCGACGTAGGTGGCGCCGATGTAAACCTGGGGCACCGTTCGTCGTCCGGTTTTCTCGAACATCTCCCGGCGTTTCTGAGCGTCGCCATCGACTCGGATTTTCGCGATATTGTCCACGCCCTTGGCCTTGAGCAAGATTTCTGCACGAACGCAGAACGGGCACATGCCCGTCGCGTACATCAGCACCTGGCCCATAAGCGCTACTTCTCCACCGGCAGTCCCGCCTGCTGCCACGCCGCGATACCTCCGCTCAAGATGAACACCTGCGAAAAGCCTTGCCTGCGAAGAATTGCGGCCGGAGCGCCGCATCGATTGCCAGATTCACAGGTCACGATAATTGGTTTGACCTTGTAGCGTGCGATATCGGCCAAACGGGTCTCGATCTGCGAACCCGGGATATTGCGCGCGTTCAGTATATGTCCTTTTTGAAACTCGCCCTCGTTGCGCACGTCCAGGACTAACGCGTCTTGCCGGTTAATGAGTTGTGTCGCTTCCAGCGTGTTTACGGTTGCACCGCCCGCGCCGCGCCGCACCAGTGGCCAAAGCAGCATCCCTCCGCTGACGAGCGCGACGGCGACCAGATAGATATTGTCGATGATAAACGTTGCCAGATCGTGTTTCATGAGAGTGCCTCGGGGCCACAAAACGCCTTGCCCATCATTTCAGCTTACGCCCCGCGTTCTCTGATCGCCGATCGAATCGGTCGCTCGGCCGAAATCCGTCCTCGCGGCGCAAGCCGCAAGCTCTCGTCGAATCCTGCAGGCAAGTGCTTCGGAGACCCGCCGGATTCCGGCCTGCAAAGGCGTTCTGCGTTTGAAATCCAATCGGCTATTATAAGATGCTCAATGTTACCCCGCAAAAGAAACGAGGGTGCCGATGCATAAGATCGTACTGCTTCGCCACGGAGAATCGACCTGGAACAAGGAAAATCGTTTTACCGGCTGGACCGACGTCGACCTGACCGATGCCGGCCGAGAAGAAGCTCGACGCGCCGGCCAATTGCTGTGTGCCGAAGGCTACATCTTTGACGTAGCCTTCACTTCCGTGCTCAAGCGCGCGATCAAGACGTTGTGGATCGCGCTTGAGGAAATGGACCTGATGTGGATTCCTGTGCACCACTGCTGGCGCCTAAACGAGCGCCATTACGGCGCGCTGCAAGGTTTGAACAAGTCCGAAACCGCATCAAAATTTGGCGAGCAGCAGGTTCTCGCATGGCGAAGAAGCTACGATGTACCGCCTCCTGCGCTCGAAGCTTCCGACCCACGTCATCCCAAGGGCGATCCTCGCTACGCAATTTTGCCGGCGTCGGAACTGCCTGCGACTGAGTCCCTCAAGGATACGGTGGCGCGATTCGTCCCGTACTGGAGGGACACCATGGCCGCGTCGGTCCGCGCCGGGCAGCGCGTGCTTATCGCCGCGCACGGCAATTCGATTCGAGCTTTCGTCAAGTACCTGGACAATATGAGCGACCAGGAAATCGTGGGCCTCAACATCCCGACCGCAATCCCGCTCGTCTACGAACTGGACGCGGATCTCAAACCGATTCGGCATTACTACCTTGGCGACCAGTCGGCTGTCGAGGCGGCGGCGAAGGCCGTCGCAAACCAGGGCAAAGCCTCCGCCTGATGCTGCTCTGGCTGAGGCTTGCGGTCGCTGCGCTTGCCTTGGTCGCCGTTCCACTGCCTGCTGCCAACGAGCAACAGCTCGATTCGCTTCGGAAACGCATCGAGCGCCTGCGTGACGAGATTGCCGGCGGCGAGGAATTTCGCGCCGAGGCGCGGGACCAGCTGCGCACGTCCGAGCGCGCGATTTCCGAAGCGAATAGGGTGCTGCGGGAACTCGCGCGACAGCGCGACAGCGCGCGCAAGGAGTTGCGATCTCTCGCTGAGCGGGAGGAAACCGCAAACGCGGAGATCGCGGCCCGTCGCGAGCAACTCGCCCGTCTGCTCACGGCGCATTACAAGAGTGGCGAACGGACTTATCTGAAACTGCTGATGATGGGAGAAAATCCCAACCAGGTTGCGCGCAAGCTGCAGTATTACAGTTACATATCGCGCGCCCAGGGCGATTTCATTCAATCCCTGCGCGGCGACCTGGAGCAGTCGCGCTCTATCAAGGCCCGGACGATTGAAAAAACTACCGAAATTTCGATGATCGAGTCCCGGCAGAAGACCGAACGGGAAAGGCTGGTCGAACAGCGGGCTGAGCGGCGCTCTGTTCTTGCGCGTGTATCGGCGCAATTAAGGGATCAGCGCCGGGAGGTAAAAAGTCTCGAAACGGACGAAAAGCGGCTGGCTCGGCTGGTGGATCGGCTTACGCGTGTCATTGCCGAACCGCTCACACCCAATCGCCGCAACGAACTCGTGCCCGAGCCGCGAACGAGCGACGGCGGCGAGCACGATAGCTTCACGAGCCTCAAAGGCAAGCTGCGATTGCCGATCAAGGGCGAACTCGTGAACCGATTCGGCGCACGGAGGTCAGAGGGAGGTCCGCAATGGAAAGGGCTGTTCATCCGCTCGGCGCTCGGACAGGAAGTACGCGTGGTAGCCGCCGGACGGGTGGTATTCGCGGACTGGCTGCGGGGTTTCGGAAACCTGTTGATCGTGGACCACGGAGAGGACTATCTGACGATTTACGGGAGCAACGAATCGGTGTTCAAGGCGGTCGGTGACCAGGTGCAGACGGGCGATGTCGTGGCCACGGTCGGCGCGACCGGTGGCAGCACCGAATCGGGTTTATACTTTGAAATACGCCGTCAGGGAAAGCCTTTCGATCCCCTGAAATGGGTTTCCCTCGAGTAGATGGCGCAGGTGTGCTTAGCGTAGACGCGAGCAGCGGCTACCCTTTGAATTTAAACGTTTTTTTAATGTCCTCAGTTCCGAACACGGTGCGGGCGGCAGCTCGGGCGGCGTAGCTGGAGAATGCACATGGGCAACAAACTGAAGCAGGGTAGCCTCGTATTGATCGGCGTGATCGCCGGGGTGATGTTGAGTCTGAATTTCTCCGCGGTCGCGCAGCGCGAAGGCGCGCGATCTCCGCTTCCGATGGACGAGTTGCGTGCCTTCGCCGACGTATTCGGAGCCATCAAGTCGGGCTACGTCGAGCCGGTCGAGGACAAGAAACTCATCACCGGTGCCATCAATGGCATGCTCTCCGACCTGGACCCGCATTCGGCCTATCTGGACGCCGATGCATTCCGCGACCTTCAAGTCGGAACTCAAGGCGAGTTCGGTGGCCTCGGCATCGAAGTCGGCATGGAAGACGGATTCGTCAAGGTCGTCTCACCGATCGAGGATACGCCGGCGTTTCGTGCCGGCCTGAAATCCGGAGACCTCGTCATCAAGATCGACGATACCCCGGTGAAGGGTATGACCTTGAACGACGCGGTAAAGCGGATGCGTGGCAAACCCAAGACCTCGATTCGCCTCACCATCGTGAGAAAGGGCGAGCCGAAGCCTTTCGACGTCACGCTGGTACGCGAAATTATTCACGTTCGAAGCGTCAAGTCGAAACTGATCGAGCCGGGATATGCATGGGTCCGTGTAGCCCAGTTCCAGGAACACACTGGGGAAAACCTCGTAAAGCATCTTCAGGGCCTCTACAAGCAGGGCCCGCTCAAGGGGTTGGTGCTCGACTTGCGCAATGACCCGGGCGGATTGCTTCACGGAGCCGTAGGTATCGCCTCCGCCTTCCTGCAGCCCAAGGCCCTGGTCGTCTCGACAGATGGTCGCACCGAGGATGCAAAACGCAAGTTCGTCGCCAGCCCCGAGGACTACCTGCGCGGCAGGAAAAGCGACTACCTCAAGGACCTGCCGCAGGGCGTCAAGACGGTGCCCATGGTCGTGCTGGTGAACGCCGGCTCGGCCTCCGCCTCCGAGATCGTCGCCGGCGCCCTGCAGGATCACAAGCGCGCAACGGTGATGGGCGTGCAGACCTTCGGCAAGGGATCGGTGCAGACCATACTGCCTTTGGGCAACCACACCGCGATCAAACTGACCACGGCACGCTACTACACGCCCAGCGGACGCTCGATTCAGGCCAAAGGCATCATGCCCGACATCGTCGTCGAAGATCCAGGCGCGCAACCGCGCGTGCGCGAGGCCGACCTCGTGAAGCACCTCATTAACGAACAGGAAAGTGCCGAAACCAAGGCGGCGTCAAAACCCGCGTCGGCAGCGACGGCTACCCCGCGGTCTTCGCCCCTTGAACCAGCGTCGAACAGTGACTTTCAGTTCGTGCAGGCCATGAATCATCTCAAGGGCCTGCCGGTTCAGACCGCGCAGGCTGCCGTGCAACCACAGACTCCCGAGCCCAAGAAGAACTAGGAACGCGAAGACGTGAACCTGTTGCATGGGAATAGAGGATCACGCTCGAAGCATGCGCGTCCCGAAGCGTTCGGGTTGCCCGGCACCTGTACCCGCGCGGAGCTGATCGCGCCTCTTGCGTCGAGCTCATGAATGACGACCAGCTGCTGCGCTATTCGCGGCACATCCTGCTCAATCAAATCGGAATCGACGGCCAGGAACGGCTGCTCGGCTCCCACGCCCTCGTGGTCGGCGCCGGAGGCCTCGGCTCGCCGGCCGCGCTCTACCTCGCTGCGGCAGGAGTCGGACATATTGCTCTGGCCGATGGCGACCGGGTCGATCTGACCAACCTGCAGCGGCAGATCCTGCATACCCCGGCCACCCTTGGCGAACCCAAAGTCGAGTCCGGCCGCCAGATGCTCAGGCACTTCAACGCCGAAGTCGAAATCACCGCAATAGACCGCCGCGTCGGAGGCGACGCACTTGGAGTTCTTGTCGCGCGCGCCGACGTGGTGCTCGACTGCTCGGACAACTTTCCAACACGCCATGCGATCAATCGCGCCTGCGTGCGATACGGCAAGCCTCTGGTCTCGGGTGCGGCAATCCGTTTCGATGGGCAGGTCAGCGTGTTTGATTTTCGCGATCCAGCGAGCCCCTGCTACGCCTGTCTGTTTCCCGAAAGCACCGAACCCAGCGAAGAACGCTGTGCAGTGATGGGTATTTTCGCGCCGGTGACCGGCATCATCGGCACGATCCAGGCCGCCGAAACCCTCAAGCTGCTGGCCGGTGTCGGGGAAAGTCTTAGCGGAAGATTGCTGATTCTGGATGCACTGGGGATGCGCCTGCGCGAGGTCCGGATCAGGAAAGACCCGTCCTGCGCGGTATGTCGTAAGACCGAAACGACGCAGACGATTTAGGCCGGGCGCACGCGCCAACCGGTTTTCCGCTCGCCGATCCTGCGATTGCGGGCGGCTACGGATTCGCAGATGCGTGCCTTGCCGCATGGACGACCCAGTTCTTCGCCAGTGCCGTCAACGCAACGTTTGAGTTGTTCAGTACGGGTGGCGGGCACGCCCTACCGCTCAACGCGAATCGAGACCTAGGCCAACAGCGGCCATTGCTTATCCCAGGATTCTGTCGGCAGACGCTTGAATCCGCTCTTGGCATAAGCATGCCAGCGGCCGACAACGTAACACAACAGGAGATTGGCCTTCGCCGCTGGATCCGGCTCTTCATTTCCCTGCGTGGCGGCGACTCGCAGGCATTGCTTCAGCGTTGCCTCAAGCCGGTCGTGGAACTGGTTGATTCGAGCCTGCAGACGCTCGTCCTCGTTGACAAGCGCGGCGCCGATCAACACCCGCGTCATGCCAGGATTCTTTTCCGCGAACGCCAGGAGCATCGAGACAATTGCGTAGACCTGCTTAACACCGTTTTCCTCTTCGGCACTGATCTTGTTGATCAGACCGAACACCGTCTGCTCGATGAATTCAATCAGACCCTCGAACATCTGGGCCTTGCTCGCAAAATGCCGGTAAAGGGCAGCCTCCGAAACGTCGAGGCGCTTGGCAAGCGCTGCCGTGGTTATCTTCTGGCCCTTTGGATTTTGGAGCATCTCGGCCAGCACCTGAAGGATCTGGTTCTTGCGCTCCCCGGCCTTTCTTGCAGGCATAGCGGCCTCCAGTGCTTCGGCCCCGGCGGTCCCAGAATGCCCACCGACATTTCCGCTGTCCGCCGTGCCTCGACCCCATTCTAGTGTACTAGGTGAGCGCTTGCTAGCGGTTCCACCCCAGTGCGGAGGAGATCCTGGGCAACGCAAGCACCGACGCGATCTTGGCGTCGATCCAGCCGGGCGAGCGCCGATCACGTGTAACCCAGACGGTCTTCATGCCGAGCCGCTTAGCGGTGCGAAGGTTGACCAGGGTGTCCTCGACCAGGATCGAGCGCTGCGGCATAAGCCGCTCGCGGGCGAGCAGCAGACGAAAGCCGCCTGCCAAAGGCTTGGGCTGATAGCGAATGTGCTCCAGTGCGTAGAACGCATCGAACAGATCTGCGATGCGCAACCGCTCAAGCACCGCGCTTGCGTAGTCCTTCGGCGCGTTGGAGAACAGAACCTTGCGTCCGCCCAGCCGGCGCAGTGCATGCCGCAGGCCACCCTGCGCAACCACCATGCGCCCCAGATCCGGAAACTGGTGCGTCTGTGTCAAGAAATGCTGCGGATCCGTGCCGTGATGACGCATCAGTCCCAGCAGCGTCGCTCCGTAAGTCTTCCAGTAATGAACGCGCAGGGCGCTTGCGCGGTCCTCGTCGAGAGCCAGATGCTCCCGAAGATAGGCCGTCATGCTGCGGTTGATATGCGGCAATATGTGCGGTGTCGCGTCGTGAAGCGTGTTATCGAGATCGAAGATCCACGTCAGGTGGGTTCGCATTGGCAACCGTCCAAAGCGAAACGACGGGGCTGCGCCGGATGGCTGCCCCGGACATCGTGGGCTTTCACCGGCTTCTGATCAGCGTCCCGACGCCCTCGTCGGTGAGGATTTCGAGCAATAGCGCGTGCTCAACCCGGCCGTCGATGATATGCACACTTCTGACGCCGTTCTTCGCGGCATCGAGGGCGGAGGATATCTTTGGCAGCATGCCGCCGGAGATCGTCCCGTCAGCGAACAATGCATCGACCATCTTCGGCGTCAGTCCCGCAAGCAATTTTCCTTCCTGGTCGAGTACGCCTGGAGCGTTCGTCAGCACGACGAGCTTTTCGGCCTTCAGGACCTCGGCAAGTTTTCCCGCCACCAGGTCCGCGTTGATGTTGTAAGACTCGCCCTTTTCACCGACCCCGATCGGGGCCACCACCGGAATGAATCCGCCTTCCTCGAGCGCCGAGATCACGCCTGGATCGATGGAGGCGATTTCGCCAACCTGCCCGATGTCCACGGGGTCGTTGTCCTTGCCGGCAAGCAGCATCTTCTTCGCGCGGATGAATGCTCCGTCCTGTCCGGTCAGACCCACCGCCTTTCCCCCGGCTTGGTTGATCAGCGTGACCACTTCCTTGTTCACCTGCCCGCCGAGCACCATCGCGACGACGTCCATCGTCTCCTCGTCGGTCACGCGCATGCCCTGCACGAACTCGCCTTTCTTTCCGAGGCGGCCCAGCAAGTGCTCGATCTGTGGCCCGCCCCCATGCACCACCACCGGATTCATGCCGACGAGTTTGAGCAGCACCACGTCGTGGGCAAAGCTTCTTTTCAATACCGCATCGGCCATCGCATTGCCACCGTATTTCACGACTATGGTCCGTCCGTGGAAACGGCGGATATAGGGCAACGCCTCGGCGAGGGTCCTGGCCTTGAGCGCCGCGCCGGGGGGACTGGGGGACATGGGTTTCTCGAAAATGGAACTGCAACAATTCTACCGCGGCGCGCCGTGATCAGGCCATGTCCGGCGCGATTTCAGTCACGATCGGCAATCCAGCGCAAGCCGCTACTGCAGCTTGCGCGCGTGTCGGCAGCGGAATCCTCTGATACGGGCGCGCCGGCGAAAGTGAAGCAAGGCGCCCGTCCGGAAGCACTGCCTGGGGGAAAAGTGCAAAAGAAAGCCCCGCCGGAGCGGGGCGTTTCACTTACTGCTGCGGAGGGGGTAACCGGGGAACCTCCGCTGTTCCGAAGCCTTCCGGCGCATGTAATTCGCGTGCAACGCGAATTACATATCCATACCGCCCATGCCGCCCATGCCACCCATGCCGCCCATGCCTTCCATGCCGTGGCCATGACCGCCGCCGTTCTTCTTCTCTTCGACCAGTTCGGCGACAGCGACTTCAGTGGTAAGCAGCAGGCCGGCCACCGAGGAGGCGTTCTGCAGCGCGGTACGGGTCACCTTCGTCGGATCCACCACGCCCATCTGGACCAGATCGCCATACTCTTCGGTCTGCGCGTTGAAACCGAAGTTGCCCTTGCCTTCGACCACCTTGTTCAGCACCACCGAGGGCTCGGCACCGGCGTTGGCGACGATGGCGCGAAGCGGCTCCTCCAGGGACCGGCGCACGATCTTGATTCCAGCTTCCTGGTCGTGATTGTCGCCCTTGAGCTTGTCCAGAGCGATGCGCGCGCGCAGGAACGCAACGCCGCCACCGGCGACGATGCCTTCCTCGACCGCAGCGCGGGTGGCATGCAATGCATCTTCGACGCGCGCCTTCTTTTCCTTCATTTCGACTTCAGTGGCCGCGCCGACCTTGATCAGCGCGACACCGCCGGCGAGCTTCGCCACGCGCTCCTGGAGCTTTTCCTTGTCGTAGTCGCTGGTTGCATCGTCGATCTGCGTGCGGATGTTCTTCACCCGCGCTTCAATGGCCTTGTGTTCGCCCGCACCGTCGATGACCGTCGTCTCTTCCTTGCCGATTTCGATCCGCTTGGCGCGGCCCAGATCCTTGAGCGTGGTCTTCTCCAGCGTCAGGCCCAGTTCCTCGGCGATGACGGTGCCGCCGGTGAGGATGGCGATGTCCTCCAACATAGCTTTGCGGCGGTCACCGAAACCGGGGGCCTTCACCGCGCAGGTTTTGAGTATGCCGCGCAGGTTGTTGACCACCAGGGTAGCCAGCGCTTCGCCCTCGACTTCCTCGGCGATGATCAGCAGCGGCTTGCCGGACTTGGCCACCTGTTCCAGTACCGGCAGCAGATCCCTGATGTTGGAAATCTTCTTGTCGTGCAGCAGCACATAGGGATCCTCAAGCACCGTGATCTGCTTGTCCGGAGTGTTGATAAAGTACGGTGACAGGTAGCCTCGGTCAAACTGCATCCCCTCGACGACCTCGAGTTCGCTGTTCAGGCTCTTGCCGTCCTCGACCGTAATCACGCCTTCCTTGCCGACCTTGTCCATCGCATCGGCGATGATCTTGCCGATTGCCTCGTCGGCATTCGCGGAAATTGCGCCAACCTGGGCGATTTCCTTGCTGGTCGTGCAGGGTTTGGAAATCTTCTTCAGCTCTTCCACCACGGCCTCGACCGCCCTGTCGATTCCGCGCTTCAGGTCCATCGGGTTCATCCCGGCGGCCACGTACTTGGTGCCCTCGCGCACGATCGCCTGAGCGAGCACGGTCGCGGTCGTGGTGCCATCGCCGGCGACGTCGGATGTTTTGGACGCGACTTCCTTGACCATCTGCGCGCCCATGTTTTCGAATTTGTCCTTCAGTTCGACTTCCTTGGCAACCGAAACCCCGTCCTTGGTCACCGTGGGGGCACCAAACGAGCGCTCGAGGATCACGTTGCGGCCCTTGGGACCCAGCGTGGCCTTGACCGCGTTGGCGAGAATATTGACGCCGGTCACCATCTTGTGGCGGGCGTCCTCGTGAAACCGTACGTCTTTAGCAGGCATATTGGACTCCTAGTCGAATAACTGATTTGGGTGGCTGGTTCAGGCGACGATGCCCATGATGTCGTCCTCGCGCATCACGAGGTATTCCTCGCCGTCCATCTTGACGGTGCTCCCGGAGTACTTGCCGAAAAGGACGCGGTCGCCGACTTTGACGTCGAGCGGGCGCACCTTGCCGTCTTCCAGGATCTTGCCGTTTCCAACGGCGATCACTTCGCCCTGGTCCGGCTTCTCTGCGGCGTTGTCCGGGATCACGATCCCACCTGCGGTTTTGCGTTCCTCTTCGACGCGCTTGACGACGACGCGGTCATGTAAGGGACGGATTTTCATGAAAATTCCTCCATCAAAATGTTGAAATCAGGGCCTGAGACGGATTGTCTTCAGCCGGGAAATCGTGGGGATTATTAGCACTCATCCCGAGCGAGTGCTAATAATATGGGTTCTAGAGAAGAATTTCAAGCCCTTCCGCCCCGCCAAACGCCGCCTTACGCGTTCTTCGGGGATTTGGCTCCTGGCGAGAGCATGGGCCGCGCGAAGCCGCTCGTTGCACCCCGTGATATCAAACGCCTCGGCCGCCCCAAGAATCGAACCGCGCGCCTTCCTACGCGTGGGTCCGCGCCCAGCGCACGATGTCCTGTGCGCCCAGAGCACCGACCTGCCGCGCGCGT
>Ga0156227_1225_pt1 | contig 35160 bp, 30 predicted proteins | sample RifCSPlowO2_12_FD_107875 | JGI IMG/M metagenome (GOLD analysis project Ga0156227, IMG submission 107875) | Betaproteobacteria bacterium RIFCSPLOWO2_12_FULL_63_13
GCTGGGCGTCGGACAATTCGTCCGGCCTTGCCGGAATCACCAGGTGGCTGACCTCCGGGGTATCTGCCACGACCTTGATCGAATGGCCGGGAGGCAACTGCGCGCCCACCGCCTTCAGCGTTGCCGCCGGATCGGCGATGAGTTTGTTCTTGAAATCTTCGTCCGCCCAGCACTTCGCGATGAGTTTGCTCAGTTTCTTTTCCTGCTCCGTTTGGCTCATGATGGCTCCTATCCTTTCCCGTTAGGCGACTCTTCCAGTTGCCGTTCTTCACCCGAGCCGCGAGAGGTAAAGACGATCAACAAAGCTCAAGCTGCCACGTCCTGGGAAATTCCGGCGCCGTCTTGTTTCTTGTCGGCTTTCTTTTTCGCAGCCCCCGAAAGCGCTTACCCGCGGGCCAGCCGATAACCGGCGAAACCTTGCTCGCGTTCAGCGAGGCATGCGGCAAGTTGCCTTTGGTTCAACGGCACGCCCGTCTTTTTCTCCGCGGAAACGGTTCGCGCCTCCCCGCATTACAACGCAGACGCGATACAGGGTCAATGCGGTCATTCATGTGCGCAAGTCGAGCATAGGACGTGCCAGCTTCACCTTTGGCAGCGCCCGCCCCGAACCATTGTGCACTGCTGCCACGCAACAGGGCTCAGATATTCGGCAGCCCTTCGACCCTGGGGTCGTCCTTGAAATCGAACGCCGGCGCGAAGGCGGGGCGCGCCTTCATCCGCCGGTACCAGTCGGCGACGCCCGAATACCGCCCAGGCGGACAAAGGTCGGGGCGCAGGTTGTGGATGCGGTCGACGAACGGGATCATCGCGATGTCGGCGAGCGAATAGGTTTCTCCCGCGAGCCAAGGGCCGCGGGAAATCGCTCGGTCCACTTCGGCAAGAATCCGGTCCATCTCCGTATAGCATTCCTCGATCTCGTCCTGCGGGATGCCATCGCGTGCGACGCGCGCCCACCGCTCGCGCCTTTCGCGCGTGGGAACGCGCGCAAGCACCTGCGCCAGTTCTTCGTCTGAGAGTTTTCGTGCCACCGGAGCGGAAATTTTCATCCAGGTCGGCAGCGCGACCGCATCGTAGGCGACCACCCCGGAAAACTGGATCCAGCGGCGCATCCTCGCGCGCGCGAGCGAATCGGCCGGACGCAGCGGCGTGTCCGGGAATTCGTCATCGATGTACTCGATGATCACATTCGATTCGACGATCGGTTCGCCGTTGTGCACGAGCGTCGGCACGACGCCGTTCGGATTGAGCTTCAGATATTCGGGACTGTGCTGCTCGAAGGCCTGAAGATTCAATAAATGGCTCTTGAACGTCAACCGCTTTTCGTACAGGCAAAGGCGGACCTTTTTCGAACAGGTCGAAGCCAAGCCATGGTAGAGATCGAGATTGGACGACATGCCCTGTAGAGCCGGGTAAGAAACCGCCGGGCGAACGCTTCGATGTGCAATGTTAAGCCTTCGCCCGCACCGACGTCGGCAATCAACTACCCGGCTTGGGCAATTTGAAGTCCGTCACCTTCGCGCGGTTGGGCGAACTCCGTTCGCGCGCCCTTCCTTTGCCATGCGCGCGCCGCACGCTTGAGGCTTTGATGAAGATCCGGATGAGCATTCTTGAGGTAGTCCAGGACCTCGAAGTCCTCTCTTCTCACTTGGCTCAGATCGACCTGCTCGACGTGCACTAGGCGCAGCAACTCGCGAACAGGTCTTGGCATGTTGCGTCCGCTTTCGTAGCGGGACCCGCCGCTTTGCGTAACACCGATCCGCGTCCAGAATTCCTGCTGATTGAGCCCCAGGCGCCGGCGGATTTCCCTCGGATTAACCTCCATATCTAGCATTTTCATTGTTGCTCCTGAGTTGAAATTGGGCTTTCCCTTATGCCAGCAGCATGAACCGTGCCCAGTGACAAATTTCCGGTTGTGCGGGCGGGCCCCAAGCCTCCACGGCGCGCGGTGGAGCTTATTTTCTTGGCTGATTTGCGATAAAATTCAACCCTTTTTTGCGGAGCCGCAATGGCACTGATCGTACAAAAATACGGCGGCACATCGGTCGGGTCCCCCGAGCGCATCAAGAATGTCGCCAAGCGCGTCGCCCGGTGGAAGGCGGCGGGACATCAACTTGTTGTCGTAGTTTCGGCAATGAGTGGAGAAACCAACAGGCTGCTTGCGCTGGCCAAGGAAGTGCAGGCGAATCCCGACCCGCGCGAACTCGATGTCGTCGCCTCCACCGGAGAACAGGTCACCATCGGTCTGCTCGCGATGGCGCTGATGGATCTGGGACTGAAGGCGAAGAGCTACACCGGCGCCCAGGTCAGGGTGCTGACCGACGCTGCGTTCACGAAGGCGCGCATCGTCAGCATCGACGAGGCGCCGATCCGGGAAGATCTCGCCGCGGGCACGATCGTGGTTGTCGCGGGGTTCCAGGGGGTGGACGAGGTCGGCAATATCACCACGCTCGGGCGCGGCGGGTCGGACACATCGGCGGTTGCTGTCGCCGCGGCGCTGAAGGCCGACGAGTGCCAGATCTACACCGATGTCGATGGCGTCTACACCACGGACCCGAGGGTTGTGCCCGAGGCGCGGCGCCTCAATACCGTCACGTTCGAGGAAATGCTGGAAATGGCGAGCCTCGGATCAAAGGTCTTGCAGATCCGCTCGGTGGAGTTCGCCGGCAAGTACAAGGTACGTTTGCGCGTGCTCTCCAGCTTCGAGGACGGGGGCGAGGGCACGCTGATTACATTCGAGGAAGACGAAAAAATGGAAAAAGCCATCATTTCCGGCATCGCATTCAGCCGCGACGAGGCAAAGATCACCGTGATGGGGGTTCCGGATCGTCCGGGCATCGCGTACGCGATTCTGGGCCCGATCGGGGATGCAAACATCGAAGTCGACATGATCATCCAGAATGCGGGCGTGGACGGCATGACCGACCTGTCGTTTACCGTTCCCCGCAACGAATACACGAAAGCGATGGGCGTGCTCAACAAGCAGGTCAAGGAGCACATCAAGGCGACCGACATCCGCGGCGACAGCAAGATCTGCAAGGTGTCGATCGTCGGTGTGGGCATGCGCACGCACGCGGGCATCGCGTCGAAGGCCTTTCACACGCTTTCGGATGAAGGCATCAATATCCAGATGATTTCCACTTCCGAGATCAAGATTTCAGTGGTGATCGACGAGAAATACATGGAGCTCGCGGTGCGCGCGCTGCATCGCGCCTTCGATCTCGACCAGCCCGCTTGAACGTCGCACCGACTCGCGTGTTATAGTCAAAGCGGGTTTTTCGGAGAGGTGCCCGAGTGGCCAACGCCGAAGGCGTTCGTTGATTTCGGGGCGCACAGCGCCCCCGAGGCCGCTCGGAAGAAGGTCCGCAGCAAGCGAGTTGGTGACGGCAGGTTGAGTTTTGAAACCGGAGAGGTGCCCGAGTGGCCGAAGGGGGCGCCCTGCTAAGGCGTTATACGGTTTGCTCCGTATCGAGGGTTCGAATCCCTCCCTCTCCGCCAGAACCAGGTTCTAAGAAGTCCAAGGAAGTTCGCAAGGACGATAGACAGCGCTGAAATTCTGGCTGGGGTGGCAGGTGCGCAGGCCGTTGAGAAGCAATTTCGAACCCGGTACGCCTCGCTGGGCCGCGCGCCGCGCGCAATGGCGTTCGCTGGGCCTGGCCGACGCCGATATGGAAAAGCCCAAGATCGCGGTGGTCAACAGTTCCTCGGAACTGGCGAGCTGCTTCACCCACCTGGACGGCGTGGCGGCGAAGGCCAAGGAGGCGATCCGCGCCGCGGGAGGCCTCCCGTTCGAGATCCGCACCGCTGCCCCGAGCGATTTCATCACCAGTTCAGGTCATCGCGGCGGCTATATCCTCGCCACGCGCGACCTGATTGTTAACGACATCGAGGTTGCCGTCGAGGGCGCGCTGCTGGACGGCATGCTGTGCCTAGCGTCCTGCGACAAGACCACGCCTGGTCAGCTGATGGCGGCCGGGCGGCTGAATCTACCGAGCATCGTGGTCCCCTGCGGGTATCAGGCGAGCGGCCGGTGGAAAGGCGAGCACGTCGATATCGAGGAGGTGTTTCTCAAGTGGAGCTACGTCGCCACCGGTCGGGTGAGCGTGGAAGACCTGTTGGGCATGACCGAGACCGCAGTGCTCGGGCCCGGCGTGTGCGCGGGCATGGGCACCGCCAATTCCATGCACATCGCCTGCGAGGCGCGCGGTCATGAAACGACTGGAGCGCATGCTCGATCGCGATGTGCTCACGGTGACCGGAGGAACCGTTGGCGAGGTTCTGGGCGAAGCGACGGTCGCGGACCCGGATGTCGTGCGTTCTCTCGATGATCCGCTGTCGTGGCGCCCTTCGATCATTATCCTGCGCGGAACGCTCGCGCCCGAGGGCGCCATCGTGCGGGTGGGCGGCGAGGGCGAGCGCATGATACGTTTTTCCGGGCCGGCAATCATCTACCACTCGCGCGAGGAAGCGATCGAGGGCTTGCGCTGCGGCGAGATCAGGCCGGGCCAGGTCGTGGTGTTGAGCGGCTTGGGTCTGCGCGGCAGCCCGGGCATGGCCATGACCTCGGCGCTGATATTCGGCCTGGACGGCGCAGGCCTGCTCGAGCGCGTGGCCGTGGTGACCGACGGGCAAATGTCGGGGCTGGTCAACCGCGGGTTGATCGTGGGCGAAGTGTCCCCCGAGGCGGCGTACGGCGGTCAGCTCGGCCTGGTCGAGAACGGAGACGTGATTTCCATCGATGTTGAGCGACGAACCGTCAACCTGGAGGTGCCGCAGGACGTACTGTCCGCCCGACGAACCGGACCGGACCGCGTGCCCGCTGTGCCGGAACGGGGCTGGCTGTCGATCTACGAGCGCAACGTTCAGCCCCTGCCGAGGGGTGCGGTGCTCCTTAAGCGTGATTAGTTCGCGTACCGGAGCGGGCCAGCCCCGCCGAGAAAGCCGTAGCGTTCGACCAGTATCGTCGAGCGGCCGGCGCGCCCGGCCGCGATCGCGGCGGTAATCCCGGCCGGGCCGCCGCCCAGGACCACGACCTCGTACTCGCCAAAGACAGGCGTGTTGCGACCCGGTTCCACAATCGCACTCGTCGTCGCGGTCATCGCTTTATCTCCGGTGCACAATCTCGCTCATGCCCGAAACGGCATTTCGAGACATCGCGGAAAATCGTACCTGATGTTCGTTGTCCATGAGCTGAACGTCTCAAGCTAGCACAATCACGCTGAAAACTGCGGCAGGGAATCGCCTTTCTTAGCGTGTGGCCGACCGGCGACCCGCTCGCGAACGGACGTCACGGTGTCGAAATCGGCGCATCCGCATTGCGGCTTCTCGACGAACACCAAGGCGACCGGGATGGCCCGCACGCGTGGTATTCTTGGCGGGTCGGGTACCGGAGGAGGAGCCGGGCGCGTGAAGATTCCGGGAGAACACAAGTGGACGGAGGAAGTATGAGTGCAGTGGCGACCGCGCCGGGGCCGGCGCCATCCAAGTCGTTCCGGGAAGTGTGGCTGATCGCAATAGGCCACAGCCTCACCCACTGGTATCCCGCGACCTTCTACATCCTGCTGCCGCTGATAGGACGCGAACTGGGCCTGTCCTACAGTGAAATCGGCTTTGTCATGACATGCCAGTACGTCGTCGGAGCCATTTCCAACATACCCGGCGGCATGATCGTCGACACGGTCGGTCGAAAAGGCCTGCTGATGGCGGTGTCGCTGTTCTGGATCGGCGTGCCTTACTTTCTGATGAGCTTCACGCATAGCTACTGGGTGCTGCTGTTGTGCGTGGCGCTGGTCGGAATCGGCAACAACCTGTGGCATCCGACGGCGATACCGATGCTCGCGCAGCGTTTCCCGGAACGCAAGGGCTTGGCCCTGTCTTTCCACAGCATGGGTGGAAACGTCGGCGATGCGCTTGCGCCGCTGGCGGTCGGCGCGCTGCTCGCACTGCTGTCATGGCGCAGTATCGTCGTCGTCAACGTCATACCGGGGCTGGTAATGGCGCTTTTGATTTTCTATTTTCTCGGCACGCTTCGCATGGGAAGCAAGAAGCGCAAGCAGACGCCGAACCCGGCTTCGGATGACAGCGAGGGCCAGAGCGTGAAGGAATACTTCCGCGGTCTTTCCGAACTGGCCAGGAACCGCGATTTGCTGCTGCTGTCGATCGGTTCCGGGTTCCGGTCGATGACCCAGAACGGGCTGCTGACCTTTCTGCCCGTATTTCTCGCGTACGAGATGGGGTATTCCCCGTTTTGGGTCGGGGTATGCATGTTCGTGCTTCAGGCCGCAGGTTTTGCCGCTGCCCCGGTCGCCGGGGCCATGTCTGATCGGATGGGCCGTCGGCGCATCATCATGAACAGCATGCTGATGACGGCAGTCGTACTGGCGGGCATGGCTTTCGCGGGCCGCTCGCTCGCATTCGTATTGATGATTGCGACGCTGGGGTTCTTCCTCTATGCGATCCGGCCGGTGCTGCAGGCGTTGACCCTGGAATGCACCCCTAAGAAAATGGGAGGAACTTCCATCGGCCTGCTTTTCGGGGTTCAGGCGATTGGTTCCTCCATCGGCCCGGCCATAGGCGGGGCGCTTGCGGACAAGTACGGGCTCATATCGGTGTTCTATTTCCTGGCGTTCACGATCGTCCTGGCCAACATGTTCGTCTTTTTCATGCCGTCGCGGAACCTGGGCGAAGCGCCTGCACGGGCTGCCGCCGACTGACGTCGCAGCCTGCGACCGGGACTTGCGCGCTGCGCTAAAACCCGAACTGACAAGGGTGCGAAGAGCCCGCGGGGTTAATGCGCGGCATAATGTGCATATATGAGCGCGCCTACCGCCCGAAACGATTCGGGTAACTCAAGCCGCTGGGCTGTGCGCATGGTGATCGCGCTGATCGTCGTGTCGCTGGTGGCCGCCGGGGTATGGTACGCGACGCGACCCAAACCCGTCGCGGTAACGGTTGCGCAGGCGAGCGTCGGCCGCGTCGAGACCACGGTGGCGAACACGCGAGCCGGTTCAGTCATGGCCTGCCGGCGGGCCAAACTCGCCCCACCTGCCGCAGGCCGCATCGAACGCATGAATGTGCGCGAGGGAGATCGCGTCCGAGCGGGACAGGTGCTGTTGAAGCTCTGGAACGAAGATCTCACCGCGCGCGAGCGGGTGTCGCGCGAGCAACTCGAGACCGCGAGGGCGCGTCTGCGTGAGGCTTGCGAACTCGCCAAAGCTTCGGTGCGCGATGTGCGGCGTGCGCGCGAACTCAGGGCGCGTAATTTCGTATCCCAGGAGGCGGTCGAGCGCGCCGAGACCGATGCTGCGGCCAGGCAGGCAAGTTGCGATTCAGCAGGGGCCCAGGTCGCGGAGGCCGAGGCGCGCTTGCAGGCGTCGCTTGCGGATACGGACCGTACCGTGCTGCGTGCGCCCTTCGCGGGTATCGTCGCCGAGGTCAACGGCGAGGTCGGCGAGTACCTGACGCCGTCTCCCCCGGGTATTCCGACGCTGCCGGCGGTAGATCTTATCGATGATTCCTGCATCTATATTTCCGCACCCATCGACGAGGTGGATGCGGCACGGCTGGAGATTGGCATGAACGTCCGCATTACGCTCGACGCCTACCGCGGCAGGCATTTCGTCGGCCGCGTGCGACGCATTGCGCCCTATGTGCTGGCGGTTGAAAAGCAGGCGCGTACGGTCGACGTCGAAGTCGATTTCAATACGCCGGGCGAGGTGCGCCATCTGTTGGTGGGCTACAGTGCCGACATCGAGATCGTGGTTTCCGGTCACGACGGCGCGCTGCGTATTCCAACACCGGCGCTGATGCCAGGCGGTCGGGTGCTGGCGCTGGGGGCGAACGGCGTGCTCGAGGAGCGAAGGGTCGAGACTGGGCTTTCCAACTGGGAATTCACAGAGGTGAAATCAAGGCTCGTCGAAGGCGAGCGGGTCGTCACCTCGCTCGAGCGCGAAGGCGTCAAGGGCGGCGTCCATGCGGTCGTCGAGCTCAAAGGGGCCGCCGCGTCGCGCCAGAAATGATCCGGCTCACCGGCATCGAACGAACATTCGCGGTCGGCGACGAAATGGTTCACGCGCTGCGCGGCGTATCGCTGGAACTGGCGCAGGGCGAATATGTTTCGATCATGGGTCCTTCGGGCTCGGGCAAATCGACGCTACTCAATGTGATCGGGCTGCTCGATCGCCCGAATGCCGGGACCTATGAGCTGGACGGGCGCGACGTCACGGGTTTGAGCGACGATGAACTGGCCCGCGTGCGCCGCGAGAAAATGGGATTCGTATTTCAGTTCTTCCACCTGGTGCCGCGCTTGTCCGCAGAGCAGAACATCGAACTGCCGATGGTGCTGGCAGGGATTGCACCTGCCGAACGCAAAACCCGGCTGGATCGGTTGCTCGCGGACTACGGCCTCGCTGACCGGGCCAGACACCGCCCGGAGCAGCTATCCGGCGGCCAGTGCCAACGTGTCGCCATTGCGCGCGCCATGTCGATGGGCCCGCATGTGATCCTGGCCGACGAACCGACTGGAAACCTCGACCGGCATACCGGTCAGGAAGTGATGGCGGTACTGGAGCGCCTGCATCAGGGCGGCGGAACGCTCGTCCTGGTGACGCATGATCCAGAGATCGGTTCGCGCGCACACCGAAGGCTGCGCATGACCGACGGTGCCATCGTCGCCGACGAACCGTCTTCGCAGTTCAAACCCGGGCTCCCGCCGGAGTCCCCCGCCAATCGGCCGCCGGGAAGTCGGGGAGCCGCGGCATGACCGCAACATGAGATTCGCCGATCTGTTCGACTTCGCCTGGCAGGTGCTGCGTGGGTCGGTTACGCGCACTCTGCTGATTCTGCTGGCGATGGGCATCGGCGTTGCCGCCGTGGTGCTCGTGACTTCTCTCGGCGAAGGCGCACGGCTGTATGTTTCGAATCAATTCGGATCGCTGGGCACGAACCTGATCATAGTTCTTCCCGGTCGCAGCGAAACATCCGGTGCCATGCCGGGGGTGCTGATCGGCAAGACGCCGCGAGACCTGACGCTGGACGACGCGATGGCGCTCAAGCGCAGCTACGCCGTCCGGCGTTTGGCGCCGCTCATTGTCGGAACAGGCGATGTGCATGCCGGTGCGAGGGTGCGAGAGACACCGGTTCTCGGGTCCACCGCGGAACTGATGGACATTCGACACATGGAAATAGCGCAGGGGAATTTCCTTCCGCAAGGCGATCCGCGTCACAGCCAGCCGGTTTGCATCATCGGCGCGAAGGTGGCGAATGAATTGTTCGGGTCCCGCTCGGTCCTGGGCGAATGGGTGCGCATCGGCGATCGGCGTTTTCGCGTCATCGGCATCATGGCGAAGCAGGGCCAGTCGCTCGGCTTCAATACCGATGAAATCGTCATCGTACCTCTCGCCGCGGCTCAGGCACTGTTCAACACGGAGGCGCTGTTTCGAGTCCTGGTCGAGGCGAAGAGCCGCGAGCAGATCGCCGATGCGCGGTCGGACGTGGAGGAAATCCTGCGCCTGCGTCACGAGGGCGAGCGCGATGTCACGGTGATCACCCAGGACGCGGTGCTCGCCACTTTCGACCGCATCTTGCGCGCGCTGACGCTGACGGTGGGGAGCATCGCCGCGATCAGCTTGGCGGTGGCGGGTATTCTGATCATGAACGTCATGCTTATCGCAGTGGCGCAGCGACGAGGCGAGATAGGCCTGCTCAAGGCGCTGGGCGCCACGGGGCGGCAGATCCGTATGGTGTTCTTCACCGAGGCGGTGATGCTTGGAATCGGCGGCGCGGCCGCGGGACTTGCCGTGGGCGAACTCGGTCGCAGCCTCGCGGCCCTGATGTATCCTACGATTCCGTTTCAGGTGCCGTGGTGGGCGCTGCTCGCGGCGCCGGCTACGGCAGTGATCACGGCGGTGCTGTTCACGCTCGCACCCGCCCGGCGTGCCGCCCGGCTCGACCCGGTGCAGGCATTGTCGCGCAGGTAGGTGCGCCTGTCATGCTGCTGTCCGATCTAGTCAGCTTCACCTACGTCTCGCTCAAGGCGCACAGGCTGCGCACCGTGCTTACGGCGCTCGGCATCGCCGTCGGCATTGCGGCGGTGATTCTGCTCACATCGATCGGCGAGGGCCTGCACCGCTTCGTCATCGATGAATTCACGCAGTTCGGTACCAACATCATCGGCATCAATCCCGGTCGCATCCAGACGCACGGTGTGCCACTGGGTGCGGTCAACACGGTGCGCCCGCTCACGGTAGACGATGCGCTCGCACTTCGACGCGCGCCTTATGTGCAAGCTGCCGTGCCGGTCACTCAAGGAAACGCCGAGATAACGCATGCGGGCCGCAGCCGCCGAGTCACGCTCTACGGGGTGGGTTCCCAGTTCTCCTCAGCATTTCGCATGCATGTGGCTCTCGGACAGTTCCTGCCCGATGATGACCCGCGCGCGCCGCGCGCTTTTGCGGTACTGGGGTCCAAGGCCGCCCTTGAGTTGTTCGCCAGCGGCAATCCGCTTGGAGAGCGAATCCGCGTCGGCGGCGAGCGCTACCGCGTGATCGGGGTAATGCAATCGAAAGGCCAGGTGCTCGGTTTCGACCTGGATGACACGGTGTTCATCCCGGTCGGCCGGGCGCTGGAGATGTTCAACCGCGAGAGCCTGATGGAAATAGACGTCACCTACGATCCGACGGCGCCGCTGGCGGAAGTGGAGGAAGGGCTTAAGCGCATCCTGACCCTGCGCCATGGGTCTGAGGATTACACGGTCACACCACAGCAGAAGATGCTCGAGGTGTTCGGGACAGTGCTGAATGCGATTACCTTCGCCGTCGCGGCGATCGGCGGCATCTCGCTGGTGGTCGGCGGCGTGGGAGTGCTTACGATTCTCACGATCGCCGTGGCCGAACGGACCGCTGAAATCGGACTGCTGCGTGCGATCGGCGCGACGCGCGGGCGCATCCTGGTGTTGTTCCTCGGTGAGGCCGCCCTGCTCGCTGCCGTAGGGGGCGCGGCGGGGTTGCTTATGGGCTGGGGCGGCGCGCTCGCGCTTCATGTTGCGCTACCGGCGCTGCCGGTGCATATACCCTGGAACTACGCCGTGCTCGCCGAGATGGTGGCGGTCGGGGTGGGCCTGGCCGCCGGCGTGATGCCGGCGCGGCGGGCCGCGCGGCTTGATCCCCTCGAAACGCTGCGCAGCGAGTAGCGCACCGCAGCGTTGCTGCGTCTGAACATCGTGTAAAGTCTGGCGCCTCAACTTCGAAAGGGGACAAAGCCGATGGCCCGCATCAAGGAATTATCGCCTGCCGAAATGACCCGAGAGCAGCTCGAGGTCTACGAAAGTACGCGCGCAAGCGGCGGACTCCTCGGTGGCCCCAATATCGCCTATTTGCGCATTCCGAAGTTCATGCGGCTCAATCAGCAGGCGGTCGCGTATTTGCGCAGCAATTCCCTTGCGCCCCGGCTGCGTCAGCTCGCCATACTGAAAACAGTGAAATTCTGGGGCGCGCGCTTTGCCTGGGCCTACCATGGACCGTACTCGCGTAACGCGGGCGTCGAGCAGGAAATCATCGATGCCATCGACAAAGGCCTGGAGCCTGCAGTTGGCTCGCCGCAGGACAAGGCGGTGCTACGCATTTGCGGTGAGCTTCTTGAGACCCACAGACTGAGCGACGAAACTTATCAGTCGGCTATCGATATGTTCGGCGAAGCGGGCCTCGCCGACATCGTAGCCACTTCTGGGACCTATAGTCTGACCTCGATGGTGCTCAACACGTATGATATCGATCCTCCGGTGAGCTAGCCCGTATATCCCGCGCGAGTATTTCCCCAAGGAATAGCGGCGCCGAGCACGGCAAAGACCTCGGCGGGCCTGCCAATCTATCAGGCGTCTAGCCGCGAAACCGGGCAGGCAGCGGGCAAGTAGCGGAACCGCATTTTTCGGTTCGCTGCGTATCTTGATCTTTTTGAAGTCTCTGCAGCGGTGAGTACTTGATCTAATCTGCTGGCCGCAGGTTAGACTCCTGCACGGCCTGCCTTAGATCAAGTGCTTAGCTAACGCTGGGCTGATCCCAAGATATGCCGCCGCTTGCTCTTAGTGAGGCAGCATACCGTCCCATTCTCATGAATCGATGTGATGGTGGTGACAAAGCATGTTCTTGCACCGCGGATGATTACGGGGTCGCTAACGGTCGGGCGGGAAGCCGCCTCCATAGTTACAATCGCGGCATCCGGCTGCGGTAGATACTCAGTAATCTCTCCGATCAACTCAAGCCGTCCATGTTTCCATAGTGAGCCGAAGGGGATGAGGATGGAGCGCAAGAAACTGGTGTCGGTCAAGTCGGCGGACCGCGTGCTCAACCTGCTCGAGCTCTTCGGCCGCAAGGCGAAGCCGCTCTCGCACACGGAGATCGCGCTGGCGCTGGCGATTCCCAAGAGCAGTTTGACGCAGTTGCTGCGCAATCTGCTCGGCCGGGGATACCTCCGCTTCACCCCCGGGTCCAATACTTATGTGCTCGGTCCCGCGATCCATGCGCTGCTGCGCGGACGCGACGGCAACGTCGACCTGGTTGCCGCGGCGCGCCCGATCCTCGAGCGGCTCACCGCAGCGACGCACGAGTCCTCGGCTCTGAGCCTGTACCGCGAGGACTACGTGGAGCGCGTCTGCGGCGTCGATTCGCCGCAGGCGCTCACCTACCGCATGAGCGTGGGCACGCGTTTTCCGCTGTGTTCGTCGTCGATCGGCAAGGCGGTCCTCGCGGCCCTGCCGGAAGCGGAGCGCGAGCACTACCTGTCGCGCGTGACGCTGGTGCCCAGGAACGAGGCCGCGGTGATAACGCTCTCCAAACTGCGGCGCCAGATCGCCAGGGCGATCAAGGAGGGCGTCACCTACTCGCACGGCGAGCATATGCCTGGCGTGTCGGCGATCGCGACCGCGTTGCGACGCCCCGACGGCTATCCGGTCGGCGCCCTCAATGTCGCCATTCCGAGCAGCCGCTACGCGGCCACGCTGAAGGCGCTGTGCGTGCGCGAACTGTTCGCCGCGCGCAGCGCACTGGAGCGCGAGATTGGCGCCAATTTCACACCGGTAGCGTGATCGTGGGTGCTTGACACCCGCGGCGGGTTTGTTCAAAATGATGACCACGTTCACGCCTGTGAACTAGCGTACCCGATTCAAATCCTTCAGAGAGGCTCGTAATGGAACTGCGCAGGGCAGATTTGGGAAAACATCCGCTGTGGTATTCGAACCAGGGCTGGCGTGCGCGCATCGGTGTCATCTATCCGGGCGCCGGATTTCATCACATCAGCGATTTCCACAAACTCGCGCCCACGGGCGTGGCGATGGGCGCCGCCGCGGTGCCGCGGCACAAGGATGAGAGCGCCGAAGCGATGATGCATCTGGACGAATGGGTGGTTGACCGGGCCAAGCTCCTCGCCGCGAGCCACCCGGACGTGATCGGCTGGATCTGCACCGCAGGCAGTTTCATGAAGGGCAAGGGACACGACGAGCGCCTGGTCAAGGAAATGGAGGCGGCCACCGGCATCCCCTCGACCACAACCTCAAGTTCGATGATGGCCGCGTTCCGGCAGCTCGGTATCAAGAAACTGTCGATGTGCACGCCCTATCCGAACCCGGTCAACGACATCGAAAAGAAGTTCCTCGAGGACAACGGCTTCAAGGTCCTCAAGTGCGAAGGACTCGATCTGGTCGACAACAACATCCTGGCGCATCTGCCGCCGAGCGTACTGTACCGGCTTGCGAAGGCTGTCGACACGCCCGAATCGGACGGCGTGTTTATCAGCTGCACCGGGCTCGACGCGCTAGACGTGATCGAGGCGCTCGAGCAGGACCTCGGCAAGCCGGTGGTGACTTCGAACCAGGCCGCGTACTGGATGTGCTTCAAGATGGCGGGCGTCGGTGAGCCGATCGAGGGCTACGGGCGACTCATGCGCGAACCGCGTCAACGCAGCCCGGGAGAGTCAGGGCGGCATCTCGCTGCCGTTTGATCAAACAGGAGGAGCGCTCCATGAAAACAGTCGGCGGCCGTTGGTTCCCCGCGTTGGCAGTGCTGGTATCGGCAATGGTGCTGGGAGGCCCCTTGGCGACCGAAGCACGCGCGCAATATCCCAATAAGGCCATCACCCTCATCGTTCCGTATCCCGCGGGCGGGGTCACTGACCTCGCCGCGAGGGCGCTGGCCGACAGTCTCTCGAAGCATCTGCCGCAGCCCGTCGTCGTGCTCAACCGGCCGGGCGCGGGCGCGACGATCGGCGGCGGCGTGGTGGCGTCCTCCGCTCCCGACGGTTATACGCTCGGTTTCTTCCCGCTCGCAGCGGCGATCCCGGAAGTGTTTCGCTTCCGCTACACCGCGCCGTATAAGACCACGGACCTGAAACCGATCGCCGCGGTCGCTGCCACGGCGATGTCGTTCGCGGTCAAGGCCGAGTCGCCGCTGCGCAGCATGAAGGACGTGGTCGAGCTGGCGAGAAAAAGTAACGGCCTTGTGATAGGCACCCCCGGCCCGCAGACGCTGCCCTCGATGCTCATGGTGAAGATATCGAAGAAGGAGGGCGTCAAGTTAGAGGACGTGGCCTTCGGCGGCGACGCGAAGACACTGCCCGCATTGCTCGGCGGCCATGTTCAGGTCGGCGCGATCGACTATTCTGCGCTCAGGCCCTCGGTCGAGGCGGGCAAGCTCCGCGTGCTCGCCGTGTGCACCGAAAACCGCGTCGACTTCCTGCCCAACGTGCCCACGGTGCTGGAACTCGGCTATCCGTTGCCCTATGTTTCGGCGCTCGGTGTGTTCGGGCCGAAGGCGCTGCCTGCGGATCTGGTCAAGAAACTCCAGGATCTGGTCGCGAAAATCACCAAGGAGCCTGAATTCATTGGCAAGATGAAGAAACTCACGATACAGACCGCGTTCAAGGATTCGGCGACGTACCAGGCCGCCGTGCTGCGCGACCGGGACAACCTGGAGACCTTTTTCCGGGAACGGGGAATGTACAAGTAGGTTTTGCGATGAGCGGACAGATAAGCCGGAAGCGCGCACCAGTGATCGAGCCGGGACGGGAAACGCCGGTGCTGGGCGAGTACGATATCGTCGTGCTCGGCGGCGGACCCGCCGGCATCTTGGCCGCGGCGGCAGCCGGGCGCACCGGCCGCTCGACGCTCCTCGTCGAGCGCTACGGATTCCTGGGCGGCGCCGCGACCGCGGCGGGCGTGACCAATTTCTGCGGTTTGCATGCCAATGTCCATGGCGAGCACAAGCGCGTTGTGCATGGCTTCGCGAGCGAGTTCATCGACCGCATCGATCGCCTCGGCGGCCTCAACGCGCCGCACCTGTCGCTCGCGGGCAAGATCACGGCGCAGGCCTACGACACGTCTGCATACAAAGTAGCGGCTGACGAGTTCCTGGCCGCCTCCGGCGTCCGACTGCTGTTTCACGCGTATGGCGTAGGCATGGCGAGGCGATCGGACCGCGAGATCGACGCGGTGCTGATCGAGAGCAAGTCAGGACGTCAGGCGATCCGCGCCCGTATGTTCATCGACTGCTCGGGCGACGGCGACCTGTCGGCCTGGGCGGGCGCACCTTTCGAGATAGGCGATACGACCGGAAACATGCTTTATCCGTCGACCCACTTCCGCATCAATGGCGTCGATCCGATCAAGGCTGGGCGCGCCTGGGAAATCATCCCCAAGCTTATGGAAGAAGCGGCCAAGCGCGGGCATCGGTTTCCGCGCAAGGGCGCGCTAGTGCGGCCGCAGAAGAATCCGCTCGAGTGGCGCGCCAACGTCACCCAGATCAAGAACGCCGACGGCACCGCGGTGAGCGGCATCGACGTTGAGCAATTGAGCGAAGGCGAGATCCAGGGCCGGCGTCAGAGCTGGGACGTGTTCGAGTTCATCAAGGAATTCACGCCCGGCTTTGAGAATTCGTACATCGTGGACATCGCACCGCAGATCGGGATTCGCGAGACGCGCCGCATCGTCGGCGAGTACGTGGTGACCGAGGCCGACATCCTCGGCTGCGCCAGTTTTCCCGACTCGATCGGCGTCAACGGCTGGCCGGTGGAGGCGCACGTTCCCGGGAGCGTGGTGCTCAAGTTTCCGCCGATTCCCGAGGCGCGCGGATTCAACCAGTTGCCCTACCGCATGGTCGTTCCCAAGGGCGTCAACAATCTATTCGTAGCGGGACGCTGCGCCTCGATGACGCACGACGGCCAATCGTCGGCACGCGTCTCGGGTTCGTGCTTCGTCATGGGGCAGGCAGCGGGCACGGCAGCCGACCTCGCGATGCGTGCCGGCGTCGCCCCAGCCGCGGTTGACGTGCGGAAGCTGCAGCAGCAGCTGGTCGCGGACGGCGCTTATCTAGGGAGGGATGGCGAGAGCGCGGATACCGACCGCGTGAAAGCTTCGGTCGCCAACTAGGCACAGGCATGGTCAGGCTGGCCGACGACGAACTGGCCATGCTGGACGGGACTGAGGGCCCGGCCAGGCAGAAGGCGATGGAGTTGCTGCTTCGATACGCCGAAGCGCTGGGGGCGGAGCGCTTCGTTGCTACGCGCAACGTCTGCGGCACCATGGGCATGACCATGCCCTTCCTGCGCGACTACGCCGCGAAGCACGGTAGCGGAATCGAGGCGCTGTTTTCCGAGTTCTGCCTGGACAGCGCACAGGCACTCGATATCCCTAAGGTCAAGATCTACAGCTGCCATCTTCAGCAGGGGCTCGACCCGGAGCGCCCCGCCCAGCAATACCTTGGACCCGAGGCGGTCAAGGTGTATCGCGACGGCGAGGTGTTCTTCAGCCGGCTCGGCGTCAATCTCCTGAACACCTGCGCCCCGTACCTGGTCGGCAATGTCCCGGTGAAGGGCGAGCACTGTGCGTGGATGGAATCCTCGGCAGTGATCTACATCAACTCGGTCCTCGGCGCGCGCACCAATGCCGAAGGCCGCGAGAGCGCCGGTGCCGCGATGCTGACCGGCAAAATTCCGTACTGGGGCTACCACATCGACGAAGACCGGCGCGGCACGCACCTGATCGAGCTCGATGTCGACGTCACGGACACGGCGGACTGGGGGCTGCTCGGCTATTGGATCGGCGAAGCGGTGCAGGAAAGCGTCCCGGTGCTGACCGGCGTGCGGCAGGTGCCGAATCTCGCACGCCTGAAACACTTCGGCGCGGCGGCGTCCTCCTCCGGCGGCGTCGAGATGTACCACATTGTCGGCATTACGCCCGAAGCGCGTAGCGTCGAAGAGGCCTTCGCTGGGAACACGCCGCGCGCGACGCTACGGTATGGCGCCGCAGAGCGCCAGCTCGCCTATGAGCGCGTCAACACGACGGGGCGCGACCGCGCGGTGGACTACGTCATGCTCGGCTGCCCCCACTACTCGAGCGAGCAGATCTGGGAGGTGTGCCAGCTGCTCGAGGGCCAGCGCATTCATCAGAACTGCAGCCTGTGGATCTTCACCGCACGGGCAATCAAGCAACTCGCGGATCGGAACGGGTTCACCAAGAGCATCGAGGATGCGGGGGGATTTCTCATGACCGACACATGCTCATCGGTCGGACGCGTGGTACCGAGGGGCGCAAAGGTTGCCGCGGTCGACTCGGCCAAGCAAGCGCATTACTTGCCGGCCATCATGGGGGTTCAGGCTTGGTTCGGCACCACCGCCGAATGCGTCCAGGCGGCAATTACCGGCCGCTGGCAAGGTGCGCTGCGATGACCAAGCTCGTGCTGCACGGCCGCAAAGTCGTCGGCGGCTGCGCCGAGGGCGAAGCGCTCGTTACCCGGGACCGGATCTCGGGCTGGGGCGGCATCGACCCACGCACCGGAATCATTATCGAAACCCGGCACGAGTTGCACGGCCGGAGCTTCAAGGGCAAGGTGCTCGTTTTTCCGGGAGCCAAGGGTTCGTCGGGGTGGTCCAGCCAGTTTCACATCGCACGCCTCGCTGGAACCGCGCCCGCCGCGATGCTGTTCAACGAAATGACGACCAAGATCGCGCTCGGCGCCGTAGTCACGCATGCCCCGGCGGTCACCGATTTCGATCAGGACCCGCTGCAGGTAATCGAGACCGGCGATTGGGTCCGCGTCGATGCCGATGCTGGCGTCGTAGAAGTCACCAAACGCCAGTCCTGAGCCGTGATTCAGCCGGTTCAGGCATCGATCCCCTCGGTCGACAGAATTTGCGACTCGCAAAGGCAGCGGCCCTGATCAGGCATTAGGGTAGCGATGCGGGTGTCACTGAGGCATAAGATCATCAATCCGGTAGAGAAGTCGGAGGGGATTGCCGGTACGCCCCAATGCCGCGTTTGAACGCGCCGACGCGCGCGCAATGCACATTATGGTAATTTCCCTCGGCTACGCACCCCTCGAAGAGGACAATCGGAGCGAGTTAAGTGGTAAATGAGGCTCGACTGAGGGCAATTCGATGCAGACGTCGCGTTTCCAGGACAGGGTAGCCGTCGTCACCGGCGCGGCCAGCGGCATCGGCGCTGCCACCGCGCGCGCCCTTGCGACCGAAGGCGCGAAACTCGCGCTGCTGGACGCGAATGAGGTGGCACTGCATACCATTGCGGCCGAACTCCACGGCTCGGAGGCGATCGTGACCGACGTCGCGAGTGCCGTGTCCATCCACGCGGCCTTCGATGCGGTCATGAAACGATTCGGCGCAGTCCACGTGCTCGTCAACAGCGCGGGCGTGATCGGCAAGTTCACGTTGCAGAACATGAGCGAGTCCGAGATGGACCGCGTGCTCGGCATCAACCTCAAGGGCACGATACTGTGCACGCAGGCTGCGATCGCGCCCATGCGCGCGCAAGGCGGCGGCGCGGTGGTGAACGTCGCCTCCATGGCCGGCAAGCGCGTGTCCTACGCCGGCGCGGCCAACTACACGGCCTCCAAAGCCGGCGTGCTCGGGTTCACCTGGCACGCGGCCTTCGAACTGGGGGCCTACAAGATCCGCGTCAACGCCGTGTGCCCGGGGCCTACGCTGACCGGCATGACGGCCAAGCGCAACGCCGAGCAGCGCGCCGAGGTCGTCGCGCGGATACCGCTGGGCCGTTGGGTAATGCCCGAGGACGTGTCGAACGCGATCCTGTTCCTTGCCAGCGACGACGCGGCGATGTGCACGGGCACGTCGCTGGATGTGGATGGCGGCATCCTGGTTTCCAACGGCAGCAGCTACGCAGAGTATTTTTCGGTGCGCACCTAATTGCAGCGGAGCAAGGCTGATGAACTCTCCCGTGATCCTGAATCCCATCGTCGGCGCGTGCGAGCTGGAGAGCTACCCCGGCGAGATCATGGAGCGCCGGGTCGCCGCCGGGGAGTTCGACCCTGCGGGCAGGCGCGTGAAGGTGCTGAATCCGCGTGGTACGCCGCCTGCAATCCGGTTGCGGCCTATGGCGCCGCGCCCCATCTCACTCGAAGGCAGGACGGTGTACTTCGTCGACGTGCGCTTCATGAACGGCAGCGTGTTCCTCGGCGAGATTCAAAAAGTTTTCGCGGAGCGGTATCCCGGCGTGAAGACCGTGCTGCGACAGAAGCGCGGCGGCTACACCGAGGACGACCCCGAACTGTGGGCGGAGATCGAGGCTAGAGCCGGCCTGCTGGTCATGGCGATCGGCCATTGCAGCACCTGCGCGCCGGCGGTGGCGGTGCATTGTATGAGCATGGAAGACCGCGGCATCCCGACCGCGCCGCTGATCACAACCGCGTTCAGCGACCTCGTGAAGGCCGTGACCTACAAGGCCGGCATGCCTAACCTGCGCTTCACGTTCGTGCCGCACCCGGTGGGCGGTAAGCCGCCGGAGGTTCTGCGCGGGTACGCGCTCGGCAACGACCCGGTCAACCTGCGGCCCATGATGGACGGGATCGTGGGGGCGTTGACGGCGCCGCTGAATGCCGAGGAGAAGAAAGAGGGCGCGCTTGAGCGCCCCGTGCCTCGCCTCCTCGGTGCGCAGAGCGAGGACGCGCTGCAGGAACTCTTCCAGGGCGCCGGCTGGAGCGATGGCCTGCCCGTAGTGCTGCCCACCGACGAACGCGTGGCCGCATTGCTTGAGGCGACGAGCCATCGCCCCGACGAAGTCGTCGGCAAGATGCGGCCCACGGAGACGCAGGAGGACTGGTCGTATACGGTGGAGCAGGTGGCCGTGAACGCCGTCATGGCCGGCGCTCGTCCGGAATACTTTCCGGCGATTCTCGCACTTGCTTCTACCGGGATCACCGCGCTGCACAGCTCGACGAGTTCGTTCGCCGCGATGGTGGTCGTGAACGGACCGGTGCGGTCGGAACTAGGCATGAACTCAGGTCTCGGCGCGCTGGGGCCGTTTAATCGCGCCAATGCCGCGATCGGGCGGGCGTATGGGTTACTGTCGAGGAACCTCGGCGGCGGCGCGGTGCTCGGCACAACCTACCTCGGCTCGCAGGGCAACCCGCTCAACTACAGCAACGTGTGCTTTGCCGAGAACGAGGAGAAAAGCCCGTGGGAGCCGTTCCACGTGCAGAAGGGCTTCAAGCCCGGGGACAGCGTGGTTAGCATCTTCCGTGGGCGCACTTTCAGCCACCTGCTGGATGTTCGCGAAAAAACCTGGAAGCAGCAGATGCTGAACCAGGTGGCGGGGTTTACGCCGACGCCGAGGACCGACCTTACGCTACTCGTCGATCCGCTCGCGGCGCGCATGCTCAAGCAGCGCGAGGGCTTTGACTCCAAGGAGAAGCTCGCACAGTGGTACCACGAGAATTCGACACTGCCCTTTGATGTGTACTGGGATTACCAGCTGGTGATCAACTACATCGAGCCACAGGCGAGGAAGGGCGTCGAGCCGTTCGCCTCATACTTGAAGCTACCCAAGGATGCGTTGGTCCCGCGCTTTGCGGATCCTAAAAAGATCGGGGTGGTGGTGGTCGGCGGGGAGAAGAACGCGTACTGGTTTGCCACGGACTTCGGGTGGTTGAAGAGCGCTTCCGTGGATCAGTGGAGGTGAATGTCTGGTCTACTCGGATCGCGCACCCGGCGTCAAATGGAATGTCGCCGCGGCTAGATTTACATCGCCGCGAAGCCACCGTCCACCGGGATGACCACACCCGTCATAAAGTCGGACGCGTCGGAAGCCAGCAGTACGGTTGCACCCTTGAGATCCCGCTCGTTTCCCATGCGTCGCAGCGGCGTGTGATCGAGGATGTATTTCTCGGAGCTGTCGATCATTCCGTGGGACATCTTGCTCGGGAAAACGCCCGGCGCGATGGCGTTCACATGGATGTTGTACTTGCCCCACTCGCAGGCCAGCGATTTGGTGAAGTTGATCACACCGGCCTTGCTCGTGTTGTAGCCGATAGTGGACATGAACGCCGGTTCCGTTCCCGACAGGCCTGCAATGGAGGCGATGTTGATGATCCGGCCTGCGCGGCGCGGAATCATGCTTGCCTTGCCCACCGCCTGTGTCAGCAGGAACATCGCGGTGAGGTTCAGGTTCATGATCTTCAGCCAGGCCTCAAGCGGGTGATCCTCGGCGGGTGCACCCCAGGTTGCGCCGGCATTGTTCACGAGTATGTCGATCCGGCCCCATTGCGCGAGTACCTTGTTCGCGAGCGGCTTCGGCACCATCGGGTCCGACAGGTCGCATGCATGCGTCACAACCTCGATGCCTTGCGAACGAAGCTGCGCTTGCGCATCGGCCAACTCGGCCGCCTTGCGGGCCGTGATGGCGACTTTGGCGCCCATTTCACCGAGTGCTTCGGCCATCTGCAGCCCCAGACCCCGGGAACCTCCGGTGACCAGTGCGACTCGTCCGGATAGATCGAACAGCTCGTTGATGCTCATGCACGTTCCCCATTGAAGTCGAATCAGAACCATTCATCCTGCATATCTTCGCACGTGCTGTCGGGCTCGTTCAGCAGCCGGTGCCAATGCTCGGTCTTGGGCAGCTCCCAGCGGAAGAAGTATCTGCAGGCCTGGAGTTTCCCGCGGTAGAAATCAGCGTCCGGCGATTCCACTCTGGCCAGCCTGGTTTCGGCCACGAGTGCCTGGCGCAGCCAGATCCACGCGACCGTGACGTGTCCTGCCATCTCAAGGAAGACATGGGCATTGGCAAGCGCCGTTTGGGCATAGGCACGATCGCGTGCCGCCTGGTATTTCTGTGTCACTTCCGTGACGCGCGCGAAGGCGGCCGTAAGCTGCTCACCAAAGCGCTGCAATTCGGGCGAGGGGCACGCACGGGCCTGGCGGGCGCTGTGGGCGATTGCACGCTCCAGGACCTGGAGCGCTGCTCCACCTTCCATGCCAACCTTGCGGCCGAGGAGGTCGATCGCCTGGATCCCGTTGGTGCCCTCATGGATGGGGTTCAGCCGGTTGTCGCGGTAGAACTGTTCGACGTTGTATTCGCGCGAATAGCCGTAGCCGCCATGAACCTGGATAGCGAGCGAATTGGCCTCCAGGCACCATTGTGAAGGCCACGCCTTGGCAATCGGCGTGAGCACATCGAGCAGCAGGCCGGCTTCGCGTCGGGCATCCTGCGACTCGGCGGTACGTTGTTCGTCGACGAGCAGCGCACAGTACAGCCCGAGCGCCAGCCCCCCTTCGACGTAGGCCTTTTGCGCCAACAACATTCGGCGTACGTCCGCGTGGCCGACGATCGGGATCTGCGGCTGGAGCGGATCCTTTCCGGACGCAGGTCGCCCCTGCGGACGTTTGCGTGCGTAATCCAGCGCATGCAGATAACCGGTGTAGCCGAGCATCACTGCGCCCAGTCCAACGCCAATGCGCGCTTCGTTCATCATATGGAACATGTAGGCGAGCCCCGCGTTCGGCTTGCCGACCAGAGAAGCGATCGCGCCGCCTTTTTCGCCGAAATTCAATACCGTGTTGACCGTGCCACGGTAACCCATCTTGTGGTTCAGGCCGGCAAGCGAAATATCGTTTCGCTCTCCAAGCGAGCCGTCCGGATGGACCAGGTACTTCGGCGCGATAAACAGTGAAATTCCCTTTACGCCGGGGGGCGACCCCGGAATCTTCGCGAGAACCAGATGAACAATGTTCTCCGAGAGTTCGTGTTCTCCGGCCGAAATCCACATCTTGCTGCCGTACAGCCGGTAACCGCCGTCCGGTTGCGGTTCCGCCCGCGTCCGGGTGTCCGCCAGCGACGAACCGGCCTGCGTTTCGGTCAGACACATGGTGCCGAAGAAGCGTCCCGAAAGAAGATGCGGAAGATAGGTGGCCTTTTGTTCTTCGCTGCCCCATGCATTGATCAAGTTTGCGTTGGCCGTCGTCAGCAGCGGGTAGGCCGCAGTCGCGATGTTGGCCGCGTTGATGTGCGCGAAACAGGCCTGGGTTACTACGTAAGGCAGTTGCATGCCGCCCAGTTCGTAATCGTGCGCCGCGGCCATGAGGCCAGCGCTGCAGTAAGCGTCGAGCGCGGCCTTGACCTCGGGAATGATCATGACGCGCTTGCCGTCGAAGGTGGGCTCGTTCTGGTCGATCTTCTTGTTGTGCGTGGCAAACTGCTCTTCGGCGATCTTTGCCGTCACGTCGATTGCGGCGTCGAAGGTTTCGCGCGTGTGATCGGCGTATCGAGGGCGCGTCGTTAACGTATCGACATGAAGGAGTTCGTAGAGCACGAACTCAAGATCGCGCCGTGAAAGCAGCATCGACTGAATGGAGATTGGCTTGCTGGTGGTCATGACTAGAGGCTGGAGAAGTTTCGGATGACTGGCGCGCGTCAATCAAATAACATTCTCATATTATGCGAAGAATATGAAATGGGTACATCGCAGACGCATACTTCGGCAGACTGGTTTCGGACCATTCTCAACGTTCGCGGCCGGCCGGTGCAGATCTCGGCCGCAAGAATGAACACTAATGAGGATGGGAATCAGCGCTCACGTTGACACCTTCGCCCGCGACGGCCTGCCACCACGAGACCTGCGGCCGGAGCTCCTGTTCGATCTCCCCGAACTGCAGTATCCAGCGCAACTGAACTGCGCGACCGAACTGCTCGATCGCGCGATAGAAAGGGGAGACGCCGAACGCACGGCGATCTACGCCCCCGCGGGCGACGGCAGGTCACTGCTCACGTACGGCCAACTGTGCTCGCTTGCCAATCAAGTCGCGCATGTGCTCTGCGACGAGTTGCGGCTTGTGCCCGGCAATCGGGTTCTGCTGCGCTCGCCGAACAACGCGATGCTGGCGGCCTGTGTATTCGCGGTCTGGAAGGCCGGCGGTATAGCTGTTCCGACCATGCCGCAGTTGCGCTCCAGGGAGCTGCGGCAGGTCATTGATAAAGCGAGAATCGATTTCGCCCTTTGCGATGAACGGCTCAAGGATGAACTCGATACGGCTGGGGTGCAAAGTGGCGACCTGAAGCGCATCGTCAGCTTTGGTGCAAATGATGCGAACTCGCTGGAGGTGTTGCTCGCAGCGAAGCCCGTCGAGTTCGACGATGTCCGCACTGCCGCAGATGACGTCGCGCTACTTGCCTTTACTTCTGGCGCGACGGGCATGCCGAAGGCGGCGCTGCATTTTCATCGCAGCGTGATGGCAATGTGCGATTGCTGGCCGCGTTCGATCCTGAAGCCGCGCAGGGATGACATTTTCTGCGGCACGCCCACGCTTGCATCGGGCTACGGACTCGGCGTGATGCTGTGCATCCCGTTGCGTTTCGGCGCATCTACCGTGCTGGTTGAAAATCTGACGCCTGCGGGACTGCTGCAAACCATCCAGGATTTCCGCTGCACCTTCAGCGCCACCGTGCCTGCGTTTTACCGGCAAATGGCGCCGTTGGTGCGCCAATTCGACCTCGGAAGCCTCAGGACCGCGATATCCTCCGGCGAGGTGCTCGCCGATGCGACGCGAACCCTGTTCAGGGAAGCAAGCGGGATCGAACTGATTGACGGTCTGGGTTCGACCGGGATGATGCAGATTTTCGTGTCGCACACGCCGGATCGCGTGCGTCGAGGCGCGACGGGATATGTCATACCGGGGTACAAGGCAGTGGTCCTCGACGACGAGGGGAGGGTCTGTCCGCCGAACGTCACCGGTCGATTGGCGGTAAAGGGACCCACGGGCTGCCTTTACCTCGCCGACTCGCGCCAGACTCAGTCCGTGCAGCGGGGCTGGAACCTGACTGGCGATGCCTGCTCCGTGGACCTGGATGGCTACTTCTACTTTCAAGGCCGCTCTGATGACCTGATCGCCTCGGCCGGCCAGGACATCTCGGGTCCGGAGGTGGAAGCCGCATTGCTGGGCCACGAAGCGGTTGCCGATTGCGGCGTCATCGGAATTCCGGACCAACTGCGGGGCCAGCTCGTCAGCGCGTTCGTCGTGCTGAATTCGGGTTTCCGGGCCAGTCCACAGATGGTGACGGCTCTTCAGGACCACGTGAAGGCGAGAATCGCGCCCTATAAGTATCCACGGCGCATCGAATTTGTCGCGGCCCTACCGCGAACGGAGACCGGAAGGCTGCAGCGTGTAAGCTTGCTCGATCTGACATCGAGGAGTGCCCGAGACTGATGCATCGGTTGCATCGTCGATGTGAACCCATTGCGTAGTGGACTTTGCCGCAGACCGTCTTTAGGCAGAATCCGGGAGACACTCCTGACTTGATTCGGAGATACGCGCGTATGCAGAACACCAAGCTGACCTTCGCCTGCGGGCTCTACGACCGCATGCAGCCGCTCTACACCGGCGAGGTAAACCCGGAAGGCATCGATCTGGATTTTCGCGTCATCGAATGGTCTCGCGAGATATTCGACCGCATGGCTGGTCGACTGGAATTCGACGCTGCCGAGTTCTCCAGCTCCGAGTTGATAAGCAGAATCTCCGCAGGCCGGTGCCCGTTCGTGGCGATACCGGTATTTCCGTCGCGCACGTTTCGGCACGGCTTTATTTGCGTCAACCGGCGCTCGGGAATCCGTGGCCCGAAGGACCTGGAGGGAAGACGCATCGGTACGCCGCTTTACACGCAAACGGCGGCAATCTGGCTGCGCGGCCACTTGGCGCACGATTATGACGTTGATCTGTCGGGCGTGACCTGGGTCCAGGGCGCGTTGAGCCTTGCGGGTGCACACGGCGCTCCGAGCGTGCTGCCCCCGGTACGGGCGGCCAGAATCGAGATCAACGACAGCGGAAAATCGTTGAGCCGATTGCTGGAGGAGGGCACGATCGACGCGACCCTGGGTTCCAACATCCCCGAGGCGCTGGGGCGAAACCCGGACGTGCAACGGCTGTTCCCGAATTTTCACGATATCGAGCGCGATTATTTCAAACGCACGCGAATCTTCCCGATCATGCATCTGGTGGCGATTCGACGCGAGGCGTACGAGGCCAACCCGGGTATCGCGGCCAGTCTGTACAGAGCGTTCGAGGAATCGAAGAACCGCGCGCTCACCCGGATGAAGCATCTCGGCGCACTGCGCTATATGCTGCCCTGGCTCCCGGAGTACCTGGACGAAATCGAGCAGGTGTTTGGGGGCGATCCCTGGCCCTACGGCATCGAAGCCAACCGACCGACGCTTGAGGCCCTGGTGACCTACATGGCCGAGCAGGGAATCATTGCCAAGGCACTGCCGCTGGAGCGGATCTTCGTTCCGGTTTGATATCGCCTTTGCTTATTCGCGGCGACGGACCAAGGTCAATGCGAACCCTGCGCTTCCTGCAGTCCCGGTTCGAATTTGCCGTCCACCAGAACGAACGCGATGATGCATGACCTGTCGGAGCGATTGCTCCAGGAATGGTTGGTGCCGCGCTGTATGACCATGTCACCCGCCTCGAGCAGCACCTCGCTGTCATCGAGGATCAATGTCAGTTCGCCCGACAGAACGATGGCATAGTCAACAGTTTCCGTGCGATGCATCAGGGGATGAGGTCCCCCCTGTCTGAACGTCGACGCATCGACCTGCCCCATGCTCTCGAAGATCGATTTTGCTGCTGCGGCATCGAAGTTCCTGACGGCGTCCGATTCGGGCGGAATTTCAGAAACCCGGATCACCGTGCCATGCTTCGGCGGTTTCAACTGTCTGGCTCCGGTCGTCGGATCGGGTTCGTTGCCGACCGGAGCCGGTGCTCCGCCGGTTCGCCAGATCTCGGTGGAGTAATGACCCGGGCGCGCGGGGCTGGTGCGTATCGCCGGCGCAAATCCGTCGGACACGACGATCGATTTGCCGTTTTCATCGTGGCCCGTCACCACGCGCCTGATCCTTCCCCGGCCCAGCATTTCCGCCTCCGGATGATTTCGAGGAGCGACGTATTATAAGACGTTGCATGCCCGATGCCCGTGGGCTAGCATCCGGGGCCATCGGTCGCGCGATGCTCGCATCGCCGGGTGCGCTCGTATTGCCACTGCATGGTCACACCGCGCGGCAGGCGGCGCGAACGACGGACGACCCGCCCGTATCGGTACGGAGGGCCCGAACAACAGGAGCATTGCCATGGTCAAGATCGTCATATTCTTCAAACGCAAATCGGGGATGTCGGTCGAGGACTTTCAGAACCATTGGCGCACGACCCATGCCGACATCATCGTCAGGCTGCCCGGTATTCGCAGGTACGTGCAATCGCATGTGCTCGCCTCCGCGTATCGCAAGAGCGAACCGGTCTACGACGCGGTTGCGGAATCGTACTTTGACGATACGAAGGCGATGAAGGCGCTGGCGAAAACGCCCGAATACGCGGCAGTGCTGGCCGACGAGCCGAATTTCATCGATCGCGCCAGCATGGCCTCGATCATCACAGACGAATACGTGATCAAGGACGAGCCTGCACCGGACAACGCGATCAAGAGCATCGACTTCGTCAATCGCAAGGAGGGCATGTCGGTCGAGGATTTTCAGAACTACTGGAAAGACGTCCACGGTCCCCTTTGCGAGACAGCCGCGGCGATGCGTCGTTACGTGCAGAATCATACGCGGCGCTCGATCTACGACAGCGGACGGACGCCTGCCTTCGACGGCGTGGCCATGGCTTGGTTCGATGACATGCAGGCATTGCGCGGCGCGGCTCAGACGCCGGAGTTCGCGGACCTCAGAGCTGACGTGGGGCACTTCGTCGACCAGGAGCGGTCGCCGTTCGTTCTTACCCGGGAACATGTAATTCTGCCTTAGGGCGCACGTCCGGCGTCGTTTCGATTTTGGGTCGGTATGCTTTATCTGATCGAAGTCACTATTACGAGGAATCAGCTGAATGTCCGATGAAAAGACCTGGGAGGCGGAGCTTGCCAAGTTGCGTGCGATGGAGGACGAAGCTCGGCAGGGCGGCGGCAAGGAGCGTCTGCAGAAGCAGCGGGACTCAGGGCGGCTGACCGCCCGCGAACGAATCGACTACCTGCTGGATCCGAAGAGTTTCGTGGAACTCAACATGCTGGCCGAACACCAGTGCCACGATTTCGGCATGGAAAAGAAGAAGTATTTGGGCGATGGCGTGATCACGGGGCACGGTACCCTGCGAGGCCGCCGGGTGTTCGTGTATTCCGAGGACGAAACCGTGCTCGGCGGGTCGGTGGGGAAAGCGCACGGAGCCAAGATCCACGGTATCTTGCGCATGGCGCGAGAAACGCGGGTCCCGGTGGTCTGCCTGAACGCTTCGGGCGGCGCGCGCATACAGGAAGGCATGGACAATGTCTTCGGCATCACGGGGATGTTCTACCAGAACACCCTGAATTCGGGTGTTGTCCCTCAGATTTCCGCCATCATGGGTGCGTGCACGGGAGGCAATGCCTATTCTTCGGCTCTGTGCGACTTCATCGTCCAGGTGAAGAAGGGATCGTACCTGTTCATTACCGGCCCTGCGGTGATCAAGGAAGTGACCGGGGAGGAGGTCAGCTTTGATGAACTGGGTGGCGCGCGCGCTCACAGCGCGGTGTCCGGTGTGGTCCATCTGACAGCGGAGGACGACCGGGAGTGTCTCGATATCATCGCCCGTCTGCTGGATTATCTGCCGCAGAACAATCAGGATCGGCCGCCCGTGCGGCCCTGCTCGGACCCCGTCGACAGGGAATTGCCCGAACTCACCGACATCGTTCCCATCACGATGTCGAAGAACTACGATGTGAAGAAGATCATAGGCGCGCTTGCCGACGAGGGGGATTTCTTCGAAATCCAGAAGGCATTCGCAAGAAACCTGGTGGTGGGCTTTGCCAGGCTGGGAGGGCAGGTCACCGGCATCGTCGCAAACAACCCGAAGTTTCTGGGCGGGTGCCTGGACATCAACTCCGCGGACAAGGCGGCACGTTTCATCCGCACCTGTGACGCGTTCAACATCGCGCTGCTGTCGCTCGTGGACGTGCCCGGATTTCTACCGGGTGTCCGCCAGGAGCATGCGGGCATCATCCGCCACGGCGCCAAGATGCTGTACGCGTGGACCGAGGCCACGGTACCGAAGATCGCGGTCATCATGAGAAAGATGTACGGCGGCGCTATTCCTGCGATGGGCGTGCACGAGATAGGATTCGATCAGGTGTACGCTTGGCCGTCAGCGGAGATGCAAATGGTCGGCGCGGAGCCCGCAGTGCGGATCCTGTACCGCAGAGAGCTCGACAGTGCGGCAGACGAAAAGGCATTGTTCGACCGGAAGGTACGGGAATACCGGGATACCTATCTGACGCCCTATCACTCGTCGTCGCGTTCCATCATCGATGCCGTCATACACCCCAAGGATACCCGGCGCATGATAATTTCCGCGTTGCAAATGCTGGAGAACAAGACCGAGCCGTCGCGCGCGCAACGCAAGCACGGCAATATTCCGCTGTGAAGGGAAGATGTCGCTGTCAAGGATAGAGGTTCGCTTATGATCACGAAAATCAGCCATATCGGAATAGCTGTTGAAAACCTCGACGCTGCAAAGAAATTCTTCGAAGAGAATTTTTCGCTGCCGGCGACAGCGAACGAAAATTTCGGCGAACTGCTGTTTTCGTTCGTGGGATTCGAAGGTGAGGCGACGGCGCTTGAACTGCTACAGTCCACGACCGATGAAGGCCAGATGGCCAAGTTCATCGCCAAACGGGGACCCGGCATCCATCACGTTGCTCTGGAAACGGATGACATCCAGGCCGAACTCGACCGGCTGCACGCCAAGGGCATCCAACTGATCAATCAGAAGCCCTATCGAAATGCGCGTGATGAACTGGTTGCGTTCATTCATCCAAAGAGTACCGGCGGCGTCCTGATAGAACTCGTTCAGCGATGACGATGCGCGCCGAAGAACTGCCGCGGAGACGACGGGAATCGCGCATCCTCCGCGCCTCGCATCCCGTCAGGCGCGCCGCAGCGGCAGGCTACAATTAAGTCTGCCGAGACTTGGTGCCCAGGAAGGGACTCGAACCCCCACAGTGTCTCCACCGCATGGACCTGAACCATGTGCGTCTACCAATTCCGCCACCTGGGCCAAACGTCTTTTTGAGGTGCGGCGCAAGGTGCGAATTCTATAGTAACTTCGGTCGATGAAGAAGCCCCGCACTCCAGCCGTTGGCAGATTTCCCGGCGTCCGACGCGCGAAAGACCCCCATCGGGAGCGCGAAGCGGCTCGCTACGAGGCGCCGATTCCGAGCCGGGAGTTCATATTGGAGAGCCTTGCCGAGGCTGGTGTGCCGCTCGAGGACGCCGAACTGGCGCATGCAATCGGCATCCGTAGTGCCGAATTCGAAGCGTTCAGGCGACGCCTCGGCGCGATGGAGCGAGAGGGCCAGATTCTTCGCAATCGCAAGGGCGCGATTCTGGTCGCACGCAAGGTCGATCTGATTGCCGGGCGTGTCGAGGGGCATCCGGACGGATTCGGGTTCGTTGTTCCCGACGAGGGCGAGGACGACTTCTATCTCAACGCGCGCGAGATGCGCAAGGTGCTGCACGGTGACCGGGTCATGCTGCGACAGTCCGGGCTCGACCGGCGCGGACGAAGGGAGGGAAGCATCGTCGAAGTCATTGCGCGCGGCAATAACAGGGTGGTGGGGCGTCTTCACCGGGAAGGCGCTTTCAGCTTCGTTACCGCCTCCAACCGCTGCATCACCCAGGACGTGCTCGTCGAGCCCGAGGGCGCGGGAAGTGCCAAGCCTGGACAAGTCGTGACGGTCGAACTCACGCGGCAGCCGAGCGTCGACGCGCGCGACCTGTACGTTCAGCCGATGGGTCGTGTGGTGGAAGTTCTGGGTAAGGCCACCGATCCCGGCGTCGAGATCGAGATCGCGCTGAGAAAGCACGAACTGCCTTATGAATTTTCGGCGCCGGCCAGGGATCAGGCGGCGCGTTATCCGGCGAGACTGCGCGAGGCCGACCTGAAGGCGAGGGTAGACCTTCGCGATTTACCGCTGGTTACCATCGATGGCGAGACGGCGAAGGATTTCGACGACGCCGTATTCTGCGAGCAAATCAGAACGAACCCGCGACCGGGGAAGGCCGGAGCGCGACCCGGGAACGAATTCAGGCTGGTGGTTGCCATCGCCGATGTCAGCCACTACGTGCGCCACGGTGATGCGTTGGATCTGGCGTCGCGCGAGCGTGGCAACTCGGTGTATTTTCCGCGCCGAGTCATCCCGATGCTTCCCGAAAGGCTGTCGAACGGACTATGTTCGATCAATCCGAATGTCGACCGGCTGTGCATGGTCTGCGACATGAGAGTCACGGCGTCGGGCCGGATATCCGGCTATCGGTTCTATCCGGCCGTAATGCGTTCGCGCGCCCGGCTGACCTATACGCAGGTGGCGCACGCGCTGGCCGCGGGGAATTCCGTCAGCGCCGTCGCCACGGAACTGCAGTCGCTGCTGCCGCAGTTGCAGATGCTTCATGCGGTATACGAGCGGCTCGCTCAAGCGCGCGTGCGCCGCGGTGCGATCGATTTCGAAACGCTGGAAACGGCATTCGTCTTTGACGACAAAGGACGGCTCGCGAACATCGTGCCCGTGCAGCGCAACGATGCGCACCGGGTGATCGAGGAATGCATGCTCGCAGCGAATGTCTGCGCATCGGATTTCCTGCAGGGGAACGAGCACCCGGTGCTGTACCGTATCCACGAGGGCCCGACGCCGGAGAAACTCGCCGCAGTGCGTGATTTTCTGAAGGGATTCGGCCTTGATCTGGGCGGCGGCGATGAGCCGCGTGCCAAGGACTACGCGCGCCTGCTCGAATCGGTGAAGAATCGGCCCGACGTGCAGCTTCTGCAGACGGTGCTGTTGCGCTCGCTGCGCCAGGCCGTCTACAGCCCGGAGAACGTCGGTCACTTCGGTCTTGCGTACGAGCATTACACGCATTTCACGTCGCCGATCCGGCGCTATCCGGATCTGTTGATCCACCGCGCGATCAAGGCGGTGCTCGAGGGCGGGCGCTACCGGCCGGGCAACTGGGTTGAATTGGGCCGGCATTGCTCGGAAACCGAGCGGCGAGCGGATGAGGCGACGCGCGAGGTCGGGGCATGGCTGAAGTGCTACTACATGAAGGAACGGGTCGGAGAGGAGTTCGAAGGATCGATCTCGGCCGTCACGGGCTTCGGCATATTCGTCGCGTTGGACGGCGTCTACGTCGAGGGCCTGGTGCACATCTCCGAACTTGGCGGCGATTACTTCCGGTTCGACGCGGCTCGCCACGAACTTCGCGGTGAGCGCATGAACAAGCGCTACCGGCTTGCCGACCGTATTCGTGTGCGCATCGCCCGAGTTGACCTGGAGATGGCGCGTATGGATTTCGTACTTGCGACATGAAGTCTGTCCGCGCCATCTTCGGCTTCCACGCCGTGCTGGCGCGGCTGCGTGCCGATCCTGCGACGGTCGAGGAGATCCTGCTCGACGAAAAGCGCGGCGACGCGCGCGTGAAGGACGTGGTGGCCGCCGCCGAACGCGCGGGAACGCGGCTGATGCGGGTGCCGGTCAAGAGGCTCGACGGCTTCTACGGCGGGGGCCGGCATCAGGGTGTGGTGGCGATCGTGCGCGAGCGCCAAACGCGCGAAACCCTGGACGCTCTGCTTGAGCGCCTTTCGCAGCCGCCCATCCTGCTGGTGCTGGACGGCGTCACCGATCCGCACAACCTGGGCGCCTGCCTGCGGGTAGCAGACGCCGCGGGCGCGCACGCGGTCATTGCGCCCAAGGACCGCGCCGCCGGCATCGGCGCCACGGTGTCGAAAGTGGCGAGCGGGGCCGCCGAGACCATGCCCTATTACATGGTCACCAATCTCGCGCGTACCCTCGATGAGCTGAAGGAGCGCCGCATCTGGGTCGTGGGAGCCGATGAGCACGCGCCGGCGACACTCTATGAGGCCGACCTGCCCGAGTCGATCGCCTGGGTGCTCGGCGCCGAAGGCGAGGGCATGCGGCGGCTGACGCGGGAGCGCTGCGATGCCCTGGTCAGGATACCCATGCTGGGAAGCGTGGCGAGCCTGAACGTCTCGGTGGCGAGCGGGATCTGCCTGTTCGAGTCGCGCCGCCGGCGGTTTGGAGCGGGTAGCACTGAGGATCAGAAGCCAGAGTGATCCATAACATACTGTAAAATAAGCGAATGGTTGTCGTTTTTGCCAACAAGCAACCAGACGCTTGGGGAGCACTTGTTTCGGCGATGATACGTGCGGGCTTCGTTGTAGATGGGTCTTGGCCGGTGATGACTGAGATGCGAGGCGGCGTTCGTAACTACGGGAGGGCGTCGCTCGGCTCCTCGGTCTGGCTGGTTTGCCGCAAACGGCTCGAAGCCGCCCGCCCCGGCTGGGACAACCGTGTGCTGGAGGAGATGCACGCCAATATCACGCAGAAACTGCGCGAGTTTTGGGATGCGGGTATTCGCGGCCCCGACTTCGTCTGGGCGGCGACAGGCCCGGCGCTTGAAGCGTATAGCCAGCACCCGGTGGTCAAGAAAGCGAACGCCCCCGGCGAACTGATGACGGTGCCAGAGTTTCTGCGCCACGTAAGACGGATCGTGGTGGATTTCGTCGTCGGCCGCGTGCTGCTCGGCGACGCGACGAATGAAGAGGCCTCGGGGCTTGACGACGTCACCAGCTATTACCTGCTGCACCGGCACGACTTCGGCATGGATGACTCACCCGCCGGGGCATGCATTCTCTACGCGGTCTCGTGCGGGCTTTCTGACCGCGAACTTGCCGACCAGTACGATCTTCTGGTGCGCACCGGCGGCAAGGATATGACTGATGAGGATGAGGTAGCGGAGGACGCCGAGCCCGACGAGGACGCGCAGGAGGGCTCGGGCAGCAAGGTGAAACTCAAGCCCTGGCAGCTACGTAAGGGCCGCAGTCTTGGCTACGAGGGGGTGGGCGGGCGGCCCGCCCCGCTCATCGACCAGGTGCACCGCCTGATGCATCTGTGGAAGCTGGGCGAGGTGGTGAAAGTGAATGAGTATCTCGACGCCCGGGCGCTGCGACAGAACAAGATTTTCCATCAACTACTTCAGGCGCTGATCGAGCTCGCGCCGCATGGCAGCGAAGAGCGATCGCTCCTCGAAAAGATCAGCAATCACGTCGTCGCGCGTGGCGTCGCGCCGCAGGAGGAGCTGAAGCTATGAAATCCTTCGAGCACGGCTACCTCTACGAGATGCCGATCTCGCATGGCCTGCTTTCCACTATAGGGGCGCTGGGCGAGTTCCGCGGACGCGAGGGCCTGTACACCCGGCAGTCCCCGGAAGTGCTGGAGACGCTGCGGCGGGCTGCCATTGTGCAGAGCGTGGAGTCCTCGAATCGCATCGAAGGAGTGACCGTCGCCGCCGACCGGATCGACCCGCTGGTGCTGAGGCGTGCGAAGCCGCGTGACCGCCCCGAGCAGGAAGTGGCCGGCTACCGCGACGTGCTCGCGAAGATTCACGCGGATGCGGAGCGCCTCAGGCTCTCGACCGATTTGATCCGCGGTTGGCACCGGGAGATGTACGGCTACACCAAAGAAAAGGCTGGCCGGTGGAAGACCCGGGACAACGTCATCCTCGAGGTCCGCGCGGACGGCGGGCAGGCGGTGCGCTATCGGCCGGTCTCCGCGCTCGCCACGCCGAAATACATGCTCCGGCTGGTGGAGTTCTTTGCCCGAGAGATATCTGAGCGCAAGACCGATCCGCTGCTGCTCGCGGCAGCATTCGTTCTCGATTTCGAGTGTATCCACCCGTTCGCGGATGGAAACGGCCGGGTGGGGCGCCTGCTCACGCTTCTGCTTCTCTACCAGGCCGGCTACGGCGTTGGCCGGTACATCAGCCTGGAGCGCATCGTCGAGCGGAGCAAGGA